>Ga0335081_10003197_pt1 | contig 25739 bp, 17 predicted proteins | sample Lox_Sample_35_FD_206713 | JGI IMG/M metagenome (GOLD analysis project Ga0335081, IMG submission 206713) | Soil microbial communities from Loxahatchee National Wildlife Refuge, Florida, United States - Lox_Sample_3.5 | ecosystem: Environmental > Terrestrial > Soil > Wetlands | place: USA...
GGCTTCCTTCTCTGCTGACCTGGTTGCGTTAGCCACCTCCAGTTCAGCCAGATTCGGGGGCCGCCAGCCCACCTCAATTGTGCGAAAGATTCCCTACGTCATCACGCTTTGGCCCGAGCGTACGCCGAAGCCGCAGCCGCCGACGCAAACGTCCAGCGTTGGCCCAGTCACATGCCCACGACGGACATTCGTCTCACGCACCGTTGGCGGTGGCCCGCCTGGCCGCAACCACTGCCGTCATCGGCAGCAACATTCGACAATTTGGCGGTGCGCTACCAAGGAGACCGACGCCGGCACATTGGAATTGGTAGCAGGTGCTCGAAGAAGGTAACGCTCGCGGGATGCAAATTGAAAGCCGTTGGACCGCGCAGGAAGCTGCCCGTCAAGATGAGAGCCGAAGCGCCCATGAGGCGAGCATGCGATAATGACAGCCTCTTGCTAAACGACCGACGCGAACTGTCCTAACATCTCCCAGTGCACATCATCGAACCCTGAGCGTTCGTTGAACAAATGCATCGCCCCGTTTGCCCTTTCGTGGCTTGGCTAGCACCCGGAACGCTGCTGCTGCCGCTGGGTACTGTTATCACTTTCGGCGGTTGTTTGGGCTTTGTATGCCCGCCCGAAGGCGGCGGAGGCGGAGGTGGTTTTGGCGTCACCTGCGCCATTAGTATTTTTGCTCCTCCCAGGGCAGGAAGATTTGACATCGACCTATCATCGCCAGCAGCAAGTGCAAATGCAGAACTAAATATTATTGGGATGACTACTCCAAATAGCTTATTCATTTTAGCGCCCCTCGTGCTTTGACAATAATCAAATACTAACACTGTTTATGCGGTTCTGGGAAGTACATTGTCCAACCCGATCCGCTTGAGTTTCTCGACTATATAGCCAATCAGATCACGCGCGAGGCAGCCCGACTCTGCTAGCATTCGCTGCTGCTGGTGCGAGGCATCGCCGACGAAATTGCCTGGACACGCTCCGTAATAGGGACAGGATCCACAATAGTGAGCCTTCCGGCTCTGAGCATCGTCAAGCACTCTCTGGCGGCCAGGCGAGTTTAGGACCGCATTGAAATCCTCGTTGAACAAATTCCCGTAGTCTTTTCCAGCGCCATAGGATTCGACGGGTGACCAGACTCGTCCATCGAGGTTCACAACGAAAACAACTTCACTCTCACTCAACCAAAGAGAGGGGTCGCGTATTCCGTTCATATAGTTGACGGCCATGTCAATAAAGTCGTTGATAGGATCTACCCTCACCGCATTCTTTGATACGAGCCATTCGTCAAATATTTGCTTGAACGCTTCGAACAATTCCGTCTGAGTCAGCGCGTGATCCGCAATCTGCTGTTCGGCGATTTTTTGCACTCTGGCATTCACATAGAACGGCAGAAATCGGATTTCTCGGCCCAGATCATCAAAGAAGCGGTAAATGTTTCGAGCATGGGGAAGCGTATTGCGCGCCAAAACGGTAATCACACCAAAATCAATTTTGTTGTCGATTAGTTTCTGCATGTTGGCTAGCACGACTTCTGTGCTTGGCCCGCCTCGAACATCGACCCGTTGATCGCCGTACACGTCAAACGAAACTCCGATCGAGGAAAAGAAACCAGACCTGAGGAATTCAATATGGCGGTCCGTAAGTATCGTCAGGTTGCTTTGCACCGCATTCACAACCTCGATTTTGTCCGCGAAAATCTCGCGCTGCAAACCCGCGATAGCTTCGTAGTAATCAATCGGAATGAGGAAAGGTTCGCCGCCATGCCAGACGAACCGCAGCCTTTCCATTTGCCCTTTGTCAACGTCGCTAAAGATATTGGAAAACATTCTCGCGATTGAATCGAGCGCCATGCGGTCCTTATTGCCCAAGTCGGGAAATTCATAACAGTACGAACAGCGTAAATTGCAATATTTCGAAATCTTGATGACAAATTCAGGCGTTCGGGGTTTCAGCATGTGTTGTAGCAAGCCCAATGGCCCCGCCGAATGCTCATCTGCTTTCGCTGACTAGGGTTTAGGAGGAGGTGCAGGAGGGGCTTCTCGGAATCCCATTTTTCGAAACGCCGGTTTGACGACAGGAGGTTTCGTCGTGTCCACGGCTACTTTTACCTGTTCCGCCTTCGACCTAATTGCTTCCAACGCTGCTGGAGAAACAGTGTCACTGCCGCTCAGCGCTGACGCATCTGGCGCCGCGCTTGGCGAAGCCTGCGGCGAACCGGGCGCTGCCGCAAGAAATGCGGTGACGACACCCGTGGCGATGGAAGCCTTCTTGCCTACGTATCGCTTCATAGTAGCCCCCTTACAGCTTCGGCTCTAATCGTTAAAAAGCAGGTTACTTCCCATGCGCAAGCGTACGATTTCCGACGGTTGGCTTGGGGCTCTACAAGAGGATCCCGTGCTGACGGAAAACACCCGCTTCGCTGCTCATGTCTAGCCAGCTGACGCGCTCGGCGCGCCATACCGAATGGATCTTAAGATCTGCTAGCTATCGACTTTGGACAAAAGAGGGTCCGTTTTCTTTGGCAAATGCCTTTCGGAACCCCGGCTTGATGACGACAGGAGGTTTCGTCTTGTCCTCGGTTACTTTAATCCGGTCCGCTTTCGACCTAATTGCATCCAACGCCGCTGGAGAAGCGATCTCACCGCCGCTCGCCGCCGACGCATCTGGCGCCGCACTTGGCGAAGCCTGCGGCGAACCGGGCGCTGCCGCAAGAAATGCGGTGACGACACCCGTGGCGATGGAAGCCTTCTTGCCTACGTATCGCTTCATAGTAGCCCCCTTATAGCTCCGACTAAATGGAGTTGGAGTAGTTTAGCAATACGGTTCCATTGCGCAAGGTGGCGTGCGACGGTTCGGCACATTTCCCGATCGCATCGCCGAATTGTTGAGCAGTATTGGCCGCTTGGCCGCTGTGAAGTCGAGCCCCACCGGTTACGTGCCCAGGAGCACTAATTTCGCGGTGGTCCTGGCCGTCGAAAGCGTATTGAGGGTTTTCGGAGAGGCTGGCGGTTTTGGGGCTGGCTATGCTTGGATCACTGTCCGACACCAGTGTGGCGATAAAACCACAGCTTGGGCTTATCGTGTGTGGGAAAGAGACCAAGAACTGGAGCAACCGGAGAAGTCGTATAGTCTCGCGAATTAGCGGCTCTCCCGGCGGTGCCGACTTGTGTCGGATGCGGTGTTACGTCGCAAACGGGGCTAAGATGGGCGCGGGGGCGACATCAAGATGTCTCACAAGGATTCTCTACGGGGTCTCTTAAAGCGGATCTTGGTGGCTGTACTATTGGGCGCACTCGGCGCTTCTGGGCTTTGCTTCGATACAGCCAAAGCAGATCCCAATTACCTGGCCAGGCAGGCTGTCCAAGGCGTTATTCTGAACATCATTCGTACCATTCGTGACGATTTGCAGAAACGAACTGCGCCCCCTCCGAGCAAAGCGCTTCAATTCACAAATGACGACTCCACCTCTACGCGGATTTACGATGATGCATTTAGCGCGCTGGCTTACAGCGGGGTTTCAGTAAAAGCGCCTCAAGCCGCCCAGACAACGTCGATCCAGTACGGAATGAATGCTACTGCAACCGGAGACAACCAGCAATCAACCGATCAAGCAGGTGTGACCACAGTAACGCGATCAGTTACCACTACTGGCAGCGGAGACATTACCAAAACTGGAATTTTTAGTGAAGCGGACGCACTCACGTTTCTGGCCCTAGGCAGTGGCAGTTGGGCGCAAGCAGACGGCGTCGCTTCAACGACTGATGGCATTGCCGGAACCGTGTCATATTTAAATGGAGGTTTTTCGACTGATTTCACGGTCCAGAACGAGTCGACAAAATCGACGATCGCTCTGAATGGCTTAAACACCGGCGTGGCCACTGACAGCGTAAGCTATGCGCACAATATCCAATACAAGTTTGATCTTTCAAATGCGATGTTCATCGAGCCAACAATCGGATGGACCTACACGCAAACTCGCACTAAGATTATTGACTCTCAAGGCGGACATAGCACTGAGATCCAAGGTGGCGTCCGCACTGGCACCGAAGTGAATTGGAATGGTATCCAAGTGCAAGCGACATTTACTGCAACAGCGTTTAGTCCGGTCAGCGAAGATCCGCTCACTATACAAACAGGACATCTGGGCGGTCGAGCGGTGGCAAAATGGAATGTCATTTGGTCGGACCGGTTCTCAAGCTCTATTGAAGTTCATGCGTCAGCAATCGAAGGTTTGACTAGTTTCGGCAGCACTGGCGCCTTACGTTGGAGCTTCTGAGTGGTGCCTTGGGTGGCGAGCCGTTCAGGCCATCTGCCCGCGGGTGAGGGATAAAGATCAAAACGGAATCGTAATTCCATCGAGCGGCGCGTCGCAGTTGACCAGATTGACGCGCTTCCAGGCGATCATGATGCGGCCGCCGGTCTGAATGAGGCGGTGGATCGCGGTGCCGGCGAATAGCCGCTGCTGCTCGCGGCGATATTCGACCATGACAAATTTCGAACGCACCGTGCACCCCCACCCATTCCTCCCCCGCAAACGGGGGAGGGTAGGGAGGGGCCCGGATTCCTCCAGGCTGACATTGCCGACGATGCGGCTCGTGCGCGAGCGCGGCTCCTGCGAATACATGCGCGGGCTGGCGAGCCGCCGCACCCGCGTTTCCAGCAGGCGGCGGTCGTCGTAGATCAGCGACACGGTCTCGATCGGATCGGCCTGATCGGGCTCGCTCGGCACCCAGTACCAGGCCTCGGCCGTGAACAGCTTGAGCCAGTCGTCGAACTTGCCGTCGTCGAGGAGGCGCGCCTCGTGCAGCAGGAATTGCTCGCAGGCGCCGAGATCGAGCGTCGGCTGCGCCGGCAGCCGCGCCGAGCGGCCGCGCGGCGCCATCGGCCGCCGGGCGCGGACGGACGTTTTCGGCGCGCGTCTCGGCCTTCGTGCCATCGGCTGCCGTTACGCCACGGCGTGCCGCTCGATCCCTGCCCGGCTTGCGGGGGAGGGCAGGGAGGGGGCCGTCATGTAGGCGGCCCAGGCATCGAGCATGTTGCGGATATAGACTTCGCTGGTGGAATTGGCGCCGCGCCGGCCGCCATGGGCGTCGGGCTGGTCGCTCGCAAGGCCGCGGCCGATCTCGATCCATTCCGCGCCCGCGCTCGACAGGCCTAAGCGGATGCGATTGTAGATTTCCAGATCGTCGGTCAGCACCAGCGAGCCGGTGCCGTTGACGGTGTTGGCGAAGGCGATGGTGTTGCGGAACATCTGCTCGGGCGCGCCCTTGAGGCGGAAATTGTAGGTGTGCACGACGGTGCGGTTGACGGCGACCGGATGCACCACGCGCAGCTGCTGGAACTGGCTCATGAACGACAGGTTCGGATAGACGTTCGAGTTCCAGCGCCGCACTTCGAGGATGCGCCGCGTCTCGGCCTTGCCTTTCTTCTTTTCCAGCGCCGCGATGTAGTCGCGAAACACCGGGTCCTTCAGCGCCGCGACCAGCTTGGCGTCGTCGTGATAATCGCCGAGATAGCTGTGGCCGTTCGGATAGGTCCAGATGCCGACCTGGGATTCCCAGAACGAATACGGCGCGCCGTTCTGGCGCATCTGGCGGATCGCGATCTCGCCGGTGCCGTCGGTGTGCACGGCGTCGGACTGCGCCTGCGCCGCGTCGATCGAGGAGCGGTGGACGAACAAGGGATGCGCGGCGTCGCAGAGGTTTTCCAGATAGAGCTTCCAGTTGCCGTCATAGGCGTGCCGGAACACACCGCCCGCCACCTCGATCTCGTCGTCGGGCGCGCGGTCGATCATGTCGTCGAGCGAGGTGGTCATGTGGCCGAGGAAGTCTTCCAGGCTCGGCCCGTCTTCGGCTTCGCTCGCGAACACGAAGCCGCCGTAGCTCGCGACGCGCGGCACTTTCAGCATCGCGGTCTTCGGATTGTTCGGATCGAAGTCTTTCGGGTAGCCGTGCTGCAGCGGTACTGCCTTGAGCCGGCCGTCGAGATGATAGGTCCAGCCGTGATAGCAGCAGATGAACTCGTCGGTATTGCCCTTGTCGTTGGCGACGACGAGCGAGCCGCGATGAGCGCACTGATTGTGGATGACGCGGATCTTGCCGTCGGCATCGCGCACCAGCACCACGGGCTTTCGCCCGATGAAGCTGCGCGCATAGTCGCCGGGCTTCTTCACCTGGCTCTCGTGGCCGACATAGATCCAGGCGCTGCCGAAGATGCGTTCCATCTCCAGTTCGAAGATGGCCGGATCGGTATAGATCTGCCGGTGCACGCGGCCGGGTTGGATGAACTGTGACAAATCTCCGTTCATGACATGCATTTTACGCAACTGTGCACCGACGGGCAATTCACGTTGTGTCGGCGGCGCATTTCGTGTGAGAAAATTGGCAATCAGGAATGCTCTCATGCTGCGACCGATCGTTGTTTTCGCCTGGATGCTGTTCATGACACATGCCGCCGCGGCGCAACCTTTGCAGCTTCATTCGGCCGGCAGCCTCAAGGGCCCATGGCTCGAGGTGATCCAGGCCTTCGATGCCGCGACCGGCATCAAGGTGCAGCCGCGCTTCGGCCCTTCGGGCGTGCTGAAGGACGCCATCGTCAAAGGCGCCAAGGTCGATGTCTTCACCTCGGCCAATATGGAGCATCCGCAGGCGCTGGCCGCGGCGGGCTTGAGCGGGCCGGTTGTGCTGTTCGCGCGCAACCGCCTGTGCGCGGTCGCGCGGCCCGGGCTCGACGTCGATCAGTCGACGCTGCTCGACCGCATGCTCGATCCGGCGGTGAAGCTCGCGACCTCGACGCCGAAGGCCGATCCGTCCGGCGACTATGCGTGGGCGGTGTTTCGCAAGGCCGAAGCCTTGCGGCCGGGCGCCTTCGCGCAACTGGAGAAGAAGGCGCTGCAACTCGTCGGCGGACCGAATTCGCCGCCGCCGCCGGCCGACGGCCGCAGCGGCTATGGCGCGCTGATCGCGGAGGGCGAGGCCGATCTGTTCTTGGCCTACTGCACCGCCGCCAAGGTGACGCGTGAGGAAAATCCGACGCAGCGGGTGATTGCGCTGCCGCCTGCGCTCGCGGTCGGCGCCGATTACGGGCTCACGGTCCTGAAGGATGCGCCGCCCGACGCCTACAAATTTGCGATGTTTATCCTGTCGCCGGTCGGGCAGGGGTTTTTGGCCAAAGCCGGCTTCGACGCGCCCGCCTTGCCGCAACCGACGCCGTAACGCGAGCTCAATTGCCGAAATTCGCCGCCAGATAATCGCTGATGGTCTTGGCTTCGTCCGCCGTCGCGGTGGCGCCGCGCCAGACCATGTCGGCGACGATCGTCGGCCACGCGCCGCGGCTTCTTTTGGCGGTGGCGACGCGTTCGAGGTCGTGACACAGCGCGCAGCGCGTTTCGACCAGCTCCTTGCCGTGGCCGTCCGGCAATTTCACCGGCTTCGCCGGCGGCAGGTTGGCGCCCGGGCCGAGATTGAGCGTGAGATAGTTCACCACGGTCTCGATCTCGGGTGGCGTCAGCTGCGCGCCACGCAGCACCATGTTGTTGACGTACCAGCGCCAGCCGGCGGCGCCGTCGCGAATTTTGGCGATGGTGCCGAGATAGTGGCATTGCGAGCAGGCGACCGAGACGAGATCGCGGCCGTCGCCCGCCGGCAGCGGATTCGGCGCTTGCGCCAAAGCCGGCGCCGCGACGCCGCCGATGACAAGCGCGAGCAAGCCCGACAAAAACGCAACGCGCATGATCACACCTTCCGGGTGCGCAGGTTCGCGACCGAGTAGGGCGGGTGCCATTCCGAGACCGCGCCGAGCCCTTCGCGCTTGATGTGAATGTCGAGCAGATAAGGCCGGCCCTCGACCGTCGCGATCTTGGCGCGCGTCAGCGCGGCCTTGATCTCATTCGGCTCCTTGACGACCTCGCCTTCGACGCCGAACGCGCTCGCCGCCTTGGCGTAATCGACGTCGGGATCGCCGTTGTAGCAGGTCATGTCGCGCGCCGCCTCGAACTGCCGCCCGGCCGAATTCCAGATGCGATTGCGCTCGTTGTTGTAGCTGTGATTGTTGAGCACGATCACGGTGATGGGCGCCTTGTAGCGCGCCATGCTCCACAGCGGCTGCGGGCCGGAGAAGCAAAAACTCCCATCGCCGACCACCGACACCACCGGCACGTCGGGGCGGGCGAGCTTGACGCCGAACGCCGCCGCCATGCCCCAGCCCAGCACGTTCGGCCCGGTGCCGAAATACTGCTTGTCGTCGCCGCCGAACGCCATCAGCGGGTCCATGGTCTTGCCGGAATCGACGTCGGCCACATAGCAGGTGTCGCGCTCGAGATTGGCTTCGAGCTCGAGCCCGAGCCGTTCCATGCCGATCGGCGAGGTGTCCGACAATCCGCGCGCGATCCCTGCACGGGCGTCGGCCATCTGCGCCGAATAGGCGCGGGTCCTGGCCGCGCGCGCGTCGGCGAGCTCCTTGAGCTTCGCCGCCGGCAATTGGCTTTTGATCGCCGCGGTGAGGTCGGCGATGGCAAGCCGCAGATCGGCGACCATCGCAAGATCGACCGGCGCACCGCGCGCTAGGCTCGCCGGATCGAGCCGGATCGAAATCAGCTTCGTGCCCGGCGCCGCGATCTCGCCCCAGCGGTTGCCGAGGTTGAGCAGCACGTCGGGCTTGCCGGGATAGCGCATGGCGCGCAGATGCGTGCCGATGAACAGCGGGTGCCGGGTCGGGAACGGCTTCGACCAGTAGCCGAGATTGCCCATCTCGCCGGCGACCGGGATGCCGAGGAGCTCGGCGAGCTCGATCAGCTCCTTCTGGCCGCGGCACCAGGTGACCTCGTCGCCGACGCTGATCAGCGGGTTCTGCGCCTCGATCAGCAGGCGTGCCGCCTTCTCGACGTCATCCTTGTCGGGGCGGATGTGCATCGGCACGTCGAACTTGCTGCGCTCCCACACTTGTGTCTTGGCGCGCTCCTCGAGCGTGTTGGTCGGCAGCGACAGGAACACCGGTCCGCACGGCGGCGTCGAGGCGAATTTCAACGCGCGTCGCGTCGTCTCCGCCATCGCCGCGGTCGACTGCGCCTGCCAGAACCATTTGGTGATCGGCTCGGTCATCAGCTCGTGGTGGTCGGTCTCCTGCCATTGGTCGCGGCCGAGCGCGTCCTGCGCGATCGAGGCGACCGCGACCAGCATCGGGATCTGGTCCTTCCAGGTGTTGACCATCTGCGTCATCGCGTTGGGCAGTCCGATATTGGCGACGACGACCACGCCGGTGCGGCCCGACGCCCGCGCATAGCCGTCGGCCATGGCGACGACCGCGCCTTCCTGGATGCCCTTGATCAAGGTGATCTCGGGAATGTCGACGGCGGCGTCGAAGATCGGATGGTCGCCGGTCGAGGGATTGAAGAAGATATATTCGGTGCCGGCGGCCTTGAGCTGCTCGACGAACAATTTGCCGCCGTTGCCTTCGACCTCGCGGATCGCCGCGGGAGCCGCGGCGGTCGCGGGCGCGGTGCTCTGCGCGGCCGGGGCGAGATTCTGCGCGAACGCCTTCGCCGCCACCGTGCTCATGCCGGCCGCGCTCAACCCGGAAACAAGCTGCCGGCGCGACAGCCCTTGATCGAGATAGCGCTTGACCAGGTCCTTCATGGCAGTCCCTCCCTTGCGCGCGGGGCGCTTGAATGAGCCACCGTCATCGCGGTGTGGTTTGTGGCGAGATTATCATCGGCCGGACCGCGGCCAAAGGGCGTCCCGATCAATGCTTCCATGACGGCGCGGCAGGCGGCTTTGATCGCTCGGCTGCGCCCTCGAAGCGTATTGACGGCGGCCCGGAACTTGCATGGATATTGCATACTTCTTAGGCAAATCCGGGTGGTGCGCGTAAGCCAATGTCGATCCTGGTCGGCCTCCATCACGTAACCCACTACACCTACGATCGACCGATCGGCCTGGGGCCGCAGGTCGTGCGGCTGCGGCCGGCGCCCCACAGCCGCACCCGCATTCCGAGCTATTCGCTCGACGTGACGCCGAAGCAGCATTTCGTGAACTGGCAGCAGGACCCGCACGGCAATTGGCTGGCGCGGTTCGTGTTTCCCGAAAAGACCGCGGAGCTCTCCATCACCGTCGATCTCACCGCCGATCTGGAGGTGATCAATCCGTTCGACTTTTTCGTCGAGCCCTATGCCGAGACCTGGCCGTTCAAGTTTCCGTCGGAGCTGCATGAGGACTTGGCGGCGTTCGTTCAGCCGGAGCCGGCGGGCCCGCGGTTGACCGATTACCTGCAGACGGTTTCGCGGCAACGGCGCAACACCGTCGACTTTCTGGTCGATCTCAACCAGCGCCTGCAGCGTGCGATCCGCTATCTCGTTCGCATCGAGCCCGGCGTGCAGACGCCCGAGCAGACGCTCGCCGCCGGCGCCGGCTCGTGCCGCGACACCGCGTGGTTGCTCGTGCAAATCTTGCGGCACATCGGCCTGCCAGCGCGCTTCGTCTCGGGCTATCTCATCCAGCTGCGACCGGACGTGAGGCCGCTCGAGGGCGCCGCCGGCAGCGAATTCGATTTCACCGACCTGCACGCCTGGACCGAAGTTTATCTGCCGGGCGCCGGTTGGGTCGGGCTCGACGCCACGTCGGGGTTGCTGTGCGGCGAAGGTCATATTCCGGTGGCGGCGACGCCGCACTACCGCTCCGCCGCGCCGATCTCCGGCGCGGTCGAGCCGAGCAAGGTGACGTTCGGCTACGAGATGAACGTAACGCGCATCGCCGAGCGGCCGCGCGTGACCGCGCCGTTTTCCGAGGACGCCTGGCACGCGCTCGACGCGCTCGGCGAAAAAGTCGATGCCGATCTCGCCGCCCACGACGTGCGGCTCACCATGGGCGGCGAGCCGACCTTCGTCTCGGTCGACGATTATCAATCGGCGGAATGGAATTCCGACGCCCTCGGCGCCACCAAGCGCGTGCGCGCTGACGATCTGGCGCGCCGCCTGCGCGACCGCTTCGCGCCCGGCGGCTTGCTGCATTACGGCCAGGGCAAATGGTATCCGGGCGAGCCGATCCCGCGCTGGGCGTTCTCGCTCTATTGGCGCCGCGATGGCGCGCCGATCTGGCGCGACGCCGCTCTCATTGCGCGCGAAGCCGCGACACAAAACCCGTCGACCACCGATGCGCGGCGCCTGGCCGAAGGCGTGGCGACGCGCGTCGGCGTCGCGGTCGATTACGTGCAGCCGGCTTACGAAGATCCGGCGGAGCGACTGCTCAAGCATGGTCTCATCCCCGACAATATCGATCCGACCGATCCCAAGATCGACGACCCGCGCGAGCGCGCGCGAATCCTGCATCTGTTCGACGCCCACGCCGGCGAGCCGAAGGGCTTCGTGTTGCCGCTGCAACAGTGGACGGCCCAGGGCAAAACAACGTGGCTGAGCGAAGTCTGGCGCACGCGCCGCGACAAGATATTTTTGCTGCCGGGCGATTCGCCGCTCGGCTATCGGCTGCCGCTGCAATCGCTGCCGCATCTGGCGCCGGCCGACTTTCCATTCGTCATGCCGGCCGACCCGTTCGCCGCACGCCGGCCGCTGCCCGATCCGCGGCGCCTCCAGCCGGCAATGGCGCGCGCCGCCGGCGCCGCGGCCGAGCCCGAGGCGGCGCCGCCGCTGGCGCCGGACACGCTTGTGATGCAGCGGCCATCACCGGCCGGCGCGCCGGCAGACGGCAACGGCGGCGCGGTACGCACCGCGCTCTCCGTCGAGGTGCGCGACGGGCACCTTTGCGTGTTCATGCCGCCGACGGAAACGCTCGGCGATTATCTGGAGCTTTTGGCAAGCGTCGAGGATGCGGCGGCCGCGCTTCATCTGCCCGTCCACGTCGAGGGCTACGCGCCGCCGCCCGATCCGCGGCTCAACGTGCTCAAAGTCACGCCCGATCCCGGCGTCATCGAGGTCAATATCCAGCCGGCGGCGTCATGGCGCGAGGCGGTCGCCATCACGCAGGGCGTCTATGCGGACGCGCACCAGGCGCGGCTCGGCACCGACAAGTTCATGCTCGACGGCCGCCACACCGGCACCGGCGGCGGCAATCACGTGGTGCTCGGCGGCTTGAGCGCGGCCGACAGCCCGTTCCTGCGCCGGCCCGATCTCCTGAAAAGCCTCGTGCTCTACGCGCTGCGGCGGCCGTCGCTGTCTTATTTGTTCTCCGGACTGTTCGTCGGCCCGACCAGCCAGGCACCGCGCATCGACGAGGCGCGCCAGGATTTGCTCTACGAGCTGGAAATCGCCGCAAGCAAAGTGCCGCGGCCCGGCGGCGCCGAATGGATTCCGCCGTGGCTGGTCGATCGGCTGTTCCGCAACATCCTGGTCGACGTCACCGGGAACACCCATCGCACCGAAATCTGCATCGACAAATTATTTTCGCCCGACGGTCCGACCGGCCGCCTCGGCCTAGTCGAATTCCGCTCGTTCGAAATGCCGCCCGACGCGCGGATGTCGCTGGCGCAGCAGCTTCTGCTGCGCGCGCTGATCGCATGGTTCTGGCGCACGCCGCTTGACGGCAAGCCGGTGCGCTGGGGCACCGCGCTGCACGATCGCTTCATGCTCGAGCATTTCGTCTGGGACGATTTCCTCGAAGTGTTGGACGATCTCAAAAGCGCCGGCTACGCTTTCGACCCGGTCTGGTTCGATGCGCAGCGCCAGTTTCGTTTTCCGGTGCTGGGCGTCGTCCGCCATGGCGGCGTCGGCCTCGAGCTGCGCCAGGCCATCGAGCCGTGGTACGTGCTCGGCGAAGAGGGAGCGCCCGGCGGCACCGTGCGCTTCGTCGATTCGTCAGTCGAGCGGCTGCAGGTCAAGCTCGATGGCCTGAACGAAGACCGTCACATCGTGACCTGCAACGGCCGGCGGCTGCCGCTGACCGCGACCGGCCGCAGCGGCGAATATGTCGCCGGCGTCCGCTTCAAGGCCTGGAATCTGGCGGCGTCGCTGCAGCCGACCGTCCCGGTCCACGCGCCGCTGACGTTCGATATCGTCGACACCTGGAGCAAGCGCTCGCTCGGCGGCTGCGTCTATCACGTCGCCCATCCGGGCGGCCGCAACTACGAGACCTTCCCGGTCAACTCCTATGAAGCCGAAGCGCGCCGCCGCGCCCGCTTCGAGGATCACGGCCACACCGGCGGCGTCGTCGAAACGCCGCCGCTCGAAATCTCCCGCGAATATCCGTTGACGCTTGATCTGCGGCGGCCAGTCTGAAGAATGGCGCCATGGCAGCGCAGCCCGACACTGCCGTCGAACAACCCGAGGCCGGCCTGGAACGGTTTGTTTCGGGCTATCGGCCGCTGCCCGGCATTTTCGATGAGATGATGGACGGCGACGGCCGGCTGCGCGGGCATTGGCGGCCGTTACTCTCCATGCTCGCCGCGCTCGGCAGGGACGAAATCAACCGCCGCTGCGCCGCCGCCGACCGTTATCTGCGCAATTCCGGCGTGTTCTATCGCGTCTACGAGGATGCCGCCGGCATCGAGCGACCGTGGCCGCTCAGCCATATCCCGCTGATCATCGAGCCCGGCGAATGGCAGGAGCTGGAGGCGGGTCTCGCCCAGCGCGCCGCGCTGCTCGAAGCTGTGCTGGAAGACTCCTACGGCTCCTCGACCCTGACCGGCGAAGGCCGGCTGCCGGCGGCGCTGATTGCAGGTAATCCGGAATTCTTGCGGCCGCTGGTCGGCGTTGCGCCGCGCGGCGGTGCGCATCTGCGCTTCTATGCCGTCGACGTCGGCCGCGGCGCCGACGGCCGCTGGTGGGTGCTCAACGATCGCGCGCAGGCGCCGTCGGGCGCCGGCTACGCCATCGAGAACAGGCTCGCACTGTCGCGCGCTTTTCCCGACATCTACCGCACCGCCAAGGTCGAGCGCGTGGCGCCGTTCTTCCAGGCGTTCCAGGCCGAATTGTTTTCGCTCAACCGCCAGGACGACGCCCGCACTTGCCTGCTGACGCCCGGGCCGATGAACGAGACTTATTTCGAGCACGCCTATCTGGCGCGCTATCTCGGCCTGCTTCTCGTCGACGGCAACGATCTGATCGTGCGCGACGACGGCGTCTTCATCCGCACCGTGTCGGGGCTGCGCCGCACCGAAGTGCTGCTGCGCCGGATTGACGCCGACTTCGCCGATCCGCTGGAGCTCAATGCCGCGTCGCGGCTCGGTGTCGCCGGCCTCCTGCAAGCCGTGCGCGACGGCAAGATCGTCATCGTCAACTCGCTCGGCGCCGGCTTGGTCGAAGCGCGCGCCATGCTCGCCTTCCTGCCGGCGCTGGCGCCGGCGGTACTCGGCGAGAATCTGAAAATCCCGAACGTCGCGACCTGGTGGCTCGGCCGCGCCGACATGCGCGAGGAGATGATCAAAAAACTCGACGGCATGGTGGTCGCCGCGGCGTTCACCGAATCCTTCGCCGACGGCCGGCCGGGCGGCGAGATCGTCGGCTCAGCCCTCGACGCGGCGCAACGCAACAAGCTTGTGCAGTCGATCCGCGACCGCGGCATCGATTACGTCGTGCAGGAGGCGGTGACGCTGTCGAGCATGCCGGTGTGGCGCGACGGCCGCCTGCAGCCGCGGCCGTTCACCTTGCGGCTGTTCCTCGCCAAGGTCGGCGCACGTTGGCAGGTCATGCCCGGCGGCTTTGTGCGCATCGCCGAGCACGCCGACGCCCGCGCCGTGAGCCTGCAGCGCGGCGCCGCCACGGCGGACGCCTGGGTGCTGACCCACGGCCCGGTCGGCGAGACCACGCTGTTGCCGACGGCGGAGCGCATGCAGGTGCAGCGCGCCTCGGGATTGCTGCCGAGCCGCGCCGCCGACAATCTGTTCTGGGTCGGCCGCTACGTCGAGCGCGCCGAAGCGACCTTGCGTCTCGTTCGCGCCATGACCAATCGCAGCGCCGAAGCCGACGATGCCGCGGCGCCGGTCATAGCGAGTATTGGCGGCCTGCTCGCCGCCTGGGACGCACTGCCCGAAAAGGCCGCGCCCATATCGGCAGCGGCGATGGCGCGCACGGTGCTCGCCCAAAGCGACCTCGTCGGCTCGCTGCCGTTTCTCATCGGCGCCGCGCGATCGGCGGCATCGCTGATCCGCGACCGCTTCTCCCCGGACGTGTGGCGCGCCATCAGCGACCTGTCGGCCATGATCGGCGCCGCGCTGCCGCAGGCGCCGGCCGAAAGCGCCATCACCGAGCGGGTCGATGGGGCGCTGCGCATTGTCGCCGCGCTGTCCGGCCTTGCCCAGGAGAACATGACCCAGCTCGCCGGCTGGCGCTTTCTCGAGCTCGGCCGCCGCATCGAGCGGTCGCTGCTGACCTGCCGGCTGGTTCGGGCGTTCGCCGAGGCCGGCGCGTCGGACGGCGGCCTCGACGTCTTGCTCGAGCTTGCCGACAGCCAGATCAGCTACCGGCAGCGCTATGTCATGGTCGCCGCATTGGCGCCGGTGGTCGATCTCGTCATGCTCGACCCGAACAATCCGCGCTCGGTGATCTTTCAGCTCGACCGCATCGAGACCCATCTCGGCGCGCTGCCGAGACGAAATTCCAACGGCCGGCTGTCGCCGGTGCAGCAGATCGCTGCTTCCATCGCGACGCGGCTGCGCACGGCGGACGCCGCCGAGATCGACGTGGCGCTGATCGTCGAGCTGGAACAGGCGCTGATGAAGCTCTCGGACGCGATCAGCGCCACCTATCTCACCAGCAGCGAGCGTTCCGATGGCGGTTGGGAGGCGCTGGCGTGATCTACGACGTCCGTCAAACCACCGTCTGCAGCTATGCGTCGCCGGTCGCCCACGCCCATCACGTGCTGCGCCTGACGCCGGTGTCGCGCGACGGCGAGCGCGTCCATGTCGCCTCGCTGCAGATCGTGCCGGAGCCGGCGCACCGCCGCGAGGGTGAGGATTTTTTCGGCAATCGTTTGACCTGGATCGAGATCCAGGAGCCGCACGAGACCATGACGGTCAAATTGTCGGCGCGGGTCGCCGTCGACGCGCCGGCGGTGCCCGAGGCGAATGGGACGCCGCCCTGGGAGACAGTACGCGACGAGGCCGCCGCGGCGAGCGACATCGGGCCGTTGTCGCCGGCGCATTTTCTGTTCCCGAGCCGCATGGTGTCGCTCGATCCGGAAATCCGCGACTATGTCCGCGTAAGCTTTACGCCCGGCCGGCCGGTCCTCGATGCGGCGCTGGAGCTGATCCGCCGGCTCAAAGCCGATATCGCCTACGAGATCGGTGCGACGACGGTGACTACCACGGCGCCGATGTCGTTCGCATTGCGCCGCGGCGTCTGCCAGGACTTCGCCCATATCATGATCTCAGGCGCGCGCGGCATCGGCCTGCCGGCGGCCTATGTGTCGGGCTATCTGCGCTCGGCGCCGCGCAGCGACGCCAACCGTCTGCAGGGCAGCGAAGCGATGCACGCCTGGGTGCTGCTGTGGTGCGGCGACCCGCACCGGTCCTCCCCCGCAAGCGGGGGAGAGCAGGGAGGGGGCTGGCTTGGGCTCGATCCCACCAATGCGGTGATCGCCGGCGAAGAGCACGTGCCGCTCGCCGTCGGCCGCGACTATACCGATGTCGCGCCGGTGGATGGTGTTATCCTGGGATCGGGCGGGCAGCGCATGAGCGTGTCCGTGAACGTGACGCCGGTGGCATAGTGCATGATCCCGAAAAGTGGAAAGCCGATTTTCGGATAGGATCATGCACAAACTAAGACTCTAGACGAGCCGCCGGTACAAATCAGAAAATCGCGGGAGGACAGACCTATGCGTGCCTATCAATTGCCGAAGGGCAGTGCCGGCATCGAATCTCTGACCAAGGTCACGCGGCCGCAGCCGAAGCCGCAGCACCGGCAGGTGCTGGTCAAGGTCGCCGCCTGCTCGTTGAATTTCCGCGATCTCGGCATCGTGCGCGGCACCTATCGCATGCCGGTGGGCGACAACGTCGTGCCGCTGTCCGACGGCGCCGGCGAGGTGGTCGAAGTCGGCGCCGGCGTGACGCGCGTCAAAGTCGGCGACAAGGTTGCCGGCTGTTTCTTCCAGCGCTGGGTCGGCGGCGAGCCGAGCCAGTCCGTGCAGGCGAGTGCGCTCGGCGGCTCGATCGACGGCATGCTCGCCGAATACGCGGTGCTGGAAGAGGACGGCGTCGTCAAAATCCCGGCGCACCTCTCGGTCGTCGAAGGCGCGACCTTGCCGTGCGCCGCGCTGACCGCCTGGCACGCCATGGTGCAGCATGCCAAATTGACCGCGGGGCAGACCGTGCTGCTGCAGGGCACCGGCGGCGTCTCGATCTTCGGCCTGCAATTCGCCCACGCCATGGGCGTGACCGCGATCATCACCTCGTCGAGCGACGACAAATTAAAACGCGCCAAGGCGCTCGGCGCCGCTCACACTGTCAACTACAAGACCACGCCCGATTGGGAGAAGGCGGCGGTCGCCTTCACCGGCGGCCGCGGCGTCGATCACGTGGTCGAGGTCGGCGGCGCTGCCACGCTGCAGCGTTCGTTCGGCGCCATCCGCATCGGCGGCAAGATCTCGGTGATCGGCGGCTTGAGCGGCGCCGCGACCGAGCTCAACGCCAGCCTCATCCTGGCGCGCCGCGCCAACGTGCAGGGCATCTCGGTCGGCTCGACCGAAATGTTCGAGGCGATGAACGCAGCGATCGCCGCCAACGCCATCAAGCCGGTGATCGACCGCGAGTTCGGCTTCGACGAAGCGCCCGCCGCCTATCACCACATGGCGTCCGGCGCGCACTTCGGCAAAATCGTCGTTCGCGTGGCTTAGCTGCGTGCTGGGAAATTACGTCAGGCGATCTGCGCCTTCGGGAGCAAAGCGGATAGTCACTTGCTATTCCGGTTGAATGTTGGCGGCTTTCATGACCGATCGCCAAAGCTTGGCTTCTGACCGGCCCCTTTCGCCCAATTCTGCCGGAGTCGATCCGCCACTGAGAACGCCAAGCTGCTCATACTTGGCTCTCACGGCCGGCTCGCTCAATATCTCGGCCGCGTCGTGACTGACTTTCTGCACGATTGGCGCGGGGCTGTTTGCCGGCATGTAGAGTGCATACCAGGAGGTGACCTCGAAATCCGGCACGCCCGATTCGGCGATGGTCGGCAGCTCGGGCGCCGTGGCGAACCGCTTTCCCGATGACACCGCGAGACCGCGGACCTGGCCTGCTCGCACCGCCACCAGGAGCGTGCCAGTCGTATTGAACATGCAATGAACGCGCGCGGCGATCAGATCCGTCAATGCCGGTGCTCCGCCGCGGTAAGGCACGTGCCGGATATCGACGCCGGCCATGCGCGCGAACAGCACGCCCGTGAGATGCGGCGATGTGCCGACGCCGGGCGATGAGAACGTCACCGCGCCTGGATCGGCTTTGGCTGCGGCGATCATATCCCGAACGGACGTCCATGAAGATGAGTTCGGTACGGCCAGCACGTTCGGGTACGTGCCGACCAGCGTGACTGGCGTCAGATCGGCGTCCGGATCGTAATTGATCGACTTGATCATCAGGCCGTAGAGCGGAATTGAGCCTCCGACCCAAACCATCGTGTAGCCATCGGGATTGGTGTGCGCGGCAACGTCGATGGCAAGATGGCCTCCCGCTCCGGGCTTGTTTTCGACGATGACTTGCTGCCCCCAATACCCCGATAGCCGATTGGCAATAATGCGTGCACCGACATCCGATCCACCGCCTGGCGGGAAACCGACCAGCAATCGGACCGGCCGCGTCGGGTAGTCGAGCGCCGATGCGGTTCGCGAAGCGGCCGGGAGCGCGACGGCGCCGGCGGCAAGATGGAGGAATTGTCTCCGGGGAAGTTTCATGGCCCCGCCCCCAGAATGTTCGGACCTCATTGGCAGGGTACTGCGCCCTGCTTTCGAGCAAAAGGGGCATCCGCAGCATCGGTGCTGGCCAGTGGTTACGCGAAGGCCGTGGAATTTGGTGAGCAGGCGCGACGTCGCTTTGGCGGATGGGGACCCACGCACCGTTTTGGCCGCCGCATACGCTCAACTGGGACAGGACGAGAATGCAAAAGCCGCGCTGGCGAGCCTGCTGAAGCTCGAACCAAGGGTCACGGTTTCGCACTTGCGCAGCTTTCTGCCGTATCAAAATCGGGAGCAGGCCGAACGGCTTTGGACCGGGCTCCGCAAGGCTGGAATGCCGGAATAGCCAAACGCGGCGGCCGGTCACTCCGGTCGCGACGCACCGCTCAAAGCGGGCAATCCGGATTTATGAGGACACGATCTCGAGCAAAGACAGCGACATGCGTCGCGGCTGCGCGCGTTATTTGATCGCGGTCGAGACCGTCGAGAGCGTGGTTCTGAGCTTGGTGCCGAGCCCCGTGATCACGGGGATGACGGCGACGGCGATGCCCGTCGCGATCAGGCCGTATTCGATGGCCGTGGCGCCGCTTTCGTCTCTCCAGAATTTGGCGATCAGACGCATCTGCGAAGCCTCCCTGGCGAAGAATTTTCTTCTATCTCGCAAGTATTATCGCCAAATTAAAACGAATGATGGTGCATAATGACACGTGCTTAAGAGAGCCTTTACCGTCAAAGGACGCAGCGTAGGCCGGTTCTGCGGTTTGCGTGCGGTTTGAACGAACAACGTTTTCGAATCTTAAGACTTGTCGCGCCATCCTGTCGCGTCCGTTGCTGCAAAAGCCCGGTGCGGGAGTCGCCATGAAGCTGTATGCGCCCAATGTCGCCTTGTTCGTGATCGCCGGCTGCCTGGCCATGCTCGGCGTGCTCGCCGCAATGCCGATCTCGCTGCCGATCCCGGCGCTGACCGCCAACTCGTCCTGGTATATCTTCCTCGCCTGGTTTCTGCTGGCCGCGGGAAGCGTCGTGCCCGGCTACGACAAGCAAAAGTCCGAGTAGCGGCCGGCCGTTGACCGGCGCTCGGTTGCCCGGCCGCGCCGATAATGTACTGCGCGCGCCTGGCTGTCCGCCCTCCTTTAGCTTTGGCCGATGTTGCGCCGTTTCCCGGCGCCGGCATTGACCTTTGCGCCCTGACGCGGGAAGAACGTTCCGGCCGCGCCAGGAGACCAGGGAATGTCCGACCCCGAAGAAGACAAGAAAAAAGGGGGCCATACGCTCGCCGACCATCTCTACGGTCAGAACATCGTGCACCAGCACGACGAAGATTCCGACCACGATCACGACCACGACTACGATTTCGAGAACGACGAGGTGCCGCTCGAGGACAATCCGCTGTGGCGCCAGGACTTCGTGTCGCTGATGACGGTCGGCATCGACATCGGCTCGTCGGGCACCCAGGTGATCTTCTCCCGCGTCAACCTGCGCCGCCTGGCCGAGGATTTGACCAGCCGCTATTACGTCGTGTCGCGCGAGACCTTGTTCCAGTCGCCGGTGGCGCTGACGCCGTACCAGAGCGAGGAGCGCATCGACGACGCCAAGCTCGGCGCCATCATCGACGACGCCTACGCGGCCGCCGGGCTGCATCCCGACAACATCGACACCGGCGTCGTGATCCTGACCGGCGAGGCGCTGCGGCGCGAGAACGCCCAGGGCATCGCCGCGATCCTGTCCGAGCAGGGCGGCGAGTTCGTCACCGCGACCGCCGGCCATCACATGGAATCGATGCTGGCGGCCTACGGCTCCGGCGCCGCGCGCGTCTCCAGCGACGAGCGCAAGCGCATCCTCAATATCGACATCGGCGGCGGCACCACCAAGCTCGGCCTGGTCGAGAAGGGCAAGGTGATCGCCACCGCTGCGGTGCATATCGGCGGCCGCCTGCAGGTGGTCGAAGGCGGCAGGATCACGCGGCTCGATCCGGCCGGCAAGCATCACGCGAGGCGCGCCGGCTTCGACTGGAACCGCGGCGACGCGATCGACCCAGCCGACCTGCAGAAGGTCGCCGACGGCATGGCCGACGCGCTGGTCAACGCCGTCACCGCGCATCCGCTGCCGCACGACATCGCGCACCTTTATCTAACTGATCCGATCGCCGACCTCGGCCAGATCGACGGCATCATGTTCTCCGGCGGCGTCGCCGAATACGTCTATGAGCGCGAGACGCGCGATTTCGGCGACATGGGCCCGCGGCTCGGCGCCGCCATCCGCGCGCGCATCGCCCGCGGCGCGTTTCCCTGGCCGGTGCTGCCGGCGCACGAATGCATCCGCGCCACCGCGCTCGGCGCCTCCGAATATTCGGTGCAGCTTTCCGGCAATACCAGCTACATCTCGGCGCCGGGCGTGCTGCTGCCGCGCCGCAATCTGCAAGTGCTGCTGCCGTCGTTCGAGTGCGGCGACGCGATCGATTCGGACAAGCTCGCCGAGGCGATCCGCGACCACATGGTGGCGTTCGACGTCGTCGACACCGATCGCGAGATCGCGCTGGCGCTGCGCTGGACCGGCATGCCGTCCTACGAGCGGCTTGCGGCCTTCGCCGAGGGCATCAGGCGTGGCCTTGCCGAGCGCATCGCCAGGAAGCAGCCACTCTTCATCATGCTCGACGGCGATATCGCACAGACGCTCGGCCACATCCTGCGCGACGAGCTGCACGTCGACAGCGAGCTCCTGGTGATCGACGGCGTGGTGCTCTGGGATTTCGACTATATCGATCTCGGCCGCATCCGCATGCCGTCCTACACCGTGCCGGTCACCATCAAGTCGCTGGTGTTCAGCGAAGACCCGCGCGGGCCGCGGCCGCGCCAGCGCCTGCACCATCACGATCACGACCATGACCACGCCCACGGTCATCCGCACGATCACGCACATGATCATGCCCACGGGCATCATCACCACCACGATCATGACCACGAGCACGATCGCGGCCATTCGCACCACCGTCACGATCGCGTAACATCGACCGAGCGGTAAACGCTCGGGGAAGGCGATGCGCGGCGGCGACTGGCGGACCTGGCTACCGATCGCCGCCGCGGTCGTTCTGGTCGCCTGGCTGACGCTTATTCCGCTCGGCTTCATGCTGTGGCAGAGCGTGCTGACGCCGCAGACCGCGACCGCCCCGGCGCACTTCACCCTCGATAATTACCGCACCGCCTATGGCGGCGCCGACACCGCACGGCTTTTTGCCAACACGCTCAAATTTGCGCTCGGCAGCGCCGCGCTGGCGTTTTGCTTCGGCGCGCTGCTCGCCTGGATCAACGAGCGCACCGACACGCCGCTCAAATCGCTGTTCTTCGCGCTGACGCTCGTGCCGCTGATCATTCCCGGCATCTTGTTTACGGTGTCGTGGATCTTCCTCGGCAGCCCGAAGATCGGCCTGATCAATCTCGTGCTGCAGCGCGTCTTCGCGACCGACGCCGCGTTCGTCGACATCTATTCGATCCCCGGCATGATCTGGGTCGACGGCCTGCATTATTCGCCGATGGCGTTTCTCTTGATGACGGCGGCGTTCCGCGCCATGGATCCGGCGCTCGAGGAGCAGGCCTTCATGAGCGGCGCCACGCTGCCGCGCATCCTCACCCGCATCACGCTGCGGCTCGCCACGCCCGCCACCGCGGCAGCGCTCCTGATCCTGTTCGTGCGCGCGCTGGAATCCTTCGAAGTGCCGGTGCTGCTCGGCCTGCCGGTCGGCATCGAGGTCTATACCTCGGCGATCTACGACGCGATCCACGCTTATCCAAGCGAGATCGGGCTCGCCTCGGCCTATGGCGCGACGCTGCTCGTCATCACCTCGCTCTGCGTCTTTCTCAATCTGCGCATCGCCGGCCGCGGCAGCCGCCACGCCACGGTGACCGGCAAAGGTTTTCGCCCGCGCGTTCTGCGCATCGGCCGCTGGCGCTACCTCACCGCCGGCGTGTTCCTGGTTTACGTCGCACTCGTTGTGGCGCTGCCGTTCCTGGTGCTGCTGTGGTCGTCGCTGCAACGCTTCTACAGCGTGCCGAGTCTCGCGGCGCTCAAGACGCTGACAATCGAGCCATACCGCAACGTACTCGCCTATCCCGAGATCGGCACCGCCATCCGCAACAGCATCGTGCTATCGCTTGCGAGCGCCACCTTGATCATGCTCGCAACCTCGGCGCTGTGCTGGGTCGTGGTGCGCACGAAATTGCCGGGCCGCGCGCTCATCGACAATCTCGCCTCGTTGCCGCTGGTCTTTCCCGGTCTCGTGCTCGGGCTGGCGATCATGGTCTGTTATCTGAGCCTGCCGGTCGGCATCTACGGCACGCTGTGGATCATGCTGATCGCCTATGTGACGCGCTTCCTGCCCTACGGCATGCGCTACAACACCGCCTCGTTGCTGCAGGTGCATCAGGAGCTGGAAGAGTCCGCCGCTATGAGCGGCGCCGCGCTCGGCGCCACCTTCGGCCGCATCGTGCTGCCGCTGCTGCGGCCGGGCCTCGTCGCCGGCTGGATCTATATCGTCATCGTCTCGATCCGGGAGCTCGCCTCGTCGATCCTGCTCTATAGCCCCGGCACCGAGGTGGTCTCGGTCACGATCTGGGAATTGTGGCAGAATGGCCAATACGTTGAATTATCGGCGCTCGGCGTCATGATGATCCTGGTATTGTTGGGCTTCGTCGTGCTGGCCGAGTTTCTGGGCCGCCGGTTCGGCTTGGCAGAAGTGTAGAGTAGGGTGGGTACGGCGAGCGCTGTGCGTCGACGCGTGGGCAAAATCGCGTGGCAGCCGTGCCCACGCGGTCGGTCGGCGCGAGACGATTTTGCCCACCCTACGCGATGTGAGGGAGAAAACGTGTGCTCAGCGTCAGGTCGCTCCATACCGACTATGCGGCCGCCGGCGGCGCCGTGGTCAATGCGGTGCAGGACGTCTCGTTCGATGTGCCCGACGGCGAACTGTTCACGCTGCTCGGCCCCAGCGGCTGCGGCAAGACCACGACGCTGCGCTCCATCGCCGGGCTGGAGCGGCCGCGCGCCGGCGCGATCGAGCTCAACGGCCGCGTCGTGTTCTCCTCGGAGAAGCGGATTTTCGTCGCGCCGAACCGGCGCAATTTCGGCATGGTGTTTCAGTCCTACGCCATCTGGCCGCACATGAACGTGTTCAAGAACGCGGCGTTTCCGCTGGAGGTGCGCAAGCAAAGGCCGAGCCGCAAGGAGATCGAGCAGAAGGTGATGCGCGTTCTCGAAACCGTGCAGCTCGCCGATCTCGCCGGCCGCGACGCCACCAAGCTCTCCGGCGGCCAGCAGCAGCGCCTCGCGCTCGCCCGCGCGCTGGTCATGGAGCCGCAGCTCCTCCTGCTCGACGAGCCGCTGTCGAACCTCGACGCCAAATTGCGCGAGGCCATGCGCTTTGAACTAAAGCGCATGCAGCGCGAGCTTGGGCTCACCACCATCTACGTCACTCACGACCAGAGCGAGGCGCTTGCGCTGTCCCACGAGATCGCGGTGATGAACGAAGGCCGCATCGTCCAGATCGGCTCGCCGCGCGACATCTACGAGCGGCCGCATAACCGCTTCGTCGCCGACTTCGTCGGCACCACCAATTTCATCGGCGGCCGGATGGTCTCCGCCAATGCCGGCAACGGCCGCGCCCGTGTCGCGACTGCGCTCGGCGAATTGAGCGTGCAGTGCGTCGAGGCGCTGCCCACGGACGCCGCCGTCGTGGTCTCGGTCCGGCCCGAGGACGTCGAGCTCACCGAAGCGCCGCCGGCCCGCGAGGACGGCGACAATGTCTGCGTCGGCACCGTCGCCGCCAAGGTCTTCCTCGGCGATTACCTCGACTTCCAGGTCAAAGTCGGCGATTCCGTCCTGCTGGCCCGCGTCCACCCCTCGCTGCGCACGCCGGTGGGCCATGCGATCCATGCACGGATGCGGGCGGAGAAATGCGTGGCGCTGGCCGAGGGCGCCGTGGCGCGGGTTGCGGCCTGATACGCGGAGGGGGTAAGGAAGAGCGTCGCAAAGGAGAGCGCCGAATGGCCAAGAACGCCGTCGTTTCCGAGGATCTCGCCAACAAGTTCAAGTCCGAGAAGGAAACGCCGTATACCCGCTGGGTGAACGCCGAAGGCCTCGACATCATCCCGTCGTTCTACTGCAAGAATTTGCGCACCGTGGAATTAAAGCCCTGGGCGCGCCGCGGCGGCAACGCCGTATTCCTCAACCACGACGCCTCGCGCACCTCGAACGACTGCTATGTGATGGAAATCCCGCCGGGCAAGAGTCTCAGCCCCCATCGCCAGCTCTACGAGGAGATGATCCTGGTGCTATCGGGCCGCGGCTCGACCACGGTGTGGAACGACGCCGGCGCCCGCATCACCTTCGAGTGGAAGGACGGCGCGCTGTTCGCTATTCCGCTCAACTGCCATCACCAGCACTTCAACGGCTCCGGCAAGGAGCCGGCGCGCTACGTCGCCGTCACCAACGCGCCGCCGGTGATCAACCTCTACGAGGACGTCGATTTCATCTTCAACACCAAATACGACTTCAAGGACCGCTTCGCCGGCGAGCCCGACTATTTCAGCAACAAGGGCGAGCAGAAGGGCTTCATGCTGACGACGAACTTCGTGCCCGACGCGGTCAACATTCCGTTGATCACCGCGGCCGAGCGGGGCGCCGGCGGCGGTCATATCCGCTTCAACATGGCCAAGGCCTCGATGCCGAGCCACATCTCGCAATTCCCGATCGGCACCTACAAGAAGGGCCACGCCCACGGCCCCGGTGCCCACGTCATCGTGCTGTCGGGCGAGGGCTTTTCGCTGATGTGGCCGGAAGGCGAGGAGCCGCAGCGCTACGATTGGGAGGTCGGCACCATGATCGTGCCGCCCAACATGTGGTTCCACCAGCACTTCAACACCGGCACCGCGC
>Ga0335081_10003198_pt1 | contig 25732 bp, 20 predicted proteins | sample Lox_Sample_35_FD_206713 | JGI IMG/M metagenome (GOLD analysis project Ga0335081, IMG submission 206713) | Soil microbial communities from Loxahatchee National Wildlife Refuge, Florida, United States - Lox_Sample_3.5 | ecosystem: Environmental > Terrestrial > Soil > Wetlands | place: USA...
GATCAGCAGCGACCCCGACGCCTGGCTGCGCCGGATCCACGGATCGCCGCTGCCCAGCACGCTGACCCGGATCTCCCCCGCAGCCAGGCTCTCGGCACCAGGCACATACACCGGCGGCCGGTCCTGCGCGGGCCGACCCACCACCGGCGTCCTGGTCATCGGCTCGGCCCCGCCCAGGTAGGCCGGCGCGGGCAGTCCACCGGACGGATTAGACATGACACCCCCAACTGCTCAGCGAATGATCACAAACAGACCTATGTGAAGTATGGTGCCCCGGGCGAGATCGCGGAAGAGAGCCATCTCCGCGCCGTGGGCCAGTTGACTGCCGGCGGGCGCATTCCCATCCGAGCGTGCTAGCCGCCCTTGAGGCCGGCGCCGGGGCAGGAGCCTGACATGCCGCTTGCGGCCGCCGCGGGAGGATCCTGGTCATGCCGCCGGTCCCGTCGTACCTGTCTCGGCGTGGCCGAACCGGTCCACGGCCGCGCGTACTGAGGGGTAGAAGTTCTCGGTGCCGGTCCGCGCGGTCATCCTGTATGACCAGGCGTTGGCGCATCGAGCCCGCTGATGCCGGACGCGGCCCTGGGCGCAGGCGTACGGCTTGCCGTCGGCCGGCAACCGCCGCGGCAGCGCGGCGGACAGCAGCGCCAGCGCGCGCCCACTGCGGTCAGCGCCATCGGCACCGAGGTGATCGGCCCGTCGGCCGCCAGCGAGGCCGGCAGGTCTTGGATGCCGACGCCGAAGATGCCGCGCACGATCAGGGCCATCGCCGCGGTCAGCCCGAACCGGGGCGGTCTTCCTCCTCAGGCGGCTGGGCGGCGGGGCGGGGTGCACGGTCCTGGCCGGCTTCCGGGTAAGCGGGCGGCCGGCCAGCTGGCCGGTGATGCCAGCTGCCATCCACCTGCCAGGCGATCTCTTAGCAGCCCGGCCGCCACGGCCGGCGTGCCGGCTTGTTACCGCGGTGAGGACACGCCCGGTGCTCGGGCGACGGCGGCACCGAGTTCGGCCATCCGCAGCTCGCCGATCGGGGTGCCGGTACCGCAGTTGCATACCATCGCCAGCGCCAGCTCACGTCGCCGCCCGGCAGAAGCTGGAACTCGACGCCGTCGTCGACGGGATCGAGGCATTCTGCCAGACCGTCCGGGACGGGCCAGCCACCGCCACCTTCGCCCAGCGGCAGCAGCTCGCCGAGCTGCTCATCGACCGCGTGATCGTCACCGACGGCGACGTCGAGATCCGCTACATGCTCCCGATCTCCCCCAAGGGGCCACACCGCCCTTTTGCCATTTGCGTAAAGACCATCTCAGTGCGCTGTTGGCCAGAGAAGTTCCTGTGCCGGGTAGAGATTGGTGATTGCTGCGCCGGCGTCCGGGTGGTGGCTGGCCACTGTTTCGGCTGTCAGTGCGCGGATCGTGCGCTGGCCGGTGTCGGGGAAGGCCATGTGGAGTTCGGCGTACCGGCGCCAGCTGCTGGCGTGCTGCGTGGGCGCGCAGACGGCGAATATGACGTGGTCTGCTTCGCCTTCGGCGAGAAGCAGGTGGGCCAGGGCCAGGTTCCGCATGGGCTGGCTGAGTGCCTGCCGTACCAGGCAGCCCCCGGGGTCGGCGGCGCGGGCCGGCCGCTGAACCGGCACGCCGTCCAGGTAGGTGTCGTAGAGGCGGTGCCCGGCGCCGTGGTTGGAGAGCTGGAAGCACCGGCCGGGCTGCCCGCCGAAAAGGCCCGTCGAGCGGCACGCGTCGCGGGCGGGGTTGGCGGGATTCTCGTACGCGCTGCAGGTGCCGAACTCTTCGGTGAATTTCACTTCGACGAGCGCGATGAGCCGGGCACCGTCTCCCCGGCTGCCGCGAAGAACGACGTCGACTTGTGTCTGGTGAGGGCTGTGCGGCCGTGCTTCCTGCAGCCGGTCAGCGGGATCGCGGTACTCGAACTCGACCGGAGCGGCAGCCTGGACGTCTGCGTCAAGCTCCCGGAAGACCGCCTTGACGCCTGCAGGGCTGAGCGGTGCGAAGAGGTTGAGCGCGAGCGCTTGCGAGGAGCGGGCGCCGAGCACCCACCGGTGGTCAAGACCCCGCTCGGTCAGATCGGCGAGCACCGGGCGCGCGGCCGGCAGCAGCGCCGACTCCGCCGTCGGATGCACGGCCCGCGATCCTCCGCGCCGAAGACCTGCCTGCACCCGCCCCGGCCAGCGTGGCCGCTGGACCGGTTCCTGGACCAGCGGGCTGTCCGGCAGGGCACGCGACGCCGGCCCAATCAGGTCCGGCGGATCTGCCAGCGGATCCGGCACCAGCCAGATCCGCCAGCAGATTGCCCGGGACAGGACTTCGAGCTGACCGGCGAGGTACCGCCCGATGGCGTGACCAGGCGGACCAGCTTTGCCCGCGTGCTTGCGCGCAGGCGGGGCGCAGATGAAGTCGATGACGACGTGCTCGGCGGGAGCCTTCGCCCATCCCAGCTCATCCCGGATGGCCGCCCCATTCGCCAGGACCCAGATCGCGTAATCGAGCGTCTGCATCACGACAGTGACGTCATCGGGGTTGGCTTTCGTCTCGACGACGTGCAGCCGGTCGTCCCGGTCAATGCCGAGGAAGTCCAGGAACCCCGGTTTCCCGGCGCCGCGCCACGCCGGGTACTCGCGCTGGACGCGGCTAAGGCCGAGGCGGTCCAGCAGCGGCCCGGAGTGGAGGGCAGCTTGCATACGGTGCTCGGCGTGACCGGAGTCCGTGCCGGCGAGGCGCTGCCAGATCGCCGCGCTGACCCGGGCCTCCACATGACTGCGCTCGGCGCGCGTCAGCGGCTGCCCGGCACTGACGACATGCCGAAGCGCCTTCTCCTGCCCTGGCAGCGGGCTGCTGTAATCGACGCCGGCCGTGATCCTGACCCCGCCTTTCACCCGGACGATGGACAGTACCTTCCGCCCTTCGCAGTGCCAGGCCAGGTAACTGGGCCGGTGTGCTGGCGTCAGTGTCCAGTGCTCATCGGCCCACCGGACCACCGGATCGACAAGGCCGGCCAGGTCGCCCAGTTCGTGCCTGCTAGCCTTGCGGACGTCCTGCCCGCGGCTGGCCTCGTCGAGGACCTCAGCGCGCGCCGGGATGATCGCCGGCCGCAAGAGCATCTCGGGGCCGTACGTGAAGACCCGTACGAGGCTGTCGATCCAGGCGAGCCGTTTGACCGTCTGCTGATGACGTCCCTCGGGGCATATCAGGATCAGATCCCGGTCCTCCTGCCAGGCCAGAGCGTAGGCAAGGACCTGATCCATCGACTCGGCAGCCTCATGGTCACCAGCGACGACAACGAGCTGCGAGTCGGCCGCGGCGGTGTACCAGACGGCCAGCTCGGTCAGCGCTTCACCAGGCGCGAAGTCTTCCAGGTCATCGGTCACCTGACCGGCCAGGTGCGGGGCGACGAGCCGGAAGGCCGGACGGTCCACGCCATCCGCGATGGCCAGCCGGGCTGCATCCAGGCACCGGGCCAGCGCGCCCGGGGAATCGGCAGCGAAGCTGGCGTCGCGCAGGAACACCTGTCCGGCTGCCGGCTCGACGGCCAGGACCGCCCGCTCTCCGTCAGCAAGAAACCAGAACCGGGCCTCCGGGATACCCGAAGGGCCAGGCGGCCCAGCCCGGCACGCCTCACTGGCGAGCGGTATGGCGCGGAAGAACTCCTGCCGGCGCCCCACCTCACCCCCTGAGGAGTCGAGATACCCGCTCCTCCACTGCCAATGACCGGTGCCGGTCCCTGCCGCCGCGGACAGTAGTCCGGACATCAGGGCCGCTGAATGCTGGATTACCAGATCCGTCTCACCGGCGTCACCGGCCACCTCCGCTACCCAGCCCGCCGCGTCCCGCACAGGCAAGCCATGGTCGAGATCCGTCAGCAGGTCACGGGCCACCACCCTGCCGTCCTGCTGGCGCACGTGCACGCGGCCAGGCCGGTTCACGGCGACGCGGAAACCAGCGGAGCTGCTGACGGTGCCGGGCCCTTGACAGTGCAGTTCCACTGCGTCGTACTGGCCGCCGCCAGGATGGGTTTCCAGCACGGCGCGGACCGGTAGAACCTTCGTCAGTTCAGCAACCAGCCGCCATGTCCAGACCTCAGCCCGCCTTCCCTCCGGCACCCTCAGCCTCCTCGGGCAGGTCGATGGGTCTGCTCCGGCACCTTTCGGCTCACGATCTCCACGTTAGCTGGCCGGTGCGCTGCTGGGATCTCACGCCTGGTCCGTAGTGAGATCCCGACCGTCCGATAGGTCCGATGCGTCCGCCGGTCCACCATTCCCGCAGGTCCAAGGGCACATAGGCATCCAGCGCGTCCTGCCGTGTCCGGCTTGTCCGGCGGCGTTTGTGACTCCGAGGTGACACGGCGGAGGACCCAACGATGACGACCATAATCGGCGACACCTCATGACCAGCGACCGGACCAGCCACACTGCCGCGTGACCGCGAGCCCGCCGCGGCCGACGGCGTCGGAGCCTGGATCAGCTCGCGCTGCCCAAATATGACACGCGGACGGCGCCTTACCGTCGCCGGGAGGGTCATTTCGCTCCTGCCAGCCAGCCGGCGGACGGCCGTGCGTACCTGGCAGCGACGCGACCGAGGTGTGGCCGCTCTTGGCCATCAGCATCGGCGTGGACGCCCCGTTCTCGGTGTCGTAGGTCGGAGCGCTGTACTGCAATTGGTGCAGGGCTCGCCAGCGGGGCAGCTTCCGGCAGTCATACGATCAGGCCTGCGCGGTTGTCCGGGCGGTGGCATCATTCCCGGCATGATCGCGCAAGACGCGCCGTGGATGACGGTAAAGGAGCCGACCTCGCTGGTCGGGGGCCGCCGGGGAGCATTACTGCATGACGCAACTGCCGTTGCGCGACTGCCTGGCTGCGCTGACCCCGCGCGGTTCTTCGGACGCCGAGATCCTGATCTGTACCCAGACGCCGTTGCAAGCGGAGGAGTGACTCGTGCCTGTCTATATGACCGGAGATGATCTCGGCCAACCGGTCGCATTGCGGTTCCGCGCGGCTGCGGACGACGAACGGCTCGCCCTCGATGTCCAGCAGCTAGCGAAGCTCTGGGGTAAGCCAGCGGGCGAGAGCCGGGTCGGCCGCGACGACTGGCTGCGGGCTTGGCGGAATATCAGCGCACTGGCGGGCCGACTCTTCGAGACCCTTGACCCTGAAGGACGTTGTGACCCGGAGACCTTCCATCACCTCTTGCTGGCGGTCGGCAACTTCAAGCGGCAGGCGGGGGGTATCCATCTTCCGGTGGACTTCGCCGACCTTGTAGCCGGGCCGCGGGGCGAATCGCTCGTGCTCCCCGGAGGCCTCGGCCGACTTGACCGCGACAGTGTGACCTCCTGGCAACGGCTAGATCAAATCCCGGGACTTGGCATCCCGACCGCAAGCTGTTTGCTGGCCGCCCTGTGGCCCGGCAGCCACGCGATCATGGATGTCCTCGACCGCCGAGCGGTCGTCGGCCTCCAGGTAGGGCGACGTTCCCATATCGATCGGCGTCTCGACGCGGCGCGAGTACCGAGCCACGAGTGGTGGTTCTACGACTGGTTCCGCCAGACGGTGACACTGACAGCTCAGGCGGCCAACTGCGAGCCAGTGTCGGTTGAGCGCGCGCTCTACATTCTGGGCGCGCGGACGGCGAGGGAACTAGGCAAGGATTGGACGCAGCACGGAACCTGGAGCGAGTACTACCACGCGGCCCTCAGCCAAGTCGATCGCTTGCTGCAGCCGCGGCGCACTCAGGCAGGAAGCCAATCTCCTCTGATGACCTGACTGGGTTTCGGCTGCCCTATACCTGCTGCCGTGCTTTCCCGACTCGGTCGCTCGGCCTGCTCGTGACCCAGAGGAGTCAGCAACGCACGACAGGGGCCCTCGGCTATGTGGTCAACATTCCCAGGGCCCGGTAGACCGTCTGGCGGGAGACGGGCTTGCCGTTGCCCAGCAGCTGGCCGATCTCCCTGACAGAGCGCCCTACCGCGCGTAGATCCCTGGCGGCCTCTACCTGCCCGGGCGTCAGCCGGCGCTTGCGACCGCCCTTCCGGGCGCGGGCCTGGCGCGCTGATCAGCGTCAAAGCCGGCCGGGTCGCGGATGTCGATGAGGAAGGTGACGTAGGCGGGCATGACCATGCCTTTCGGTGGGGGAGCGGTCTAGTGGGCGGTGCCGGCCGCCATCTTGCGCAGCGCGGCCGGCGGCAGGGGGTTGTCCTGGCGGGCCCGGTGCAGGGCCGCCGCCCACCAGGCGAGATCGTCGAGCATGATCTGCGCCGCGAGGCTGGCCGCGGGATCCTTGGGGACGCCGTTCTCAGCGAACGCCTCGCCGACCAGGGGAAACAGGACGCTGCTGCGCAGCGGGACCATCTCCGCCTCGATGGCGACATGGGCGAGGTGCTCGATGGCCCGCACCCCGGCGGCGATGCCGCCGCTGTATCCCACGAACGCGGTCGGCTTGTTGCGGAAGGCGAAGCTGGCGAAAACGCTGTCGATGGCGTTCTTGAGCACACCAGGCACGCTGTGGTTGTACTCCGGCGTGATGAACAGGTAGGCGTCGCCGTCGGCGATGCGCTCGTTCCAGCGCTTGACGATGGGATCGGAGTAGGTGGGGTTCCGCGGGTCCCCGACCGTCGCGAAGGTTTCCGTGAAGAACGGCAGCGGCCAGTTCCTCAGGTCCAGGACCTCCACGCGGAAGGCGCCGTGTTCCCCGGCACAGCCGGCGATCCACGGCACGACGTGGTCGGCCGCCCGGCCGGGCCGGGTACTCCCGATGATGATCTTCAAGTTGAGCATGATTCCTCCTTGCGGGTATCTCAGCGGGGCGGGCGGACCACGATCGAGCCGTAGGCGGCGGCCGGGATGCGGCGCGCCCAGCCCAGGGCATCGTCCAGGTCCGCGCAGTCGATGACGAAGTAAGCGGTGGGCGCCTGTCCCGTCCCGGCCGGGAGCCCGTCGCTGACCTCGGGCCGGCCGTCCGTCACGCGGATAAGCTTGGCGGCGTCGCCGGGACTGAGCTGCCCGCTGTCGACGAAGACGCCCGCCTCCCGCATGGCCTCGCCCAGCGCCGCGTAGTCGGCCACCACCCCCGGACCGGGAAACAAGCCGCGGTCAAGGTAGGCCAGGCACAGGAACTTCATGATCTGCCTCCTCGGTGCACTGTCGCGTGCACCATGGCCATCTCGGTGCACCGTCGTCATGACCCGGACCGAACCCGGGCGCCCTTAAAGACGAATGCCGGTGCCCGGGGTGTGACCGCTGCCGGAGGGTCACGCCGGGGCGCGGAGATTCGTCCTTTAGCGGTATGGACCGATTGCTATCGGCGGCGCGGCCGGGCGAACGCGACTGGCTCGCCGGCCAGTTCCAGGCCTGGCGGCCGCAGCTGCACGCGCTCGCCTACCGGATGCTCGGCTCGCTGCGCGACGCCGACGACGCCGTGCAGGAGACCTGGCTGCGCCTGGACCGGAGCGACACCTCCGCGATCACCGACCTGCGGACCTGGCTGTCCACCGTGGCCGGGCGGGTCTGCCTGGACATGCTCCGCTCGCGCAAGGCCAGTCGCGTGCACTACACCGGCACCTGGCTGCCCGAGCCCGTGGTCTCCGCCGAACCGGGCGAGGGTCCAGAAGAGCAGGCCGTCCTGGCCGACTCGGTAGGCCTGGCACTGCTCGTCGTGCTCGGCTCACTCACTCCCGCCGAACGGCTGGCCTTCGTCCTGCACGACGTATTCGACGTGCCGTTCGACCGGATCGCCCCGGTTGTGGACCGCACACCGGAGGCGACCAGGAAACTCGCCAGCCGGGCCCGGCGCCGGGTCAGGCAAGCGCCCGTGCCCGATCCCGACCTGGCCCAGCAGCGGCGGGTGGTGGACGCCTTCCTCGCTGCCGCCCGGCACGGGGACTTCGAGGCGCTGCTCGAGGTCCTGGATCCGGGCGTCATCTTCCGGTCCGACATCGGCCCGGCCCGGCCGCGGCAGCCCAGGCTCGGCGCACAACTGGTGGCCCGGCACATACTCGCCACGGCGCCGCGGTTCGCCGCCCTGGCCGCCTCGGTTACCGTCAACGGCGCCGCGGGCGCGCTGTTCGGTCCGCCCGAGGATCCGATCGCCGTCATCGCCTTCACCATCACCAGCGGCCGGATCGCCGTGATCGACCTCATCGCCGACCCCGGTAAGCTGCGCGCCCGCACCGGTGCGGGAGAGCAGAAACCGCCGCCGGATGTCAAGACATCAGCGCCATTGATGTGAGTTCGATCACTACGTAGGATGCATTCTGCATCGATTGCTAGCCGGAGGAGGGCTCATGTCCCGCCGTGATCTCATCGACCCGGATGTGCGCGAACCCCTCGACCAGCTGCTCCAGGTGATGCCCGGCGGGTTCAACACCATCCCGGACATCGTGCAGCGCCGGGCCGCCGTGGCGCAGCTGCTGGCCGCCATGGAGATCCCGCCCAACCCCAACGTCGCCTCCGAGGACCGGACGGTTCCCGGGCCGGAGGGCGCGCCGGACATCAGGGTCCGGATCTACCGGCCGGTGGACGCCAGCGGGACGCTGCCCGGGATCTATTACATTCACGGCGGCGGCATGATCCTGGGGAACATCGAGGAAGAGGAAGCGGTCGCGACGGCGGTCTGCGAGCACGTCGACGCGGTGGTCATCTCCGTCGAGTATCGCCTGGCCCCGGAGCACCCCCACCCGGCGCCGGTCGAGGACTGCTACGCCGGCCTGGTGTGGATGGCGGGCCACGCCGCCGAGCTCCGCTTCGACCCGGAGCGCCTTGCCGTCTACGGCGGCAGTGCCGGAGGCGGCCTCACCATCGCCACCACGATGCTCGCCCGGGACCGCGGCGGCCCGGCGATCCGCTTCCAGATGCCGATCTACCCGATGATCGACGACAGGAACGAGACCCCGTCCAGCCACGAGATCACCGATATCGGCCTCTGGGACCGTGCGGGCAACCTCGAGGCCTGGAAGTGGTACCTGGGGGACGGCAAGCCCGATCAGTATGCCGCCCCGGCTCGCGCCGAGGACCTGGCCGGCCTGCCGCCGGCCTACATAGACGTCGGCACCGTGGACCTGTTCCGGGACGAGGACATCACGTTCGCGATGCGGCTCATGGCCGCCGGCGTCCCGACGGAGCTGCATGTCAATCCCGGCGCCTACCACGCCGCGGAGGTGTTCGCGCCGGCCGCTCCGCTATCGGAGCGGATCTGGACGCGCCGCTACGAGGCCCTGCGCCGCGCCCTCGCCTGACTCCAGGCCGGCCCGGACCTCGGCGTAGATCTGGCGGTAGCGGGCGATGGCCGCCTGCGGGTCGCCCTGTTCCAGCAGCGTGAGGACCTCGGTGTACCCGTCGATCCACGGACGCCAGTGACTGCTCTGCGGAGTCAGCCCGAGCAGCCGCCGCATCCGGGTCACCACCAGGTCCACGTGCGTCTGCAACTCCCGGTTCCCGCTGGCCGAGATCATGATGGTGCTGAAATCGGCGCCCGCGGAGGTCGCGGCCCCGACGTCGCCAGATCGCAGGCTGGCCAGCAGCTCATCCAGCCGCTGGCGCATCCGGGCCAGGTCGGCGTCCGTCAGGTTGGGCACGCCCCATTCGACGCCCGCGCAGGCCAGCACGCACATGACGTCGATCAGCTCGAGCGCGTTCTTCTGCGAGACGTCGGTGACCCGGCGGATGCGGTTCGGCGAGATGTCGATGAGGCCCTCGGCGGACAGCAGCACGATAGCCTCGCGGACCGGCGTGATGCTGACGCCGAGCCGCTCGGCGAGCTCCGCGTCCTTGATGACCGTGCCCGGCGCCAGCCGCCCGGTCACGATCTCCTCGCGCAGGTGCCGCACGATGGCCTCGGTGCGCGTCAGCGGGAGGGAGTAAGACACCAGACCGCCTTTACCGCGGCGTTGCCGCCGCAGGTCACAGATCCCGGCGCAAACCGGTCATGATGGACTGTAGCAGATGCCCCCGGCGCGGCCGCATTCCCCGGCATGTACGACCGCGGCCATGTCGGTCGGTGTTGCGGACGTTACTTGTGATACCAGTGAGCATGTCTCCAGTTGGTCTTGTTCAGTACGTTGCCACATCGATACGGTTATAACCGTTACGTTGTGGCAATAATACGGTTGGAGTGCGCTCCAGTTGGGTACCGACGGCGTCACCGAGAACGCGGGCGAAATTTCGGGCTACGAACCGGTCTGTATCTCCCGTCCAGCCTCCAGAATACGAGCAGCCTTCATCCGAACGGGCAGCAGATCCGGCATCGTGAGACGCTTGACATCCAGCTGATATGAGCGGTCTACTAGCGGCCAGGGATGCGTCGAACTTTCTCGAAATTTTCGTACATTTGAGCCGGCCACAGCCAAGAGCCGGCCGCAGCCAAGAGCCGGTCACGCCGGTAGCGATCACGCGGAACCCAGTAAGGCGGGGAATGTGACAGAACCCACCAGGCAAGCGCCCAACCGGGACCTCAGCGTCCTCTACGTAGGCGGAACCGGCACCATCAGCGCCTCATGCGTCCGGCGGTCCGTCGCCGCGGGCATGTCGGTGTACGTGCTGAACCGCGGCCAGAACGTCAAGCACCGCTCGCTCCCGGAGTCGGTGACCTGGCTGCAGGCCGACGTCGGCGACGCCGACTCGGTCCGCAAGGCCCTGGGCGACCTGGAGTTCGGCGCCGTCGCGAACTTCCTGTCCTACAACGCGGCGGACGCGGCGCAGGCTGCCGGCATCTTCGGCGGCCGGACCGGGCAGTACCTGCACATCAGCACGGCGTCGCTGTACCGCAAGCCGGTGCTGCAGTGGCCGATCGTGGAATCCAACCTCAGGCAGAACCCGTTCACCAGCTACTCCAGGGAGAAGATCGCCGCAGAGGACGAGCTGATGCGGGCCTGCGTGACCACTGGGTTCCCGGTGACGATCGTGCGCCCGTCGCACACCTATGACGAGGCGTCGCCGCCGCTGCCCGGCGACTGGACGGTCATCGACCGGATGGCCCGGGGGGCCGAGGTCATCGTCCCCGGTGACGGGACCTCACTGTGGACGCTGACCCACGCCGACGACTTCGCCCAGGGCCTGGTCGGCCTGCTCGGCAATCTGCGCGCCGTCGGCGAGGTCTTCCACATCACCTCCGACGACGTCTGCACCTGGGACCAGATCTACACGATCGTCGGCGCCGCCCTGGGGGTCGAGCCCCGCATCGTGCACATGACGGCGGACGACATCATGGCCGCCGCCCCCGACTGGTTCTGGTCGGAACTGATCCTCGGCGACCTGTCGCACAGCGCGATCTTCGACAACTCCAAGATCCGCCGGTACGTGCCGGATTTCGCCCCGCGGCTCACGTTCCACGCGGCGGCGCCGGACATGATCCGCTGGCGGGCCGGGCACGCTGAGCAGTGCCGGCCCGCGCCCGGCGTGGACGCGATCATGGACCGGCTGGTCCGCGGCCACCACTCAGCCAGGGAGATCTTCACTGCGCTGGGCGCCGAGGCCGCGGGCGCCGGGCAGCCGGGCGGCTGACCGCCCCGCCGGGCGGCGGCTGGGTGCTGGACCGGACGACCAGCGTGGTCGCCAGTTCCACCCGGTTCTGGAGTCCGATCGGGTCGCCGGCCAGCAGGGTCCGGGTAGCCAGGGTCGCCATCTCGGCCAGCGGCTGGCGCAGCGTGGTCAGCGGCGGCGAGACCCACTGCGCCATCGGGACATCGTCGAAGCCCACCACGCTCAGGTCCTGCGGCAGCCGCAGGCCGTTCTGCCGCGCCGCCTCGTACACGCCCATCGCCTGGACGTCGCTGGCCGCGAAGATCGCGGTCGGCCGGTCGGGCAGCCGCAACAGCGCCGACGCGGCCTCCAGGGCGGACTCGTAGTGGAAGTCGCCGGTCCGGACCAGTTCCGGGTCGACGGCGATGTCCGCGCGTTCGAGCGCCGCCCGGTAGCCGTCCAGCCGGGCCTGGCTGCACAAGACGGCCGGGTTCCCGGTGATGGTGCCGATCCGGCGGTGGCCGAGCTTCAGCAGGTGATCGGTCGCGGCCAGGCCGCCCGCCCAGTTGGCGGCACCGATCGACAGGACCTCCGGGTCGGGCTGGCCGACTGGGTCCACGATGACCACCGGCACCTGGAGCTCGGCCAGCCGGCCGCGCTGCGCCCGGGACAGTTCGGTGAGGACCAGGATGACGCCGTTGGTGCGGCTGGCCGTCAGGCTCCCGAGCCAGTTGTCGACGTCCGTGTCGTTACTGACCGCCGTGACCGCGATCCGGCACCCGGCCGCGAGCGCGGCCGCGCTCGCGCCCCGGATGATCTCGGTGGCCCAGGGACTGAACTCGGTGCACACCAGGTCGATGAGGCGGGTCGGCTGGGTCCTGCGCCGCGGGCTGCGGGCGTAGCCGAACTCGCTGAGTACCGATTCCACCCGGACCCGCGTCCCGGCCGCGACGTCCGGCCGGCCGTTGAGCACCTTGGACACGGTCGGCACGGAAACGTCGGCCGCCGCGGCGATGGCCGCCATCGTGACCCGTTTCTGCACTGCCTTCATCTGCGCCGCCCCATCTGCGCCGCCTTCGCGGCGTCCTCTCCGGCCGGCCGGCGCCGCCCCAAACATGACCGACCGAGTCCTGAAAGTTTCTGCCTGACGCCGCCTACATTATGCCTACGTTGACTTCCCGCTGCCGCGGCGCCTACCTTCTATAGGAGCAGAATCTCAAGCATACTTTCGAAGGGCTGACCCGGTCGCTGGCCCGTGAGCTCGGATCCGACGGCATCCGGGTGAACTGCCTCATCCCCGGCTGGATCATGACCGAACGTCAGCTGGCCGACTGGGTCACTCCGGACGCCGAACGCGAGATCGACCGGGCGCAGTGCCTGCCGGGCCGCGTCCTGCCCGCCGACATCGCCCGGATGGCGTTGTGGCTGGCCGCCGACGACAGCCGGATGTGCACCAGCCAGACCTGGGTCGTGGACGGCGGCTGGACCTGAACGCGATGACCAGATCCCTCATCCTGTCCGGTGGCGGGGCGTACGCCGACCCGTGGCACCCGTTCGCCGCGACGTCGGAGCGGATCGCCGCCGTCCTCGAGGCTCTCGGGCACGACGCGGGCGGGCTCCATCCGCTGCTGTGGGCGCGGCATTGGAACAACGCGCGGATCGTCACCGACCTGCTCGGCCACGACGAGCGCTCCTACGAAAGCCCCGCGCACCGCGAGCTCCTCACCCGCGCCGCCCGCTGGCTGACCGGGGCCCAGGTGTAGATCAAAGGAGCCTGCTGGAGTCAAGCCCGTTGCCCGCGGGGTCTTGGAATAGCGCAAAGACGACGAAGTCTTGGCGGCCCGGGCCGGATGCGCTGTACATCGGACATCGCACATGTCATCATCATGTCCATGTCTCGGCGAGGCACATAGGGCATGGTCCCTATAGTCACCTTATAGAGGCAAGAATCTAAAGGAGGGGACCATATGACTAACTGGCTCAAGCACACCCTTCACCTTAGTGTTGAGGAAGCATCATTAATTGTTGCGGTGCTTGCACTTATTGTCGCCATTCCCGCCGCTGTACGTCCGGTCCGGTCCCTAGTTGTCCGTATCAGTCGCCGCGCACTCCTGCTGTCCGGGATAACCCGGCGCCGATACGAGCGATGGTTCCTCAGGCAGAATGGTAAGTTGCGGAACATCTACATGAACCGGGAGGAAGTGCTTGATCTTGCCCAGACTTACGTATCGCTTTCATTCATAGCGCCAGACTCGGGTCATGAAGAGCGAATTAGGGCAACAAGCATACTTGCCCAGCCGCATCATTCGCGCATCATCATAACTGGTGATCCGGGAAGCGGCAAATCCACCCTCCTTAATGCATATGCTACCGGTATACTGCGGAAGCAGATCAAGGTCGACCGCAGTGACCTTAAGGAGATCTCGCGATCACGCGAGATACCGTTCTTGATAAGGCTAAGGCAGTTTGCTGATCATGTAGACCACAGCCGCAGCATTGCCAGGTATATAACTGAAGAGATCTTGCAGACTCATGCCCGCATCAGGGGGAGCCGGAGTTTCTTTGAGCGGGTCATCAAGCACCGCCGCTGCCTTGTCCTCCTCGACGGGCTCGATGAAGTACCTGATGATCGCTACCAGTCCGTAAAAGACGCCATAATGGAATTTTCCAGCAGCGACTCATTTACGCACGAGGCCCGGGTAGTGGTAAGCTGCCGGCGGCAGAATTTTTTGCGGATACAAAAGGACTGGATTCCGGCCTTCGATAGCACATCCTACACATTGGCGCCGCTGCGTGACGCTGAAATATATTACTTCCTGTCAAAACGGAAACGCGAATTCACCGCACCGAAGACGGTCGACGCTTTCTTCGCGAATATCAAGACCTCGGGAACCCTGCAACTTCATCGCACACCCCTGATCCTAACAATCTCCCTTGGCATGTACCTGCATCTTGCGGCGTACGTCATTCCGCGTTCCATAGGCAAGTTCTACGAGCAGATGATAACTGAGTTGCTGACGAGACACGATTTCCGCGGCGACCCAAGTGGCAGTACTAATCAGTTCAACGCGGACGACAAGTATCGTTTCCTCCGAGAATTCGCGCTCGCAATGGCTATTCGCCCGAACAAATTTGAGGATTTCGACTTCAGCGAGGCTACAGGCTTCGCCGTCACTGCAATTCCGAAGATCACCCATGTCCGCCCTGAGGATGCCAACAGTTTCGTCCGCGAGATTATCGATCGGTCCGGCCTGCTGACCCGGACATCAGACGAGGACGACTATATCTTTGCCCACCGGTCAATTCAGGAATATCTAATAGCAGTTCAGCTGATTCGAGACCCAGGGAACGGATCTGACTTCCTGCTGGCGAGGGCGCTCCAATCGGAATGGCGCCAGGTCATAGTGTTCTTTACCGCCCTCGATCATCAGTATGTCGAGACATTCCTGTCCGCACTATCAGACTTGAACCTCGAGCTCTCAGGCCACTGCCTGGCCACAGCCGTACCCATATCTGACGAGCTGGCAGACGGCATCCTCTCGCGGCTATCACGCATTATACTCAAAAATGCTGATGTTGCCTCCAGCATGGCCGCTCTGGTAAGTATTACCGGTGCGCAGAGGAAGGTCGTCCGTGATCAGGCAATCGCCCTGCTGTCAGACGTACTGGGTTCGCTGCTGAACCGCAGCGATTTCATTTCAGCGCTTGGAAATGACCCTGAAAGTATACTGAGGCTCTTGCATGCCCTAGCTGAGACGGATTCTGTGCAGATAGCTGCGAAGGTCCCGTCACTGCTAGCAGCGATATCATTTGCCGATGAAGGTATCGTTGCGGTCATGTGGCGGTGCCTGGCGGCCGCCGGGATGGAAAGCCAGCCAGTGAGCGCCCAGATAGTTGAGCGACTACTGCTGCTGACCATGCAGAAAACTCCACTTGAAGAACTCCAGAAGCAGCCCAGGTACGTGCCTTCCTTTGTTACCCAAGAGCAGAGAAGACGAGTCTACCCGTTTGAGCACGGGTTGGATGAAAGATCGAACCTGGTGACGCTCCTCTGCTGGGCAGAAAAGCTGAACGTGAAATGCAGCGATCCTAACCGCTACCTTGAAGCCGAATATGCCAGCGCGCAGGAATTCGCAAAGGTTGAGCGGGACTGGCGGAGGCGGACGTTTGCGCTTCGGCCTTATATCACTGCTCGCGTAATATGTATAGCGATAGCAGCTGGAGCGTTTTCGTCAGCGGTCGTGAGCGGTGTAGGGAACCTGGAACTGCTCAACCCGTTCAGAAATTGGATCATATCGATTCCGCTCTACTTTGCCCCGGCGATCCTGGCGGCTGTCGCGGCCGGCATAATCGCCAATCTTTCGATCAAGATCTATTCTTACCATAACGGCAAAAAGCCCGAAATAAAAGTCTCACAAAAAGGAATTGAAACTGACCTCCAAACAATATATTACATATTGAATTGGATTGGCAGGATAGCCTATCGCGGAATCGTACTGGAGGGTCGACCTGCCGGGCCAATCAGCGTTGCGCTCCGGAACGAAAACGCCATCCTGCAGCTGGCGTTCGCGCATTTCTATAAATACGCGCCGGGATCGCCCTCGACAGCAAAATCGCCTCCGGTCGCTAAATACCAAAATGCCAACCCGATATTCCAGGCTCTTGCTGGCATAACTGAAAGCGTGTGGGTTTACAGTTATTTCTGGGACATCGACACCTTGCTGATGATCGCAGGCTGCGCGGCAGTGACCACGCCATATGTCATCGCCCTCTCGCCTCTTTCGGCGATCCTGTCCACCGGAGGCTGGCTAGCCCTTTCTTTCGCCGTGGTATTGCTGGGATTCTGGTTTCCTTCGACGGTCGCATGCGCTCGGGGCTCTGTCTGGTACCTGCGGAAGCCAAATCCTTTCGTGGATATCTACGAAGATGACAGAAGCCGCCACTGGGTGACTCCGGAAGATGAAGCTCCGGTCCAGTGAGATAGCATGCCCCGTCAGCCACGCACGGAATGCGGCCGGGGTCCTGCGCGGGCAGGATCAGGACGGCTGGCGCGCGCTGGCCGACAGGACGTCCGCCAGCCGCTCCCGGACCACGCAGTTCTCCAGCCGGAACGAGTCGGCCAGCTCATCGACCGTCTCGCCCCGGGTCACGTCGGTGAAGCACCGGCCGAAGTCGTCCAGCATCGGCTCGGCCAGCAAGATGTTGCGCACCAGGGTCATGATCCAGCTCTGCGGGCCGAACGGGAACGGGTCGAAGTCCGGGTACTCCTTACCGAAGGTCTCCTCGATGGGCGTCATGATGTGCCGGATGCCGGTGTCCAGCGAGCCCCAGTGGTCCACGCCGAGGCGCGCCTTCTTGGCCATCACGTCGCGGATGCGCGCGCGCCACGGTGAGCCGGGGGCGGCGTAGACCAGCCCCTGGCCGCCGACGTCCTTGTAGGCCCAGGCAGCCCAGCCGGCGCCGTACCTGGCGTAGATGTCCAGCTGGTCCCGGAGCAGCTGGTACTTCTGCTCATCCCGCGCCGGATCCCCGGTGAAGACCGGCCCGAACTCGCCGATCCAGATCGGCGTGCCGGTGGTCCGCATGAACTCCGTCCGCCGCAGGAACGCCCGCTCCACCTCGTCGCGGTCGACGAAAACGCCGTTGGTGACGCCCGGGTAGGGACCGCCGTAGATGAAGCCGGGCAGCGCGTAGTCGTGTGCCGTGTAGACGGTGTTCGGGTAGAGCGGCAGGTTCTCGAACGCGCTGAAGTCGGTCGAGTACCGGTTGCCGTCCAGGAAGATGATGTGGCCGGGATCGGCGTGGCGGACCGCCTCGACCACCCGGTCGTAGAACGGCTTGATCATGTCGCCGTCAGGGTCGGCGGGCTCGTTCATGATGTTGTAGCCCGCCACGGTGACGTTGCCCCGGTAGCGCCCGGCCAGTGCCTCCCACAGGTGCACGGCACGGTCCTGGAAGTGCCGGTACGTCCAGAATCCGGCCTTGTGCGTCTCGTTGTCGCTGTGCCAGTGCTGGTTCTGGGCGCCGGGCAGGGCGTGGAAGTCCAGGACGGCGTACAGGCCGTGCCGCTGGCAGTGCCCGACGGCGCGGTCGAGCAGCGCGAAGCCCTCTTCCTTGAGCTCGAACGGCCTTGTGTCGTCTTCGAAGTGCCGGTAGTTGAACGGGATGCGGACCGAGTTCATGCCGAGCGAGGCCAGGTAGCGCGCGTCGGCGTCGTCGAAGAAGGCGGTCATGAAGCGGTCGAAGAAGGCCTCGTAGAGCTCGGTGCCGAGGACCCGCCGCAGGACGCGCCGGTGCTGTGACTCGGTGCCCGGATAGCCGGTCAGGAAGTTCTCCATGTTCATCCAGCCGCCGATGTTGTATCCGCGCAGGATGACCGGCTGACCGGAACCGTCGACGATGACCTCGCCCCGGACCCGGAGAACCTGATCAGGCATGCGGCTGCTCCCTTCAAGCCCTTTGATCCCTAACGAGCTGGCTATTCGCTGATCCGGACCTCCGCGCTCATCTGGCGGGTGCCTTCGATGACGCGCTGCGGCCCGGTAAGGTCGACCGGCACGGTGGCGACGGCGGCCGCGCTCGAGGGGCCCAGCCGCAGCTCGATCCGGCCGGGCTCGACCACGCGGCGGCCGGCCCGGCCGATGAACGAGGTCAGGTCGGCGTGGATGGTGAACTCGACCCGGCGGCTCCGGCCTGGCTCCAGCTCCACCCGGGCGTAGCCGATGAGCGTGACCACCGGCCGGGTCACCTGCGCGACCGGGTCGTGCAGGTAGACCTGGACGACCTCGGTGCCGGGGCGATCGCCGGTGTTGCGGACCGTGAGGCTGACGCTGGTGGCGCCGTCGGTGGGCACCTGGCCGTCAGCGCACCGGATGTCCTCCCAGGAGAACGTGGTGTACGACAGGCCATGGCCGAACGGGTAGAGGGCGGTGGGGTCGATGGAGCTGACCGTGGACTTGCGGGCCAGCGGCGAGCCGATGTAGGTGGCCGGCTGGGCGCCGGGGTGCCTGGGCACGCTGACCGGCAGCCGGCCAGACGGGCTGATGGTCCCGGACAGGATCCGGGCCAGCGCGGGACCGCCCTCCTGGCCGGGGAAGAACGCCTGCACCGTGGCGGCCGCCGGGAACGAGCCGAGCGCGTAGGGCCGCCCGGTCAGCAAGACGATAACCAGCGGCGTGCCGGTGGCGATCAGGGCGCCGAGCAGCCGCCCCTGGATCCCGGGCAGGTCCAGGTCGGGGGCGTCGCATCCCTCGCCCGACGTGCCGCGGCCGAACAGCCCGGACCGGTCGCCCACCACGGCGATGCACACGTCGCTGCGGGCGGCGAGCGCCACGGCGGCGTCCAGGCCCGACGGATCGGGATCGTCGACGCCGCAGCCGGGGGAGTAGCTGATCTCGCGGTCCGGCAGTTCCTCGCGCAGGGCCGCCAGGAACGTGCGGATCTCCACGCCGATGTCCAGGCCCGGGTACTTCACGCCGACATGGCTGGGGAAGGAGTAGCAGCCCAGCATGGCCATCGGATCGTCAGCCCGCGGGCCGACCACGGCGATCCTGCGCTGGTCGCGGAGCGGCAGGGTGCCGTCATTGGCCAGCAAGATAACCGACTCCTCGGCGAGCTTGCGCGCGACCTGGATGGCCGGCGGCGGAGCCAGGTCGACCTCTCCGGCGGGGCCGGGCTGCCAGGACGGGTCGAGCATGCCCAGCTCGCACTTCTGCAGCAGGACGCGGCGTGCGGCCCGGTCGACCAGTGCCTCGTCCACCTCGCCGCGCTCCACCGCGCCGATGAGCGGCGTGCCGAAGCACCGGACGGTGGGCAGTTCGACGTCGACGCCGGCGGCCAGCGCCAGCGCGGCCGCCTGGGCCGGATCGGCCGCCACGCCGTGCAGTAGTTCCAGGAAGCTGATGCCGAAGTAATCCGCCACCACCGTCCCGGTGAATTCCCAGGTGTCCCGCAGCAGGTCGGACAGCAGGTACGGGTCCGCCGCCGTCGGGATGCCGTCGATGTCGGTGTAGGCGTGCATCACCGATCGCGCTCCGCCCAGCCGGATGGCCATCTCGAACGGGGGCAGCAGCAGGTCCGCGACCTGCCGTCCGGTGACGGCGGCGGGCGCCAGGTTGCGGCCGCCGCGGGAGGCCGAGTAGCCGACGAAATGCTTGAGGGTGCAGATGAGCCCGGTCGATTCCAGCCCGCGGACGTACGCGGTGCCGACCGTCGCGACCAGGTAAGGATCCTCGCCGATCGTCTCCTCGGTCCGTCCCCACCGCGGGTCGACGGTCACGTCGAGCACGGGCGCCAGTCCCTGGTGGACACCGACGGCTCGCATGCTCGTGCCGATCTGCACGGCCATCTGCTGCACCAGCGCCGGGTCGAAGCTGGCTCCCCAGGCCAGCGGGACGGGATAGATCGCGGCGGTCCAGGCGGTGAAGCCGGCCAGGCACTCGTCATGCGCGATGGCCGGAATGCCGAACCGGCTCGCGGCGGCGATCTCCCGCTGGGTGCGGGCCAGCGCCTCGGCGCCCTCACGGGCGGCGACGGGCACGGTGCCGAACGGCCTGGTCAGCTGGCCGAGCCCGTCGCGGATGAGCCCGGCCCAGTCGGCCGGGGGGCTCGCCAGCTCGTTGTGCAGCGGCGCCACCCCTTGGTCCCCTTGGTCCCCTTGGTCCCCTTGGTCCCCTTGCTCCCCTTGCTCCCCTTCGCCCCCGCCGTCCCGGCCGGCCCGGCCGTCTCCGTTGGATCCGCCGCTCAGCCAGGTACTGCGCAACTGGCCGGCCTTCTCGGCGAGCGTCATCCGGCGCAGCAGGTCCTCGACGCGTTCCTCCGCCGGGCGGCTGGTGTCGCGCCAGGCGGCCAGCCGCGCGTCGTCCCCGTTCGGCGACAGGACACTGAGCTGGTCCTCCAGCTGGTCCAGGTCGTCGTCGCGTCGTGTCATGTAACTCCTTTCCGGGGTTGGCGAGCGGCTGGGCCACCTTCATTTCAGTGCCCCGGCGGTCAGCCCGCGCTCGAACAGGCGCTGCAGGCACAGGTAGGCGATGATCTCCGGGATGGCCGTGATCACCGCGGACGCGACCACCTTGGTCTGGTCGTCGCTGAACTCGCTGATGAAGAACGATGGCAGCAAGGTGATGGTCTGGGTGCTCGGGCTCTGCAGGAACACCAGGGGGAGCAGGTAGTCGTTCCAGGCGCCGATCAGCGTCAGGACGATGATGGCGGCGGCGATCGGCCGGGTCAGCGGCAGGATGATCCGCCAGAAGATGACCGCGGCGTTGGCGCCGTCCACCCGTGCGGCGTCGAAGAGATCGTCGGGGATGCCGTTGACGAAGTTGCGCGTCAGCAGCACCGCGAACGGTATCTGCAGCGCGGCCAGCGGCAGTATCACCGAGTCATAAGTGTTGTACAGGCCCAGGCTCGTGGCGGTCGAGAACAGCGGCGTGAGCAGCACGACCTCCGGCAGCGTGAGCGCGGCCAGCATCATCCAGAAGTAGACCTCCCGGAACCGGATGTGCAGCTTGGAGAAGCCATACGCGGCCAGCATGGTCAGGCAGTAGACGATGATGATGACGCCGGCCGCGATGATCGCGCTGTTGCGGAAGAACTCCGGGACGACCCCGGTGTCCCACACCACCCTGTAGTTGTCCCAGCCCTGGCCGGCCAGGGATTCCTGGACCATCGCGATGAGCGGGAAGAGGAAGGGGAGCACCATGATGGTCAGGAGGACCTGCAGGATGATCTTCGAGCTCAGGCGTCGTGTCTCGAACATGGCGGGTTAGTTCCTCCTCGTCCCGCGCAGCCCGAAGGCCAGCGCTCCGCACAGTGCCAGGATCAGCAGCAAGATCGACAGGGCCGCGCCGTACCCGACCTCGGCGGTGGGGATGCTGATCCGGTAGATGAAGGTCCCGAGGAACTCGGTCGCGTAGTTCGGTCCGCCCAGGGTGACCAGGTACGGTACGTCGAACGTCTTCAGCGCCCCGATCACGCTCAGCATGGCCAGCGCGATCGTGGTACCCCGGACGCTGGGCCAGACGATGCGGGTGAGGACCCGGAAGCCGTTCGCGCCGTCGATCCGCGCCGCCTCCAGGATCTCCTTGTCGATCTGGGTCATCGCGGCGAAGTACAGGATGAAGGTCACTCCGGTCCACTGCCAGACGGTGATGGCCATGATGACCGGGAGCGCCGTGCTGGACTGGGCGAGCCACGGGTGCGCCAGGGAACCGAGCCCGATGTCGGACAGGATCGCGTTGAACTGGCCGTTCGCCGAGAAGATCTGCCGGAAGATCGGCGCCATCGTGGCGGGCGCCAGCACGACCGGCACGAAGATGATCACCTTGTACAGGTTCGGCAGCTTGATCCTGGAGTGCAGCAGCGCCGCGAACGTGAACCCGATCGCGGTCTGCACCGTGAACGTGACCACGAAGAAGATGACCGTGTGCCGGATCGTGTCCCAGAACACCGGGTCGTGGAAGGCCTGCGTGTAGTTCGCGAAGCCGACGTGCTGCGGGTTGGGGCTGACGCCGTCCCAGTTGAGCGTGGATATGTAGCCGGTGTAACCGATGCAGTAGTAGATGAAGCCGACCACGAAGACGAACGCCGGGAGTATCCAGGGCAGGCCCGGCGGCCTGCGCGGGCCGCGCCGCCGGCCCTTCGGCGCGGCGCGGCCCGCGGCAGCGTCCGGCTGCCGTGCCAGAGAGATGGTCGTTCCTGCCCCGGCACTGCTCACGGTGGGCTCCTCCGATCTGTCGTCTCGTCGGCCTTGGCCCAGGCGCTAGACGGCGCCGTGGCCGGGCAGCTTGGCCGCCGCGGCCTGCAGGGCCGCCGCCGCCTGCGCGGGTGTCGCGCCGCCCGAGGCCACGGTGGTCGAGGCGTTCCCGATGGCCGTCTGCAGGTTCGGGCTGACCGTGGCGAGCCGCGGCTCGGACGAGGCCACCGCGTTGGTGATCAGCTTGCTGAGCGCGGCTTGCTGGACGCTGGGCGTCACCAGGCTGATGTCCGGCCAGTTGGGCTCGATGCCCTTGAGCGAGGCGATGTCGTCAAGCGCGTTCGCGACCTGCTCCTGCCCGGCCGCGGAGGTCCCCAGCCAGATCGCGAACGTGGTGGCGGCCGCCTCGTGGCTGGACTTGGCGTTGACCGCGATGCCGTAGTCGGAGTCGCCGTAGAGCGCTCCGGTGTGCCCGCTGCCGGCGACGTCGGGGAAGGCGATCGGCACCGCGGTGAAGTTCTTCGGGTCGGAGACGCCCGCGGCGGAGATCGCCGCGCTCATGCCCGACGTGGTGTCGTACTGCATGTACCAGGTGCCCATCATGACCATGGCGTACTTGCCGGACATGAAGTCGTTGTTGGCGTCGGGGTACTGCTGCACGCCGAGCGCGCCCTTCTCCATGATCCCGTCGCTGAACATCTCCTTCCAGATCGTCAGGGCCTTGACGATGACCGGGCTGGTCCACGGGACCTGGCCCTGGATGGCCTTGGCCCAGATGCCGGGCTGGATGTTGTCCGAGATCGCCTGCAGGGTGTCCTCGTTGAACGCCGTCTGCCCGACGCCCTGGACGAAGCAGCCGATCCCGTGCGCCTTGAAGGTCGCGCAGTCACTGGTCCACTGGGCCAGGGTGGTCGGCGGGGTGAGGTGATACTGCTCGAACAGGTTCTGGTTGATCCAGACGGTCCCGGAGTACACCGCCCCGACGGAGACGGCCGCGAGCTTCTGCCCGACCATCAGGCTGGAGACTCCGATGGGGGAGAGCTTGGCCTGCCAGTCGCTGCCGAGAGCCTTCTCCACCGCGGGCGCCAGGTTGACCGCGTCCGGGCTGTAGGTTTCGACCGAACCGTTGGCGGCGCCCGGCGCGACGTCGAAGACGTCGGGTCCCACCGAGGAGGCCAGCGCGGGCCGGAGCGCGGCGTTGTACCCCGCGATCGTGAGCATCTTGTAGGTGACGTGGATGTCCGGGTACTTCTGGTTGAAGGCCTTGATGTACTGCTGCGCCACCTGCGTGCTCGGGGTCCAGCCCCACCAGGTGATGCTGGCCGAGGTGGCCGAGCCCGCGCTGCCTGACGAGGAGCCGCCGGCGCAGGCCGCGAGGACAATCGCCAGGAAGCTGACTATCGAGAGTGCCGGGATAACGCGCCGGCTGCGTCTTAGGTTCGGCGACTTGCGCATGGTGCCTCCTGGGCCTGTTTCCTAAGCTGCTGAGGGGTTGCCGTCGTGGCTGAGCGCTGGGTACGTCACCGGTAGCTGTCCTGCCTCGCACCGCCTGGCCAGCACCGCCTGGCCAGCACCGCCTGGCCAGCACCGCCTGGCCAGCACCGCCTGGCCAGCACCGCCTGGCCAGCACCGCCTGGACGGGCCCGGGCAAAAGTTTTCGATCGCGGGTTGCTGACCGGCAGGGTCGCCTGGAGCCGGAGAACTGCCTGGCAAGAGCATCCTGACGACCACGGCGTCGTGTACAGGCGGGAATCGGACACCTTCATCCCCTTGCGCGGCATGTGCGTCCTCCGAAATACCGATGAACGGAGCGCAAACTCGTGTAGCTGTTTCGAGGGCCTCGACTGGGAGTAGACCCGATCGCCGATACTCCTGTCAAGATTTTCGTTGATAACTTTTCGGTAATACGTCCGGAACGCAAGATCTCGCCTGGCAAGCTTTTGCCCAGCTCAGAGGCCATCTGACTCGCCATGAGCGAGATTCGAAAATTTCGAAGCGCGTGTCTCAAAAAGCAGTAGCCGGAAAAAGGAGCGCGCCGCGCCAGGGCGGCCAGCGCAGGCCGGGGCCGGGCCGGGCCGAGCCCCCCTCGCGCTACCCGGCAAGACCCGCCATCGCCCCGGCAAGACCCAGCATCGCCCCAGCAAGACCCGGCATCGCCCAGCGAGCCGGCATCGCCCGGCAAGCACCGGCATCGTCCCGGCAAGCAGACTCTGTGCTCGATCACCGTGCCCGCGGGCCCGGGACGCCGTCGATGGGGCGCGGGAGCGTCGTGGCGACCTGAGGAGATCGCCGGACCGTCCCTCGAAAGCTTTCCGGGACCATGCCCTGGAGAGCTCTGATCGTGCGAGGGCGGCGTCCTGGCGGAGGAATGACGCCTGATCGGGTGCTGGCCACGCTGATGGTCCTGTTTCCCGTGGTGAGGCGGGGAACACTTGACATATCGGCGCCATCCGCCATACGTTGCGTGAGACCCCTCAGGATGCCGGAACTATTGCTAAAAGTTTCGGATCAATGGGCGCGGCGCGCGCAGGAAGGACCGGGACCGTGACCGCTGACCGTTACGTGCCGAGCAGCGAGGACCGGTTCTCGTTCGGAATCTGGACCGTCGGGTGGCAGGGAGTTGACGTGTTCGGGGGCGCCACCCGGCCGCCCATGCCCGCCGAGCGGGCCGTGTACAAGCTGGCCGAGCTCGAGCACCTCTACGGCGTCCGCTAGGAGGCCCGCGCATGGTGGTCAGGCCCGCCGACCGCCGGCCGCTGGGCCGGACGGGGCTCCAGGTGTCGCCAGTCTGCATCGGCACCAGCCCGCTGGCGAGCATGCCCGGGCTCTACGGCTACGAGGTGGCAAGGGACCGGGCGGAAGCCACGATCCTGGCGACGTTGCGGGGCTCGTTCAACTTCATGGACACGTCCAACAACTACGGCGGCGGCTCGGCCGAGCGGCGCATCGGCCGCGCGCTGGCCGCGGCCGGGGGCCTGCCGCCGGGATTCGTGCTCGCCACCAAGGTGGACGCCGATCCCGGCACGGGCGACTTCTCCGGCGACCGGGTCAAGCGCTCGGTTGAGGAGAGCCTGGAACGGCTCGGGCTGGACCGGGTGCAGCTGATGTATCTGCACGACCCGGAGTACCACCTCACGTTCGCCGAGGCGATGGCACCAGGCGGGCCGGTCCAGGCCCTCATGGCGCTGCGCGAGCAGGGCGTGCTGGGGCACCTCGGCGTCGCAGGCGGGCCCGTTCGGCTCATGAAAGAATTCATCGCCACCGGTGAGTTTGACGCGGTCCTCAGCCACAACCGGTTCACGCTGGTCGACCGCAGCGCCGGATCCCTGATGGACGACGCGTGCCAGCGGGGGGTGGCGTTCCTCAACGGGGCACCCTACGGCGGGGGCATGCTGGCCAAGGGACCCGACGTCCAGCCCAAGTACGCCTACCGGCTGGCCAGCGAGGCTGTCCGGGGGGCGGTCCGGGCGATGCAGCGGGCCTGCGCCGGGTACGGCGTGTCGCTGGCAGCCGCGGCGCTGCAGTTCTCCCTGCGCGACCCGCGGGTCACCTCCACGGTCGTGGGCGTCTCCGAGCCGTCGCGG
>Ga0335081_10003199_pt1 | contig 25726 bp, 19 predicted proteins | sample Lox_Sample_35_FD_206713 | JGI IMG/M metagenome (GOLD analysis project Ga0335081, IMG submission 206713) | Soil microbial communities from Loxahatchee National Wildlife Refuge, Florida, United States - Lox_Sample_3.5 | ecosystem: Environmental > Terrestrial > Soil > Wetlands | place: USA...
CTGCGTGGCAGTGCTTGGACGTTGACGACCGAATGTGTGCTTAACAATCTGCGTCACGATTCCACTCACAAGAAACGATTCGATTCCAATTTTTCCGGCTTGGAGGGCTGTTCTGTTGTTCGCAAGGTACGAGTAAGCCAGGAAACCGCCAAAGATTGCTGCGGATGCACGTCCATCGCCAAGATTGGTGATTACGGGGCTCGTATCTTCCAATGGATCGCTAAACGTTCTCCACCTGTGAAGTACGTTATACGTCGTTTGGTCGGTCAGGATCAGGGCGCCTGTTGTTGCCAGCGCCCCACCTACAAACAGCGCCGGTTTGAGGTACGATGAAGGTGGCTCTGAGAAGTCGTTTCCCTTTTGCGATTCATCGGTCTCCTGGAATCCAATTCTTGAATCGGGCAGTGAGGGTCCCAGGAGATTCGGCTGTGAGTTCGTCGAATTCAGTGTGAAGGGAAGAGGTGAAACAGATGTATTGTCGAATGGAATACCGGGTGGACGAGCAGGCTCACCGTGAATTGCGCTCTCCGCTGCCTTCGGACCATTCTGACCGCATACAACCAATGATGCGGGAATCAACAAAGTCGACCCGACAACCAACAGGATCTTCATTCAATACTTATCTGGAGATGTTCTTTGGTTGTTCTGAATGGGAGGTTCTTGCAATGACCTCGGAAACCTTTCAATATAAAGGATTCTAAAAATCTACGGGAGATGGTATTCAGATGGCACCCCTGGTCAGACTGGGAGAAAAAACTTCGTTGTACTCAATGATCCGTATTCTTGGGAATACTCATACACCTCCGGGAGAGGATAGCTTCCTCATCTAACAGGTGCGCGGGTGACTTGGTTCCTCGTCTCGGGACCTCCGTTGATGCGCCCGCGCCCAATTTGAGCATATTACTTGGAGTAAGAACCCTCCGGACTTGTTCGAAGATTGCAATGAACAACATCTGCAGTGACTTGAGTCTCATTCCTCCTTCTTTGTTTTCCAATTCATGTCCAACGGCTGCTCCGACGGGAAAAGCGAGAAGTTGGCAGCTTCCACTTTCTTTTTAAACTCGGCAACATTCTCCTCGAACGTGCTGTTGAACGTCTTCAGAGCTTCCTCCATAAACGCCTGTGCCTGTTTCCAGTACCGTCGTTGCGCATCTGTAGGAGCATCGTAGGAGGAGAAAAGAGATCCCATGACCTCACGGAGTTTGCCCGAGACGTTGTCATCACCGCGGAATATTCCCTGCCGGTCGGTCGGCGCCGTAAACTTGTCCAAAATCGTGCTGAGCGTCTTCTTCAGCGCTTCGCCATCTCTTCTTAAATCGCGTGCCGTCGAATCCTTTCTTTCCCTCAGCTCGCCGAGCACGACATCCACCGCCTTTGTGGTGTTGTGGATGCGGTCAATCGCTTCCGAGACAATTTCAGTCTTCTGGCCTACAAGCAGGATAAGATCATACTTCTGTTTTCTTGCCTCCAGAGGAATATTGCTCCTCGGATCGGGCAAGACCTCCGCCGTCTGAGTGACAACAGATTTTCCCAGCTTGATTCGGACTGTGTAGTTGCCCGGGATTACTTCCGTTCCAAACCCTCTGAACCGAAATTCTTCAGGATTAGGTCGTTCCATCTGCGGGCGTCGAAAGGCGTCCCTTCTCAAGTTCCACGTCGCCCTGTTGATGCCTTTCTTGGCAGGACCATCCATCGTCCGTATGACAGTTCCGGTCGAGTCCAGGATCTCGATCTTCACCATCACAGAATCCCCTTTCCGGCGCGGCCCTTGCATTTCCTCTCCGCGCTCCTCTACTTCGTTGCGTTCTTTCCGCATCATCCCTTCCTTTGGGGGCGTGACGCTGTAGGTGATCATGGCCCCATAAGGCTTTGTTTCGCCCCGAAACATTGCGTCGCCCGGGAAGTGATATCCGTCCATTTGTTTGATTCGGTGTATATAGGCTGTAGGGATGTCGAACACGTGCAGCGTTTCTTCGAAGAGCTGTTTGTTGACGGACCGCAGCGGAGCAATGTCATCAAGAATGTATGCTGCTCGTCCGTGCGTTGCAATGACGAGATCGTTTTCGCGCGGCTGAATAGCGAGAGCCATCGTTGAAGCGGTCGGGAAGTCATTTGAAAATTTTGTCCACTCCCTGCCATCGTCGATGCTGAAGAACAGCCCAAACTCTGTCCCCAGAAAGAGCAGGTCTTTCTTGACCGGGTCTTGAACGATCGTCAGACCGTACCCCCACATCTTGCCGCTGCCGGCCATCGGGTCGTTTTTCGTCAGGCTTATCCAGTTCCTACCGAAGTTTTCCGTCTTGAAGACATACGTGTGCAAATCCCCCCGTCTGTGGTTGTCGAAGACCACGTAGGCAGTACCGGCGTCAAACCTCGAAGCTTCGATGTGGGGAACCCAAGTGTTTTTAGGAACGTCCGGTACCCGATCGACGACGTTTGTCCACGTTTTCCCGCCGTCTCGCGTTACCTGCACGTTTCCGTCGTCCGTGCCTACCCAGATGACGCCCTGCTGAACACTGCTTGGTGCGATGGAAATGATGGTCGTGTAATTTTCTGCCTCAGTCACATCAGGAGTCAGCCCGCCGCTTTGATCTTGTTTCTGTTTCTCAGGATCGTTGGTCGTAAGGTCCGGGCTGATGATCGACCATGAATCTCCACGGTCCGTGCTCTTGTGGAGGAATTGGCTTCCAAGGTAGATAGTCTTGGGATCGAAGGGGTCCTGCGCCAGGCCTGCGTTCCAGTTGAACCTGAGTTCCGTGGAGTCCGGAGCCCACGGGCGGATGTTCTTCCGCTGACCTGTCTGAAGGTTGTACCGTATGAGATAGCCACCTTGGGACATGGAATAGCCGCACTCAGGGTTGGAGGCATCGACCATTGCGCCAAAACCGTCTCCGAATCCGATTTCAGTCCAATGGAAATTCCTGATCCCGCTGTTTTCCCACACATCGCTCGGTCCGCGCCACGATCCGTTATCCTGCATTCCTCCATAGATGTTGTACGGGATAGCATTATCCACTGTGATGTGGTAAAATTGTCCACACGGAATGTTGTCCACGAAGCGCCACGTCTTCCCTCGGTCGTGGCTGATGTAAACGCCGCCATCATCGCCGTCGATGAGGAATTTTCCGTCGTTCGGATCAATCCAAAGTGCGTGATGGTCGGAATGAACGCGATTTCCCGGCGTCAGGTCGACAAAGCTTTTTCCAGCGTCTTCACTGACAACGAGTTGAGTGTACAGACTATAGAGGCGATTCTCGTTCTCGGGATCAATCCGGATCTCTTCAAAGTAGAAAGGACGATGAGCGATGTTGTTGGTTTGATTGGCGATCCGCCACGTCTGACCGCCATTATCGGACCGGCACAGAGCGCTCTTTTTTGCCTCGACGAGTGCGTAAACGACAGACGGATTGCTTTTCGCCACGGCCAGGCCGATCCGGCCGAGATCTCCTTTGGGCAACCCATCCTTGTCCGTTATCCTCTTCCAAGTATCTCCTCCATCATTCGTCACATAGAGTCCGCTTCCAGGACCGCCTGATTTGAAAAACCAAGGCCATCGCCTGTATTCCCACATCGCTGCAAACAACTTGTTCGGATTGCTGGGATCCATCACAAGATCAGCACATCCTGTCTTTTCGTCGACGTAGAGGATTTTCTTCCACGTCTTCCCCCCGTCCGAAGTTCGGAATACGCCTCGTTCCGGGTTCTCGGTCCACATGCCCCCCATGGCTGCCACGTATGCAACGTTGGGGTCTGAAGGATCGAGAACAATCTTCGGTATGCGCTCAGTGGCTTCGAGACCAAGATGGGTCCACGTCTCGCCACCATCGAAACTCTTATATACGCCGTTCCCTACACCTGCGCTGTTCCTCGGATCTCCTTCTCCCGATCCCACCCATACGACCGAGGGATTCGCCTGGTACACTGTTACCGCCCCGATGGAGTTGACAGGTTCGTCGTCGAACATCGGCTTCCATGTAATTCCGCTGTTGGTCGACTTCCAAAGTCCGCCTGTGGCAGCACCAATGTAGATGATGTCCGGTGACGAGGTAACAGCGTCGATGGACGTGATTCTTCCGCTCATTCCGGCGGGACCAATGCTGCGTGCTCTCATACCGGAGAATAATGCCGTGTCGAGTTGGGCGTTTGAGATCATTGCACAACTGATTGTTAGGACAACAGAGAGAAAAAGTCGAACCACAGGAGAGCGTTTCATGGTGGGGCTCCTCGGGGAAAGTGGTAATTGATTGAACTCCTCTTAGAAAAAACATACAAAACGTTTCTTTTGCACACAAACTGAGCCGGCTTCCGTCGAGTTCACTATCAGTCTGCCAGACCAAATACTGTCCAGCCGAAGAAGTTGGAGAGGCCAGTATGCTTTGCGGCCAGGGAGACCATCGATTCTGTCATACGGTGGTTACGGAGTACGGGAGAAAAAGCCTTGTTTACCCAAAAAGTCCTTTTAACCGGAAGAGGTTGCCTGGGTTGTGCCTTGCGGCGAGTTTTGAGAATCCGATGTGCAGTACGCACGCCATCCTGCAGACTCAGATAGATCCCTTCGCCTGTAAAAGGTTCGACCGTTTGCCGAGCGTCTCCTACTAAATAGGCTTTTTTCGCGCGCCAGTATCGCCGGATGGGATTGATGGGGTACGTGGTGACGATGTGATCGTGTGGCTCAATATGTCTGGCAAACCGCTTGAAGACCGGATTGCTGTAGACGGTTCGTTCCGCGAAATCTTGGAAGCTGTCCAACGCCGTCCGGGCGACGACGGGACTTGTGACCATTGCGATGTTCGAAGAGCGACCATCGATGTTCACGATGCCAAAGTAGCCATCGTTCATTGTGTACAGGTGGACTTCCGAACCTACGGCGAATTGCGCATCAGCGTGCCATTGAATCCCGATCCGTTTCTTTGAGACATTCAATGCGTGCGCTCGCGTCCAGGCGCCGATCTTGTTCGCGACGGTTGAGTTCCTCCCGTCCGCTCCGATGACGTAATCGCAACTGTACGGTTCAATGCCATCCTTCCCGCGAACCAGAACGTTCCACGTGCCATCAAAGGTCGCGTCCAGGATTTGCGTTTCCTCGCGAAACCGTGTCCCCTTCCGTATCGCGTTCTGGAGAAGAAGGTTGTCGAGAACGTTCCGTTGAATCGCGAAAAATGGTCTTTCAGGGACCGATGGCACCCTCACGACAATCTGGTTGCCTCTGAGATTTGCAATGCGGACTGATTCGACGGGTCGAAGGTCGAGAGAACGGAGCACCTCCGCCACCCCGAGCATTTCAAAATATCCCCACGATGCAGGATTGACACAATCACCGCAGATTTTGTCGCGGGGAAATCGCGCTTTGTCGAACAGGATAGTGCTCAGTCCTGCGGAAGCCAGGAGCGTGGCGCATGCAGTACCGGCCGGACCCGCCCCTGCAATGAGGACATCAAAGTGCGCTCTGGATTTCATTCGTCGTACCGGCCGAATACGAGCACGGCGTTGATGCCGCCAAAGCCAAAAGAATTGGACAGGATGTAATCGACGTGTGACGTCCGTCCTGTGTTGGGGACGTAGTCAAGATCGCATTCCGGGTCGGAATGCTCATAGTGGATTGTGGGTGGAAGATACTCCTTCTCAAAAATCTGCGCGCAGATCGCAGCTTCGACGGCACCCGAAGCGCCAAGCGCATGCCCATGCATCGATTTCGTACCGCTGACGGGCAATGTTCTGGCGCCTTCTCCGAAGACTTTCTTCAGTGCGAACGTCTCGGTCTTATCGTTCAGCGGCGTGGAACTCCCGTGCGCATTCACATATCCGATGTCCGAGGGAAGAATGCGGGCCTCGTGCAGTGCCGTTTCCATCGCCCTGATTGCGGAGGAGCCATCCGGCCTCGGCGCCACCATATGGTGTGCATCATTGTTGCACGAGAAGCCGAGCACTTCGCAATAGATATGGGCGTCCCGCCGATGTGCGTGTCCAAGTTCTTCCAGGACCAGAACCGCGGCGGCCTCTCCCATCACAAATCCATCGCGGTTCTTATCGAACGGGCGGCACGCCGTTGCGGGATCGTGATTGGAACTCATTGCCTTGATGATTGTAAATGCGCTGAATGTAAGCTCATACAACGGTGCCTCGGCGCTCGCCGCAATCATTGCATCAGCATAACCCTCCTTGATATAGCGGTAGGCCTCACCGATCGCGATGGTCCCCGAGGCACAACTATTGGAATTTGCATTGCTGGGACCGGTAAAGCCGTAACGGATTGCGATACTGCTTGATCCTGAACCTCCAAAGACCGTCAGAGCGAGGCTTGGATCGACGGCGCGCAGTCCGGATTTGACGTACTGTTCGTGTTGACGCTCGGCGCCTGAAATACCGCCGAGTGCAGTTCCCATGGTTACGCCGGTTCGTTCTCCCGCTCCATTCCGGTTTGTTTCCAGCGATGAATCCTTCATTGCCATTTCGCAGGCGGCAAGGCCCAACTGCGCGAAGCGGTCCAGTCGACGTGCCAGTCTCGCATCAAAGTGATCCAGCGGATTGAAATCGTCGATTTGGGCGGCAACCTTTGTTTGAATCTGGGACGTGTCGAATCGGGAAATTGTGACGACTCCGGTGCGCCCTTGTCGAACACCATCCCAAAGCCCGGCTTTGCCGTGGCCGATAGGCGTAACGGCGCCGATGCCAGTCACTACCACGCGCCTACGTTCCATTTCCTCGCTCCACAAAAGTTTTCATATGCCTGAGAGTCTGGTTTGCGATGAAATGAACGAAGAATCGTCCGATGATTGGTTCGACAATCAACCTGCCAAAGAACGGGATCGTCGAACGCAAGTCGTGGACGATCCGCACTTCCGTTCCGTTTTCTGAAGGAGTAAAAGACCACCGGACGCGCATGCCTTTTGTGAACGCCCGCAAGTGATGGAATCGGATTTCCATCCGTTCTCGATCGATCTCTTGCTTGGAGGTCCAGCGGACAGGAATGCCGACTCCGGCGAGCACCGGCAACGCACGCGTCGCCGCCATCACGACCACGTTCCTGTCTCCAGACCGGTTTACATAGGTGATTCGCCGGTAATGGGGTAACATCGCAGGCCAGGCGGAAAGGTCGGAGGCAACATCGAATATCCGCCCTGGCGAAGCCTTCATGAGAATCGAGTTCTCTGAGTGCATCAATGCTCGCCCACGAGAACCAGTCGGAACACGGGATGACGGAAAATCTGCGGATGGGGGATTGCTGCTTCGAGCGCCATCCCCCGGAGTTCCCCCGGCGTAAATGCACGGAGGACCGAGACGTACGAATCGTTGAGCGTCATAGGGTTTCTCGTCGTCAAATGAGTGTACATCCACGCCGTCCAGGCCGCAGGCCAGCTGCGGTACAGGTCATTGACAATGAGCCCAACCCGGCTCACAGCAGTCATTGTTTTGAGAATCTGAACGGCGTCATTTCGTGAGAAGTGGTGCAGTGCGAGAGAGCAAAGAACTATGTCGAAGCTCTTTGGGGGGCTGTCCATCATCAGGATGTCACCCTCCTCAATGGTGATCTCGTTATGCGTCGATGATCGTTCTCGGGCGACGGCAAGTGTCAAAGGGTTTTGCTCGATTGCCGTAATGCGGATCCGTCTCCCGAGTGAGCGGGCGAGATTCACCAGTGCCAGAGGATGATCTGCGGAACCTGTCGCGAGGTCGAGAATCTGAACAGGTTGAGTCCGGTCTACCTTTGAGAACATTTTGACGACGTGATTTCGGACGGCGCCCAGGCCGCCAAAGTACCTGTTAATCGTCCGCAAGTTTCTGAGGTCTTGTCGCAGGATTTCCGGATTCTGGTTTGGAACATCCATGAGCTCAGGCTCATCCTGCCTGAATTGCCGGGCCGGAATAAGAAAGTGCACTGGGCGCTGTGCCGGGGTTGAAATTCGACCGGCACCGAGTGCGATTGGCTTATTTTCCAATCCGTTCATTTGGAACGATTTCTTCATACATTACCGCCACGCACGTATAACACCAGGGCATTGTCAATGGTTCTCAAACCTCCGTCGCTTCGTCGAGGCGACGTTATCGGATTAGTCTCACCTGCAAGTGCACCGTCGTCTCCGGAAATGATCGAAAAGGGGGTTCGCTACCTCGAACGGCTCGGCTATTCCGTGAAGGTCGGGAAGAACGCCGCCAGAGTTCACGGATACCTTGCCGGGACAGACGAGCAACGTGCGGCCGATTTCAATGAGATGATACGCGACAAAGTGGTTAGGGCAATTTTCGCAGTCCGGGGAGGCTATGGCACGCCAAGGCTTCTTCCACTGGTAGATTACGCAGGGTTAAAGAGGCAGCGGAAGATCATTGTCGGGTACAGCGATATTACGGCGCTTCAACTCGCCATCTTTCACAAGACCCGTCTTGTCACGTTCTCAGGGCCGATGGCAGGAGTTGAAATGAGCGATGGAATTGACCCGTATACAGAAGAGAACTTTTGGCGGATGATCACGTCAAAAGCGATCATTGGGGAACTCAGAAACCCGCTTGATGAACCACTTAAGACTCTTCGTAGTGGCAAACGGACAGGGGTTCTCCTTGGAGGGAATCTTGCGACAGCCGTTTCGTTGTTGAAAACTCCATTTGCTCCCAATTTCGCCGGTTCGATTCTTGTATTCGAGGACATCGATGAGGCTCCACATCGGGTCGACCGCATGCTCTCTCAATTAAGCAACGCACGCCTTCTCGAAAAAATCTCCGGACTGATCTTCGGCAAATTCATTGATTGCGTTCCGAACGACCCCTCAAAGCCATACATTCCGGTTGATCAAGTGCTCGAAAATGCTGCACAACGCGTCAGATGCCCGGTTGCTGCAAACTTCCAATATGGACACCTTCCGAAGAAATTGACGATACCGCTTGGATTGAGGGCGCGGCTTGACACGGAGAAGGGTGCGATTGAAGTGCTCGATGCTGCGGTGACTTAACCATCCGGCTTGATTATTCATCCACAATCTTCTGTTCCCCAATCTTCATAATATAGACTTTCCCCTGTAGCCGCACGTCGGATACAATTTTTTCCAGTTCTTCCTGAGCCTGCATTACGCTTGATTCGAGTCCCTGTGAAAACGTGCGGTGATGAATGGGAATCATCAGCTTGGCGTGCAGCCCGGCAAACGCCTGCACGGCGCGTTGAGGATCGAGGTGCACGCGACTCATAAACTCCCTCGGCTCGAGTGGGGCGATTGGAAGGAGTGCGACGTCAATGCGAAAGCGCTCCCCGATCCGGGTGAAGAGGCTGTCACGATATCCAGTGTCGCCCGCGAAATAGACGGTCTTCTCTTTATATTGAATCACGTAGCCGGCATATCCTTCACCATCTGTCCAGAAGATGTCGAATCCGTACCGTCCGCTGAAATGTTGAGCTGGGACAGCCGTAATGCGAACACCGTCCTCTTCAAACATTTCCCACGGTTTCATTTCTCTTGTTTCCTGGAAGCCGAATTCCGGAGTGTATGCGGCAGCACCGAACGGGATCAACAATTTGCCCTGCTTGGGAAGCTCGCTGAGACTCCCGTAGTTGAGGTGGTCGAAATGCGTGTGGGAGATGAGGATGTAATCCACGTGCGACAAGGTCGCTGGATCGATTCCTGCTTCTACGACACGACGGGAGAGCATCCCAACCGTTCGTTCAAATACCGGATCAGTTAAGAATACCTTGTCGTGAATCTGGATGAGAACGCTCGCATGACCGATCCAGAGAATGGACAAGCCAACGTCGGGAAGAAGAGGATGTGTAATTTTGTTTGGAATGTATTCCATCCGGGTCGAGTCCTGCTCGACGGCGCGCGAGATAAAACGAGTGAACAACGAACCGCCGCATCCGAAAATTAAAAAAGCGGCACTGATCAGAACAGTTGAGGTCGGAATGCGGGACATAACGTCAGAAAAATCTGAACTCGAGAGAGGTCATCCAGATCCTGTCACGTGGAGAGTATTTGGTGTTCCAATGCACGAATCCAAAGAGCGTGGATAATCCAGCGACACCAAATGTGCTGTAGGAGTCGTTGAATCTGTATGTCGCCACCCCAACGTTGAGCCCAAGGTATTCGCCCATCTCGATGAGCGGCAAGTGGCCCAGCAGCTGGCCGGACCAGGCAAAATGCGTTGTTCCGATTGATGAAGGATAGATCTGCCCCGTCACGTTAAGTTCGACCGAACCGGCAAACCGCTCCGGCGGATTGACAAAAAAGAAATGCCAGGGAGGGTCGAGCTTGGTCATACCCCACGAATAGAGCACCGGTGTTGCTCTCCATTCCAGCGCAAAATTGGTTTGTGAGGGGAATATGGTCCAATTCAGACTCGGAAAGGCCTGGAGGATAAGCCAGTTCCTCCACTTTGCTCCTTCATTGATGGTATCACCTGAAGATGACTGGCCACAGAGAGGCTGGACAGAGAAAAAAATGGCGAACAGCAATAGTATATAGTTGGTGGACTTCAAAGGTTTAGAAATCTGAACGCAGATGATCTTCGGTTTTGTTCCCCCCGGAGGTTTCTAAATTCTCCAGGAACATATGGGAGGACATTTCAGAAGGTCGCCTACCGAATTAAAATAAAGGGCGGGATGTTGTCCCGCCCTCCAATCAAGCGAATCTTGAATTCGTACGACACTAATTATTGCACGATCTTGCCAGCTTCCAGCTCCTTTGCCAGTCGGTCAGCCTTGTAGATTTTCTCGAGGCCTTCGAGAATTCCGGCAGTGCTGACGGAGACGGAACGATTCGTGGTTTCGTCATAGATAATGTCGCCCGGAAGGCTTTCGATGTTGCCATCGAAGATCAGGCCGATCACGTCAAGGTCCTTCGTGACCACCGAACTTCCGGAGTTGCCGCCGATAATGTCGTTCGTGGATACAAAATTCATCGGCGTGCTCAGGTTGAAGTCAGCAGGCGGACTCGCCCAGCGGGCCGGGAGATCCCACGGGTCTTTCTTGCCGAAGGAATAGTAACGGTCGTACATTCCGTAAAACGTTGTCATCGGCGGGGCCAGCGTGCCGTTATACGCATATCCCTTCACCACACCGTCGGCGATGCGGAGCGAAAATGTCGCATCGGGCGGGATGGACGTTCCATACACTTCATACATTGCTCTCCCCAATTCCTGGACCTTCGTTGCCTCGTCCCTGCTGATTGCGCCCAATTTTACACGAACCTCCGCAACGTGTGCTTGAGTCTGGACAACGAACGAGATGATGGGATCAGAAGACTTCAAAATGTCGTCCGGCTTTCCACTGGCAAGTGTATCGAATTTTTCTTTTGATCCGGTGACGGCCGTAGCAGCGAGCTCTTCTGCAGCCTGTTGAGGAGTCCTGTTGGCCACCAACTTATTGAACGCCTCGTTCTTGTCACCCAGGTGAGATTTCATGAATGCCAGTTGATCAGCGAGGAGCGATTGTTCGATTTCCGGAACAAAGTTCGGTGGGAACATCAGTCCCATTTCTCCGCCGCGCCCTCTGCCTCCAACCATGGGTTCAGGCAAACCAAGAGCGTGATCCACCAGCCTGGCAGCCAATGCGAAGTACTGGGAGCGTCCGTTATAGCTGAACGGAACGATCTCGTTCAGCAGCTCCCGCTCTTGTGATTCGTAGTTGGCGATATCTTTCCACGGATCGCCATACTTGCTCTTCAATTGCGGATTGCCGAGCACGGCATCCCGGAATTTCTTCTCGAAGTCCCTTTTCTTCGCCATCAGATAGGGGTCGCGCAGTCCGCCAAGGTAACCGGAGATCGCTTTGAAACTATTCGAGACGCCGAAGATTTGATTCATATATTTCAGGCGTTGATCAGGATGCTTCGCAACATAATCGGACATCGCATCCATCCGGTTCTTTAATCCTTCAATGGCTACGGGGTACTGGATCTCGCGCAATGTCTCCAGTTGCGAGTACGCCAGGAGGCGGCTCGTGCGGCCCGGGTTTCCTATCACAAACACTGCTTCCCCTTCTTTCGGTGCATCCTTGCTCATGCGGAAGAAATCTGCAGTTTTGATCGGTTTTCCATCCTCGTATACCCGGAAGAAGGAACAATCGAAGTCGTAACGCGGGTACGTGAAATTGTCCGGATCGCCGCCATAGAATGCAGCCTGCTCTTCCGGTGCATACACGAGTCGCACGTCCGTGTAGCGCTTGTAACCGTAGAGGGAATAACGACCACCGTTGTAGAATGAATAAATCTGGAAAACCATGGAATCCTTGGACGTCGCTCTGTACTTCTCCTCGTACTGCTTTTCAATCTCACCGAACTTCGCCATCCGGTTCGCTGTCTTGGCACTGTCTGTTGTGCCGCTATCGTAGGCAGCCTGGACTTCCTTCGTGACATCTTCCATGACTACAAGCTGGTCGACCCAGACCGGGGCTTTCCGTTCGTCCTGCAACGTTGGCGCATAGAAGCCGTCTTCGACGAGCTTTTCACCCTCCTTTTGCACGCGTTCCAAAGAGCCACGGGCACAGTGATGGTTTGTCATGACGAGTCCGTCTTCAGAAACAAATGCCGCCGTGCATCCGGGGAGCCGGAGCGCCGCAAGACGGGCCTTGTCGAACCACTCTTTGGTCGGGTTGAATTGGTATGTCTTGGCAAAGTAGTCGGTCGGGGGAAAATCAAATGTCCACATTTTCCCGTTGTCGAACTGGCCGGCTTTAACCGTGTCATAATTGATATAGCTCTGCGACGCTTCCGATTTCATTAAAGGCTGGGTTGAACAGCCGACGAGGAAGAGGAAGGAGGTGACAAACATCGCTAGAAAAATCTTGACTGGCGTGCGATTCATAACGGCCTCTCAGGTTTTGAGTATGGAAGTATGGTTAGTGCGAGGTTTTTCAATGTACAGAGAACGAGCGCGTGAAGCAACAAAAGAGAGAGAAAACGATGGAATGTGGAGTAAGACGTTGTCGGATTTAGAAAGTTTCTGAAGAATCAAGCGGGCAGGTTGTAGAATGCAAGCGCAAGAATGGCATACACACACAGAAGCATCAATCCCTCCATCCAGTTGGACTCTCCGTCCATGGCAACAAGCGCGACAATCGAGACCGATGCGGCAACGGAAACAACTTCGAATGTCGTGAACACGAGGTTCATCGGTTGACCCATCAGTACGCCTGCAAAGACAAGAAATGGTGCGATGAAGAGCGCCACCTGCACGCTGGAGCCGACGGCGATGTTGAGTGAGAGCTCAATCTTGTTCTTCAAAGCAAACGCAACGGCGGAGCTGTGCTCCGCGGCATTCCCGATGATCGCGACGAGAATGACACCGATGAAGACTTCGGTGAGTCCAAATTGACGCGCGGTGGGCTCAATCGTTTGTACAAGGATCTCGCTCATCAATGCCACGCCCAACGTGGAGAGAAGGAGGACGGCGAGGGATTTGTTCCTGGACATGGCCGCCTGGTGATGATCCTCGGCTCCACCGGCAAAGAGCTCAGGATGCGTTTTCAGACTGAAGAACAAACTTCCGATGTACGCAAGAAAGAGGATGACGGAAATCTCCATGCTCAACTCCCGTTCCTTCGCATCCGTGCTTGCGACGAGATGGAAGGTGGCCGGGATCAGCAAGGCGATCGCACTGAGGACCAGCAGGGTTGTCCCGATGGAGGCAGCCGTTGCATTGAACCGCTGGCTCCGATATTTCAAGCCCCCAATGAAGATGCTGAACCCCAGCACCAAGAGAGCGTTCCCGATAATCGATCCGGTGATGGAAGCCTTGACGACGTCGTCGAGTCCCTTGGATAGGGCTACCAGTGCGATGATAAGCTCGGCTGCATTGCCGAAGGTCGCGTTGAGCAATCCTCCAAGGCCTGCCCCAACGTGCGAGGCAAGGGATTCCGTGGATTTGCCCATCCATCCGGCAAGCGGAATAATGGCCAACGCAGAACAGATGAAGACGAGGACAGGGCTGGCGTCGAAGAATTCCAGGGCACCGGCAATCGGGATGAACACAAGCTGCAGGTTGATCAGATTGTCGGTGGAGAGGAAAGACCTGGTTCCAGACGCCGTCATAAGAGTTGAAGTGAAATGAGCGGGGGCATTCTAATCAATTTTGCGTGTGGATTCAACGATTGGTCCAGCCCTGTTGCTTCACGATGTCCAGGAGTTGACCAAGTCGATCGATAACCCAATCTGGTTTCAACGCTGACATTTGATCTCGCGTGAATGAGCCGTATGTCACTCCGCACGTTCGTACGCCAGCGTTTCTGCCGACTTCGATATCCTTGTCGGTGTCTCCGACCATGAGCGTCTCACCTCTTGTCCATTGCTGTTTGTCGAGAACCGTATTGATGATGGCCGGGTCAGGCTTGAACACGCCGTTGTCAGTCCCCTGGATATGGCTGAAATATTGTGCGATGCCGTAATATGCGAGAACTTTGGCTGTGGTCTCTGTGGATTTGATCGTTGCAGTGGCGAGGGAGATTCCCATTTCGTGCAGAGTAGATATAGTCTCTTTGACGCCTGGAAAGAGGTTGGTCGTATCGAACGCGTGCGCCCGGTAGTAGTCTCGATACATCAGCCCTGCCTCGGGGATGCGATCGTGGAGTCTGGGTGGCAGGAGCGTCGCGAAGGTTTCTGCCAGTGGCTTGCCGATGTGGGGATAAATATCTTCCGGTTTGATTGAATCGACGCCGTACTGATGAAACGTCCAGAGCTGTGCGGCCGCGATGTCACGTTTGGAGTCAAGCAGCGTACCGTCAACGTCGAAGAGGATGTTCTTGACAGGATATCGTGTGACCATCAGTTGGTCTTTTCAGCGCTTCTTCCCACCATCTCTTCGCTGAGCTTCCAGAATTTCTGCTGAAGCTTTACGTCGAGGGAAATGGAAGAAGACTTCTGTTCTTTATCGTTGACGAAGTATTTTCCCGAAAACTTCTCCGTGCCTGGCGCATCAATCAGATAAGCAATTCTCGCGGCTCCTTCCTTCACAGGCTGGCCGCCAAATGACCCGAAGCTCGACCTGAGCATCTTTGTTGCAATGACACCGGGATGGAGGGCGTTGACCGTGACTCCTGAATTGTCGAGGCGGCGGGCAAGTTCATAAGTAAAGAGCAAATTCGCAAGCTTGGATTTCGAATACGCGTCATACGGTGCGTAGCGTTTCTTCCCCTGCAGGTCGTCGAAATCGAGCCTCACACCCTCGTGGGCCATCGAGCTGACGTTGATGATCCGGGCGGGGGCGCTTTTCTTGAGTAGATCCAGGAGGAGGTTCGTCAGGAGGAAGGGAGCCAGATGATTGACCGCGAACGTTGTCTCGAACCCGTCTTCCGTCAATTGCCGGTCACGCATATAGATACCTGCGTTGTTTACGAGGACATCCAACCGTTCCTCGTTGTCGTAGACTTTTTCGGCAAACCGGCGGACTTGTGACAGCGACGCAAAATCCGCAATGAACAATCTGAGGTTTTCATTCTTGGAGTGTTCTTTGATCTCATCGAGAACAGCATTGCCACGGGCAGGATTCCGACCGTGGAGAAGCACTTTGGCTCCCGTTCTGGCGAGCTCAAGCGCGGTTTGCTTCCCGATACCGTCGGTTGAGCCGGTTACAAGAATGACGTTATTTTTCACTGAAAACGTCCAGTGGTGTGCTGCTCGCAGGGGAGCGTTCAAGAGGCAGATTCAGAATTCAATGCCCTGCTATTCAAAGTAGGGAAGAAAGACTGTGACAGCAAGAGGGGAAGGAAAGATTCCGGAAATGTGCTGCAATAAGGCTGCCGATCAGCGGAACCCCCGCCCGGCGACAACTTCGTATCCCCGGGCAATCATATCATCACTCGTGGCGATTCTTTTCTGCGAGGATTTGTCGGCGGCAAGCTTCCATTGGTACAGCTCCGAAAACGTGTGCTGGACTTTCTTCTTCAGAGTGTCAAAAATACCCTTAGTCTCATACAAGTCCGCATCTTCCTTCTTATCCCAGATCGTTACGGAGAAGACCTCGTTTCGCTCTTCGATGCCTTCTGTGAGGAATGCATAGCGACAGCCGGAAACCGATCGGAGCGCCGGTATGATCAGTTCGTTGTACAGCCGTGCGAACTCTTCCAATTTGCCGGGCAAGAGCTTGATGGAAAGAATCCGAATGTACATTCTTCCGTGATCGAGTGTCCCCACGGTATCGCGCGAGGCGGCAGCAATAGTGTACGATTTGACGAGGGGTTCCTCCTGGATCGGCGAATACTCCAGCGTCACGTCCTTGGACAACTGCACCCTCCATTCCTGGGAATCGGAGAAATACGTCTCCGCCTGTGTCAGCAAACGCTGGAACATGCCACTTTGTTCGTAGGATTCTGCGTGTTCCGGCGTGTCCCAGAGTGTCATCGAAATACATTCTTCCGGGTTCCGAATGTTCTGGATGAGTCCGCCGTAAAGGCACCCAGGAGCCTTGCGAAGCTCGGGGAGAATGTTGTCATTGTACAGCATAGGAAGGACAGGGAGAGAATCGGATTTTGTGTGAACCTGCAAGAGCCTCATGAACATGGCGCCGCCTCCGCTCGATAGTGATCCGTGTTCTATGTACGAAAGGTGAATGGGAAAGTCAATATTGGGAAACTACGTTGAGGGGCTATTCGTTCCGGCAGTCGCCGAAAGCTCTAATGCCGGGAACGTCTCATATAGATCATTGGGGGGGAGATCTATTTCTTTTGTCGCTTTCGGGTGTAAATCATGGAAATTGTCAGCAGTGCGGTCCCGAGCACGAGAAAGGAAATGATCCGCAGGGCAGGGTCGAGTCCGACAAGCTCAACCGTGAAGACGTAAAGAACCGTCAAAATCGTGGTGAGTAAAGCCATCCAGCGGTATTTACGGTTGTTGTTCAGCAGCCTGCTTGCAAGATAGTAGAACAATGCAAGTCCCAACCAGGACATGCTCACGTAGCTGTGGGGCACGATGTGGTAGAGTGCATAGGGAAGAACAAACAAAGCGCAGGCAAGATAGGCATTCCTCATCATTTCCGTCTTCAGCTCGAGACGGTCTTTGCGCCAGTTGAGAATCCTTGCACTGAGCAGTGCCACGACCCCAAAACTGATGCTGATGCTTCCAACGGTACCTGCAAGACCCAGGTAAGCCCCGAAAATGATAAGATAGATGGCGAAGTTCGCCACGACAATGAACCGGGAGCGAAACCATACTGCCGTCGAGACAACAAGGATGCTCTGCCAGCAGAGCCAAACGAAGACATCGGGCGTACCGGAGAGGCTCACAATTGCAGCGCTCAATGCTGCGTAGCCCAGCATGGCGTAGACAAAAGTTGCGTACTTGCTCTTCAGCCTGATCCAGTATCCAACGGCGAGCGCAAGATACAAGCCAGAGACCACAAGGCTCCACACGGCGAACGAAGGTCTGAAGATGGTAAGAGCGAGAAAGGAAAGGAGAGTGTACGATGCTAAACCATTGAGAAAGGAATTTACAACCGACAGTGCATCTTCCTTGCCTGCTACCGACTGCTTGAGTCCTCCTCCGGCATAAATTGCTGCATAAATCAGTATGAACAACAGATTGATCTCAGGAGAAGAAATCTGTTGCAGGGAGTTTCCGAAAACCGGATTGTTCAACGACCAGAGGAGATGGGTTGTGTACGATAGGGAGATGCCGAGCGTCAGGATCCCGTGCCATCGGAAGCGCACGCCAAGCAAAGTGGCTGCAAGCGTTGCAACTGCGATGAAGGCGAAGGTGAAGTACGGTCCGCCGCCTGCGAGTGCCGTGAGAAAGCCGAGGGTCAGACTCAATCCTGTCAGATACCGGGACTGTTTACGAACAGAAATCACCAGGTCGACGGCAACAACCGCAACAAGCAATGTCAGCTCAACGGGAGTGCTCGCAACGGCCGGCGCCGCACTGAAGTGGGAAAGTCGCAGCGTCGTAAAGTACAGGAGGAGTAATCCGCCGCCCAGGAGGTAGCGGGATGTCTGTTCGAAGGTTTCTTTCCAATAGCGGGAGAGGCCGAGGATGACGGCGACGAGGACATACCCCAATATGCTCGGGGCAAAAGAAGGGAGATCTTGGTACGGAAAGGTGAGCAGGAAGATGACACCCAGCGCAAGCACGACGATGCCGACCTTCGCAAACCAGTTCTGCCCCACGCGGATTTCCAATGCGTCCTGACCTTCTTCCGGATTCTCGTTGACTTCGGACGAGGGAGCTGTTTCCTGGGACACTTCGGCGCTGAGGCCGAGGCGGGCCTCAATAAGCTCGATGCGCTTTTCCAGCGCCTTCAGGAGAGCAAGAATGTGCTCGCTCGAGGTATCGTCGGGTGTTGGTTCCATGTTCCGCGCTCGTTCAACTGTTGAAACCCCTGGAGCCAGCACCGTTGTCCTTGCGAGCCCTGTAGGTCTCTCTTTCTCGCACCAGAAAACGTGAAGGAATCGTACTCTTCCTTACAGTCCATCCTTGTCCCTGCCCGCAGGGCCACCAAGCCACAAAGGTCGAGAATTCTCCTTCGCGTTTCAGGTAATCAGAAATCTTTTCTTTTGATCACTCTATAATCATCTTCGGAGGTGAGCCACCCTCGCCAATGTCCACCGCATCCACCAGCAGGATGCAGTAGTAGAATTCAGCTCCTGACTTCACCATTTGGTCCTGGGGCTTGATCTGCGCTTGCGCAGGTGTCCCTTTTTTGCCATAGACTTCGTTGGAACCGGCGAGCGGATTGTGATTCGACGGAAACATGACAACGAAATCTGAATCGTCGCAGCTCCACGATACCGTATTCCCTGGCTTCTCACTCATTTGGTCCACCTTCCACGGTCTGAACCAAGGAAACCGATATCGCTGCTCAATCTTTACGTTGGGATTTGACATAGCAGGTCTCCCGACTTGTTCTATTGGATAATCATCGTCGGAGGTGAGCTTCCTTCTGCAAGTTCACCATCCTCGAAACAAAGCAACCTGTACTCATAGGTCCCGGCCGAGGCGCTATCGCCGACCTCTCTCGTTAACGAGCCATTAGTGCTTTCCACGGGTCCGGCTTTGAGAGGATCCGTTTTATGCGGATCAAACCAAACTGCGAAGTCGCTCTGATCGTATGTCTTCCACGTAATTTGATTCGTTGCGTCTTTGGATGATTTCACGACGATGGAAGGGACCTTCCATTTCCGAAAAGGCCAAATCCCTTTCAGATCGATGGTGGCGCTGTGCGGAATTACCGCCTGTCCGGCGGATGCGGAAGTCGGCTTCGACTTCATCCGGGCTTGCTTTTTGGTGGTCTTTTTCTTTGCCATAAGCGATTCTCCTCATTAAGGTTGCAGTATCGAAGGTGTGACATCTGGAGAGTGCCAAACGCAAGTCAGATTATTCTTTTTTTTCCGATGCACCTCCTTCCGTGAGTTTCTTGTACCGTGGATCCTCACGAAGTTTCCCCATGGCCGGGTCGTTCTCAAACTCTGCAGGTGAGTACCCTTGCTTGATTGCCTTGCTGATCCACGTCAACGCTTCGTCTCGATTGCCCAATTCCTCGAAGATCGATCCCGCTTTTCCGATGATATCCGTGTTTGTGGGTTCCAGGGAAAGAGCCTTGTGAATAGTCGCGCGAGCCTTCCGTGATTGGCCCATAAGAGCATAGTACTCGGATACGTCGGAAAGAAGAGAAGCATCCCGAGGATTCACCGTTAACCCTGTCTCGGCAAGTGCAACAGCTTTTCGGTAACTCTGTCTGACCTTAGCCGTGTCTGCGCCGGACCAATAATATGCAGCGCCGAGAAACCCCCACACACGGTAATCGGTACCTCGAAGACGAATGGCGTCTTCATAGGCCACTGCAGACTCTCTGTACCTGCGCTGGTAAAAGTACAACGTGCCAAGCTGTGAATATGCGACATAGTTCGGTTCGACGGCAATCGACTTTTGAAACATGCCATCGGCCTGATCCCAGTGATGAAGCTGAAAGAGCGTTCCACCAAGATTGTTATAGCCCCGAAAATTGTCGGGTGTAAGGTTGACGACAGTCTGGAATGCCTTCGAAGCCTCTTCATATCGCGCGTGGCGATAATAAAATGCACCGAGGTCGTTGTACCCCGCCCAATAGTCCGGACTCAGCGTGATTGCGTTCTTGAATGTCTGTTCGGCTTTATGTGCGTCGTTTAATGCTTCATACGCTGCAGCGAGCCCCCGCGTTGCTCCGGCGCTGAATGGATCGAGCGACCTTGCACGTGTGAACTCCACAACCGCCCTTTCGTACCGCCCGCTGCCTTCATCGATGAGTCCCATCGTGACGTGTGCCGGGGCCAGTGTGTTGTCGAGTCCAATGGCAGTCCGGCATGCCGTGACTGCTGGATTCACCAGTGCTGTATCGTTTGTGAGCTCGTATTTGCGCCAGTACGATTCTCCGAGAGCTGCATACGCAAGTGCATAGAGGGAGTCAACCTTGAGGGCTTCTTTGAAAAGGATAATCGCGTTGTCGACTTTCTCCACTTTTTGATATTGGCCCAGATACCCCCTGCCGCGAAGGTAGAAATCGTATGCGCGCGAGTCCATCGTGCCTTGGCCCGCGACTGTCTGCACTTTTTGTGGCTGGACATCCAAGCTCAGCATGGAAGCCAGCTTACTGACGACATCCACTTCGATCCCTGCAAGATTGTTGATGTCGCGCGTGATGCTGTACGATTCCAGCTGCCTTGAGGTGTTGGCATCAACGGTGTTGATCGTGAGATGAACGTTGTGACCTTCGCGGTTCGAGCTTCCGGTAACCGCAATCGTCGCCCCGAAGAGTCGTTTCGCTTCACTGGCGCTCTTTACGTTTCGCAGGCGCACTTCGCTTGATGCCACGACCCACGTTCTTCCGCCGGGCGTCTGCAGTTGCGTCATAGCGCTTGTGAGGGTTTCGAGGAGACCATCGCAAAATACCTGGTTCGTCGAATCATTGCTTATGTTGATGAAAGGGAGCACAGCAAGGTGTCTCTCCGTGGGAACCCCCTTAAACCCGAGTACGTCTCCCACCATTGTCCGCAGACGCGGAACAATGAGAATCGCCACAACCAAAAGGGCAACGACGGGCGCCGTTATCGACCTCCAGGACCATTGGCGAAGCGGACGAACGATGGGCAACTTGCCGGTCTGACCCGGACTGAGGAATTGCTGCAAGTCGACACGAAGCTCCGAGGCAGACTGGTAGCGGTGTGCCGGATCTTTTTCGAGCAATCGCAGAATTATTCGCTCAAGGTCGGCATCGACTTCAGGCCGAACCGTGGAAGGGGCCGGCGGGTCGACGTTAACGATATTGTAAAGCACCACAGCATCGTGGTCTCCGACGAATGGGCGCTGCCCGGTTACCATCTCGAAAAGCACAACGCCAAGCGAAAAGAGATCGGATCTGGCATCGACGGTATCTCCACGTGCCTGCTCGGGAGACATGTAGGCGACCGTCCCCGCTGTCGTCCCGGCCTTGGTGAATCGTGTCTGGGTCCCCAGCTTCGCAATGCCGAAATCGACGATCTTGACTTCGCCGCGGGGCGTTACGATGATGTTGGCCGGTTTAATATCCCGATGGATGATGTTGGCCTCGTGCGCCCTCTGAAGACCCTCCGTGATTTGCAGTGCAATCCTTGCGGATTCGCGCATTCCCAATGGGCCCCCCTCGACAAGATCTTTCAGCGTCTTCCCTTCGTAGTACCCCATGCAGATAAACGAGCGCCCGTCGGGGGTCTCGTCGATCTCGTGGACAACGGCAATGTTGGGATGATCGAGGGCAGAGGCAGCCCTTGCCTCATGCATGAATCGAGTCTTGGCAGCCTGATCGCGGGTGAGTTCGGGGGTGAGGAATTTGAGTGCAACAAATCGGTGAAGGACGGTATCTTCAGCCTTATAGACGACGCCCATCCCACCTTCACCGAGTTTCTCGAGGATCCTGTAATGAGAGACTGTCTGGTCCATCATTTCGATATCTCTGCGGTCCGGTACAGGATGGTAGGAAGGCCGATGTTCCTACTCACTTATATTGAAGAGCTCTTTACTTCAGTTCTCGAGGGCTATTCAACTGAGAATATATGATTTTGGCCGCATACGAGCAAGAGTCAAATCTCATTCTGTCCGACATCCTCGACGCAATGCAGACGATTGTTTGACACACCGTTAGTCGTGCGCCAACCCCATTTTTCTCATGATCACCTGGAACCGGGGGTCGGATCTCAACTGAAAGACGAGTGGTTCAACATTGCCATAGACCAGCAGCCCCTCCCGCTGCTGATAGGCTTGTTCCAGGTGAATCATTGCCGTGTCCAGATCGCCAAGGCACGCGTACACAAGACCGCTGTAATATGGTGTAATTTCACCCTTCTTGGACAAAACATCGAGCCACCTGATGATCGTGAGAGCCTCTTCCCTTTTTCCCCAGAGTGCATTATTGACACCAATCATCATAATGACTGCAGGCCGATCGCCGGAGAGTCGTTTGGCATTGTTCAGTTCCTTGTCTGCAACTTCATAGCGCCCCATTGCGGTAAGAGTCATGCCAAGCCCAAAATGAGCCTCGGCATAATCAGGATCAAGGGCGATGATCTTCTGAAATTGTGCAACCGCCTCGTCAAATCGCCTGCTAAAGTGGAGGATGCGGCCAATACCGGTCCCGACGCTCGGAGATAATGGATCCAATTCATGCGCGCGTCTCATTTCAACAAGAGCCTCATCGAATCTCCCTGTGAGCGAAAGGAACAGTCCATACCACTCGTGCGCTCGTGCATATCCCGGTTTCAATTCGAGCGCACGCTTGAATTCCGTCTCAGCCCCCGTCCAATCCCAATCGATCCGAAATTTCACATAGGCGAGTGAAGTATGTGCTTCCGCTTCGGACGGGTCCAGCGAAAGCGCCTTGGCGGCATAGTACTTGGCATCTCGAATTGCCTCTGCCTTCTGCAGAGAGCCATAACCAGCATTTCCAGCAAGTGTATAACACTCTGCGAGACCGGCAAACGCGAGGGAGAACGTCGAATCTTCTTTCACGGACTGCGCAAAGAAATCTATCGCCCGGACGATCTCGTCCCCCGTTCGTTTGTCGAGATGAGAAAGTCCCTGCAGGTAGAGATCGTGGGCTGCGTTATTAAGGGTGGCCTTTGGTGCCAGCCGTTCCTTTTCATTCGAAAGAAGCTGAACACGCAGGGCACCGGCAACGCTCAAAGCGATGTCGCTTTGAACGTCGAACAGGTCTTTCAATTCCCTGTTGTATTCCTGCGTCCAGAGATGCTGCTGGTTGTTGGCATCGATGAGGTTGACGATGATGCGGGCGCGGTTGTCTGCTGTCTGGACGCTCCCTTCCAGGATTGTCCCCGCATTCAGCTCGCGACCGATTTGCGATATATCGAGCTTGACGTCTTTGTATTTCGCAACAGAAGTGCGGGCGATGACGCTGAGATCGTGTATCTTTGCGAGGTTGGAAATCAACTCTTCGGTCATTCCGTCCGCGAAATAGTCCTGTTGCGGATTGGCACCGATATTGAGAAGGGGGAGGACTGCGACATTCTTTTTGGGCAGCGATCCGGAAGACCGTTCTGCCATCCTCCAGAGGAACATTCCCGCAAGGATCGCGACGACCAGGACCAGAGAGGCAATCCTCTGCATTCTCTTTTGAGAAAGTACAAAGCGCATCCGTTCGAAGGCGCCGAATCGCTGTTTCATCCACGGGAGGACGAACCGGTAGATATTTACCGGGAGGTCGATGTTCTTGAGCTCCCCCTTGCCAAGCCTGATGAGCTGATGGTCGATCTTGTTCTGGACCTGGCGGGCGACGTCTTCAGAGATGCAGATTCCACCGGGCTCCGCAAGAGGCTCGATCCGAGAAGCGATGTTGACTCCGTCGCCATACACGTCGCCTTGCTTGAAGACGACGTCGCCTACGTGCAATCCGATGCGGATTTGAATCGGTTGAGTAGTACCCCCGCTGGTGTTTCGTTCGAAAAGTCTTTGTTGGATGGCAACGGCGCAAAGCGCCGCATCAAGCGCGCTTGAGAATTCGACAAGAAAAGCGTCCCCGATCGTCTTGATTTCCTTGCCGCCAGATCTTGTAAAGAAGGGACGGAGAATTTGGCGGTGTTCTTCGAGCAGTCGCAGTGCAAGAGACTCATCTTTTTGCGTCAAGGCACTGTAGCCCACCATGTCCGTAAACATGACCACGGAAAGTCGTCGAAACACCTTTGTTCGACGATCACTTGGTTGGGAGGATCTTCTACGGCTTTTTGTCATGTAGGTGGAAGTCCCGGGATGTGGGCTGACGGCATCCAGCGGTTATGGGTGCGACCAGAAGAACGGAAATTGTCCTCTGTTGTCTTGCGATAATCCGGGCGTATTCTACGCGACACAGTTGTGAAATGCAAGCAAAGAATGGGATCGGTTTTACTACTTGCCGGGCAAGAGACGCACGTGCAGAATTCATGCAAATAATTCGGAAGGGCGACAACTGCTCCGTGCGCGGCTGTGTGGATTCGCAGCAAAAGGGGTGTACTATTTGGCCTTGGCAAGATGCTGAGCTATCGGCTCCCCCGCATCCAGAGGGTTGTACCCGCCACCCTTCAGAGATTCGTTGAGCTTCGTTAGCTCGCCGGACCTTAGCTCATCCCAGCCCTTCTTTGCTCTTGCAAGCTCTGAGCTGAGGAAGACAAATGCGTTGCGCATCTGTTCGGCGGGTTCTCTGTCGGCAGCCATGATCGTCGATTCAAGACCGGAAAGTCCGCCGGGAAGTGATTTTCTCACTTCGGCCAGCTTCGCGGCGATCGCCTGGATCTCAGGACGTTCCGGGGTTTCAGATCCAATCTTGCGGCGAAGGTCCACAAGCTGGCGCTCCAGCGAGTCTGTCGCCGCACGCAATACATATTCCTCAGCCATTGCATTCCAAACGTCGATTGCGAGCGAGAGCTGGTCCTTCAAGGCAGCATTCGAGACGTGAACACGCGGGTCCATTTCTACGAAGAGCGGTTGAGTGTAAGTATGGCCGTCAAGCATCAGCTTCACGATGTATTTGCCGGGTAACACGAGTGGACCCTGGGGGGATTTCTCCGAGCCTTGACCAACAATGGCCGCCATGCTGTAGCCGTGCTGTCGGCTTGGCGGCGGAGTGTAGCGAAGGTCCCAGGCAAACCGATTGTGTCCGATGTTGGCTGTCACCGGTTGTGGTCTGGGGAGCCAGTAGTCCATAAAGTACTGTGAACCTTCGGTGGGTTCAACCGGATCCGAGCTGGAAAACTGCCGCACAACGCTCCCTGACTCGTCAGTAATTACAAGCGTGAGAGGTGCTGCCGGTTTGGTACGAAGGTAATAGTCGATGATCGCGCCACCCGGAGGATTAGTGCCAAGAGGTTCTTCGGGTGGTATCGGAGTATCCGCATTTTCGCTCCGGCGAATGCGAATGGCTCGCTCGGGCTGAAACAAGGTGGCATCCGAGTTGAGCACTTTTTCATCCAATTGTTGCAGCGGGGTTAGATTATCCAGAACCCAAAAGGCACGTCCGTGCGTTGCTGCCACAAGGTCGTTGTCGTGCACAGCGAGGTCACGAACCGATGCCATTGGCAGGTTAAGCTGCAGCGATTGCCAGCTGTCGCCATCGTTGAACGATACGTACACTCCGGTTTCGGTGCCGGCATACAGCAGCCCTTTTCGATTCAAGTCCGATCTCACGGCACGCATGAATGAGAGCGAATCGATACCCTTGTCGGCACGCATCCAATGCTTGCCATAATCACTGGTTCTGTAGATGTAAGGTGCAAAATCATCCAGACGGTGGCGGTCGATTGCTGCGTACGCTTCACCGGCATCGAACG
>Ga0335081_10003200_pt1 | contig 25725 bp, 24 predicted proteins | sample Lox_Sample_35_FD_206713 | JGI IMG/M metagenome (GOLD analysis project Ga0335081, IMG submission 206713) | Soil microbial communities from Loxahatchee National Wildlife Refuge, Florida, United States - Lox_Sample_3.5 | ecosystem: Environmental > Terrestrial > Soil > Wetlands | place: USA...
GCTGGCCGTCGCTACCCCTCCGACAGCCACTGTAGACGGCAAAAACCTCCGCATTGAGTTCGATCAATCGATGCACAGCCGCGTGATTGCCAGGTTCGATGGCAAGGAGATCCCCCTCGGGGACTTTGCGCCGAGCGAGTTCATTACGGTGGACGGCAGACCAATCCAGGACTTTGCCTTAGGCGAGCAGATGTACGAGGCGATGGGTGTGCAGCGTGCTCACCTAAGCGGCACTGCCCCATCGCTGAAGAAAACTGTCACGGTGGAAACCAACGAATCTGCGAACCCCCGCATGGCCATCTTTCAAGTTCAATACACCAACACCGGTACCCACGATCTTCACATCAGCTCCTGGACCAACAACGCTTACTCCATCTCCGGCAAAGCCTTTTGGTCATACCAGAGCGGGTCGTACGAAAAGCGGCCGGACTGGGTGGTCCCGCTCAAGCCCGGATTCCATCAGGACAACTTCATGGGCATGAACGCCAGCGATTACGGCGGCGGCACGCCGGTTTCCGATGTCTGGCGCGGCGACATTGGCATAGCCGTCGGCCATCTGGAAAAGTCGCCGAAGCTCGTCTCGCTGCCCGTGACGATGCCGGATACCGAGCACGCCACCCTCGCCGTCACCTATAAGAAAGATCAAGTCCTCAAGCCGGGCGAAACGCTCAAGACGTTTCGGACATTCGTCGTCGTACACCAGGGCGATTATTTCCAGGCGCTCCAGGACTACAGCCACGCCATGCAACAGGAGAACGGCTTGAAATTCAATCCGGCGCCCGATAGCGCTTTCCAGCCTATCTGGTGCGCCTGGGGCTTCGAGCGCCACTTCAAGCCCAACCAGATTCTCAACGCGCTCCCCACAGTGAAGAAAGTCGGGTTCGACTGGGTCGGCGTAGACTACGGCTGGGAAACCGCCGACGGCGACTGGGCTCTCGCTCCTGACAAATTTCCTCGCGGCGCCGCCGATATGAAAGCTCTCGTAGATAAAATCCACGCAGAGGGCTTCCACGCGCAACTCTGGTGGCTGCCTTTGGGCACGCGTCCCGAAGCGGAGGTGGCCCGCAAGCATCCAGAGCTCCTGCTGCTGAATGCCGATGGCTCCAAGGAGAAGATCTCGTTCTTCAACGATTACTATCTTTGCCCGGCGGTTCCCGAAGTCGTCGAATATTACCGGAAGCTGGTCGTCAAGATCATCCGGGATTGGGGCTACGACGGCTTGAAACTCGACGGCATGCACATGAACGGCGCGCCGCCCTGCTACAACCCCGCTCACCACCATGCGCGGCCGGAAGAATCCGTGGAAGCCATGCCGCCGTTTTTCAAAATGATCTACGACACGGCGCGTAGCATCAAGCCGGACGTGCTGGTCGAATGGTGCCCTTGCGGCACGGCGGCGAATTTCTTCACCCTGCCCTACATCAATATGAGCGTCGCATCCGATCCCCAAGGTTCGTTTCAAGTGCGATCCAAGGCCAAGACCCTGAAAGCGCTTCATGGCGACGCACTGGCGTACTTCGGCGACCACGTGGAGCTCAGCACAGGCCACGATGATTTCGCATCCACGGTCGGCGTCGGCGGCGTGGTGGGGTCCGAGTTCACTTGGCCGCCGGGAGCTGCCGGCCGCAATCGCGACGATCTCACGCCCGCGAAAGAACGGCTCTGGACGAAATGGGTCGCGCTCTATAAAGACAAGATGCTCTCCCGGGGCGAGTATCTTGGCGCTCTCTACGACATCGGGTTCGATCGCCCCGAAGCTCACGCCATCCGCAAATCCAACGTGATCTATTACGCGTTTTACGCGCCCGAATGGAATGGGAAAGTCGACCTAAGAGGGCTAGGGAATCACACCTACCACATCACCGACTACGAAAACGGCAAGGATCTCGGAACTGTACGCGGCCCCACGGCGCCGCTCGACGTCTCATTTCACAAGCACTTGCTGCTGGAAGCCAAGCCCGCAAGTGAATGAACTTTAACTGCGCGTTCAGAGAAATTCAAGAATCCAAATCGTCTCTCCAGTTGAGGGCGATGAAGAAGCCCCAGAAAGAGAAGGACACACAGACATGAAGAAATTTTCAGCTTTGATGCTTGGGGCTGCGATGGTTCTCGGTACGGCGTTCGCCGCTCAGGAAGCTGCCAAGGCTCCCGAGAAGACCGCCACCACCAGCACCAAGAAGGTCAGCAAGAAGCACAGCAAGAAGAGCAAAAAGAGCGCCAAGAAAGTCGCGGCTTCCACCGCGGCCACAACCAAGACGCCAGCTCCAGCAAAGTAACGACCCTGCCAAAGGTTTGGCAGGCTCGCGAGGTCTGCCAAACCCAGGACCCGCAGCCGCGAGATCGAACATTCGCGTGGATGCTACATTGGTCACTCATTCCCGTGACCGTTATCGGTCCCGGACTATTGCAGGAGATTTCAGACCAGACCGGCGGACGCGCGTTTTCAGTGGAAAGCCCGAACGAGCTCCCGGATGTGGCGGCAAAAATCGGAGCCCAACTGCGCAATCAATACGTTCTGGGTTAGACCCCGGTCAATCGCCACCGAAACGGTAAATATCGCAAAGTGCAGGTCAAACTCGTACCACCCCGGGGCATACCGCAAATGAAAGCTGCTTGGAGGCAGGGCTACTACGCCCCGGCGCAGTAGTCCGCTCCCCCCTCTCGATTTCTGTTTGAACTTGCGGTAACGTTGCAGATGCCATGCCACGACCCAGTTCCTTTGCCCAGGTCGAAATCGAGACTGGCGAGCAGCGCCAGCGGATTGAGCAGCCGGAACCGGATGCGCCGTTCCATATTGCGGTTCTAGGCGATTTTAGCGGCCGGGAAAATCGCGGTACGCTCGATGCCAAGCTCGAGGGCCGCAAGCCCTTCCTGATCGATCGCGACAACTTCGACGATGTGCTCGCCCAGCTCGCACCGGAGCTGCATCTGCCTCTGGGCGGCCCCGGCGGCCCGCCTGCTTCGCTTCGTTTTCGGGAGCTGGAAGATTTCCATCCCGACCGCATCTTCGAGGGGCTCAAGATCTTTCAGGCGCTCCGCGAAACACGCGAGCGGTTGCATGATCCGGCGCGATACGACGCCGCCGCGGCCCAGGTACGATCCTGGTCCGGAGCAGCCGAGACGCCGCACGCTCCGCCGCCCAAGCCCGCTCCGGATATCTCACGGCTGTCTGCTAGCGAGTTGTTTGAGCAGGCACTCAGTGCTACCGAAGCCCGCAGCGGCGGCGCCACCCCTGCGCGTGCCATGGACGATTTCCAGGCGCTGCTGCGCGATATCGTCGCCCCCTATGTTGAGCCGAAGCCTGATCCGCAGAAGCCGGAGCTGGTAGCGCAGGTCGATGCCGCCATCAGCGGACAGATGCGCGCTTTGCTGCATCATCCGCAGTTTCAGGCACTCGAATCTGCGTGGCGTGCCATATTTTTCCTGGTCCGGCGCCTGTCGACGGACACCAACCTGAAGATCTATTTGCTGGACATCGCCAAGCCCGAGCTGGCTACCGACATGGTCGCTACGTACGAGCGCCTGATCGAACATACACCGCGTGAGGAACCCTGGGCCGTCCTCGCCGGTAACTATACGTTCGATCAATCGGACGATGACGTTCGCCTGCTGGGCCGCATGGCGGCCGTGGCCAAGCACGCAGGGGCTCCGTTCCTGGCCGGCGCCTCGCCGGCTATTCTTGGATGCAACTCGCTGGGTGAGACTCCCGAGCCGCGGCGCTGGCGGTCTGTCGATAACGATTCCTGGAACGCCCTGCGGCGCCTCCCGCAGGCAACCTGGATGGGCCTGGCGCTACCCCGCTTCCTGCTCCGTCTTCCTTATGGCAAACAGACGAACTCCACGGAACACTTCGCTTTCGAGGAGTTCGGCAATGCTGCACGCCACGAAGATTACCTCTGGGGAAATCCGGGTTTAGCGTGCGCGTATTTGTTGGGCGAGGCGTTCTCGGAATCGGGATGGGATCTGCGTCCGGGCGAAGTCGGAGAAATCAGCGGTCTGCCTCTCTATGTGCATCGCGCCGACGGTGAATCGCACCTGAAACCCTGCGCTGAGGCGCTGCTGACCGAACAAGCCGCCGAAACCATTCTCGATCACGGCCTGATGCCGCTCCTTTCCATCAAGGGCAGTGACGCGATCCGTCTCATTCGTTTTCAGTCCATCGCCGAGCCCGTCAAGGCGCTCTCGGGCCGCTGGAGTTAGGAGACTATGTCCGCACATCACACGCATTCCGATAAGCACGAAGCCCACCGCCAATTGGTGGCGCGTCTGCGCCAGCAGGCCGGCGACGTGGCGCGCATCACTTCTGGCCTCGATGAAGCCTCGCTTGCCAAGCGTGCCATGCCTGATAAATGGTCGCTGAAGGAATTGGTCTGCCACCTGCATCGCGTTCAGCAGGTATTCGAAGGCCGCGTGAATGCGATGCTCGCGCAGGACCGTCCGGCCATTGTGTCGTACATGCCGGATGGCGATGTGGAGTTCGAGAAGATGATTGCGCGGCCTGCTCAAGACGGCATCCGAGCGTTCTTGGAAGATCGCGAGCGGCTGGCGTTCCGCCTCGAGGAGTTATCGCCTGCGGATTGGCACCGCCCAGGCAGGCATCCCGATTTTCCGCACTTCGATGTGCACTTCCAGATCGAGTACATGGTGCATCACGAAGCGCATCACATCTATCAGATGTACCAGCGCCGTGCGCCGTTCGGGAAGATGCCGCACTAAGAACCCATCTCGTAGGCCTCAAGCTCGCGCCAGACTGATCCCGTGCGGGGTAACCTCCGCGGCGCCTACTGACGTTGGGCCACTTCCGCGCGGCGCATCCAAAAATAGGCGGCTAGCACAGCCACTACCAGGGTGAATCCGATGCCGAACTCTCCGAGAATGTATTTCGTGCGGCCAGTGTAGGCGGTCATGGGGTCGAAGAACTGTTGGATGAAGTGGTTGCTGGAAGCGTGCAGAATGACGCCGGTCCACAAGCTGCCGGACTTCAGGCGCAGCCATGTCAGGACGAAGCAAAGGACGATCATGTTGGCGGAGACAACGGCCAAGCCATACCAGCCGGTTCCCATGTTGTAGCCGGCGAAGACGATGATAGGCACATGCCACAAGGCCCAAATTACGCCGGAAAGTACAGCGGTTGCGGTGAATGAAAAGTGTTTGGCTAACTCGGGCACGAGGAGTCCGCGCCAACCGATTTCTTCGCCCAGCGTGGTGGCGCAGTTTTGGATTACGCCGATGGTTGCGACATCCAGGAAATAGAGCCCTACTCCGAAAGGTCTGGACAATGGACCGAGGCCGAAGAACCGCGAAAAAGCTTCGGCGGTCTGGGCGGGGTTTAACACGGCGATGCCAGTCAGCCAGGCGATGGGGTAAGTAACGGTGGAATAGCCGAGAGGAATCAGGTAGCTGAGTATTTGGTAACGCGTCTCGCCCCACTGCCAACCAAGACTGGCTACAGGGCGACCGAGGTACTTGCAGGTGAGCAAGGCCCCGATAGCGGGGCACCACATCAGTCCGCTGGTGTAGGCTCCGCTCGCGGCATTGGTTCCTGCGGATTTGATGATGAGGAAATAGAACAGGGAGCTGACGGTCCACGTGAAGAGCAGGTACACGAGAATCGCGCGGCGGCCGGTGGCGAAATTCATTAGGACAGGTTACAGCATTCTGGACCGGCGGTAAGGACGTCTCACTGTAGGCGGGAATTGGGAGCCGAGGTCATGGAACAGCGCCTTCGCCGCCCGTGGCGAAGCAGGCGCGAGGTGCGCGAGGGCATCCTGTTCAGGACCGCGACGTCACATCCCTGCCGCAGCGTCCACAATCCGGCCATCCTGCATGTGCACCGTCCTGTGGCCGTACGCCGCGGCGTCGGGATTGTGCGTGATCATGAGGATCGTCTGGCCCAGCCGCTCATTCAAGTCGCGCAGCACTTCGAGAACGGCGCCGGAGTTTGCGGTGTCGAGGTTGCCGGTTGGCTCGTCGGCCAGCAGGATGGCGGGATGATTCACGATGGCACGTGCGATGGCCACGCGCTGCTGCTCGCCCCCGGAGAGTTCGCTGGGCTTGTGCGCCAGCCGTTGCGCGATGCCGAGAAGTTTGAGCGCTTCCTGAAATCCAGCGTCCTTGTTGTGATCTTTGCCACCCAGATAGCGCGCGAGCTCGATGTTATCGCTCGCGGTCAGATTGGGAAGCAGGTTGAACTTCTGAAACACGAAGCTAACCGTGCTCTTTCGCATGCGCGTACGGCCCGCGTCGGACATGGCGCCTACGTCCTCGCCCGCCACGCGCACCACGCCCGCGGTCGGCGGAGTCAGGCCGCCCACAATATGAAACAGCGTCGACTTGCCTGAGCCCGACGGTCCCACGATGGAGAGAAACTCGCCGCGCCCGACATTCAGATCCACGCCGCGCAGCGCCTCCACGTCAACTCTGCCCACGCGATAGACTTTTCGCAATCCGCGGATTTCGATGATCGGCGCTTCACTCATACGCGAGCGCTTCGATGGGGTCCTGGCGCGCGGCACGGAAGCCGGGATAAAGCGCGCCCAACACGGATGCGACCAGCACGATGCCCCCGGCGATAGGCCACCAGTTGGGCACAATCGCCTGCGCCAAAGAGGCCGGGACCAGCGTGCGAATCAGCCAGCGTGAAACAAAACTCAACAGGATACCCCCTGCCGTGCCAACGATACCCATCAGGACGGCCTCAGCTACGATGAGCCCCAATATGTAAGCCCGCGACGCGCCTAACGACTTTAGAATTCCGATCTCGCGCGTGCGCTGTAACACCGCCATGTACATCGAGAGGCAGACCACGGCGAATCCGATCACTACCGCGATGCCCACGACCACCTTAAGAAATGTGCTGAAGTACGGCAATCTTTCGGGTGACAAGGCTGCGAGATACTGAGCCATGGAATAAATCGGATAATTGCGCAACTGCGGCTTTAAAGAGTCAATGACCGCGTCGGTGTTGGCGGGATTATCTAGTTTCAAATAGACAAAACTCAACTTTCCGATGTTGGAAGTCAGGTCCTGCACCACCTGCATGGGCAGGATAATACGCGCGAGTTTTCCGTGCGCAAAAATCCCACGGACGCGCCAATTGTGGTTCAGTAAGTTTACCGTGTCGCCGACATGCACTTTTTTCTCCGTGGCATAGGCGTCGTCGATGAGGATGTCGTCGTGGTCCCGGAATGGGCCCCCCTCCACGTAGTCAAGTCCGCCGCTCATTTCGGTGTACTCATCCAGATTCACGCCGGTCACGGCTGTCAGCCCGTTGATTGTCTGTATGATCACACCCGTCGCCAGAACGACATGCGGCTGCTTCCGCGCCCACGCGACCATGTTCTCGGACATGGGCGCGCCGCTGAAGCCAATGATCGAGGTGCCCGGCGGCCGGATCATGATGTCGGCGTTGGTACTGCGTGTCCGCTGTTTCGATTCCTCGATCATCCCCTCGCTCATCCCCACCAGCGTCAGAATCAGGGTCACCGGAATCGCGATCAGCAGCGCGCTGAGCAAACTCCGCAACGGCCGGTAGCGCAGGTTCTCGAAAATGAGTTTGAAGGTCAATTGTTCTTCTTTCGCGAGGCTGAAGAATCGGCGGGTGTGGTGGCCTGCTGTGCCGCATCAGGCTTGCTTCCCAGTACTTGTATGACCGTTCCCTCCGGAGGGGGTTGCATGACAAACTTGTCTTCGGTAATCGGCTTGTTAATTTCTATTTTTTCCACGGTCAACACGACGCCATACTCGTCTTGAGGGCGGTTGATGTCGATCACATTGGGAAACGGCACGCCGTTATGGGTCTTCCAGCCGTTATATCGCACATCGGAGAGTATCTCGCCCTTTTCATCGAAGCTCATTTGACGCCTGATATGCAGATTCAGCCGGTCGAACCAAACTTGCCGCTCAATACGAGCCTGGCCGTCCGGCCCGACGTCCATGATATGCAAAACGTAGACCGCGTTGTCTTCGTCGGTGAAATCCTCGGCGAATGTGCTTTGGTTCGCTGCGGGCGGCGGAATGAACAATGCATCCAAAAAGACCTTCGGCCGCATGTTCTCGAGCTTGTTCGGTGAAAGCTTTTCGGGCGGCGCGTTGCGGCCCTCAATCAGGCGGCTTTTGGTCGGAAGATAGAGTCGAAAATCGGAGCCGTTCGCCACCATGTCAAAGGCGGTAGTCCGCACTACCGGCAGAAGCCCGATGATACGGATGTCCGTGGGCTTTTTGTAGCGAATGTAAGCGTCGAAGTCCTTGTACTCGGTGATTTTGCCCTTGCTCGCGCTTCCCAGTGACGGAACCATATCGACCGTGGCGGAGAGCGTATCTACTAATTGAGATTCGCTTTGCAGGATGTGCAACAACGCTTCTTTGTCTGCGCTGAGAAGCTTCTGCGTGGCGGCGGACTTGATCCGTGGAATAGACCGCTGCCGCGCCAGACAGGATGTCAGCACCAGGATCGAGCACGAGAGCGCAAAGGTGGCAGCGGCACGGCGCAACTCCATCAATTCATTGTAGGCAAGGGCAAAAGCGGCGTGTCAATCCGAAATCGGAAAACTCAGGCCGCGTCTCGCGCTTCCGGCGATTCGTTCCACCGCTGGATCACCCGTATTTCACGCTCATACCCGAGTACGCTGATGCAAGCGGTGTCAAACGCAAACAGGCGGCCGGCCGCGGGCTCGAGCCCCAGCCAGCATGCCGTGAGGATGCGCAGAACATGGCCGTGCGCAAACAACGCGGCATCACCCCCGGCGGCGGATGCCCGTTCGATCACCCGTCGCGCGCGCGTGCCGACCTGTTCCACCGTTTCGCCGCCCACTACTCCGTTCACCCAGATGTTCCACCCTGGAACTCCCTGGCGAATCTCCGCGGAGGTGCGGCCTTCGTACGCGCCATAGGACCACTCCATGAGGTCCGGCTCCAGTTGTGCGGCGTCTCCGTAGCCGGCGAGGCGGCAGGTTTCGCGCGCTCGCTGAAGAGGGCTCGTCAGGACCACGGCAAACTTCCTTCCGCGGAGATAGCGCCCGATGGCCGCGGCTTTAATCTCGCCGGCGGGTGTGAGAGGTAGGTCGGTGCGTCCGGTGTGCGCGCCGGAGCGGCTCCATTCCGTTTCACCGTGGCGAATCAGCCACAGCTTATTTGCGAGTGGCATCCACTAAGGCCGCCACTGGTTCGGAGGAAGCCTGGGAGTTCGCTAGGTGGGCATCTCCCTTTTGAGAATTGCGAGACGTGCGCGGGCGGCCAGCCCGGCCGATGCCGCAATAGTCGAAGCCGGCGTTTCGCGCTGCGTCCGGATCGTAGAGGTTGCGTCCGTCTACCAGAACCGGCTGGTGCATCAAGTGCGCGATCTGCTTCAGATCGACGTGCCGGAACTCATCCCACTCGGTGACTAACACAACGGCATCAGCATCGAGCACTGCGTCGCGAGCTGAATCACAGTACTGGATGCGGAGTTCCGGGTGCTGTGCCTGGCACGCCGGCATGGCGATGGGATCATACGCCTTCACGCGGGCGCCCAACTGAATCAGCCGCTCGGCAACCTGGAGGCTGGGAGCATCGCGAAGATCGTCGGTATCCGGTTTGAAGGCCAGGCCCAGCAACGCAATGGTTCGGCCCTTGAGGATGAATAGCTTCTCCTGGAGCTTTTGAATCACTACCTGCCGCTGCGCGCGATTCACGGCCAACGCAGCCTCCAGCAACCTCGCCTGATAGCCATACTCCTCGGCAGTGTGGAGAAGGGACTGAACGTCCTTTCCAAAACAGCTTCCACCCCAGCCCAGACCCGCGCTGAGGAACTTGCCGCCGATCCGTGTGTCGAGGCCAATGCCCGCCATTACTTCTTTCACGTCCGCGCCTACGCGTTCGCAAAGATTAGCGGCCTCATTGGCGAAACCGATCTTCATGGCCAGGAACGTGTTGGCAGCGTATTTGATCATTTCGGCGCTGGTCAACGTGGTAGTTACCAGCGGCACCCGCGTCATACCTGCCGGGCGCGGCATGTAGGATGGCGGAACGAAGGCCTGTTCGATCAGTGGGGCATAGAGTTCGCGCAGAGTCTCGGTGGTGCACTCTTCTTCAGCGCCCAGAACGATGCGGTCGGGATAGAGCGAATCGGCGATGGCGCTGCCTTCTCGCAGAAACTCCGGATTGCTGGCTACCCCGAAGCGAACCCGCTTCTCTTCCCCAGGGTGCGCCTCGCGAACGCCCTCCCGCACCAAAGTCTCAACCAGATTGCCGCAGCCCACCGGCACGGTCGATTTGTTCACAACCACACGGAATTTGGTGCCGTCCATAGCGGCCCCGATGCTGCGCGCTGCCGCCTCGAGGTATGAAAGATTCGCTTCTCCGCTCGGGCGCGGTGGAGTACCCACCGCGATGAAGATGGCGTCGCTCGCCCGGGCGGCCGGTGCCAGTTCCGTGGTAAAGTCGATGCCTCCGCGTGCCGCTGCATCAGCCAGCAGCTCCGCCAGGTGCGGCTCATAGATCGGCATTTCGCCACGCTGGAGCTTGGCGATCTTCTCCTCGTCCAGATCCACACAAGTGACTCGATGCCCCAAGTACGCGAGACAAGCTCCTGTCACGGTTCCCACATAGCCTGTACCGATCACCGTCACGCGCATAGCGTATTCTTCCCCCTTGAATTGTTTTAGCTCTTTCCGGATGCGCCCGCAAATGCGGTTTTCTACCGATATCTTAAGGTGTTATCCACAATACACTGGACTCACGCCCTTCCTCTCGGACGTGATCAACAAGCGAGGTTGAGTCAGGCGGTCAGGGCTCCGAAGGCTGTTTGGGCGTCGGTGACTTCCCCTAACGGGGTGCGCGCCCCCGATGTGCGAAATTCATGAAACTCGGCCCGTATGGCTATTGCCCTATCGCTGGTGCGGACTATTCGGCCCCGCATCACCAGCTTCAGATTGCAGGATCCATGAAGCAGGAACGGCCAGTTTAAGGCCAACTCAATCGGCCCCGTGGATGGCAAGTGACCGTCGGCCTCAAAAAGCACACCGCCGCTACTGATGTTTAGAGTCCGGCCCGCTCCCAGGCGCTCCACGCGCCGATGTTTCATCAACTTGTACTGTACTTCCAGGTTAATGGGATAGCGGCGCTTGGTACGCCGGTCGCTCGGGCTGTCTGTTGGCGGCGCAACAACACGCTTAAGGGCGGCTCCAGCGCCCATACTGCCTCCTCTGATATAAAGTGACGCTCGGACTTGGAGTCCTTTGCCAAAACTGGTACGCAATTTATGTTCCAGAAGATGGCAACGGGCTAACATGTTTCTCAACATCAGACTTAACCGAATTGTAGCGGCTCAGTCTCGTTTGCCAAATTCCCAAACCTCGGGAATCCAGCAAAAAAACGGGATTTAGATTAGTGTCTGTTAAGTTACTGGCCTGTTCCAGCCCAACAGAAACTCCGGATAGGCAATCAAGACAGTGCCAACGATCTTCTTGCATTCGGAGAAGAATAGGTGCCGAGAGTCCAGGTCTGTCCACCAATGCTCGGGGTCATAGTGGGGGTCGGGAGCAGACACTGAGATAAAGTGGATTCCCGGGCAAAAGAGACGGAAGGCTATGTCCGCTCTACGCGAATGATATGAGGCTGTCACCAGAATTACGCGGTGTACCTGACGTCTTTTGAGCTCAGCACCAACCACGGTGGCTTCGGCGACCGTGGAACCCGCGTGATGTCCGAATGCCTGAAAGAGGCGCCTTGGATAGCCCTTGGATGTCAGAAAGTCGATAGCAAACTCGGCTTCTGACCGGCCGCGCTGATAGGGAGGGCCGCTGATCAACACCAGCGGTGCATAACCCTGCACGGCCAAGTCAGCCGCTTTCAGTACCCTGGGCCCGTAAAAATCGCCACCGAGGACCAAAATCAGATCGGCTGGTTGAACCGGGCCGGAGCAAACCAGAAACCTTCCGGCGTGAAGGCGAAGCTCATGGCCCAGGACCGGAATAGCCAGTAAACACACAACGCTTATAGCTATGCGTACGGCTATCCTGCTCCTGCTCTTAGCGGCGGCCAACCAACGTGTTCTCCATAAACAAGAATTCGATCCCCGTTCCGAGGAACGTGGCGATGGCTTCGCGCGGGGTGTTGACGATCGGTTGACCCTTTACGTTGAAGCTGGTGTTGAGCACCATCTCTCTGCCCGTCGTTTTGCCAACCGCCCGCAGCAACGCGTGGAATTCCGGATTATTGGCCGCGGAGACGGTCTGCACGCGAGCCGACCCATCGACGTGCGTGATCGCGGGAAGCTGGGCACGATGCTCGTCGCGAACGTTGACGGTTGCGATCATATAAGGCAGATCGGTCAATGGAGGCACATCAAACCATTTGTGCACCTGCTCCAGCGACACCGCCGGCGCGAATGGCCGGAAAGCCTCGCGCTTCTTTACCATGGCGTTGATGCGGTCACGCATTTCCGGATGTCCGGGGTCCGCCACGATACTGCGGTTCCCCAGAGCGCGCGGGCCGAACTCCATTCTGCCGCGATACCAGGCGAGCACACGTCCCTCTGCGATCAGGCGGGCTGCTTCCGAACAGGCTTCTGCCAAGCTGGAGAATCGAGTCACCTGGATTCTGTCCGCGAACTCCGGCAAGGCGGCTTCGATGCAGTCTGCGGAGTAGGCAGGCCCCAGAAACGGCACCGGCATCCGGCGGTTGGGGATGCCCCCGTTCACTGCCGCGCGATGCAAGGCCGCGCCCAACGCTGCGCCGTCATCTCCCGCGGCCGGCTGTATATAGATTTCGTCGAACACGCCGGATCGCATCAGAGTGCCGTTGGCCGTGCAATTGAGGGCCACGCCGCCGGCCAGGGCCAAACGGCGCAGACCAGTTGTTTCGCCAAAGTGCTTACAGATATGCAGGATGGCGCGGTTGAGGCACTGTTGCAAGGCGGCCGCCACGTCCTGATGCGCGTCGGTAATGGGCTCATCCGGCCGTCTCTCGGGGATCAAGTTCACGGCGAGGTAGTTCCGAGTGACCAGATAGTTTTCCCGTTCCTCGCGCGAACGGTTGGAGTGCAGGATGGGGATGCGGATGGATCCGTTGGGATGCAATTCGACCACTTCATCGAAAAAATGGCGGAAGCGTTCGGGATTTCCGTACGGGGCCAGTCCCATGATCTTGTATTCGTCGGCGTTGAAATCGAAGCCCAGGTGCAGTGTAACCAGAGAATAGAGGATCCCGATGGAGTCGTTGGCCGAGACCTCGCGAAGCTTTTGCATTTTGCCGCTGTTCGCGTCGTAGACGGTGACGCTCTGAACTTCGCCCATGGCGTCGATGATGACGGTCAGGCAGTCCTTCCAGCCGGAAGTGAAGTAAGCGCTGGCGGCATGAGCCAGGTGATGGTTCACGTGATAGACGCGGTCCGGCGGAAAGCTGGGAAAATGGCGCTTGACCTGGCCGAGGAGAACCGGCCGCGAGAAAACTTCGCGATATAGCTCTTGCGTGATGGGATCGAGCGAATAGAGCTGCTCATATGGGGAGTAATCGAAGCAATGGGCGATCTCGTTGACCTCTTCGATCGAAATGCCAGCCGAGGACAGACAGTAAGCGATCGCGTTCAGTGGGAAGTCGCCGGTATGCTTTTGGAGGGTGAAACGTTCTTCCGCGGCCGCCGCGACGATTTCCCCATCGACCACCAACGCCGCGGCGGAATCATGACCTTGAGAGATGCGATACTCCCGCGCGTCCAATCCGGGCCAATAAGCCTGCTTGAATCGCATCGCGTTCGCGAGCCCGCTGATCCCGATGATTCGCATGGTGGCGCCCCTATTACTCTATTGTCATGATACCGAGGCGGTAGCCGGCAAGTTGCCAGGTGGGATCGGGAAAAGTACCTAAGGCGTGCGGCTATAACCGGGGAATGGCAACGGCGACCCCCACCATCGAATCCGCGCAGCCGTAATAGAGGAACCACTGATTCCGGAACCAGACCAATCCCTCGGCGAAGGTGGTCCCAGCGGCGTACTGGCCTGTCTTCTCGAACGGCAGTTCCGGCTTGAACACAGGCTCATCGGTGCGCGCGATAAGTTGTGCGGGGTCATCCGCCGCGAACAGCGCCTCGCCGGCCGCGTAAGCGTTCGGCCCAATCGACGAGTCGCCGCGATCCGGGGCGTTCTTGCCGTTGTACAGCACTACGATGCCTTTGGCCGTCAGCACCGGCGGCGGGCCGGTTTCTGGGAATGAACTATCGAAGCGCCCGGCACGCTTGGCCAGAACGGCGACCGGCTCGCGATGCGCGTCCTCAACCGGCTCCCAATGGATGAGGTCATTTGAAGTAGCCAGGCGGATGACTCCTTCACCCCAGTACATCCAGTATTTCCCGCCGATTTTGGCAGCGATCAGGCGTCCGTTCCGGACACGCGTCACGATGCCTGCCGATTTGTATGATAGGGACGCGTACTTGCCTTGCGTGCCTAACGCGGGGCCATGCTTTGTCCAGTGGATGAGGTCCTTGGAGGTGGCGATGGCGGCGTCAGTCGTTTTGCGGTTCCACTGTGTGTAGGTGAGGACGTAGGTGCCGTCCTCGCTCTCCACGATGCGCGGGTCCTCGCAGCCGCCGGGCCACTCACGCTCTTTCTGTGAATCGTTATCGGGATACAGGACTGGCTCCGCGTGGCGGACGAAGTGGATGCCATCGTCGCTTTCGGCGAGGCCCAGGCGTGAAGTATGCATACCGATCTGCATCTCGCCTGTGTCATCCTCCGCGCGGTAGAGGATGGAGACTTTGCCATCGCGCACAATTGCCGCCGGATTAAACGTGTGCAGCGCCTCCCAGTGAACTGGCTTCCCACCTACCGGGTCGCGGAAGATCGAATCCTTGTTCGGCGTGATGATGGGACGGGCGTTGGCTGGGCGAACGAATGGCCCGATCGGCCAGTCAGCAGCCTGGCGCGCGGATACCGCAACCAACCAGAGCAGGGATATGGCGACATTTGATAGCAACCGTGCACTCATGCGGAACCGCTACTGTAGCAGGTTCTCATTTCGCCCCGGTCTGCCGCCGCGTGGACATCGCCATCGGCTTTCCTGTCTCAAGCAAAGTCTTCAAGCTCGCCAGTACCTTTGGCCACCCTTCCGTAATGCCGCGCAGCATCGCCGAATCCGGTTCGAGTTCATCGTGCGTCACCGTAAGGCGGACGGCCTCCATGAATGGCTCCAACTCGATCGTCACGCGCGTGTGCCTAGCCTCGTTCTGTGCATCTGACGGGAATGCCCATGTCAGAACGAGCCGCCGCGGTGGCGTGGATTCCACCACTTTGCCTACAATGTCCACCGTCTTTGGATCGTCGTAGTCTTCATGCCTCCAGGCTGAGCCGGGCTTCCAATCGGACGCGTTCCGGTGCCGCCACCAATACTGCTTAGTCATCTCAGCATCCACGAGCGCATTCCAGACCTTCTCCGGGGTACAGTTGATGTAGGTCACGTAGACGAACTTCGGTTTATTCATGCTGGTTTCCCTCTAAAGCTTCCTTGAGATCGTGCAACGCACGCAGCCGCCGGCGTTCGAATTTGCCGATCCACCGCTCATAGATTTCGCCGATCGGCACCGGGTTCAGGTAGTGCAGCTTCTCACGCCCCCGCCACACGGTCGCCACGAGGTTGGCGTCTTCCAGTACCGCCAGATGCTTCGTCACGGCCTGCCGCGTCATGTCCAGGCGTTCCGCAAGCTGGCCCAGCGTCTGCCCGTTGCTTGCGTGGAGCATGTCCAGCAGTTTTCTGCGGCTTGGATCGGCCAGAGCCTTGAACAGCTTGTCCGCGTCTGCTGCCATCTCACCCCTGGATTATATGCAACCTTATGGTTGCATGGCAATTTGGTATTTGTGCGAGCCGGAACCGCTACTCTAAACCATCATGCCCTACTGGCCCGATCGCAAGGCCATGCGTACGCGGATGAAGGTAGCGCGCGCCGCTATTTTCTCTGCTTCCGCGTAGTCCTCGGTTTTGCGCAGCGCCAGTGCATAACTTTCGAGGGCCTGGGCAAGCCTGGGATGATCGGCCCCCATCACTCGCTCTCGCAATGGAACTGCTCGCCGATAAAGAGCCACCGCTTCCGGGTAACGTTCCTCGGTCACATACAGTGCAGCGAGGCTGAGCAGTGGGTCTGCGAGGGTGGGTGAATCGGGACCAAGTAAGCGCTCATAGATGGCGATGGATTTCTGGAGAAACGTCTCGGCTTGGCCAAGTTGATGGCGGAAATAGTAGAGAGTCGCCAGATTATTGAGGTCCCGGGCGAGCCTGAAGTGGGTGGGCCCGAAGCGCGCCGTATCGATTTGAAAGGCCCGCTGGTACAGTTGTTCGGCTTTGCTGTACTTACGGTGCGCGACGTAGAGAGAAGCTAGATTTGACAGGCCGGCCGCGAGATCGGGGTCGTCGGGACCGAGAGATTTCTCCCAGATGGCGATAGCGCGCTCGTAAAGTTGTTTAGCTTCCGCGTACTTGCCTTGATCGGCTGCGAGCTCCCCCAGGTTGTTGAGGGCGACGGCAACACGAGGATGCGTGGGGCCCATCGACCTCTGAGAGATTTCCAACGAGCGACGATATAAGGGCTCGGCATCGGCGTAGCGCTCCTGGACGCGATAGAGCAGTGCCAGAGCGTTGAGGCTTTCGGCCAGTTGCGGATGGTCCGGTCCCAGGGCCTTTTCCCGAATGGCGATGGCGCGCTGATAGAGCGGTTCGGCATCCTGCAAATGCCATTGGCGCCGCAGAAGATCTCCCAGATGAGTGAGCGTGCCTGCGACATCGGGGTGATCCGGCCCGAGCACGCGCTCCCCCATACTCAGCGCGCGCTCATAGAGCTGACGTGCGGCGTCATATTTGCCCTGATCCTGATCCAGTGCGCCGAGATTGCTCAGGACCAATGCCACGCCGGCGCTCTCGACGCCTAGTTGCCTTTCGACGATAGCCAAGGCTTCCCTGTACGTTGACTCCGACTCGGCATAGCGCGCGTTCGTACGATAGATCCCGGCGAGGTCGTTCAGTACCGCGGCCATTTGGCCCGACTCGGAGCGGGATGAGGCTCGCAAGATGTCAATGGCGCGCAAGTACAGCTTTTCGGCCTCGGCGTAGCGGCCCAACGCCCTGTCAGACGTGGCGACGTTGCTCAGGGTGGCAGCCAGCCGCTCATCGTGCGGCCCGAATTGCTCCGCCAGCACCAATGCCGAAGCGTACAGCCTTTGCGACTCGGCGTATGCGCCACGCTGGTATGCCGCCTCCGCCCGGGTGGAAAGTGTGGCCCATTCATCCTGCTGAGGAGTCTGCGCGAGAACCTGCAAAGCGAGACAAAGCAGCCCTAAAATGCGGGTACAAATGCTGATCCGCCGAAACAAGAGACTCGAACTTTCCATAGACCCATTGAGCTTAGAGAGACCGGACAGACGCCGGACGACAAAGATCGGACTATTCCTGCCAGTGGCTTGTTCCGCGCGGTGCGTTGCGTGATGAACAATGCCGCGGAAGCCGGGACGAGTCATTCCACTAGTAGTAGTGTGTTCGGTGGAATCGGCGTTGCACTATCGTGGACTCATTCCGAGGTGATGCCACGGTACCGTTTCGTGCCACCCGAAACACTGGTGCCGGTGGCTTATTCGGACCTGCTACTCTAGGCCATCATGCCCAACGTGGCTTTGCGTCCACGCTCCCCGGCGCTGTTCTCTTTCGTCCAGTCTCTCCATTACCACGAGGGCGCAATCCCCGACGCCATGGAACGCATTCTGCCGGGTGGCCGCGTGCACCTGATGGTGAATCTATACGAAGATGAATTCCGCACGTACCACGGGCCCGATTCCTCGGTCGTCCATCGGACACATGGGGCTGTGCTGGGAGGCCCGGCATCCGAAGCCACCGTGATCGACACCCGAGAGCAGCGCTGCCTGGTAACGGTCGACTTCAAACTCGGTGGCGCGTCTGCCTTCTTCCGTGCGCCGATAAGCGAGTCTCATAACCAACTCGTTGAGCTCGACCAGCTATGGGGCCGTGCCGGCCGCACTGTTCGGGAGCGCCTGCTTGAGGCGCGCTCACCCGAAGCTATGCTGCGGTTCCTTGAAACCGTTCTGCTAGACCATTTGGTGGGCGGGCAAGACCCCGACCCAGCAATTCCCTTCGCCGCAACCGCTTTCGACCGCGGCCTGCCAGTATCCGAGGTGACCTCGCGCCTCGGCCTTCTGCCGAAGACTTTCGTCCGCCGGTTTCGCAAGCAATTGGGCCTATCCCCCAAGCGTTTTGCGCGCGTTCGCCGCCTCCAGCGGGTCCTCGGATCTATCAACGATCCCGGCCCCATCGACTGGTGTGACGTTGCCGCCCGCCATGGCTATGCTGATCAATCCCACTTCATCCACGACTTTCGCGACCTCACCGGCCTGACGCCCGCCGCCTATCGCCCGCGTTCGGCCGCCGAGCAGAACCACGTGCCCGTTACTCGCGACTGACGCTTTTCTACAATACAGCGCCGCCGCATTGGCCTATCATGGACTCATCCCGAGGTAATGCCATGATTTCGAACCGTTCCGTGCCTCCCGACGACGTGCTGCCGCACGTGATGTATCAGAAGCTTCCCGAGGCCATTGCCTGGCTCACCAGGACGTTCGGCTTCACCGAGTGTTACCGCTATGGCGACCCGCTCAGTGGCGCGCAGATGCAGATCGGCGCCGCGTGGATCATGCTCAAACAAGCGAAACCAGGCGAGGCGAGCCCATCGCAGCTTGGGTACGGCACGCAAAGCCTGACCGTCTTTCTCGAGGATGTCGACGCGCACTTTCTAAAGGCCAAAGCCGCCGGCGCCAAACTACTGGAGGATCTCCACGAAACCGTCTACGGCGAGTTGCAGTACGCAGCCGAGGACCTCGACGGCCACCACTGGCTGTTCTCACGCCATGCGCGCGACGTCAATCCGGAAGAGTTCGGCGCCACCCTCGGCCGCTGCAAGCATCGTTATCATGTCCTGCCTCAACCTCGCATCTGTTATCTCGAGATTCCCGCCGTCGACGCGCATCAGTCCGCCGCGTTTTACGAAAACGTATTCGGCTGGAACATCCGCCATCGCGACACCGCGCGTCCCAGCTTCGATGACGCCGCGGGAATCGTGAGCGGCGCATGGGTCACCGGCCGCCCGGCCTCACGCGACCCCGGTATTTTACCCTACGTGTGGGTCAATGACATTCGCGGCATCGTAGCGCGTGCGCAGGCCCAAGGCGCCATAATCGTTGACTCTCCGCACCCCGATTCCCCCGGCAGTACCAGTAACATCGCCACCTTCCGCGACCCCGCCGGAAATCTGATTGGGTTGTATCAGGAACAAACGGGATGAACCTTTCCGATTGATTTAGAAAGAGATTTTCGCCAGCGCGCGGAGCTACTGAGTGCCGTGCTGATAACTCTGGCAGCTAGTAAGATGTGTTAGAAAGATTTCCGATGCGACTTGCAATTTTCGCAGCCTCCATCCTCCTTTCTGCCCATCTCCTGCCCCTCTCAGCCCAGGAACTCGCTCCCACGCCGCCCATGGGCTGGAACAGTTGGGATGCCTATGGCCTGACCATCACCGAAGAGGAGTTTCGTGCGAACGCCGATTGGATGGCCAAGCACCTCAAGCCATTCGGCTGGCAGTTTGCCGTGGTGGATGAAGGCTGGTATTTGCAGAACCCGGAAAGCGGCGGAAAGCCCGCCTGGCAATTTGCCCTGGATCAAGAAAGCCGCTTCACGCCCGCGCCGAATCGTTTCCCCTCAGGGGCCGGCGGCGCGGGTTTTAAGCCACTCGCGGACTACGTGCATTCGCTCGGCCTGAAGTTCGGCATCCACATCATCCGAGGCATTCCGCGCGAAGCAGTAGCGAAGAACCTCCCGATTGCCGGTTCTTTGCATCACGCGGCCGATGCCGCCGACACATCGGATACGTGCGCGTGGAATCCCGACAACTATGGCGTCAAGGCCAACGCGGCCGGACAGGCCTATTACGATTCGATCGCGAAGCTCTACGCGAGTTGGGGGCTGGACTTCATCAAGGTGGATTGCATTTCGAGCCGGCCGTACAAAGTGGATGAGATTCACATGCTCAGCGCGGCGTTGAAAAAAGCCGGCCGAACCATCGTCCTCAGCCTGTCACCCGGACCCACGTCACTCGCCGTCGCCGACGACGCGCGCCAACATGCGCAAATGTGGCGGATCTCCGACGACCTGTGGGATTACTGGACTCCTTCCGCCGATCAAAGCTGGGCACAGACGCTATTCGGCCAGTTCGCCACCGCCTCCGCGTGGGCGCCCTACATCGGACCGGGCCACTGGCCGGATGCCGATATGCTCCCCATCGGATATCTGGGCCCTCGGCCCGGGCTGGGCTCACCGCGTCAGACCCGTTTCACTCACGATGAGCAGCGCACGTTGCTCACCTTCTGGTCCATCATGCGCTCGCCGTTGATGATGGGTGGCGACCTGCCGCACAACGATGATTGGACAACGTCCCTGTTGACGAACGCGGAGGTCATTGCCGTGAATCAGCACTCCACCGCTAATCGGCCCCTGATAACGACCAATGCTACCGTGATCTGGACAGCCAGTCCGCAGAATGACAAAGGCCAATACATGGCCATCTTCAATCGAGGAGACGGCGCGGAGAACATTGCTTTGGAGTGGAATGAAATTGGCTTGTCGCCCGGCAGAAGCTATGCACTGCGCGATCTCTGGGAACACAAGGATCTGGGGTCTGCGACCTCTCTCAAGCTCACGTTGCAGCCGCATGCCTGCGTACTGTATCGCGTGAGTGAATGATGCCGTAGATCACTTCCAGCAATGCCCACTTGATCTGATTATTGGCGTCGATTCGGCGCTACACTATTGCCAGAGGCTCTGGTGCGTGCCGACGTCATAGCCGCGATCCTGCTCGCGCCGCTCGCTCTCGCGCAGAAGCCCGAGGTTGCGCTCGGACGGCAATTCGCGAAAGAGATTGAGTGTCAGTACCGGATTTTGCACGATCCCGCGGTGACGGACTATGTCAAGCGCATTGCTGACCGCATAGCGCAAAGTGCGGGGGTGAATCTGCTGGTGAACGTCAAGGTCATCGAAAGCAGCCAAGTCCGTGCTTTCAATTTTCCGGGAGGATTCCTGTACGTGACGACCGGCCTGATTGCGCGGGCCGAGACGGAAGCGGAATTCGCGGGTGTGTTGGCGCACGAAATCGCGCACCTGGCACTGCACAATGGGTACTATTCCCCTCATCGCGACGCCAACAGCGCCGCGTGGCTTCGAGGCTTGGGGGGATGCTCGCGTTGGACTCTCAACAATCGGGTGCCGCTTACGTCGCGTACCGAATTACGAAACATCGAACAAGAGGCCGACTCCGCCGCTATCGAGTACCTGCGAACCGCCGGTTACGATCCGCTGGGAATGCTCGAGTTCTACAACAAGCTCCGGTATGAGGAGCCGCGGCTGGCTCAGACGTGGTCGTCGCGTGATCTGATGGCGCTGCACGGTTACGTCGAGGAGTCAGTCCCGCCAAATCCCGAATTCATTGTGAACACGGCGGCGTTCGATGCCATCCGGAAGGGCTTCGTGCCCGAGGCCAAGCCGGCGCGTCATGTCGCGCGGCCGACCTTGACACGAGTGAATTCGCAGATCACTGTTCACTGAACGCAATTCCACCGAAGCTCACGACGCTTTGCTGATCGATATTCCAATGTTCGTACCGCAGCAAGTGACCGCGGGCTTGCGGCACGGCTTTGAGAAAGGTGTAAAGCGGCGAGGATCCGCACCACTTCAGGTCGTCGCGCTTTTCCTGCACGAGATTCCAGAAACCTTCCGCGTCGCCGGCTGTAACACGCTCGATGCGGCCGCGATCGCGGGCGGCCACTTCCAGCATGGCGCCCTGGTCCGCGCGCGCGGTGAACGAGTCGCCGTAGCGTCGGCCAATGTGAGCCATGTCGATACCCAGGACCCAAAAAAGGCTTGGTCCTTCACGCGCGGCCAACTCTCCGAGCGCGCCCAGGAAGCGCTGCACATTCTCGTTGTGTTCCGGCTTGCCGCCCAGATAAATGCTGCGGGCGTATGGACCGCACAGGATCGGCAGGATGCGAATCTGGGGACCGTAGAGGTGCTGGAGGAACAGCACCTGGAACTCGATGGAGTGCTCGACGGCGTGGCAGTAGTCTTCCATCTGGATGGCGTGCGCGGCCTGTTGCTCCAGCCGATCGACCAACGCGACATCCACGCTCGTCTCACCGAGCGGAGTTACGAAAGGTTTGCGTGTCAGGCCGAAGCGCTCCGGCTCGCCATAGTGCGACGTTCCCAGAATCACGAACGTGCGTTCGCGATACGCCGGCGACATCATTGTGTAGGCCGCGCGATAGGACTGCCAGCCGCCCTCAGGGCTGACGTGGGGCGCCGCGATGCCGACGAGGCCGTCGGCCTGAGCGGCCTCGGCCGCACCCATGTAACGGCCGAGGGTCGCACGCAATGGTTCGATTTCGTCGGGATAAGCGCCGCCCGCATGCACGGCTTCCCGTTTCGGAGTCGCCGCAAACGAGCGCTGGCGTTCATCTTTCATGCGCTCGAAAGTTTCGTTCTCCAAAAAGCCGGCGTTGCTCAGCGTGTCGATCAAGTGCGTTACCAGCCCTGTGGTAGCGAGATCGCCGGTCGCCCGAACCAACATCGCTTTGAGGTCCAGGTCTGTCTGTTCCCCATCGAAGCACTGCAGGCACGGAACCAGAGCTGGAGGTACGATCAGGGTGACGTCGGAGTAGCGCAACGGATCGCGGATCAGCAGGCCGGGCCGGTCAGGAGCCGGCGATGGCATAAAATCCAAACTGCTCCGCAGCCGGGCAAGTGGTTGGGCCAACTCTCATCGTAACGCAGCGCCGGGCCGCGATTGAAACAGATCGAGAAGACGCTTGCGGTCGTAGGCGGAGAGGCCGGAGTGGGTGCGAATATCCTCTCGCTCAGTGAGCAGGCGGCGGTAACGTGCGAAGTATTTGGGAATGTCGCCGCCATATCCGAAGCTGTACATGATGTCCTCGAATTTGCCGGTGTGCGAAAGGCCGAGGGCGTGCCCGCTTTCGTGCAAGCACGTCAGATAAACGATAGCGTCGCGCAGCAGGTGGTCCCGCGTGGCCTCAGCGTAAATCTCTTCGCCCAACTGAGAAACGTCGGGATTCACGTAAATGGCCGCGCCCCGCTTGCCGTCCACCATGGTGGGATGCGCTTCGCCGTACAGCCGGGTGCGGCGGGAAGCCCAGTAAATGCGGACGCGCGCGTGATCTTCCGCCGCCGCTGGAAAATCGAGCGCCGGCCGCGCCGCGCGCCACCAGGCATGGAGCGCCCACTGCGCGAGTTCGGGGTCGCCGGCTGTACAACCAGATTCATGCGCGATCTCATCGGAGCAAGGCTCGATCCAGTAACTGAAATCTTCGGCGGCGAGCGCAGCCGCGGCGGCAATCAGGCAGAAGATCAGTTTCACGGCTTGCGCGTGGCTTCGAGCTCCAGCCGTTCGGCAAGCAGACGAAGCTGGGCTTCGAGCTCGGCAACGCGCCGTTGCAGCTCTTCGATTTCCTGGCCTTCGGGATCGGGCAGGTTGCCGTGCTCCAGCAGGCCGCCGGCTTCGCGGCGCGTCCGCACCACGCGCCCCGGGATGCCGACTACGGTTGAGCCATCGGGCACGGGATGCACCACTACTGAGCCCGCGCCGATCTTGACGTCGTCCCCAATGCGGATGCTGCCCAGCACCTTCGCGCCCGTCCCCACCACCACGCGGTTGCCGAGCGTTGGGTGGCGCTTGCCTTTCTCGTTGCCGGTGCCGCCGAGCGTCACACCCTGGTAGATCAGGCAATCATCGCCGATCTCGGTCGTCTCGCCGATCACGACACCCGCACCGTGGTCGATGAAGAATCGCCTTCCGATGGTTGCGCCGGGATGAATCTCGATGGCGGTGAGGAATCGGGAAATCTGCGAAATCAGGCGCGGAATGAGGGGAATCCGTGAGGCGTACAGCTTGTGTGCCAGGCGGTGCAGGAGGATAGCATGAAACCCGGGGTAGCACAGGAGAATTTCGACAACACTCTTGGCCGCGGGATCCTCCCGGAAAATGGTGTCAACCTGCTCTCGAACGGCCCGAAACATTCAGCCCTGATATCCTTTAGATGATTCGTGCCCGCGAAGGGGTGCAATAGGCTTATGGTTGGCTCCGGGGCGAGGGTTTGTCAAGCCAGACGGGTGTATCGCCGGGCGTTGGGAAATGGGTTACGATTGGGCCATCATGACGCCTGCAACCAGTTCAGATCACGAGCAAGTACGGCTTTTATTGCAGCGGATTAATGATGCCTGGCTCCATGGGCCGGCCGATGAGACTCCGCAGAAGCTGGCAAAATGCTTTCACGACGAAATGGCCATGCGAGGGCCGGAGTTCCAGGAACTAGGGGGCGGCAAAGTTGCTTGCGCGAAGAGTTACCAGGATTTTCTGCAACAGGCAAAAATTCAGAACTGTACGCTGGCGGAGCCGCAGATTCACGTTGCCGGCGATACGGCAGTTGCGACATACGGCTGGAACATGACCTATGAGCTGAATGGTCAGAGCTACACCGAGGCCGGGCATGATCTGTTCGTATTCACCCGGCACGAAGGCAAGTGGCTCGCGGTGTGGCGCGCTCTGTTGCCCTCACGGTAGGGCGAACGCCACCACGTGCGATCCGGCGGCGACGGCAACAAACTGCTTGCCACCGGCCAGGTAGGTCATAGGCGAGGCTTTCCACAACTCGCTCGTTGCGAAATGCCATAGCAGTTTTCCGGTTTTGGCATCCACGGCCGCGAACGCGCCGCTATCCTCGCAGAAGAACACCACGCCGCCCGCAGTGGAGAGCACGCCGCCCCAGGAATTCGCTTCACCTGTCTGCGGCAACTCCCAGGCGATTTTACCGGTCTCGAGATCGATCGCGCGCAGGAATTTCTGGCCCGGATCGTCGGGGACATTGCGTACATCGCCGCCGTAGTAGGACTCGCCGGGCGTCCACACCGCTTCCGCCTTCGTGTAGACGTTGCATTTTTCAAGCGCCATCAGGTAGAAGAGGCCGGTTGCGGGATTGTAGGCGTTCGAAAACCAGTTGGTCGCTCCGTCCACCGCGGGGCAGGCTCGCGTTCCTTGCGGCGTGGGCACCGCGTCGGGGTTGGGGATGGGGCGGCCGTGGATGTCGATGCCTTTCGCCCAGGTGAGCTTCTGCACAAACGGCGTCGCCCGCAAGAACTCGCCATTGCTTCGATCGAGGACATAAAGATAGCCGTTGCGATTGGCGTGCAGCAGCAGTTTGCGTGGCTTACCCTGGAAGACCGCGTCCACGAGCATGGCGGTTTGCGTGGAGTCCCAATCGTGCAGATCGTGCGGCGTGTACTGGAAATACCAGCGCAGCTTGCCCGTTTCCGGCTCGAGCGCCAGCACGGAATCAGAGTAGAGGTTGTCGCCGATGCGCTCATCGCCGTTGTAATCGGGGCACGGATTTCCCGTGGTCCAAAACAGCAGCTTGGTCTCGCTGTCGTATGTGCCGGTCAGCCACGCCGCCGCGCAAGGATGCTCGATGGCTTTTCCTTTCCAGGTTTCGGATAGCGGCTCACCGGGCGCGGGAACGATCCAAAAGCGCCAGACGCGCTCGCCGGTGGAAGCCTTGTAAGCCGCGACAAAGCCACGGATGCCTTCATCTCCGCCGGAAGTGCCGGAGATCACTAGATCATTGACGATTAACGGCGCGGAAGTGG
>Ga0335081_10003201_pt1 | contig 25724 bp, 30 predicted proteins | sample Lox_Sample_35_FD_206713 | JGI IMG/M metagenome (GOLD analysis project Ga0335081, IMG submission 206713) | Soil microbial communities from Loxahatchee National Wildlife Refuge, Florida, United States - Lox_Sample_3.5 | ecosystem: Environmental > Terrestrial > Soil > Wetlands | place: USA...
GGATGGTGCAGTAGTAGTAGAACTGTCCTTGCGCCTGGAAGGTGTAGCTCCAGGTGTCCAGCCGCCTCAGGATCGGCGAGGTCACGTTCATCCCGCCGCCCTGCAGGGAGACGTCGTGGTATCCCGGATCGCAACACCCGATGGTCGAGTCGAGGTTGATCCAGTAGACCGTCGTTCCAGTGGTGACGTTGAGGACGGGCGGATGGAAGGCGGCCGCCTGCATCACCACCAGGGCAGGGACGACCTTGACCTCGAAGGTCTGGTTCCTGGTGGAGGTTCCCTGGGTCTCCACCACCGAGACCTCGTACGTGCCTGCGGCGATGGCCGGGGAAGCGCTGATGAAGACGGGGACGGTGGCGTTCTGGCCGGGAGGGATCGGCGTCGCCGGTACCTGAAAGTCCAACCCCTCCGGCGAGACGGCTGAGAGGGTGGTCGCGGCCGCGGACCTTGGTGGGACGCGGAGGGTGAGTGTCGAGTAGTTCTGTATCTGGCCCGGCGCCACCATCGGGACGGCGGGGGAGAGGGACAGCGCGCCGTTGGCAGGCGGAGGAGCGCTGTGGGGGATCTCGGTCGCGACGAAGAAATAGGCCGGGACGAGCACGAGGGGGAGGAGCATCACGAAGAGCCCGACGATCCTCGCAAGCTTCCTCAGCCATTCACTGGTGGACGTGCACGGACAGCTCGATTGGTCGGAAGACGCCTCGGGGCGTATTTATTGGGCCGACGCGATTCTCAGGAATGGAAACAGCCCCGCGAAGCTGGCGGATAGCTTTAAGCCTCGCTCCGCCCGAGTGGACGAGACCCCTACCTGACTGAATCGGAACAAGGCCAGAGGCCTCGCCCCAGGATAGAGTCGCTAGCAGACCTAATCTTCGGGCTCGCCCTTTCGGTCGGGGCGATATCGCTCGTCAGCACCCCGCCGACGAGCGTCCGGGGGGTCTACAACGACATCGCGACTTTCGGATTCAGCTTCCTTCTTCTCATCACCATGTGGATAAGGTACACGAGGATAATGTCCGTCTTCCCCCTGGAGGAGAGGAGGGTCGTCAACCTCAACATCGCCCTGCTGTTCTGCGTCTCGATCGAGCCCTTCCTGTTCAACCTCATCAGGAACGCCCCGACGACGGTGACCGACCTGAGGGCGTTCGCGGACGCGACGAGCACCCTCTACGCCCTGGACCTGGGCGCGATGTTCGGGATACTCGGCGGCTTCACGCTCACCCTCGCCGACGAGGAGAGGAAGCTGATACCAAAGTCCCTCATAAGGCACTACCGAATCGAGGGGGTGAGCTGGTTCGTCGGAGGGCTGGTCTTCGGGGTGACGGCGCTCCCGGTGTTCTACGCGGCGAAGATGCCCAACGGCGATCCGATCAGGTACTACGCGTGGCTGATCCCGCTCGTCTTGATATGGGCCGCTAGGACGTTCCTTCGCCACACCGAAAGCCCTGACCGGAACGAAGACTAGGTGACGTTGAGCAGGCCGCTCTGCATGTAGATGTGGATCGAGCAAAAGATCTCGCAGTAGATGCTGTAGGAGCCGACCTGGTCGGCCACGAAGTTCACCCTGATCACCTGGCCTGGGACGATGGTGACCTCGGACTTGTCGTAGTAGTGGGTTATCTGGAACCCGTGGGCCTGGACGTCGATGTTGCACACCACTATGGTGACGTTCTGCCCCTGGTGGACGTCGACCACCGGCCAGTTCTTCTCAGGGGCTCCGTGGCCGATGCTGTCGTTGTAGCCGGTGTTGCTCGCGATGATAAGGAAGCCGCCGGGAGGTCTTGCGCAGCCCTGGGGTAGGACAGCGGTGTAGGAGGTCCCTCCCTCGCTCGCGACGTAGAGCGCCGCGGTGGCCGCAGCCCCGAGGAGGACGACCGCGAGGAGCGCTAGTGCTATCCGCCTGTTCACGTTCAAGTGAGGACCCCCTCACGAATGGAGGAGGGCCGCAAGATAAAGGCACGTGAACCCGAGGACGACCAAGAGCGCTATCTTGGCTGCATCAGACCTAGACGCCGGGCCCTGGAACATCGGCCTCGCCAGCCTGAACGCCGCGTAGATGGAGGCGCCCAGCCCGAGGGCAAAGACGTAGGTGAAGTCGGCGCCAGGGAACGCCTGGACGAGGTAGTAGGCTGTGGCACTCCCGACTATGCCCGGGAGGGAGAACGCAAATGTCAGGATTGCAATGTCCTTGAGGAGGCCCCCTTGGGTGGCCGCGCGGTCCCTCGCGTACACCCAGTAGGCCGCTCCGACCATCATTGGCTCGAGGCACTTGTGAATCAGGAAGGCAGCGGCGGCGGAGAGGCCTCCGAAGGCGTCGGCAAGGTTGGTGCTGGGGGTCGCCGCGGCGGTGGCGCCGATCGAGGCGCCCTCCCCGAACCCGTGTAGCCCGACGGCCACCGCCACCAGGAGGGGTACGGCCATTCCGAGTCTCTCCCCGGAGGTTCCCGCTTCGAACATCGAGCCGTCCAGAGAGAAGAGGGCGACGACGCCGACGGCGAAGCATGCCCAAAGGGCGACGTGCCAGATGCCTCCGGTGAAGCCCTCGCTCACTCCCAGGAGGGAGGCGTCTCCGATCGTGTCCGAGTAGAACCACATGTAGAGGCCGACGGCGAAGGCGGCGAGGTACCTCGGGCCTACGAAGCGTGCGGCCGCGGAGATCAGCAGGAGACCGATGAATGAGGGGATGATGAAGGAGGCTATCGTCGCGCCGAGTGTCACCGCGAAACCTAGCATCGCTGTCGAGCGCACGAAAACCTATTTTAGGCCTTGTGGCTCAAACGCCGAAAACGCGCCAGCCTTATCCGCGACCTGGCCTCCGGGTGGGCGGTTGAGCCCGTTCGCGCCCTACTTCGGGGAGGTGGTCGAGGCCGCGGCAGCGATTATCTCGGCTGGCATAATGGTGGTCTCGGTCAGGGCGTACCGGAGGAGGCCCGAGGGGCGGTACCTGCTCCTCATGATGGCGTTCGTCTTCTTCTTCGTTGCATCGGCCGCGGAGGTGGCGGTGGTATTCTCCACGGGTGCCCCGGCCGCGCTCTTCCCCTTCCTGGAGCAGTACCTCGTCCCGTCACTCGGGCTCTCCACTGTCCTCAGCATCCTCGCGGGGCTCGCGTGGTCGCCCCGCCTCGGCAGGCGTGGCCTGGCCCTGGTCGGGGTGGCGATTGTCTCGGTCTCCGCCCTTGCGCCGGTGGCCTACTTTGCCGGGTCGGGGACGCGCGCTCTGGCCGTCCTGCCCCCAGGTTGCGACAGGCAGGCAGGGGGCTTCCTGATCATCGCGAGCTCGCTCGGATACAACGACAGCATCGCCCACGGCGCCCCGGTGAGGAGCTGGCCTGTCCTCGACGTCACCAGAGGAACGGACGTCAGGATAACCCTCTGCAACACGTACTCCCAGTCGGTGGGCTTCCAGGTCGACCACTACCTGGAGCGCCAGACCGAGACGATAGCGCCGGGCGCGGTGTTCAACGTGAGTTTCCTTGCGAACGAGACGGGCACCTTCCTGATCTACTGCAGCGTCTTCAGCCCGATACACGTGTACCTCCAGGGAGGAGAGCTCAACGTCGTCTGACCGGGCCCTTGAGGGAGCTGGCTCGGAGGCGTGACGAGCCCGAGCACCGATTCGTACAGGGCCCAGGCCAAGAGGATAGTCTCCCTCTCCCCGGGGATACATGTAAGGCGGCTTCAGAGGATCCTGGGCGCCTCTTTCAGCACCACCAGGCACCACGTCGGGAGCCTCGTGAGGGACGGCGAGATACTCAGCGCCCGCTACGGGAGGTACGAGAGGCTCTTCCCCGCCGGGACGGCCGAGGGGATGAAGGCCATCTACGCCGTCCTCCAGAGCAGGAACTCCCGCAGGGTGCTCCAGGCGCTCGCGGAAGGCCATTCCAGGGTCCTCTCCAACGCAGAGATTTCGGAGCGCACGGCACTCAGGAGGGGGACGGTCAGCGAGTGCACCTCGCTGCTCGGCGAGGTCCAGCTTGTGAAGCGGTCGATGAACGCAGACGGGAGGATACTCTTCGAGGTCAGCGACCAAAAGGAGGCACTCAGGCTGCTGGCCGTCTTCCACATCAACCTGCTTGACCTGGCCGCGGACAGGTTCGTCGACCTTTGGGACTTTTGACCTAGGCCGAGGCCGCTCTCCTGAACTCCGGGTCGGTGAGGATGCTCTTGACCAGGGAAGGCCCCTGGTAGACGAGCGCGGTGAAAACCTGGACGGTGTCCGCGCCCAGGCGGAGGAGGGCGGCCGCGTCCTCGGGGCTGCTGATCCCTCCGGATGCGTTAAGCTCGAACCCCTTCCCGACCGACTCCCTAAGCCTCGAGACCGCCTCCTTGGTGCGCTCGAGCAGGGGCGGGCCGCTGAGCCCTCCCATCCCGACGGCGAGGCGGTCGTCCTTGACGGGCAGGGAGTTCGATGCGGTCACGCCTTCGAAGCCGAGCGACTCCCATCTCTTGGCCATCGCCAGGACGCCTTCGAACTGGACGGGGTCGACGAAGGGCAGGGTCTTCAGGTAGGTCGGCCTCCGTTTGGAGCTCCTCATCGCCTGGGCCAGCTCCTCGAAGGCGGCGGGCTCTCTGAGGTCCCTGAGGTTCGGCGTGTTCGGTGAACTCAGGTTGAGCTCGACTCCTGCGACGTGCGGCTGGACCTTCGAGTAGCAGCCCAGGATGTCGTCTATGGTCCTCCCGCTTATGCTGGCGAGGAGGGGGACCTTGGTTGGGGGCCGTCGCGACAGGCTCCGGATGAAGTCGTCCACGCCGGGGTTGGGGAATCCGAGGGCGTTGACTAGCGACCGTTCTCCGGGGTTCCTCGCTACCCTGGGCTTGGGGTTCCCTGGCCAAGGAGTCAGGGTGAACGTCCCCGCGACTATGTAGCCGAATCCTAGCCTTTCGAGGTTCGCGAGGTGCCTCCCGGTCTTGTCATAGCCCGCAGGCATCCCCAGTGGGTTGGAGAGCTCGCCAAAGGCCGTCTTGACGGGCGTCGGGTCTGCCTCGATCCTGGAGGCCAACCTCAGCAGGCTGAGCCCCAGGTTGTGGGCCGTCTCCGGACCAAGGGCGAAGAGGAAGGGACGGGCGAGGCGGTAGCCGTCCAAGCCCTTCAGCCTCGTCCTCTGGCGAGGGGCCTCTGCATCTCGCCCCTGTGCCCATAATCGATGTGGCCTCGCTCCATGACCACAGCCCCTCGCACAATCGTGTATACCGCGGCTCCCTTCGCCTTGAAGCCCTCGAAGGGGCTGTACTTCGCCTTGCTCACGAACTTCGCCGGGTCGACACGCCACTCGAGCCGGGGGTCGACGACGGTGAAGTCTGCGTCGGAGCCGACAGCGATCCTTCCCTTCTTGGGGAAGAGCCTCCAGGCCCTCGCAGGCCCCTCGGAGGTCAGCTGCACGTACCTGGAGAGCGAGAGGAGGCCCCGGTTGACGCAGGTGAGCATGAGGCCGACCGAGGTCTCGAGCCCGGGGAAGCCCGACGGCTGTTCGAAGATGGAAGCGCCGGAGGTCTTCTCCGCGAGCGTGTGAGGTGCGTGGTCGGTCGCTATCATGTCGACCGTACCGTTCCTGACGGCCCGCCACAGGGCGAGTCTGTCGGCCCTCCGCTTGACCGATGGGTTGACCTTCATCATCGGCCCTTTGTCCGCGTAGTCGTCCTTGTCGAGCAGGAGGTACTGCGGGCAGGTCTCCGCCGTGACTGTGAAACCCCTAGAGCGCGCGAGTTTTGCCTTCCTGACCGCCCTAGCGCCTCCCTCGCTGCTCAGGTGCGCGACGTGGATGTCGCACCGCGCTTCACGGGCGAGGGCGAGCGCCCTCCTCACCGCGACCTCCTCGACCTTTCCCGGGCGGGAGTCGTAGTGGGCGAGCGGGTCATTCCTCCCCAGCTCCTTGAGCTCGGAGATCCTGACCTGGACCGTCTTGTCGTCCTCGGCGTGGACGGCGAGTCTGGCCCCGGCCTTGGAGAGGGTCGCGAGGTCGCGCTTGAGCTCCTCTTCCGGAGGAGGAGGGACCCTCCCCGTCGTCTCTGCCATGTACCACTTGAAGCCTATCGCTCCTGAAGATATCAGTTCGGGCAGATATGGCCCGTTTCCCGCGGTGAGCGCGCCGTAGAGGGCGTAGTCCACGACCGCCTTGCGCGCCGACCTCTCCTTGGCCATGAAGGCGCGGACGTCGGTAGTCGGCGGGGAGTTGTTGGGCATGTCGAAGACTGTCGTGACCCCTCCTGCCGCTGCGGCAGCCGTGCCTGTCCGGAAGTCCTCCTTGTAGGTCGCTCCGGGGTCGCGCATGTGGACGTGCACGTCGATGACACCCGGGAGGACGAGGAGGCCGGTGGCGTTGACGACCCGAGCGGCGCTGGGGGCGTTCGAATTCTGCCCTATCCAGGCGACCCCTCCTTTGGAGACAGCGACGGCGACGCTCCGGAGAGAAGAGGAGATGGCGACCCTGCCGTTCTTGATGACCAGGTCGGCCGATCTCAAATATGTCCTATGGCCCGAGGTTCACGCTTCGGTATTTATTGCTACTGCACCAGCTTCCTCACGGCGAGAGGGGCGCCCACCATCGCGACGGTGAAGGCGCAGAGCGCGACACGTCCAGGGGTGACGCCTGACGTCGAGGCAGAACATGCTGATCGACCCCGAGGCCGGAGCGCCCAGGGTGGTGATCACGCTGATCGCGGTCGTCTCCCTGCGCCGTTGGGGCCTGGGAACCCACACCTTCCCTCGGTCTCGGACTGGGTCGCCCCGCACGGGGAAGGCCTTATTAGCACGAGAGGCCCCATTTGGAGCACCGCTTGTACGGTTGCCTGACGAACGGGTTGACAAGATGACAAAGATAGAGGAAGACGACACAGGGATAGACTCCGTCCTGCTGACGGTAGAGAACCCCGTCAGGAGGAAGATAATCAAGCAGCTGAGCAGGGAGCCGAGCTATCAGCTCCGCATCTCCAAGGAGCTCGGTTTCAGCCAGCAGCTGGTCGCCAAGCACCTCGACGCGATGGAGGACTCGGGTGTTGTCTCCTCCCAGATGGAGGCGAGCCCGCACGGGCCCAAGAGGAAGGAATACCTCCTCAACAAGAGCATCTCGTTGACGATAGACTTCGCTCCGAACCTGTTCAGGGCGAGGGTGGTCGAGTTCGACCCGCTGCCCGAGCTGGAGCTCTCCGCCACGTCGGGGGAGGTCTTCAGGACGCTCGCGGAGGTGATGCAGCGGCCCGATGAGAACGCAAAGCTAAGGCCGCTCGCGTCCCTGGTCAAGGAGATAGACAAGAAGCTGGCGAGCATCGAGGACGAGAGGTCGGTCCTTCTCTACCTCAGGCACCTCGCCATGAAGGAGGTGTCCCGAGAGATAGGCGGGCAGTCCACGGGAGGGTGGGGAGGCAAGGGGGCGCTCAACCAGCTCGTGGACGAGAACGAAAAGTCCCTCCGGGAGACGTTCAGGGGCCTCAACATGGGCGAGGAGTGGGTCAAGGGGATCCTGGCCGAGCTCGAGAGAGAGCTCTAGGCCCGTCTCTCCTCCTTCGTTAAAAATAAAGGAGAGGGGAGTTTCACCCCTCTATCGAAGCCTTTCCTTAGACTTGGAAGGTGGACTGTGGAACGCCGAGCTGAGTCTGGAGGGTGCGTATCCTCTCAGAGTACTCCTTCATCTTGGCGCTGTCGTGCTGGACCTTGGCGATCTTGTATGCTTTCCAGGCCTTTCGGAGGGCTCCCCATGTTTGTCCCGTTGTGTAGGTGCTCATGTTCACACGAGATGGCGATATCACGATATTTTGAAAACTAGGTCTATCTTGCTTCACTACATGATACGATATGCTTCAACCACTTCAGGCCGGGTTCTGGCCGTCTGGGGGGGCGGGGGGAGCATCTGGGGGTGGCTTGGAGCCCTGGGCCATGGAGATGATGTCCTGCTGGATCTGCTCGCGGGTCTTCCCCTGGGTGGGGATGCCTAGCCTCCTCGCGGCCTCGATGAGGAGTTGGTCGCCCGTCTTGCCGCTGCTCGGCGCCTGCGGGAGGGCAGACCTCGGTGTAGGCGCGGCAGGGGCGGCAGGGGCGCTCAGCGGCTGTAGGAGGGGGTTGGTGCCGTTCTGGATGGTGGTCGAGACCCTCTGGAACTCCTTGGTCGCATTGTCGAACTCCTTCCGCGCCTGGCCTATCACCCGCGCGAGCTCGGGGATCTTCTGGGGACCCCACAGGAAGAAGACGAGCAGGATGACCGCTATGGTGCCTAGCTCGAGGGGGTCGAGGGCCATCGTTTCCTCGTGGTTCGGAGGCCTCTGGGCCTTATTAAGATTGGGAATCGGAAGTCGGCTCGACTAGATCGAGCGCAGGAGGAGCCAGACGTTGCTGGGGTGCTCCTTGATCCTGCGCAAAGAGTAGGCGTACCATTCCTCGCCGTAAGGCATGTAGTCCACTACTCGGTACCCGTCCTTGGCCAGCTTGAGCTTTAGGTCGTCGCGGATCCCGCGGAGCATCTCGAACTCGAACTTTACGCCCGGATGGGCCCTGTGCAGCCTCTCCGCCTCCTCTATCGGGACGGAGTCGTGGGTCGCGATCGCGAACCCGTCTCCTCTCTCGAAGAGGGTCCTTTCCAGCTTGATGAAGTTCTCTGTCACTTCGCGCCTGGAACCGAAGACCAAGTCGCGGGGCTCGCGGTAGGCGCCCTTGACCAGCCTGACCTTCCCGCCTGCATCGAGGAGGCGCCCCAGGTCGGCCTCACTCCTCCTCAGGTAGGCCTGCAGGGCCACCCCGACGTTCTTGCGCGACCTTAGGAGGTCAGAGTACATCTCCAGCGTCTTGCTGGTCACGGCCGACCCCTCCATGTCTATCCAGAGCATCCTCCCCATCCCATCCGCCTCCTCTGCCAGGGCCCTCGCCTTGGCCAGGACGACGGAGTCATCAAGGACTCCCAACCCGAACTGGGTCAGCTTGACAGAGGCGCAGCCGTCGACCTCGGAGTCGTTGATCGCCCGCTGGAGGTCGACGTACTCTTGGAAGTGGGACTCGGCGACCTTGGGGTCGGTGACGTCCTCGCCCAGAAAGTTCAGGATCGTGCCGAGACCTTTCCCGTTGGCCTCCTTCGCCCTCTCGAGGGCGGTTCCCCGCTCCTTCCCCGCTATCCAGCGCTTCGCTGCGCCGTACATCATGTCTTGGAGGAGCCCCATCGGAGACGGTGGCGGCTCGTCCCCCGGGGCTAAAAGAGTTGGGACACTCCGGGCCGCTTAGAGCTTCTTCCTCAGCTTTTGGCCGGCCCTCTTGATGTCCTTGCCCGCGGCCTTCACGGCCTTTTCGGCGTCGGCCCCTGCCACCTTCGCATCGTGGCCTGCGACCCGCGCGTCGTGCTTTACCGCCTTCTTGATCCCCTTCGTGCTAACCATGGGCTCGGGTGTCGCGATCGGCGGGTGTTAAGCTTTGAAAACGACGGCCCCACGCCCAAAGTATTAACGGGGCGGCCGCGGCAGGATGCCGAGTCTTGGCCCCAGTCCCAAGCGGTTCGCACCTCCGGAGGAGGGTAGGCAAGCTCGCCGCGGCGCTCACCTCCGAGGGTTTGGCGGGAGCGGTGGTGGTGCCAGGCCCGAACATGACGTACTACACGGGGGTCAGGGCGCACCTCTTCGAGAGACCCTTTCTCATGTTCGTGAAGGGGGACGGCGAGGTCGTCCTCCTCGCGCCGAAACTCGAGGCGGGGGTTTTCAGGGACTCGGTCCCCATGACCGTCCGCGCGTGGGAGGACACCGAGGGGCCATCGCGGGCGTTCGACGAGGTGGTCGGGAGCCTCGGCAAGGGAGAGTGGGGTTGCGAGGGGAGGGCGCCCTACGGCTATCTTGGGCACCTCCTCAAGAGGGGCGTGAGGCTGGTCCCCGGGGACCGCGTCCTGGAGTCTGTCAGGGTGGTCAAAGAGGCGTCCGAGCTGCAGTTGCTGAGGAGGTCCGCCCAGATGCTCGCGAAGACAATCCTCAAGGTCCCCGAGGTCCTCCGCGATGGGGTGTCCGAGAGAGAGGTGGCGCGCTTCATTGCGGAGGACGCGAGGGCGGGCGGGGCTGACGAGGTCGATCCGATGGTCCAGTCGGGGCCGAGGGCGGCGGACCCGCACTCGGAGACGTCGACCAGGAGGATAGGGCGGGGCGAGAGCGTCGTGATCGACGTGGTGAGCTTCCACGGTGGGTATGCCGCCGACATCACGAGGACGTTCGTCCTCGGGGCGGGCGGCCCGGTGGAGAGGACGTACGGGAGCGTGGTGTCGGCGCAGCGCAAAGCGATCGCAAAGGCGAGGGCGGGGGCGACGACGGGCAGCGTGGACGCCGCGGCTAGGACCTCGCTGGAGATGGACGGGCTCGGTCGGTACTTCATCCACAGGACGGGGCACGGCCTTGGCCTGGAGGTGCACGAGGCGCCGTACATCGTCCCCGGGGGGAATGAGCGCCTCGCGCCAGGGATGGTGTTCACCGTCGAGCCGGGGGCGTACATCCCCTCGAAGCTCGGCGTCAGGATAGAGGACGACGTCGCGGTCTCGAAGGACGGTACCTGCGAGACCCTCACGGGCGCCGTGCCCACCGACTATGGGTGGTGGGCCAGATGAGGAACCACGACGTGGCGGAGCTCCTCGAGAGGATGGCCCGCGTGTCCGAGGCAGCGGGGGAAGACACGTACAAGGTGATAGCCTACCACAGGGCGTCGACCAGCGTAAGGAACCTCGAGGAGGACGTCGAGGAGGTCTGGAAGAAGGGCGACCTGCAGGAGATCAAGTACGTGGGAGAGGGGATCGCAAAGAAGATCGACGAGTACCTCAGGACGGGGCAGCTGCAGGCGCTCGAGAAGCTCGAGAAGAAGGTACCGACCGGGGCGATGGAGCTGATGACTGTCCCGGGGATAGGGCCCAAGACGGCGTACAAGCTCGCCAAGAACTACCACGTCAAGGGCATCGACGACCTGAGGGTCGGACTCAAGTCGGGGAACCTGACCGAGGCTGTCGGCCAGGTCATGGCGAAGAAGCTGGCGGAGGAGGTGGACAAGATGAAGAGGGGGAGCTCGCGGATGCTCCTGGTCGAGGCGTTCCAGCTTGGGGCGCAGTTGGTGGCCTACTTCGAGGGGCTCGGCATGGACGTGCACCCGGCTGGGAGCCTCAGGAGGGGGTGCAGCACGGTGGGGGACATCGACATACTCGCCACGGACCCCAAGGCGGGCGACGGGCTGGTCAAGTACCCGGGAGTCGACAGGGTCATAGAGCAGGGACCGACGAGGGTCAGCGTCTTCCTCGAGACGGGGACACAGGTCGACGTCAGGGTCGTCAAGGAGGAGGAACTCGGGTCGGCCCTCCTCTACTTCACCGGCTCGAAGCAGCACAACATAGAGCTGAGGAACCTCGCGATAGAGAAGGGCTGGAAGCTCAACGAGTACGCGCTCTCGGACGCCAAGACGGGGAAGGTTATCGCCAGCAGGACGGAGGAGGATGTCTACACTAAGCTGGGGCTCGAGTTCATCCCGCCTGAGCTGAGGGAGGCGAGAGGGGAGATAGAGGCGGCCGCGAAGGGGAAGCTCCCCGACCTGGTCACCGTGGACGACCTGAAGGGCGACCTCCAGATGCACAGCACCTGGAGCGACGGAGGCGCCGAGCTGGAGGAGATGGCCCGCGCGGCTATGGAGAGGGGGTACGAATACATCGCGTTCACCGACCACTCGGTCTCCGTGGGCGTCGCCAACGGTCTGGACCAAGAGAGGTTCATGAGGCAGTGGAAGGCGATAGACGCGCTCAACGAAAAGTTGAAGCCCTTCAGGATACTGAAGTCCGTCGAGGCCGAGGTCAGGTCGGACGGTAGCCTCGACTTTGACAAGAGCTTCTTCGACCAGTTCGACATAGTGGGTGCCTCCGTCCACCAGTCGTACAAGCAGAGCCCCGAGAAGATAATGGAGAGGGCGATCAAGGCCCTCGAGCACCCCTCGGTGGACATCCTGTTCCACCCCACCAACAGGATCATCGGGAGGAGGGAGGGGCTCCCCGTCGACCTACCCAAGATCATCAAGACGGCGAAGGACAACGGGAAGATGCTGGAGATAGACGGCTCCCCGAACAGGCTCGACCTCGACGAGGTATGGGCCAGGAGGGCGATGCAGGAGGGGGTGAAGCTGGTGGTGGACTCGGACGCCCACACCCCGGGGGAGCTTGAGAACGTCCAGTACGGGACGGCCGTGGCCAGGAGGGCGTGGCTGGAGCGGAAGGACGTCGCGAACACGCTCCCGCTGCGGGACCTCCTGAAGCTGGTCGCCTGAGCGCCGCAGGGCTGGAAACGCTTTTGGAGGTTGGGTCAGCCCCGTCTATTGCGGGGGTAGTCAAGCCCGGCCAACGACGAGGGACTTAAGTCAAGCCAAGAGATCCCTTCCCTTTGGGGTTCGTGGGTTCGAATCCCACCCCCCGCACACTTCTCCATCTCCTTCTGCGCGCTGAGAGGCCAACTGCTGCAAAAATTTCAGAAAATAGGGACCCTTTATTATTTGAACACGATTCTGATGCCAACCATGCCAACCCGTTCCACAAAGGCTGGGAACTCCACGGGCTTCGTCTACTTCGAAGACAAGGGAAGCGTCCTCGACGCCCCGATCGACGTCGTCTGGGATTTCATCATGAACGATAACGAGTTTCACCCTCAGGCCCACCGCGGGAGTCTGCGAAACATGAAGTGGAAGGAAGTGAACGAGATAACCGGCGAAGTGACCTGCGAAGTGGTGAGGGGAGGGCGATGGATGAAGATGAAGGCGCGGATTACGACGATTCCTCCCCTGGCCCGCATCACCGAGGAATTAGAGGACTCCCATGCAGGCTTGAAGATGGTCTTCCTCTACACCCCCAAAGGGAACAAGACCGGAATCGACGTCTACGTGAGTGCCCCGAGGGCGGTCGCGGATGAGCTGAGGGAGACGCTGGCGAAGGCCCACCAGGAAGACGTCCCGATGCTTCGAGCGTTCGTTCGCAAAAGACGGCAAGAATGACGCTGGTAGCCCGATCAGCGAGTGAAAGGAGTTGAGGCGCCAACGAACTGAGCCCGAGATTCCCCGCTCGGGCCGGAAATCGTTGTGGTCCACTATCCGCAACTTGAAGACGGTCAGACCGACTGGTGTCGCTCTCGCCAATCGCTGGATGGTATCACGGCGAAGGCGCAAGGGACTGTCACAAGCCTTGCGGTGACCGTGCTCCAATATTCCTGAGCAATCCTGTTCGCGCTTGCCCCTAGTAACCTATGCGCACAGAACCTAAAGCTCACGTTACAACCCCCCACACGCATCCCCCGGCCATGGGCGCCGCCACGGGGGGACTGCGTCGGGATGGATTCTGAATAAGTATCCCGAAAACAGGACGCATTAATATCTCGGAGGGTCCGCAACACCCGATGTCGCTAGGGGCGACCAGGCCCAGCATCGTAGTCGTCGGCGGAGGCATGGCTGGGCTGGTTGCGGCCGCGAGGGCGGCCGAGCTCGGGTCCGACGTCGTGCTCATAGACAAGGGGGGCTTCCTCGGCGAGGGGAACACTCTTACGACCTCGGGGGCGTATTACACAGCCGGACTTCCGCCGACCTCGACGCCCGACGAGCTCTACAGCAGGGTGATGTCGAGCGGGGTGGCGTTCCCCGAGACGGCGCAGGCGTGGGCGGAGAACGCCGGGAGGGCACTCCAGTGGCTCGAGTCGGTGGGGATACAGGTCGACCGGACGGGTGAGGGCCCGCCGCGCCTAGAGTCGATCTCCTCCGTCTCCATGGCGCCCGTCTACAAGGTGGACGTCGGTCCCAACATCGTGAAGAAGCTAAGGGCGTACTTCCACTCCAGGAACGGCATAAGCGTCTCGAAGACCAAGGTGGTCAAGCTGGTGGTCAAGCACGGGGACCTCGCGGGGGTGGAGACGGTCGACTCGACGGGGAAGAAGGCTGTTGTCCCGAGCAAGGCGGTGGTCCTCGCGACGGGCGGGTTCCAGGCAAACAAGGAACTGGTCAAGAAGCACCTCGGCAGGCACGCGAACGACTGCAAGATGATGGGCTCTTCGGCAGCGACGGGGGACGGCCTGAAGATGGCCGTCGACGTCGGCGCCAAGACGGTCAACCTGAACTACTTCTACGGGCGGCTCGTCTCCCAGAAGGCCCTCATGGACGACAGGTTCTGGCCCTATCCGACGATGGGGACCCTGATAGAGGACGGGATAGTCGTCGACAAGTCAGGGAGGCGGTTCCGGGACGAGGGTTGGGGAGACGTCCCCCTGGCGAACCTCGTCGCGAGGTGGGAGGACGTCGCCAACGTCTTCCTGGTCTTCGACGAGACGGCCTGGGAGAGGTCGAAGCGCGACCCTGAGTCCCTCGTCGCGCCGAACCCGTGGCTGGTCGAGAAGGACGGGCTCGTGTACAAGGCGGAGAGCCTCTCGGAGCTGGCGGGGAAGCTGGGCGTGAACGGCAAGAACCTCGAGACCACGGTGCAGGGGTTCAACATGGCCGCGGGGATTAGGAGGCTCGGCGAGCTGGCCATCCCAAGGATAAACCACCCCAGCCCGCTCAAGTCTCCGTTCTACGGGGTGAAGCTTGTCCCCGGGATAATCTCCACGATGGGAGGGCCGCTGGTGGACAAGAGGATGAACGTGGTGGGGAGGAAGGGAAACCGCATCCCCGGGCTCTTCGCCGCGGGGGACGTGGTGGGCGGGCTGACGGGAGGGCTGAACGGCGGGTACGTCGGCGGGATATCCCAGGCGGCGGTCACCGGCCTCATCGCGGGAGAGAGCGCCCACAAGTTCGTTACCACCAGACCGCTCGCGTGACGCGGCCCGAAAACGGTTTATTACTCCGGGTCGAAGGAGCGCCCGCATTGAGCGGACAGCAACAGCAGGTCGAGTGGCTCGTCCTCGTGGACGACAACGACCGGGAGCTGGGGCTGGACACCCGCGAGAACTGCCACAAGGGTATGGGCAGGCGTCACAGGGCTTTCGTCGTCTTCTTGTTCGACAAGGAGGGCAGGATGCTGCTGCAGCAGAGGAGCATGAAGAAGAAGCTCTGGCCCGCCTTCTGGGACGTATCGGTGACAAGCCACGTCTACAAAGGGGAGACGTACGAGGGGGCGGGGATCAGGAGGTCGAAGCAGGAGCTCGGCCTCGATGTGAAAAAGCTCGACAGGAAGCTCGACTACACCTACTTCGCAAAGTTCGGGGACTACGCCGAGAACGAGTTCTGCGTCCTCTTGACAGGGAAGCTCGAGGGTGAGCCCAAGCCGAGCCCCGACGAAATAATGGACACGAAGCTCGTCAAGATGGACGACCTCGCGCGCGACATGTCAAAGAACCCGGACAAGTACACGCCGTGGTTCAAGATCGCCTTCGAGATGTACACAAGGAAGCCTAGTTAGGGCCAAAGGGAACGGCTCAGGTTTTTAACTTTCGGCGCGCTCTCGCCTGACGTTTGCTCTTCGAGGGGGCCATCTTCCTCGCCGCCATGGGGATAACTACCCTTGAGGTGGTCGAGACGGCGGCGGTCGCCCTCGCGCTCTACGCCCACTCAGGTAGGGGCGCGGTCTTCCTCTTCTCTGCGATGGGGACGGCGGCGGTGTTCGGGCCGATGTTCGTCCTGGGCGCGCTGATCGCGCTCCTGCCTGGGTACATCGTCGAGGTGACGGCGGGGGTCCTCCTCCTCTACTTCGGCCTGAGGCTCGTCCGGAGCGGGAGGCGGGCGGTGGTCAACGCGAGGAGGGGGGGCGCCAGGTCGGAGAGCTTCGAGAAGGGGGAGCTGGTGACCGCCTTCTCCGTCGGCGCCGTCGAGGCGTTCGAGGCTGCGATAGTCCTGGTCGGGCTGCTTCCGATGAGCTTCCAGTCCACCGTCCTAGGGATGGCGGGAGGGATAGGCGTGGTCGTGGTCTCCGCGTACGTCCTCCGGGACCAGGTGCGCAAGGTCAAGCAGGCGGACATGAAGATCGTCGTGTCGGCCCTCCTCCTCTCCTTCTCGACGTTCTGGTTCGTGGACGTGGTCACCCCCCTCGACGAGATCGCCCTCGTCCCGCTCTTCGCCGTCTACGCCGCCGCGGTGTACTTGTTCGCGAACCGTCCTTCTCCGCCGGCCTAGAGGATGGTCGAGACGCCGTAGCTCCCGCCGAGCAGGCGCCCCTCGTCGAACCTCCTCAGGCTGAAGACCGAGACGTCGTAGTCGGGGAAGCGCCCGTCGACTATCAAGGAGGCGACGATCCGCCCGAACTCGGGAGCGAGCTTGAACCCGTGACCGCTGAGCCCGACGACGCAGTAGACCCCGGGGTATCCGTAGCTGGAGAGCTCGTCGACGATCGGGTGCTGGTCGGGAGTGTTGTCGTAGACGCCTGCGTAGCCCCGCCTGTACTTGCCTTCCGTGCCCATGGTGGGGTAGGCCGTAGCGGCCGAGCCGGAGAAGGCGGCCACCTCGTCGTAGGTCACACTCTCGTTGTACGAGTCGGGGTCGGCGTCACCTCCCGCGGAGTCGAGCTCGTGCGAGAGGCTCCCTACGAACAGCAGCTCCTCGCCCTCCGGCTTGTAGTAGGAGGAGCGCGGGAAGTCGAAGACTATCGGCCTGTTCCCTCGCATGCCTTGGGGACGGCCGAATATCGCGACGGGGTGGCGCGACCCCCGGATCGGGAGTTCGACCCCCATCCCGCTGAACAACGGCCTGGACCACACCCCGGTGGCGAGAACGACGTTTATGCACTTCACCCGGCCTGCCGACGTCTGGACAGAGTACCCCGACTGCGCCTTCTCGATGGCGGTGACTCGGGTGCCCGTCAGGACCTCCGAGCCCATCGAGACGGCGGCGGACGCGAATGAGGCAGCTGTCGTGGACGGTTCGGCGTACCCCGCGTTGGGCTCGTAGGCGAAGAGGGAGAACGCGCCGGGGTCGAGCATCGGCTCGATGCCGGAGGACGAGAGCTCCTTGGGGAGAAGGAGGCGGGAGTCGATGCCCAGACCCCTGTGCATGGCGGAGTTCCGCCGGAGGGGGTCGATGGAGGCTTCGTCGGCACCCACGAGGAGGCCCGTCTCGACGTATCCCGCGGTGCGGCCCGGGAGTTCGCGGGAGAACCCCTTGAAGAAGCGGTAGCTGAGGAGGGCCATCTTGGTCAGCACCTCGGTGCTGTAGTGGGTCCGGATGAGTGCGGTCGACCTGCTGGTCTGCCCGGAGGCAAGCTGCGGGGCCATGTCAACGAGGAGGGCGTCCTTCACCCCTCTCTTGGCCAGCTGGTAGAGGATGCTGCAGCCTGTCGAGCCTCCCCCGATCACCACGACGTCCCGGAACTGCAAGCCTCTGCCGCCCTCCACAGCCCCGCGCCGACTAATTACTCTTGGTCGGGGGCTCTGCCCCCCCACGTTTACAAGGATGGGGGCAAGGGCGGTGGAGGCGATGCCCTCGAACAAGGTCAGCGGACGCGCCTACATGATAGACACGATCGGGGCGGGGGACTCGAGCACCGTCGCTGTCTACGTGGTCAGGGGGGCGAGGAAGACAGCGCTGGTGGACTGCGGGTTCGCTTCCTCGTACGGCAACATCCTCAGGGGCCTGAGGGACCTGGGCGTGGAGCCGTCTAAGGTCGACTACCTCATCCCGACCCACGTCCACCTCGACCACGCGGGGGGCGCCGGTCACCTCATCAAGTACATGCCGAAGGCGAAGGTCATCGCCCACGAGAAGGCCGCGCCCCACCTTGTCGACCCGACCAAGCTGGTGGAGGGTGCGAGCGCCCTCTTTGGGCCGAAGCTGGTCGAGATGTACGGCAAGCCGGTCCCGATAGACAAGAACAGGGTCCAGGCGGTGGGTGAGGAGTCGCACCTGGACCTCGGCGGGGCGAGCTTGACCACCCTCTACGCCCCCGGCCACGCCCCGCACCAGATTTCGGTCTTCTACGAGGAGGAGCATCTCCTGTTCTCCGCCGACGCGGTCGGCATAATCTTGCCCGCCTTTCCCACCCTGCTGCCCACGACGCCCCCGCCCAGCCTCGACCCTGTCAAGCTTGAGCAGACACTGGAGAGGTTCAGGCAGATGGACCCAAAGATGCTCCTCGTGCCCCACTTCGGTGTCCGGAAGGACGTGGGGCTCGTTCTGGACAGGACGAAGGAGGAGACGGACAGGTGGATCGCAGAGATAAGGGCGCTCAACGACAGGCACGTCCCTCAGGAGCAGGTGGTGGCGGCGGTCAGGCGAAGGATCTCGGCAGAGACGGGGATGCCCATCGCAATGTTCCCCGGGTTCGTCAATGTGATGGTCAGGATAAGCATCCTGGGGATACTGGGTTACCTTAACCGGGCCTCGGCAGGCCCCCCGACGGCGAGGAGCTGAGAGCCATCACCACCGAGAGGAGGTTCGCGGCATTCGACAGGGGAGCGGTCGCCCCCAGGATGAGCTCGATCCCGGAGGGCGGGATGTGCATCTCGGCGTTCCTTGTCATCTCGAAGAAGGGCGACCCCGGGAAGGTCCTCATGGGGAGGATAAACAAGAACGCCGAGTGGGACCACATTGGGGCCCTCGACAGCAAGAGGGTCGAGAGGGTCGCGTCGGGATGGATGCTCCCCTCGTCCCACTTGATGCTATACGAGACGCCCGCGGGGGCAGCCAGGAGGATACTCCGCGAGCAGCTGGGGGTGAGGAACCAGGTCCTGGCAGGACCGCTGGCCTTCGCGGACACCTCTGGGAACGCCAACCACTGGGACCTGGGTTTCGTCTTCACCGGGGAGCGCGAGTCTCCGCCCTCCAGCTCCGCGTGGGACGAGCTGAGGTTCGTCGACGTAGCGGGGCTGAAGCGCGAGGAGATCGTGAGGTCGCAGCTGGACGTGCTTTCCTATGCTGGGAAGCTGGCCGTCTAGTCGAACTCGCCTTCGCCGCCGCCCATCCCGCCCGCGCCCCCTCCTGGGGGACCGGCGGGGCCCTTGGACTTGCCTGCGGCGATGACGTCGTCGATCCTCAGTATCATGCTCGCCGCCTCGGTGGCGGACTTGACTATCTGCTCCTTGACGCTGAGAGGCTCGAGGACGTTCTCCTTGTACATGTCCTTGACCTTGCCTTCCTTGGCCTCGACGCCGAACCACTTGCCTCCAGCGGCGTGCTTGGCCCTAAGCTCGGTCATGGTGTCGATCGGGTCGAGCCCTGCGTTGGTCGCGAGGCAGATGGGGATGGTCTCCAGCGCGTCCGCGAACTTCTGCGCTGCGAGCTGCTCCCTCCCGTTCAGCTTCTCGGTCCACTTCATGACGAGCGAGGCGACCTCGGCCTCCGGGGCGCCTCCGCCCGCGACTATGGCGGGCTTCTCGACCACGTCCTTGGAGACCATCAGTGCGTCGTGCATCGACCTCTCGGCCTCGTCGACGATCCTCTGGGTGCCTCCCCTGATCAGGATGGTCACGGCCTTCGGGTTCTTGCAGCCCTCGATGAAGACCCACTTGTCCTGCTCGACCTTCCTCTCCTCGACGAGGTCGGCGAAGCCGAGGTCCTTCGAAGAGAGGTCGTTGAAGTTGCTGGCGATGCGCGCGCCGGTGGCCTTTGCGAGCTTGGTCAGGTCGCTCTCCTTTGCGCGCCTGACAGCGAGGACGCCCGCCTTTGCGAGGTAGTGCTGTGCGATGTCGTCCATCCCCTTCTGGCAGATGAGGACGTTGGCGCCGATCGACGTGACCTTGTCAGCCATCTCCTTGAGCATCCTCGTCTCCTCGTCGAGGAACTTCTTCATCATGGAGGGGTCGCTGATGTTGAGCTTCGCGTCGAACTCGGTCTTCTCTATCTCGAAAGCGGCGTTGACGAGGGCTATCTTGGCCTTCTCGACGCGCTTGGGCATCCCGGCGTGGACGACCTCCTTGTCGAGGACGATGCCCTTGATCAGCGTGGTGTCGGCAAGGGAGCCGCCCGGCTTCTTCTCTACCTTGATGTTGTCCAGGTCGACCTTGTAGGAGCCGTTCTCGTTCTTCTCTGCGACCTGGAGGACCGCCCCCACGACGAGCTCCGCGAGCTCCTGGGACTCCCTGGAGACGAGCTTTGTCTGCATGCTGGTCCTCGCTATCTTGACGAGCCACTCCCTGCCGTTCGCGGGGATCTTCTCGGCGAGTTCGTTGAGGAACTCGATGGATTTGGCGGCCGCCTTGTTGTAGCCCTCGACGATTATCGTCGGGTGGACGCCCTTGTCTATGAGGACCTCGGCCTTTTCGAGGAGGGCGCCTGCGAGGATGACCGCGGAGGTGGTGCCATCGCCGACCTCGTTGTCTGTGGCCTTTGAGACCTCGACGAGCATCTTCGCCGCGGGGTGCTGGACGTCGATCTCCTTGAGCATGGTCGCGCCGTCGTTTGTGATCGTTACGTCGCCCAGCGAGTCGACGAGCATCTTGTCCATGCCCCTGGGGCCGATGGAGCTCTTGACGATCTCTGCTATGAGCTTCGCCGCCTGGATGTTGTTCCTTTGGGCCTCCTTCCCGCGGGACTGGTTGCTCCCTTCCTTGAGGATAAGGACAGGTTGCCCGCTAGAGGTGACAGCCGGGATAGCTTGTGTTGACATCTATTCTACTCACTGATGGGGGTATACAACTTCGAGTTGTATATAAGAATTGTCAGAGGAGGCTGCGCTCGATCTCTCTCGCGAGGCCGACGTCCAGGTCTGTTATCCCACCCTCGTCGTGGGTCTGTATGCTCAGGGTGACGGTCGTCCAGACCACGTTTATGTCTGGATGGTGCTCCTGCTGCTCGGCCACCTTCGCGACGGCGTCGACGAACCTTATCCCCGCGAGGAAGGTCTTGAACTTGAAGGCCTTTGTGATGTAGTCGCCCTCGCGCTTCCACCCCTTCAGGCCTTTCAGGGCGCTCGCGACCTCCCCGTCTGAGAGCTTGGCCATGGTAGCTCTGATGCATCCGATAGTAGATAAGCAGTCTCGGAGATGGAAAGATATTAAACGCCGGCTCCGATGGCGGCGAAGGACCGCAGCTGAACAACCAGACGTTAGCAGGGATAATCGGGGCGGCCGGTCTCGTCATCCAGATAATAATCGGGTTCGCGCTCGCCGGGTCCGGCGACGTGACTGGCAGCATGCTGATCTTGCCCCACATAATCATCGGGGTCTCGGGGATAGCGCTCGTCGCCTTCCTTGTGGCGAGCATCTTCCTGTCGCCCAGCTCGATGGTGGCGAGGCTGGTCTACGCAGCGGCCTTCCTGCTGACCTTCGCGCAGGTCGCCCTCGGGTTCAGGATCCTCTCGGCCCCCGACGACATGCTGACGATGGCTCACCAGGGCCTCGCCATCGTGATACTCGTCCTGCTGGGCCTGGGCGGGATGCTCTCCGCGAGGGGCAGGCGGAAGATGATGGCCCAGGCCAAGCCAGCGTAGATTCCCTCCCCGCCGTTGAGCCCGCGGCCAACTCGTTTTGACTCTGTCACCGTTAAGCGTCTGATCCTCCGCTTCTGACCGTGAGCGAGAGCCGTCGACGAGCCCGAGTCCTCCACTCGAGCGCGGGGTCCGCGGAGAACGTCATGAGGGACAGGGCGGCGTTCGCCAAGGGGCTGGCGGACGGGGCGACCCGCCGGAGGCTCAAGGACGTTGCGAAGCCGAACTCGGTGACCAAGACGATGCGCAGGGCGGGGGTCGGCCTGGTCCTTGCCCCAGACCCTCTCACCTCGGTGGCGGGCGCGGTCGTCATCGGGGCATCGCTGGCGGCGAAGAAGAGGGACCCCCTCAGCTCTTCGTCCGTCTCGGAGGAGTTGGCCAGACTGGCGAAAGAATTGGGCTCCCTGCTTTGATGATGCGGACGAATCGTTGATAAGCCTCCGCCGAGGCGTTGGTGGGCGGGTTCAATGGAGGCCAGGCCCACCAAAGGTCTGAAGGTCAACTGCAACCCCGCGAAGGAGGCCATCTTCGGAGAGGACGGTGTGGAGGTCAAGAAGACCTCGATACCCGCGGGCAAGAGCAGGGTCGGTGTCCTGACCGGGCGGACTCTCGCAGGGTTCGCCGAAGTCGAGATGACGGCGCTCGACGGCAACAAGCACTGGTACTCCACGGAGGATATGCTTACTGAGAAGGGAGAGAAGGTCGTCGAAGAGGAGATGGTCATCGAGGAGCCGGCGGACGACGACCAGGGCGCGATAGAGGAAGACGCAGAGTAGCGCTACTGGCCTGTGCCTCTCGTCCGGCGAACGCCGTTGAGGACCCACTTGGGGCGGAGCCACTCCTCTTCGTAGCCCTCCGCAGTCTTCAGCACGACCCTGTCTTCGTCCTCGTCGACCACCCCCACCACGTCGTGCGAGGCCCTGTAGCTCGAGTACTCCCTGTCGTCGATCGCGACGGGCACGCCTTGCTTTCCGCCGATCTTCCCCATCATGCTTGCCTTTGGGCCGTCGACCGAGACGTAGAGCGAGGCGTTGAGGAACTCGATGTAGACCTGGGCGCTCCTGAGCCTCCTGGGAAGTTCGTGCTTGAACATCAGCTTCATTGGGGGCGAAGAGGTGGGGCCCCTGATATTTGCCTTACTGGGGCCTTTGGAGGAGTCGGGTGTCGAGCCGCATGGCCCGGTCTGGGGGCATCAGGGAACCGAATTGCTCTGGATGGATCATCTTCGCGAGGAGCTCCAGGCCGTCGACCAGCCTCGGACCCGGTCGCGAGTAATAGGCCGAGCCGTTGGTGGCGAAGACCGCCCCTCGCCTGACCGCCGCGACGGACTGCCAGCCCCCGTTCCTCGAGAGGAGGGAGACGTCCTGGGCAGTGCGAGCGACGTCGAAGCCGCACGGCATGAGGACGAGGACCTCGGGGTCGAACGCCGCGACCTGCTCCCAGGCGACCTTCCTAGAGTCCTGTCCGGCGCGCCCGAGCGAGTCCCTCCCGCCGGCGATCTCCACCATCTCCGGGACCCAGTGGCCGGAGGCGAAGATAGGGTCGAACCACTCGACGCAGAAGACCCGCTGGCGGTCCAGGGCGCGCGCCTCCCGCCTCACCGCGTCCATCCTCGACCTCAGCGAGCGGACGAGGGCGGCCGCTGCGGACTCGGCCCCGCAGGCCTCGCCCACGGTGACGATGTCCTCGAGGACTCCCGCGAGCCCCCTGGGCTTGAGGGAGACGACCGTGCAGCTGCGAGGGAGGTCGGAGATGGTCGACAGGACGTCACGGAGGGAGACGGAGCAGACGTCGCAGAGCTCCTGGGTGATGACGACGTCTGGCGGGTCGGACCTCAGGAGGTCCTTGTCGATGGAGTAGAGGCCGTGGCCGTGGGTCATGCTCTCGACCACCCGGTCGTCTATCTCCCTCTGGGTCAGCTTGGGGGTGTCCAGGAGGGACCTGATCGCCACGGGCTTCGACCTGGCGTCGGGGGGATAGTCGCACTCGTGGGTCACCCCGCGGAGCTCTCCCCCGAGCCCGAGCGCGTAGACCATCTCGGTGGCGCTCGGGATGAAGGAGTAGATCCTCATCGCGGAGGCGAGGGGCTGGCTCGCTAGATTAACGTTCCAGGGCGTTCGTCAATCGCTCAAGCCCCGGGACGCGAGCCACACAATAAATACTCGGCCCGAGGGGCGCGGCCGAGATGGTAAAGGTAGGGATAGACGCCCTCTACGTCTGTTCTCCCGAGTACTACGTTGACAACGCCGAGCTGGCGGTCGCGAGGGGGAGCGAGCCCAAGCACTTCACGGAGGGCGTCGGGGTCAGGCAGTTCTCCCTGCCGCCGCCCAACGAAGACCAGTCCAGCATGGCTGCGACGGCGGCGTACCGCCTCCTCGAGACCTACAAGGTCTCCCCGAAGGAGATATTCAGGATAGATACCCCGACGGAGAGCGGCCTCGACAGCTCCAGGGCTCTTGTCTCCGACGTCGTGGGGATGCTGGAGCAGGTCTATGGTACCGGGAGCCTCTCTCACGTCCTCGGCTACGAGCAGAAGTTCGCGTGCGTGAGCGGGATGGAGCGGTATCTGGACACCAGCGCGTGGTTCGCCGCGGGCTGGAACACGTCAAAGTATGCGCTGATAGTCGCGACCGACATCGCAAAGTACGACCTCAAGAGCAGGGAGGAGCCGACCCAGGGCGCGGCTGCGGCCGCGATGCTGGTGGCGAAGGACCCGAGGCTCCTAGAGATCGTCCCTGGCGCGTTCGGCGCAGCCCTCCGGAACGAGAAGGGGGACTTCAAGAAGCCCGCGGGGAGGACCGTGGCGCTCGTCGACGGCGCGAGGTCGTACGCGTCCTACCTCAGCGAGATGAAGCTGGCGTGGCTCAACTTCAACGCCGCGGCGGTCAAGGCTGGGATGATCAAGCCCTCCAGGGACACGGCGGCGATAGATTCGATCGACAGGGCAGTGTACCACAACCCCCACAAGAAGATGGTGATCTCCGCCTACGCGTCGCTCCTGATGCACGAGTGGCGGTCGCTCCCGAGGTGGAAGGAGGTGGCGGTGGCGCTCGGCCCGGAGCCCCCGCGGGAGGGGATGGACGACATGGCCTACTACATGAGCGAGGCCTACGGGGAGTTCAGGCGCAAGTTCATGAGGTACAAGGCGTTCGAGGACGACTTTGCGAAGAGGGTCGGGAGTTCCTTGGTAGCCCCGGAGGTCGTGGGGAACTCCTACTCGGTCTCCGTCTTCGTCGGCCTCGGCAGCATGTTCGAGAACGACCGCGACGACCTGGCGAGGAAGAAGGTCGTCCTCTGCGGGTACGGGAGCGGGAGCCACGCGGTCATACAGGCGAACGTCGTCCCCGAGGGATTCAAGGAGGTCTCGAAGAGGTTCGACCTCATGGCGAGGCTCGGGGCGAGGAAGAAGCTCTCGATACCCGACTACGAGAGGATCCACGAGGGCCTCGTCTCGCCTGAGGACTGGCCAGCCCCCGCCTCGAAGAGGTTTGTCCTGAGGAGCATAGGCCAGGAGGGGACGCGGGCAGAGGGCGACAGGCAGTACGCCCTGGCTGGCTGACCTAGCTCTTCAGGGCGGCGTCTATCTTCTGCTTGTACATCGCCGCCGGCCCCGCGCCTATCACGGTCGAGGCGACCTGGCCGTTCTTGAAGACCATGATCGTCGGGATGCTCATGATGCCGTACTTCATGGCGATGTCTGGGTTGTCGTCGGTGTTGACCTTGACGAACTTGACCTTGCCGGAGTACTCGGTCGAGAGCTTCTCGATTATCGGGGAGACCATCCTGCACGGGCCGCACCAGTCGGCGTAAAAGTCGACGACCGCGGGCTTGTCGGACTTTAGGACTTCCTTGTCGAACTCGGAAGAGCTAAGGTGAGGGAGTGTTCTTGACTCCAAATCCGTTCGAGAGTGCGCGCCCTTGGGCTCTTTTTAATCCTTTGGAAAATCGGTCAGGGGGAGAACTTTACGGTGGCGTCCTTGTCGAGCTTCTTGACCTCAGCCACGACGTGCTCCTTGTCCGGCTCTGAGACCACCGCCTTGTAGACGAGGCCCTTCACCGCGCCTCGCTCCCTGTAGGTGTCGAGGTACCAGCCGCAGACCAGGAACTCGTGGGGCTGGGCCTTGCTCCTCAGGATTGTGATGGCGTTGTACGGGTTGGGGTGGAAGATGTGGACCGGGTTGGTCTCGTAGAGCTTTTTGACCTCGATGGAGAGCATCTGCGCTCCCGGGGGTACCGACTCGAGGCCGGCAGCCTTGGCCGCCTTCTTGGGCGCGCCGCCAGAGAAGGGGTTCTTCATGGGTCGAGCTCCGGCGTCCGCGGTTCGGTGTAAAACCTTTCCGCCTAGGCGGCGCAACGACCTAATAGCCGGACGGGGTGGCGAGCCGTGGAAGTCCGATAGTGACAGAGGGGAAGACGGGGGGAGGA
>Ga0335081_10003203_pt1 | contig 25719 bp, 24 predicted proteins | sample Lox_Sample_35_FD_206713 | JGI IMG/M metagenome (GOLD analysis project Ga0335081, IMG submission 206713) | Soil microbial communities from Loxahatchee National Wildlife Refuge, Florida, United States - Lox_Sample_3.5 | ecosystem: Environmental > Terrestrial > Soil > Wetlands | place: USA...
TGAAGGGCTACCGTGCCGAGCAGCGCGAAGCGGCGGTGTTTTCCGCGGGCGTGCAGCGGCTGCTGGACAATGTTCTCCAGACGCTCACGGCCATGGCGGTGATGAGCCTGTCTTCCACCGTGCTGCTCGGTCTGGTGAGCGCGGCGATCATGTACATCGGCGCGCGCCAGATTCTCGCGGGTGCCATGACCCTCGGCTCGCTGGTCACCTATACGGCCTTCCTCGCCATGCTCGTGGCGCCGATGTTCCAGATTGTCGGCATCGGAACGCAGATTACGGAGGCGCTCGCGGGACTGGAGCGCACGCACGAAGTGCTGCGCGAGCGCCCGGAGGACGCAGACCCCCGGCGGACGCGTCCGCTCGCGGACATCCGCGGCCTGGTGGAATTCGACCGTGTAAGTTTTTCCTACGAGGCCGGGAAACAGGTGCTGGAGGGAATCTCGCTACGCGCCGAGCCGGGAACTGTGACGGCTCTGGTGGGTCCGTCGGGCGCCGGAAAATCCACCATCATCGGATTGATGGCCGCGTTCTATGTGCCCACCTCCGGCGAGGTGCGTGTGGACGGCGTGGATCTGTCCAGCGTCAGCCTCGATTCCTACCGCCGGCAGCTCGGCGTGGTGATGCAGGAGACGTTTCTGTTCGACGGGACCATCCGCGAAAACGTGGCGTTTTCCCGGCCGGACGCGTCGGAAGAAGCCGTGCTGGCCGCCTGCCGAGTCGCGCGCGTGGACGAATTCGCGGAATCGTTTGAGAAGCGCTACGACACCATCGTCGGCGAGCGCGGCGTGAAGCTTTCCGGCGGGCAGCGACAGCGCGTCTCGATCGCCCGCGCCATTCTGGCCGATCCACGGATACTGCTGCTCGATGAGGCGACCTCCAGCCTCGATTCGGAGTCGGAGGCGCTGATTCAGGAGGGCCTCTCCTACCTGATGCGCGGGCGCACCACCTTCGTCATCGCGCATCGGCTTTCCACCATCCGCAGGGCAGACCAAATCCTCGTGGTGGAGGGCGGACGGATCATCGAGCGCGGGCGCCACGAAGGCCTGCTGGCCGCTCGCGGCCGCTATTGGGAGCTCTATACGCGCCAGCACGGCGTGGAGACAAACATTTTTCTCGCCCCGGGGGAAGGGAAGGAAGTTGCCGAACCCGCAGCCGCAGGACCGGAGGGCAACGGCGGAGAAAACGCCGGCGGTGGATTCGCCGATGGCGTCCGCCTGCTGCGGCGACAGGATGCCTGAGCGATTGGGGGCGCGTGCTCTTGCGGAAATCCTTCTGCGATGCTGATCCTGGCGATTGATACGACATCTCCCTACGGCAGCGTGGCCCTGCTGCGCGACGCGGAATTGCTGCGTCTGGTGGCCCGCGCGGACGACCATCCCTATTCCTCGCGGTTGTTCCACGACGTGGAGCAGGCGCTGCACGAAGCCGGCGCGGCCATGCCGCAGGTGGAGCTGTTCGCCGTGGCTTCCGGTCCCGGCACGTTTACGGGAGTGCGGGTGGGCCTGACCGCCGTGAAAGCATGGGCCGAGGTCTACCGCCGCCCCGTCGCCGCAGTCAGCGCGCTCGAGGCCATAGCCTCGCAGTCCACGCAGACGGAGCGCCTCGTGGCCGGCATCGCCGACGCCCGCCGTGGCCAGTTCTTCGCCGGGCTCTACGAGCGCGCGGGCACCGGCCTGCTCCGCCGGGGCGATGATGTGGTCATGTCGCCCGCAGAGAGTTTTGCCTATTTGGCGGAGCAGTCGGCGGGCGAGGCATACGTGGTTCGGACGACGGCGGTCGACATGGTGCGCGCGGCACTTTCGGGAGACGCCGCGCGGAGTGTGCGCGTGGAGGCCGCGGAACCGGCGCTGGCCGCGGACGTCGGGCGGCTCGGATTCGTGAGGGCGCAACGGGGTGAACTGGTGGACGCTCTGACACTCGATGCTCATTACGTGCGCCGTTCCGATGCGGAGCTGCTGTGGCACGACCGCTGATGTGCGGCGCCACCGTCCGCCGCCTCCAGGCAGGCGATCTGCCGCAGGTGATGGAAATCGAAGCGGAAGCGCATCCCTGGGCGGCGAAATGGACTCCCGACTCCTATCTTCCCGCGGCCGACTCCGCGATGTGCTCCTGGGTGGCGGAGCGAGCCGGCCGCGTGGCGGGATTTGTGCTCGCCCGATTCGCCGGCGGCGAAATGGAACTGCTGAATCTCGCCGTCGCCAAAACGTTGCGGCGCACGGGCGCCGGTGCGGCGTTGGTTGCCGCGGCGCTCGCCGAGGGTGAAGTGCGCGGTGCGGCGCAGGCGTTCCTCGAGGTGCGCGAATCGAACGCGGCGGCACTGGCATTCTACGCGGCGCTGGGATTTGCGCTCGCCGGGCGGCGGCCTCGTTACTATCAGGACCCGGAAGAGGACGCGCTGATCCTCCGGGTTCCACTACCCCGGCGGGGCTGAGCGCATTGTCGTGTTGCCAGGGTATTGCCGCTCGATGACGGCTGTGTTACGCTCCGTTCAGTGAACCAAATTCGCCGCTCTTCAGAAGGGAGGACGCATGGCCGTCTCACCCCAGGAAGTGCGCGAGATTCTCATGGCGCGTGACGCCGACTTCCAGCGCCTCGCCCAGGAACACTCGCAGTACGAATCCCAGCTCGACCGGCTCTCGCACCAAACCTACCTCAACTCGGAAGACCTGCTTCTGGAAATCGAACTAAAAAAACGAAAATTACGAGTAAAAGACGAGATGGAAATCCTCGTGGCACGCCGGCGCCGCGAGTTCGACAACCGCTAGAACGGCGGTGGCGGCGCTCCTCGGTTACAATAGGGTGGTGGTGTCCGTGCGTTCTGACGGGCCCGGCCGGAATGGTCGCAGACGGGTACAAATTCGCAGCGGGTCCCCTGTTCGCCGCCCTCGCCGCGGTTGTGTGTGCGCGCATCTTCGGAAGGGCTGTCTGGTTCGATGCTCTCGCCGTATTTTTCCTGTTGCTGGGGCTCTTCGTGCTGTACTTTTTTCGCGACCCTGAACGACGCATCCCCGCGGACCCGGATGCGGTCGTTTCGCCGGCGGACGGCCGGGTGGTTGTGGTGACTGCCGAAGATAGGGACGGGAGGCCGGGACGGCGCATCAGCATTTTTCTTTCTGTCTTCGATGTGCACGTGAATCGCGCCCCCGTCTCGGGCACGATTGCCGCTCTGGAGTACCGCCGGGGGAGTTTCCACGGCGCACTGTTCGAGCGGGCCTCGTCCGAAAATGAGCAGAATGTCGTCCGGCTGACGACGCCGCGGGGCGAAATGGAATTCAAACAGATTGCCGGGCTGATTGCGCGGCGCATCCTGTTCTGGAAGGAGCGCGGGCAGGCCGTGGGGATCGGCGACCGTGTGGGAATGATCCGCTTTGGCTCCCGCGTGGATGTGTGGCTGCCTTCCGCGGCGGAAATTGTAGTGAGCCCCGGCGAGACCGTGCGCGGCGGTTCAAGCATCCTGGCGAGGTGGCAATGAGCGGCGGCGTTCATCCCGGCGGCTCGCGGCTGCGGCGCGGCGTGTATCTGCTTCCCAGCCTGTTCACGCTCGGGAATCTGATGTGTGGCTATTATGCCATCCTCATGACGCTGCAGGGCACTTCCCAGGACTTCGACAACGCGGCCAAATGCATCGGGCTCGCCATCCTGCTTGATTCCCTCGACGGGCGCATTGCCCGCATGATCGGCGGGGATTCCGAGCTCGGCAAACAATTCGACTCGCTGGCCGACGTGATCAGCTTCGGCGTCGCGCCGGCCATGCTGGGCTTCGTGTGGGGCCTCCACGGGCTCTCGGAAAATGATCCGCTCGCGAAGCACGTTCTTCTTATGGGCTGGATCGTCACCTTTTTTTATGTTCTGTGCACCGCCTGGAGGCTGGCGCGCTTTAACATTCAGGGCATGATGCCGGGGACCAGTAACCGATATTTTGTCGGCATGCCCACTCCGGGGGCGGCGGCCATGATCGCCGCCATGGTTCACGCCAAGAAATTTCCGGTGGACGACATGCGCATTTCCGTCGGCTGGCTGGCGCTGGTGGCCGCGCTTGGTGTGCTCATGATCAGCAAATTGCGCTTCTACGGCTTCAAGGACTTGAAATGGAACGTGCGGCAGCCGCCCGTCCTGGTGGTCCTGCTCGCTCTGATCATCGTGCTGGCGTTCTTTTATTCGGAGCAGGTCCTGCTCATGGCTGCCACGGCCTATACGCTCTCCGGGCCGGTGCTGTGGCTGTATCGCACCGTCCATCTCCGCGCCGCGCCGCATTCCGCGCAACCGCACGCCAGGCAATGACCGCTCCCTCCTCTGCGCCGCTTCGCATTACCATCGCCGGTGCGTCCTCGCTGCTGGGAAAAGAAGTCACCGAACTGATGGCCTCCAGCGGACTTCCTGCTCACGAACTGCGTCTGCTGGATGACGCGGCCCTGGAAGGCACGCTCACCGAAGCGGAGGGCGAGCCGGCTCTGATTCGCGGGCTGCTTCCGGGGAGCTTCGATGACGCCCGGCTTGTATTCTTCGCCGGGCTGGAGGAGTTCACCGCGCGCCACTGGGGTGAGGCCGAACGGGCGGGCGCGGATGTGATCGATCTCTCGGGCGGGCTCTCCGGCGTGCGCCGGGCCCTGCCCTCCATTGCTTCGCTCGACGACACGCTCTCGCCCGCGCGCCCCCTTGCGCGAAAACTCGTGCGCGCTCCGGGAGCATCCGTCATTGTTGCGGCCACGGTCGCCGTCGCCCTGCGCATGCTTCCGGTCCGCCGCATCGCGGCCACCATCTTTCATTCTGTCTCCGAGAGCGGCCAGGCCGGGATCGACGAACTGGAAGCGCAGACGGCGAGCCTGCTCTCGTTTCAGCCCATCGCCCGCGAAGTGTTCGACGCCCAGGTGGCCTTCAACTTGCTCGACCGCTACGGCGAGTCCTGTCGCGAACGGCTGGAGGATGTCCGCGCGCGCATCTCCCGCGATCTGGCCGACTATCTCGGCTACCGCGCGCCCATGCCCGCCGTGCAGGTGATCCAGGCACCGGTGTTCTATGGCGCCGCGTTCAGTGTGGGAGTGGAGTTTGACGGGCCGCTTCCGGAGGATTCCGTACATGATGCGCTGGCCGGCGTCGGCGTGGTGGTGGGTGCGGATTCGCCTTCGAACACCAGCGTCGCCGGCTCTGCGGAGATTCACGTCACGCTGCGCGCGGATGCCAACTTGCCCATGATCTGGTGGATATGGGGCGCGGTGGACAACGTCCGCCTTGCGGCGCAGAATGCGGTGCGTATTGCGGAGCGGATTTGTGCCTCGGAGAATGGTTCCCAGCCGGCCGTTGCCTGACGGGAGAAGGGTTTGTGCGCGGCCTCACTCCTTCCGCCGGGCCGCGCTGCTGCTCTCCCTGGTCCTTTCCGCTTCCTGTGGTTATCGCGTGGCCGGCCGCGGCAACGCCCTGCCGCAGGAATGGAAAGTAATCGCCATTCCCGCGCTCAAGAACCATACGTCCACCTACCGCGTGGAGCAGCGCTTCACCCAGGCCCTCGTGCGCGAATTGATTTCACGAACGAAGTACCGCGTCGTGCCCGCGGAGCAGAACGCCGACGCCGTCCTGGAAGGGGACATCGACTCGTTGCAGACCACTCCCGTTCTCTTCGACCCGCAGACCACGCGGGCCACACTGATGCTCGTCACCATCACGCTCCGCGTGCGCCTGGTGGACCGGGCCTCGGGCCAGACCGTCTATCAGAACCCGAATTTCGTCTTCCGGAACCAGTACGAAATTTCCACCGATATCCCGAGTTTTTTCCAGGAAGAGGGGCCCGCGCTGGACCGCATGGCGCGCGACTTCGCCCGTTCGCTGGTCTCCGCGGTTCTGGAGAAATTTTGATGCCGGATCTGACTCCCGAAAAGCTCTTCCAGATTCTGGCGGCCCCGGCGGGGAAACACGCGAGCCCGCCCTGCGTCGTCCTGGCCGGCGAAGACGCCTATCTGCGCGAATTCTGCCGGAAGGGAATCGTGACCGCATGTTTCCCCCAGGGTGCGCCGGACTGGGCCGTGGTGCGCGTCTCGTTCCGCGAGGAGGGGGTGGAGCGCATCCTGAGCATGGCGCAGAGCTATCCCATGCTCTCGCCGCGACAGGTGATCTTCGCCCTGGACTTGGATTCGCTCGAGGAGTTGGAGGAAAAGGCGCGCGACGCCGCCCGCGAAAAACTCGAAGCCTATTGCAACGATCCCGCTCCCTTCACCGTGCTGGTGCTGGAAGCTGCCGCGCTCGATCAGCGCACCAAACTATCGAAATTTCTCGCCGCGAAGGCTGCCATGATTTCTCTCGATTTGAAGGAGGATGTGCGCGGAAAGACGCAGGACGCGCTCCCGGTGATTGCGCGCATGGCCCAGGATGCTGGCGTCGAATTCGAGCCGGAAGCCGCGGCGCAACTGGCCGACTGCCTCGATGGCGGGCTGGAACGCATCGCCCCAGAGGTGGCGAAGCTCGCCGCCTACGCGGGTGAGTCAAGACGCGTCACGGCGGCGGACGTGGCTTTGCTCGTGCCCGCGGCGAAGCGTTACACCGTGTGGCAATTGGCTGAAATTCTGGCCTCGGGCGAGCGCAATCGCGCCCTCGTGTTTCTCGACAGCCTGCTGCGCGAGGGCGAAGAGCCCGTGGCGCTGGTGGGCGCCATGGCCTGGATGTTCCGCAAATTGATTGAAGCACAGGAACTGCCGCCGGGGATGAATCCATATGCCGCAGCGGGAAAATTGAGAATGCGGCCCGATGCTGTGGCGTTGGCCCAGCGCCAAGCACGCGCGCTCCCCCGGGAAAAGTTGTTCCGCGGACTTTCCGCGCTGGCGGAAGCCGACTCGCGGCTCAAATCGGGCAATCGCGCTCCCCGCGCCGTACTCGAATTCCTGATCAGCGAACTGACGGCGGACCACAAATCCGTCCCCGTGCTAGCGTCGCAGCCTTAGGATCATCAGCCGCGGCGGCTTGTGTCCCGCCCGGCCCGTCCAATTTCCTTCGCTCGCCTTTATCACATCCCCGGCTTGTCGGGATATGCCGGAAGATCCGGCGGCCGCGGCGGAAGCACCGGCGGATTGGCCTCGATCTTCTTCATCACTTCCTGGATGGCGCGGTCGAGCTGTGCGTCCTTGCCGCGAACCACGTCGTCCGGCCGGTCGTCCACCACGATGTCCGGCTCCACCCCGTGGTTCTCCATCACCCACTGGCTCTTCAGGTTGTACTCGGCGAACTCCGGCCGGGTGATGTAGCCGCCATCGATCAGCGGAATGTTCCCCCGGATGCCGCGGACTCCGCCCCAGGTGCGCTCCCCGATCAGCGGACCGAGGTGGTACACCTTGAAGTAGTAGCTGAAGATGTCCCCGTCGGACGCCGCGTAGGCGTTCGTGATGCATGCCATGTAGCCGTGAAACACGACGGGCGGCTCGGTGCCGCTTTCGAAATTCCGCGCGGACACCATGCCCACCAGAATCCGCCGCAACCGCTCGAGGATGAGCTGGTCCACAAACCCGCCGCCGTTGTACCGCACGTCGATGATCAGCCCCTGTTTGCGGATTTGCGGGAAATACTGTTTGACGAACTCGTTCAGTCCCGGCCCGCCCATGTCCGGGATGTAGATGTACCCGACCTTGCCGCCTGTGGCCTCCTCCACCTTCTTTCGGTTCGTCTCGATCATGTTCAGCATGCGGAGCTGGAACTCGTCGGCCACGGGCTTCACGGCCACGGTGCGCGCGCCCTGCTCCTCCGGCTTCGAGTTGACGGTGAGTGCCGTCGTCTCGTTGGCCGTATTGACGAACAACTCGTAGGGACTCTCGGGCGCGCGAAGCTGCCGCCCGTTGACGGCCAGCAGGTAGTCGCCTTCCTTCACGTTCACGCCCGGCTCGGTCAGCGGCGACCGCGTCTGCGGATTCCAGTTCTCGCCGGCATAGATCTTCTTGAAGCGATACCGCCCGCTTGCCGCGTCCAATTCGAAGTCCACGCCCAGCAGCCCCATGTTCACCGCGTGGATCTGCGGCATGTCGCCGCCCCCCACGTAGGTGTGCGAGTTCGATAGCTCCCCGATCATCTGTCCCAGGATGTAGGTCAGGTCGTAGCGGCTGGCGGCGTAGGGAACCAGCGGAGCGTACCGGGCCTTTTCCGCACCCCAGTCCACCCCGTTCATGCCGGCTTCGTAGAAGTAGTCGCGTTCCTGCCGCCACACTTCGTCGAAGATCTGCTTCCACTCCGCCGGTGGATCGATCTCCGCACGCAGGCCGCTCAGGTTCAGCGCTCCTTCGCCCGCATGCGCCGGCGCGGGGCCCGGCTTTGCGTCGATGATTCCGTACTTGTCCCCTGCTTGATAGAGAATCTTGGATCCGTCGAACGACAGGGTCCACCGCTGGATGCCCTCAATCAGGGTTTTGTCCTTCCGTGCGGACATGTCGAAGGCATGCAGCTCCGGTTCTTCGCCCGGCAGCGGCCCGGAAAGTCCCTGCACCGGCTGCGTCGAGTAATAGAGGAAGCCCTTGGACGCGGCGATCCCGTTGATTACCGCGGGCGGCACTGGCAGGGCCGCAATGCGTCCCTGAATACCGTCCAGATCGATGCGGAATCCCTTCGCCCCTTCGGCGGATTTTTCGGCCGGCTTCTCCTCTTCCTTCTTTTTCTCCGCGCCCTTCTTTTTCCCAGGTTCTTTTTTGACTTTTTCCGCTTCGGTGCCGCTGGCCGCCGGCGCGGGCTCTGCCGGTTTGACGGCCGTTTCGTCGCTCAGCGCCGGAAACGGCGAGGGCAGGTCGGCGCGCAGCGTCACCGCATACGGGCGCGTCGTCTTCGGGTTGGCAAATTCAAAGTCGTAATTGCCCAGCACCTCGTTGTACTCCCGGTCGGAGAGGAAATAGAGGTATTTGCCCTCGGGATCGAACGTCCCTCCCAGGCTGTTCACCATCCCGCTGGTCACCGCCGTCGATTTCTTGTCCGCCGTCGAATACAGGTACACCACGCTCAGCCCGCTGGCCTGCGCCTTGTCGTAGACGATCCACTTGCTGTCCGGCGACCACCCGTAGTTGGCGATCTCCGCAAACTTGCCGCGGTCCACTTCCACCGGCTTCTTGTCCTGGATGTCCGTGTACCACAGGCGCAGGTCCTTGTCGGCCCAGGTGATATTCTTGCTGTCCGGCGACCACACCGGACCGAATTTGAATCCCTTGTAGCCGCTGGTGATCTGCTCGGTCTTGTCCTTGCCCCGTTCCTTGTCCGCGGTCTTGCCGTCCGCTTCCGGCGACTTCCCGAGCTCGATGTTGCCCATGCCGTCCTGCGGCGTGATGTAGATCTCGTCCTCGCCCGTGCGGTCGGAAATGTAGGCGATCCACCTGCCGTCGGGCGACCAGGCCACTTTGCTCTCGCGGATGCCCGGCGTCATCGTCAGGTTTCGGGTGGCCCCTTCCTTCGCCGGCACCGTGAACACATCGCCGCGCGCCGCAAACGCCGCGCGTTTTCCATCCGGAGCGATGTCGAAGTCGGTGATGTTCCGGGCCACGCCGTCCCAGTGCTTTAGCGTCTGCTCGCGTTCGCCGGGCAGCGTGATGGTTAGCTTGGTGGACTGTCGCGTCCCCAGGTCGTAGACGTACAGGTATCCGCCGTCCTCGAAAATGATCGAGGATTCACTCAGGCTGGGCCACATCACGTCGAAATCGGTGAAGTGCGTAAGCTGCTCCACGTTCGATCCTCCGATTTCGTAGCTGTACAGGTTCAGGCGGTGTTCCGGGCCGCGGTCGGACACAAAATAGATCGTATTGCCGCGCCACATCGGAAATGTATCCGTGTAGTCCGTGTGCGGCACCTGCTGCTCCAACACGTTGGTCTTCAGGTCGTAAATGTAGATGTCCTGCGCCAGGCCGCCCGTGTACCGCTTCCAGGTGCGGAAGTTCCGGAAAATGCGGTTGTAGGCGATCTTGGTTCCGTCCGCGTTGTAGGCGAGCAGGCCGCCCTGGTCCATGGGCAGCGGCTCCGGCAGCCCTCCCTCAACGGAGACCGTGTAGGGACGCTTGATCCATTCGTTCCAGCCGTCGCGGCGCGAGAGGAACACGATGCGTTTGCCGTCCGGCGTCCATCCCACCACCTCGTTGTGAATGCCCATGCGGTCGCTCAGCGGCTGCGCGTTGCCCTGCCAGTAGGTGAGCTGCCGCGGCTGCCCGCCTTCGGCTGGCATCACGTACACGTTGAAGTTTCCGTCGTACTGGCCCGTGAACGCGATCCATTTCCCATCGGGCGAAAACTTGGGAAATAGTTCGCGGCCGGCGAACGCGGTGATGCGGTGCGCTGCGCCACCCGTCGCAGGCGCAAGCCACAGGTCGCCGCCGTAGTCGAACACAATGCGGTTGCCGTGAATGTCCGGGAATCGCATCAAACGGCCCTCCTGCGGCTCCTGGGCCAGTGCAAATCCGGCGCACAACAGCACCATCGCGGCGGCACACACCCGAATCCGTAGCATAAACGTATCCTCCAGAGGCAGGGGAATTCCCGTGGAACCCACCCCGTATATGTCGTCTGTCTGTTCCGATCCGGCCAATGCAGGCGACTGCATCACAACCGACGTATCGCGGCACCTTCCGGTTACCGCGCATCGGCCTGGACCCCGCGGAAGAAGTTTAGGACTGCGCCCCGAGCGAATTCACGGCCAGTGCCAGATTGGACTTGTAGCGGTTGGCGGTGTTTTCCTTCAGCGCCCCGATGCGGATGGCTCGGTCGATGGCCCCCATGGTCTCCGGGAGCAATTTCTTCGCCGTGGCCGCGTCACCGGAGGTGATCGCGCCGCGAAGCGCGCGGATGGCCGTGCGCACGCGGCTGCGGTTGGCGCGGTTTACCTCGGTCCTTCTCGCCGTCTGCCGGATCCGTTTCAATACCGACTTTTTCCGTTTCTTCTGCTTCTTTGCTGTTGCCTGCGCCATCTAGCGCTCCTTTTCTGAGCTATGCAAACTATCTAAACTAGCGGACGCGCTCCGCGAAGTCAATTCGCTACGGGGAACGCCGCAGACGCGCCCAAAGGCCCGAACTCACGCCCTCAGCGCCGGCGCCACTGACGCCCCGGGAGCCACCCACTGGCCTAAGGGGTGGGCCGTGCCGCAATCGAAGCACGCCGTCGTGGAGAACTGCGTCCGGCACAGCGGGCACACGGCCTGCGATTCAAAGGTGTCGAATGCGTGCGTGCAGTTCGAGCAGCGCCAGATCGCCCCGGTCGGCGGCCCCGCTCCGCAGGAGGGACATGCATAGCCTTCCCGCCGCGGCAGCTTCGCGATGCGCGAGAGCGCCAGGGCATGCCGCAGGCCCTGCCAGCAATTCAGCAGGATGAACACCGCGAGTACGCCAAACCAGAATTCTCCCAGCCACACCGCCAGAGCGATCAGACCGGCGACCCCGGCAAAGCCCAGCACGGTCGCCACCATCAAACTCCGGGCCCGGCCCAGCACGTACCACAGCAGCGAACGGAGAATCTGTCCGCCATCCAGCGGATATATAGGGAGCAGGTTGAAGAGCAGCAAGCCCAGGTTGATGTAGAACAGGGACCGGAGCAGCGCGAACGAATCGGGCATCGCCGCCGGCATCCCCGCAATCCGGCCCATCCGTACCACCGCGAACAGGATGGGAGCCAGCGCGACGTTGACCAGCGGCCCCGCTGCGATGCTCCACAGCGTCGCACCGGGGCGCTGCGGAGGGCTCACAAACGCAACACCCCCCAGCGGCCACAGCACGATGCGGTTGGCCGTGCCTCCCACCTGGCGGCAGGCCAGTGCGTGGCCGTATTCGTGCATCAGCACGATGAAGAACAACGCCAGATATTCCGTCACGTACCAGATCAGGCCGGAGTATCTTCCCGAGCGGTCGCTGATTTCGTATACCGCGACCACAAACCACGTCCAGTGGAGAAACACATCCACTCCGGCAAATTTGAACAGGGGAATCGTGCCGCTGCGCAGTTCCGCCATGTAAGCAGCTTATAACACGCTTCAAACTCCCCGTGTAGATAACGGGCGAGATGGCGCGATACGCGCACTGGGGTGGTCCGGGAGATCGCGAAACCAGCCGCTCGCCCTATTCGACCAAGATAAAGCGATTACTTTCCCCAATAGCTCGCGGCGAACGATTCGAGTTCCGGGCGATTCAGGTCGGACACGGCACAAAACTGCAGCTCAGCCTGTCGCCAGGAAACGATGTTGTAACCCCGGCGCGCCGGCGCCGCGTCGTCCGGCCCGCGGCCCGTTGCCGTCGGCCAGAGGAACACGTTGATGATGTGTTTGTTCCTTTGAAAAACCAATGCCGCTGCGGGATGTCCCGCCAGATAGTCCGGCCGCCAGCGCCTCGCCGGGGAACCGATGAAATATTTCGACCCCCGCTCTCTCCTGTTCCCCCCCACACGGGCACCACATCGTGCTCGTGCATTTCCCCATCGCGCTTCTCGCCGCCAGTGTTCTGTTCGACCTGTTGGGACGCTGGAGGCACCGCGGGGCTTTCGCTTCCGCGGCTGCCGTCAATCTGTACGCCGCGGCGGTCAGCGCGCCGCTCGCTGCCGCAAGCGGGGTGATCGCGTGGAGGCTGCAGTTGCAGGGGGCTCATCTGCGGGGCGCGCTCCTGCTGCACGTGTGCACCGCGGCGGTTGTGATTCCCCTGTGCTGGGCGCTGGCCTGCTATCGCCGGTGGCACTCGAGTCGCGCCGGGAGCGGCTTGCCCGCGGCGTATCACGCCGCAGGTGGGTTCGCTTGTGTGCTGGTGGCCGCGACAGCGCATCTGGGTGGCATCGTGAGTGGCGTGGTCACTCTTTCCGGCTGACGCGCTGCCGCAGATTTTCCGTCCCGGCGGGTTTGGGCGAAGGCGTTCTTCTTTTCCAAATCCGTGGTAAAAAAAGACGCATGAGGAAAATGTACCGCTCGCGGATCGCTGTTCCAGTCCTGCTGGGCCTCACCGCGCTCCTCGCCGCCCATGCGGCGAGTTCAGCACGCCCCGCGATGCCCGCTCGGGTAAGAGTCGCGGTGAGTATCGAGAACTATGCCTTTCAGCCCGACCCGATCACCGTCTCTCTGGGAACCACGGTGGTCTGGACCAATCGCGACGAGGTGACCCACACCGTGGTGAGCGCCGACAAACTCTTCGCCTCCCCGGCGCTGGAAACCAACCGCTCGTTTGAGTTTACCTTTTCGAAAGCGGGGACGTTTCCGTATTTCTGCTCGCTTCATCCCGAGATGAAAGGCAAAGTAATTGTGAAGTGAAAGTCCGGGGAGGTCATGCCGGCCTGGAGAAGCGCAAACAGGTGGAAGGATCCGAATCCGACCGCGGCCCCGAACAGCGCTCCCGCGATTACATCGCTCAGGAAGTGCATCCCCAGCAGCACCCGTGAAGCCCCGATGGACGCGGCCATCAGAAACAGGCACGGCTCCGCCTGCGGATACAAATGTCCAAGCGAAACCGCGATGGCAAACGCCGTGATCGTGTGGCCGGAAGGAAACGAAAACTGGTCCGGCGGAAGGATTGTCGCCCAGCAGTGCGGTTCCTTCTCGCAGGGGCGCTGGCGCCGGCAGGCCTGCTTCACGCATTTGAACAGCAGGATTCCCGCCAGCGCCGCGAAGCTCGCCGTGGCCAGCGCTCGATACCGGCCCTCGCCGCCGAACACCAGAATCCACGGCGCCAGCGAATACCACAGCCAGCCGTCGCCCAGCCGCGTGGCCCACACGGAGGCGATGCGCACCCACCGCGGCGCGCGCCACCGGTGCACGCGCCGCATCAACCGCACGTCGCGCGTCTCGATGTAGCTCAGTAGCGTGTGGGCTATCGCCACGCCAGCGCCTCCTGGGGACCCAGATGCGCCGGAGTTCCGCGCCGGCGTTCGGGCTGCGGCCGTACGCGTTCGCGCCGTAGCGCCAATTCGCTCCACCGCCGCGCGAATCCGAATTCGTGCAGCATCACCGCCAGTGTGTAGATGGGGATTGCCGGGGCGAGCGGGAGCAGGAACGAGCTCCAGGGGTTGTGCCTGAGCATGGCCCCGGCAATCAGAAAGACGTCCCGCGTCAGCTTTCCGTAGCTGCCGCTTTCTCCGCCCGGCCTGCCGCGCCCGGCCCGCAGCCCGCGCAGGAATTCCGTCTTCGTCCGCGCGCCGGGCACCTCCGTGTATGCACTCCCCGCGGAGGCCAGCGCGTGCGCGTCGCTCCCGCCAATGGCCGCTTTGCCCAGCCGTTGCGCCACTTCTTCCGCGGATCGGTTATGGCCCTGCAACATGTGCCCGTTGCGCGTTTCATACGCGGGAAACATGGATTCAAACCAGTCGAAATCCTCCAGCGCGCGCCTTCCCGTTAGACCAGAGAACAGGTGGTTCACGCTGAAGAACAGCCGCCGTTCGTTTACATAGGCCAGCAGCCTCGGCAGGTCGTTGCGCCGCCGCTGGATCTCCACGTGGTCTCGTTCCGTGATGTCGTAGACGCCCACGTGCACCTGCGTCCCGCTGGGCATTCGGCAGGTCACTTCCTCGCTCAGAAAAAAGCCGCTGAATCTCCGCAGTTCTTCGGCGCCTTCGATCGAGTCGTGGTCCGTCAGCGTTACCAGGTCCATGCCCCGGCTGCGCAGCGTCGCGTAGACTTCCGCCGGCGCGCTGTAGCATTCCCGGCACACCCGGTTCAGTCCGGGCACTTCGCACATCCCCGAGTAGTAGGAGTGCACATGCAGGTCGCATCGCATGTCTCCACGGTAGAAACCGCGTGTTACGGTGCGATGACTGTGGAAAAAAAAGCGGCTAACGATAACTCTTTCAACACGCTATCAATCCGCGTTCACAGGATTGTAATGAGCCCCGCTTCCCCGCCGCGTGAGACAATCCGCACCGGATGCGCAGAATCGAATTCGTCTACTTCGACGCCGGCGGCGGCCACCGCAGCGCCGCCACAGCCCTCAAAGCGGTGATTGATTCGGAGAAGCGTCCCTGGGACGTGCGCCTGTTCAATTTCCAGGAGCATCTGGACGCCCTCGATTTCGTCCGCTCCCTCACGCGTGTGCGCATGCAGGACGTCTACAACCAGATGCTGCGCCACGGCTGGACCCTCGGCAGCACGCAGATCATGCGCTTGCTGCAGGCCTCCATCCGCCTCTATCACCCGCTCCTGGTTCGCCGGATGGTGGCCTACTGGCGGGAAGTTCAACCCGACTTGGTCGTCTCCTTCATCCCCCACTTCAATCGCGTCCTCGGCGAGAGCTTCGCCAGAGCGTTTCCTGGCCGTCCGTTTGTCACCCTGCTCACGGATTTGGCCGACTATCCCCCGCATTTCTGGATCGAGCGGCAGCCTCAATTTTTCATTTGCGGAACCGAGCATGCCGTCCAGCAGGCGCGCGCCATGGGACATACCGACGGGCGCGTGGTGCGCACCTCTGGAATGATCCTGAACCCGAAATTTTACGATTCCCCTGCGGTGGATGTGCCGGCGGAACGGAAGCGGCTGGGCCTCGAGCCGGGTCTGCTGACGGGATTGGTGCTGTTCGGGGGGTACGGCGCTCGCGCCATGCTGGAAATCGCCGATCGCCTCGAAAGTTCCGGTCTGCCCTTACAGCTTATCTACATATGCGGCCGCAACGACCGCCTGGCCGAGCGCCTGCGCTCCCGCCCCGCCGGCCGCCCCCGCTTCGTGGAGGGATTCACCCGCGAAGTCCCTTACTACATGCGCCTTTCCGATTTCTTTCTGGGCAAACCGGGCCCGGGCAGCATTTCCGAAGCGCTGGCTATGCGCCTTCCCGTGATTGTCGAACGCAACGCTTGGACGCTTCCGCAGGAACGCTACAACGCGGCCTGGGTGCGCGAAAACGATTTTGGCCTCGTGCTGCGAAGCTGGAAGAGTGTGGCGGAAGCCACAGCCCATCTCATCGAGCCCCAGCGGCTCGCCGCCCGCCGCGCGCGCATCGCCGCCTTCGACAACCGCGCCGTCTTCGAGATCCCACAGGCCTTCCAGCGCATTCTTGATTCTCCCGCCGGGGTGGGCTAGGCTGGATTCCTACATGCTTGGAACGTCCGACTGCTTTTGCCGCGCTCTCCGCACCCGGCGCGCGCCCATGCCCCGGCAATGAAACGCTCCATCCAGTTGGCCGGGGGGATCGAACCGCTCTTCGGGGCGCTGGATGAGAACCTGCGCCTGCTCGAAAACTCCTTCCGCGTGCGCACCCATTTGGACGACGGCACGCTGGAACTTGAGGGCGAGGACGAATCCGTAGGCCGCGCCGCGCGCTTGCTCGAAGACTACAACACCATGATCCGCGAAGGCCGCGTCTTCTCCAGCAGCGAGGTGAAATCCCTGCTGCGTGCCGCGGCCGCTGAGCCGCAGCTCTCCCTCCGCGAGGTGGCCCGCCCGCAGCGCCACCGCGTGTTCGGAAAAAAGAGCGTCGCCGCAAAGACCCCCAACCAGCGCCGCTACATGGAGTGCATCGAGAAATTCGACATGGTGTTCGCCATCGGCCCCGGCGGCACCGGCAAGACCTATCTCGCCGTGGCCATGGCCGTTTCCGGCCTGCTCACCAAAGAGGTTTCCCGCATCATCCTGGCGCGTCCCGCCGTCGAAGCCGGAGAGCGGCTCGGCTTTCTCCCCGGTACCCTTCAGCAGAAAATCGACCCATACATGCGTCCGCTCTACGACGCGCTCTACGACATGCTCGACGCCGACAAACTCGAGCGTTATCTGGAGAAGGGCATTATCGAGGTGGCGCCCCTGGCCTTCATGCGCGGCCGCACCCTCAACGATTCCTTCGTCATCCTTGACGAAGCCCAGAACACCACCAGCGAGCAGATGAAAATGTTCCTCACCCGCCTGGGCTTTAACTCCAAGGCCGTCATCACCGGCGACATCACGCAGATCGACCTGCCCTCTGAGCGCCGCTCCGGCCTCGTCGAAGCCATGGAGGTCTGCGGCAAGATTCCGGAGATCGCTTTCGTGCACTTCAACGAACGGGACGTCGTCCGGCATAATCTGGTGCAGCAGATTATCAAAGCCTATGAAACGTTCGAGGGAGCCTCGGGGTCGCCCGGCCGTTCGCCGGGTCCGGCCTCCCCGCGCGAAAATGACCGCCGACCTGCCACGAAGTAGTCGCGTCGCTGCGGATCCGCCCGCCCTCGCGGCCATGCGCAGCGGCGAGCGCGTGCTGCTCAACCGCCAGCGCGCCGTGGCCGTGCGCCCGCGCCCGCTCTCTAAATTCCTCGCCAGGGCCTGCCGCCTGGTTCTGCCTTCCGCTGCCGGAGTCGCCGTCTGCCTCGTTTCCGATGCGGAGATCGCCCGCCTGAACCGCACCTTTCGCGGCAAGTCCGGACCGACCGACGTTTTGTCGTTCCCCGCACATGGGGCGGGCGCTTCGCGGCGCGCCCGGGGTTTTCACCTGGGCGACATCGCCATCTCCCCGGCTGCGGCCCGGCGCAACTCGCTCCCTGAAGGCCGCAGCGTGCACGACGAGTTGCGCCTCCTCATTCTTCACGGCGTCCTGCACCTCGCCGGCTACGACCATGAGACCGATCAGGGCCAGATGGAGCGCTACGAGCTCCGCCTGCGCGCGCGGCTGGGGATCGGCTGACCCATGGATCTCGGCATCCTGATTCCGGCCATTCTGATCATCTGCGCGGTGCTCACCGTGGTTTCCTATGTGGATCGCATGTACCTCCAGCTCAGCCGCGTGACCACCGGCGCTCTCCGCGACAACCTGGACATTTTCGAGGCTGAGATCGAGCCACGCTTGAAGCTGGAACGCCAGCCTGCCACGCTCACCTTCCGTCTGCTCTCTCACCTCCTGCTCGTGGTGGTGGCCGCGCTCACCATCCTGGTGGCCGCCCGTTCTGCTGACACCGTCTTCGAGACCGCCCTTCAGGAAATGCTGCTGCCCGTTTGCGAGGTCTTTTTCCTGATGCACCTCATTCCCTACCTGCTGCTCACGCACAGCACGGGCCGCTGGCTGCGCCCGCTGGTTCCGCTGCTCCGCGTGCTTTCCTACATCGTGTGGCCCATCCGCACTCTGCTCGAAGCCGGCGTCTCCGTGGCCCACCTGCACGACGAAAAGCCCACGCCCGCCGAGGCCGTGCAGGAAAGCATCGAGGCGCTGGTCGAGGCCGGCGAAAGCCAGGGCATCCTTGAGCCGCACGACGCGGAATTAATCGAGCAAGTCGTGGAATTCGGCGACAAGCGCGTCCGCGAAGTCATGACTCCCCGCCCGGACATCATCGCCATTCCGGCCGGCGCGACACTTGCTCAGCTCCGCCAGTTGCTCATCGACTCCAAATACTCCCGGGTTCCCGTCTACGAAAATTCGCTCGACGAAATCATTGGCATCGCCAACGTCCACGACCTGCTCGGCATTCCGGAGCGCGAAGCGGCCACGCGGCAGGTGCGCGAGCTGGCCCGCCCGGTGATCTTCGTTCCCGAAACCAAACACGGGTCCGAGCTCCTCCGCGAGCTCCAGCAGAAAAAGCAGCAGATGGCCGTGGCCATCGACGAGTACGGCAATGTGGCCGGCCTGGTCACCGCCGAGGATCTGGTGGAAGAAATCGTCGGCGAAATTGAGGACGAGAACCGCCGCGCCATCCCCGACGCCGTCCGCGAGCCCGACGGCAGCATGGTCTTCCGCGGCAGCGTTCCGGTCGAGCGGCTGGAGGAATTACTGGGCGTTCCCATCGAGCGCGAACCGGACGCCAGCTCCACCACCGCGGCGGGATTGCTCAACGAACTGGCCGGCCACGTGCCCCTGCCCGGTGAATCCGTGCTCACCCCGCATGTTCGCTTTGAAGTGGTGGACGCCAACCAGCGGAAAGTGTTGCGTTTCCGCGCTCGCCTCCTCGCCCCGCCCGAGCAGCCATCGTCGGCGCCTCTTCCGGGGGGGGAAGCGAAACCGGCGAATCCTCCGGAGGGCCAGCATCCGCCCCGCGACCGCTCCGCCCGCGCCTCCCGCACCGCAAAGTAAGTCTCTCGCGAATAGCGAAGGTCTGCACCGCAGCCCTTCCGGGGCCTGGTCCCGCGGCGTGTTCTCCTTTTCCGGGGCTATCGAGCGGGTTTCGCGGCAAAAATCGCGGGCAAGGCTTCCTTCAGACGGTGGACCACCGAGTCCCGCGGATCCAACCCTTCCAGCCGCTCCCGAATGGCGCCTTCGCGGTCGATCACCAGGTAGGTGGGAAAGGCATGTACGTGGAACAGTTGGCGTATTTCGCCTTTCTCATCCCAATATTGCCGCCATTCCATTTTCTTTTCGCTGACAAACTCGCGCCATTTCCTCTCATCCGTGTCGGCGCTGATGCTGATGAGAACCATCTGATCGGGGGGATATTTCTTCACCAGGTCCTTCAGCTCGCCGATCGATTCGCGGCAGGGCCCGCACCAGGTGGCCCAGAAATCAAGCACCACCACCTTTCCAGAAAGCCCCTCTAACTGTATGTTCTCGCCGCGCAGCGTGACGATATGGAAGTCGGGGGCAAAGTCGTATCGCGCCCGGTCGGGCTTCGCCAGATACTGCCGGGCCTCTGTGGCGAAGGGTCCATCGGGATCCAGATCAAGACAGCGCTGCGTCTCCGCGAGGCCCTCCTGATCCTGCGACAGCCGGAACAGCGCGACGGCCAGCCGGAAATGGCAGACCGCGGCTTTGGGTGCCAACTGCACTGCTTCCCGATACTCCGCTTCCGCCGCCTTCCGGTTTTTTTCGGACCCCGGCATGGCGGAGTACACGTCCCCCCGGATGATGTGCGCCGCCGCGCGTTCGCCGTCCTCGGAAGCCGTCTCGAGACACCGTTCCGTGCTCTTCAGCGCCGCGTCCCAGTCCTGCAGCCGCCTCTGCGATTGGGCAATGCCGGACCAGCACACAAAGCACTTCTCCTTCTCGATCTTGTTGGCCCTGCGGTACGCCTTCAGTGCATCCTCGTAACGTTTTGCCGCGTACGCCGCGCGTGCCTCCTGAATCTCGGTTTGTGCAGCTGAAGCAGGGTGTTCCTGCGGTTGCGCGCGTCGCGCTGGCGCTCCCCCCAGCGGGGCCGGCACAAACGCACAGATCGTGAGACAGAGAAGCGCGGGTAGTTGTCGCTTCATAGATATCTGCAAGCGGTAAACGCCTGCAACCGTGAAGAATGCCACAGTGCGGCAGCTGTGCCAAGCCCTGCCCGGGTGCCGCCGGAATCTGTGCCACGCCCATCGGAGCGCGGCTTCGCGCTATGATATGGCACCGCATGGGATTCCGTTCCGGTTTCGCAGCCATTCTGGGCCCGCCCAACGCGGGGAAATCTACCCTGCTCAACGCTCTCGTCGGCGAGAAGGTGGCTATCGTCTCCTCCCACCCGCAGACCACGCGCAACCGCATCCTCGGCATCGTCAACCGCCCCGATGCCCAGCTCGTCATCAGCGATACCCCCGGCCTGCACAAGCCCGATTCGCTGCTCGGCCGCCAGATGCTCGAGGAAATCGAGCAGGCCCTCGACGGCATTCACGTTTTGCTGCTCATCGTGGACGCCACGCGCCGTTTTTCCACCGGAGAAAAGCGCCTGCTCGAACGCGCCGAACTTTTCTGCGGTCCGCGCATCCTGCTCCTCAACAAGATCGACCGAATCCGGAAAGACGCGCTTCTCCCCATGATCGCCGAGTACAGCAGACGGCTGGAATTCGCAGAAATCATCCCCATTTCTGCGCTCACCCGCGACGGCGTGGCGCAGCTCCTCGCCGCCATGGTGAAGTATCTGCCCGAAGGTCCCGCGTATTTCCCCGAAGACCAGTACACCGATCAGCCCGAGCGTTTCCTGGCCACGGAGATCATCCGGGAGAAAGTCCTGCAGCATGCGCGGCAAGAAGTCCCCGGCGCCGTGGCCGTACTCCTCGACAGATTCGAGGAGGGCGAGCCCCTCACGCGCATCCTGGCCACTATCTACGTGGACAGGGAAGGGCAGAAGGGCATCGTCATCGGCCGCGCCGGAGCCATGCTCAAGACTATCGGCACCGAAGCGCGCCTGGAACTCGAGCAATTGCTCGGCCGCAAGGTTTTCCTCGAGCTATTCGTGAAGGTGCGGCCCGACTGGCGCGACCAGGCCGCCATCGTCCGCGAACTCGACTGGCGCCGCCAGATGGAGGCGATGTCAGTGGACGAGGAGAGTCAGAACGATTCGATCGAGATGGAAGACGGCGATCATTAGAGGTTTCCGCGTCTCGTTTCCGGCCCGCTAGTTTTCCTGCGGCGAAATCCCCAGCGATTTCATTTTGCGGTAGAGGTGCGAGCGCTCCAGGCCCAGCGCCGTGGCCGTGCGCGTCATGTTCCAGTGATTTTCTTCCAGTTTGCGCAGGATCATCTCGCGCTCGTAGGCATGGCGCGCTTCCGCCAGCGTCGAGGCGGCCTGCGTCCCGTTGCGCATCCCCAGCCCGCGGAAGAGCTCCGGTGGTAGGTGGTGCGCCTCTATCCGCTCCTCCGGGCACATAATGACCAGCCGCTCGATCACGTTGCGCAGCTCCCGCACGTTGCCAGGCCACGGATATTGCAGCATCACTTCCACCGCTCCGGGCGACAGTTCGCGCGCCTTCCTCCCGTACGCGGCGCAGAACTCCTCCAGGAAATGCCGCGCGAAGATGGGAATATCCTCCGTGCGCTCGCGCAGCGGCGGAATCACTACGGGCACCACGTTCAGACGGTAGAACAGGTCTTCGCGGAAGGCGCCGCGGGCGATCTCGTCCTCCAGCTTTTTATTCGTCGCCGCCACCACGCGCACGTCCACCGTAACGGGTTTGCGCGAGCCGATGGGCTCGAAGCGCTGCTCCTCCAGCACGCGCAGCACTTTCGCCTGCGTCTTCAGGCTCATGTCGCCCACTTCATCCAGAAAGAGCGTTCCGCCGTCGGCCTGCTGGAATTTTCCGGTCTTGTCCTCGTTCGCCCCGGTGAAGCTGCCCTTCACGTGCCCGAAGAGCTCGGATTCGATCAACTCCTCCGGAATGGCCGCGCAGTTCACTTCCACAAACGGCATCTGCGCGCGCAGGCTCTGCGCGTGCAGCGTCCGCGCCACCAGTTCTTTTCCCGCTCCGCTTTCGCCGTAGATCAGCACGCGCCCGCCCGTGGGCGCGGTCAGCGCTATCAGTTGCCGCAGGGCCTTCATGGGCACGCTTTCGCCCAGCAGCGTGTGGCTTCGGTCGAGTTCCGCGCGCAGCAGCCGGTTTTCCTCCTGCAGGCGCGCCTGCGCCATGGCGTTGCGCACCGCCACCAGCATTTTCTCCAGTGCCAGCGGCTTTTCGATAAAGTCGTAGGCGCCCAGTTTGGTGGCGCGAACCGCCGTCTCGATGGTGGCGTGGCCCGATATCACCAGCACCACGGGCGGCCGCGCCAGCTCGTTCAGCCGCCGCAGAGTTTCCAGGCCGTCCATTCCGTCGAGCCAGATGTCCAGCACCACCAGGTCGTAGGCCCGGCGCCGCGCGGCGTCCAGGCAGTCTTCCCCGCTGCTCACCGCCTCGGTCGAATAGCCCTCCTCGCGGAGGATGGAGGTGAGCGACTGGCGGATGCCTTCCTCGTCGTCGACGATGAGTACGGAGCGCGCCACCGGGTTATCCCTGTCTGCTCGCTTCCGGTCCCGGGGAGCTGCCCGGAGCGGCGGCCGCAACCGCAGCGCCGTTGCCGGAGGGCTGCGCCACGGCCGCAGGCAGATCGGCCGCAGGCAGCCGGATGATGAACCGCGCGCCCTGCGGCTGGTTATCCTCCACGCGTATCACGCCATGGTGTTCGGCCACAATGCGGTCCGCGATCGCCAGGCCCAGACCCGTGCCCCGTTGCCGCGTGGAGAAATGCGGCAGGAACAGGCGGTCTTTGTCCTGTGGCGCGATTCCGTGCCCGGAATCGGCCACAATCAAATCCAGCGTCTCGCCGTTGGCGCCCAGCCGCGTAGCCAGTGTCAGTTCCCGCGGGGCCGCACCCTCCATGGCTTCCGCGGCGTTGTCGATCAGGTTCACGATCACGCGGCGCAGCAGTTCCGCGTCTCCCCGGATGGGCGGCAGATTCGCGGCCAGTTCCGTCCGCACCGTCACTCCGTCCAGCCTTCCGGCGAAGACCTCCAGAGCCGTGGCCGCCACGTGGTTCAGGTCCAGCGGCACCATCTGCGCTTCCGGGAATCGCGCCAGCCGCGAGAAGGCGTCCACCAGGCTGCCCAGCGTGGCCACTTCCCGCTGGATCAGTCCCGCGCATTCCGCCACCAGCATTTCCAGTTCGCGCGCCGATTCCGTTCCGGATGGTCCTCCCTTTGCGCGCCGGTCCAGGAAGCGCTCCAGGCGCTGCGCCGAAAGCTGGATGGGCGTCAGCGGATTTTTGATTTCATGGGCGATGCGCTGGGCCACTTCCTGCCAGGCCGCGGCCTTCTGCGCGTGCAGCAGTTCGGAGAGATCGTCGATCACCACCACATAGCCGGGATTCGCCCGCCGCGGCCCTAGCGAAGTCACCGTCACGGCCGCACGCCGCGGCGGCCTTCCCGGCGCAGGTATTTCCAGCTCCTGCGAGACCGCGCCCATCCGCAGCGACCGCCGCATCAGCCGCTCCACCGACCGCGCCGCCTCCCCACCCAGCAGGGAATCGAGCCCCCGCGCCCCTCCGCCGCCCATCTCGCCGAACATCCTGGCCGCCGAGGAATTCATCCGTTCCACTGACCCCGCGGCGTCGAGCGACATCACACCCGTTGGAATGTTTTCCAGAATCGTTTCCATCAGGTGCCGGCGATGCTCCATTTCCTGGAACGCCCGTTGCAGGTTCGTGTTCGATTCCTCCAGCCGCTCGCGCGCGTCGCGGAGCTGTCCGGTCATGCGGTTGAACGAATCCACCAGGATCCCCAGTTCGTCGTGTGCGCGTACGGTCACGCGGTGCTCCAGGTTGCCTTGCGAGATCTCCCGTGTCCCTTCCGCCAGCGCCTGCACCGGTATGGTCACCTGTTTTTCCAGGAACAGCGCGACCCAGGTGGTCGAGAACAGCAGCAGCAGCGTGATGAGCAGAAGGCTCAGCAGCATTTGCAGGCGGAAGGCTTTGAGCTGCCGGCTCTCCGCCAGGTAGGCCTGGCGCTGCCCCAGAATGGTGTCCATGCGCGCCAGGTAGTTGTCCGGCATGCGCTGTCCAACTACCAGCGATCCCCGGGGCAGCGTGGCTCGAGCCGCCAGGTAGGTGCTGTTTCCCACCTGCCACGTCTCCGCGCCCGAGGGAAGTGTGCGCAGCAGGCGCGGTGCGTCCTTCGCCAGTCCCATCTCGTCGCGGAACAGCGCGTCGGTCACGCGCCCGGAATCGTCCACGCGCCAAATCCCATCGTACCCCGCTCCCAGTCGCAACGGCTGCCCTCCGCCGTACTGCGGCGCGATCTCCGCGGCCAGCCGGCTGCGGCGCGCGTTTCCCGCTGCGCTCATGTCCTCGATCAGCCGTACGCTTTCGTCCGTGGCCACTTCCAGCGCGTGAGGAAACCACTTCGTGAGCGTGCGGTTGAGCAGCGCGTAGCTCACGATGAACAGCAGCGCCACCGGCAGCAGGGAGATGCCCATGGCCCCAAACACCATCTTGGTGCGGAAGCGCGAGCCCATCTGTCCCGCCCGCCGGTCCGTCCACAGCCGGAACAGGTTGCGCAGCAGCACCAGGCCGAACACCAGGAAGGCCACCACCACGAACATCGAGACGGCAAACAGGATCAGCAGCGCCGTCACGCTCTCCGGCTCGAACGGCATGCGGAATGAGCCGAGCGTCAGGATCACGGCCAGCAGCAGCGCGATGAACACGCCGCCGAGGATGAGCGGCAGTTTGCGCGCGCGGCGGCGTGGGGGCGGCTGCGGCCCGGGCTGCGCGGACTGCGGGAAAGGGCTCTCCGTGGGAGCCGGGCCCGGCGCCGTCATCGGGGCGCTCCCGCGGCCGCGCGCAGGGCAGGGGAGGGAAGAAAGGGCTGGAGCGGACATTCGTGGCAGCGCGGTTCGCGCGTGCGGCACCAGTTTTTTCCCACGTTTACGATCAGCCCGTGAAATTCGTTGTACGTGGCCGGGTCCCGCGGCAGGCTGGCCTCAAACAGCGCGCGCACTTCCTCGTATTTCGCGCGTTCGTCCGCCAGCCCATGCCGCGTCAGGATGCGCTGCGTGTAGGCGTCCACCACAAACACCCTGTGGCCTCCCGCGTAAAGCAGAATCGAGTCCGCCGTCTCGCGGCCGATCCCGTGCACCCCGAGCAGCCGTTCGCGCAATCGGTCCGTTGGCGTCCGGAACATGCGCGCCAGCGAGCCGCCGTATTCCCGCCGTAGGAAGCCCACAAATTCTTTCAACTTCCGCGCCTTTTGCCGGAAATAGCCGGACGAGCGAATCAGCCGCTCGAGCCGCCGCCGGTCCACCCGCTCCAGCGCCGCCGGCGATAGCAGCCGCTCCCGCCTCAGATTGGCGATGGCGCGCTCCACGTTCGTCCACGCCGTATTTTGCGTGAGGATGGCGCCCACGATCACCTCAAAGGGTGTTCGTGCCGGCCACCATCCCTGCGGCCCCATGGCGGAATAGAGCGCCCGGTAATACTGCGCGAGTTCCGGCCGCGGCTTCGACATTGCCGAAACGTGCACGCGCCGGTTGGACGCTCCCGGATTCGCCCCGTTTGCCATGGAAATCCCACGATAGCGGCCCATTCCAGGGCAGTCAAGGCGAGGGCACTGACGCGCAGACCATGACACGCGATTGGCCCGTGCGGCGCCAGCGGGCGCCAAGGGCCGAAGAGGAGCGCCCCCCCCCCGGTATCTCGTGGAAGTGTTGAAAGTACGCAACTTTA
>Ga0335081_10003204_pt1 | contig 25708 bp, 20 predicted proteins | sample Lox_Sample_35_FD_206713 | JGI IMG/M metagenome (GOLD analysis project Ga0335081, IMG submission 206713) | Soil microbial communities from Loxahatchee National Wildlife Refuge, Florida, United States - Lox_Sample_3.5 | ecosystem: Environmental > Terrestrial > Soil > Wetlands | place: USA...
CACCCCCGTACTGATCCGGAATCCCTCCACTTAGCAAACCCAGTTCTCCCGCCTTTTTCACTAGCGACGGCATCAGGCCGGGTTTCTTGTTCTCCAAATCCTTGATCAGCGGCACGACTTCTTTCATCACAAACTCTTCCGCCGTCTGGCCGATCAGCTTTTGATCGTCGGTCAGATCCGCGGGCGTAAAAATGTCGTGAGGCTGCGGGCTTTCGAGGAGGAAACTACCTCCCTTGGCGGCGTGTTTGGCAAGCGTTGCAGTGGCCATGGCTGTCTCCTGTGCGGTGAGGCTCAGGCCGACCTCACCAGCGCGATCCGGCTCTTAATTTCTAAACGAAATAGGATGCCAGGGAAAATCGTACGACCGTGCTATTTTACCTTTCCCGCGCGCGCCCGTAAACGCCTAAAACACATACTCGGAAGCTCGGGATTAGAAAGCAAAAGACGGAATCATGAATCGTTCATGGGAAGGAGCCAAACACTAGCAACGATTGCACTTAGGTATTGCGCTTAGCGGCGCAAAAAACAAGCCAGCTCCGAATTCACCTCGCCGAATTCGAGGTCGCGTTACTCGATGCGGTGTCCTTAAACGACAACAGCAAGAAATTCGAACGTATCCCGATAAAATCTTGTACGCGACGCGCCACGCCCACCGGCAGCCACAACACATCACCCGCGTGCAAAAACGCTGCGTGCTGGCCACCGAGCGCAACATCCAGATTCGCATTGCTCATCGCCACGAGAAGCGCAGCCGTTTGCGGCGTCGTCTCTTCGTAGTCTTTTCCGCCTTCGACGCGCACCACGGAAAGCCGAACCTCATCCGTTTCGAAGCATGGAACGACTTGTTCAAAGGGAATCTGCGGATTGCGTGGTTCCGCGCTGGCCAAGGGACAGCTTCCCAGCGGCCGCTCGGGCCCACCCACTGGCAGATTCCGCGGCGCCTCTTGCGGCTTCACCAATTCGATCGTGATGTTGTGAAACCCAATTCCGGCATCGGTCCGCGCGATATGCGCAAATCCTCCGGGCGTAAAACGCGTTTCTCCATCCTTTAGGGTCAACTCCACTTCCGCCTTGCCCTGCACGGCGTTCACTACGTCAGTCGTGCCCAGCGTCAGATAAATGTACGGCAGATCGTGTTGATGCAGCAGCGTCGCGTCCAGCGGTGGCACGGTCACATTGAAGACGTGGACGAACTCGTTTTTTAAAGTGAGCGCATGGTGCGGCTCCTGGCTCACCGGCACCGCAACGTTTGGCGTAATCGGATTCTTGACGTCAATCTGAATGTCTTTGAGATAGTCCGCGGGAGCTTGTCCCGGCGCCGGCGTCTGCGCCGCAGCGGCAGAACACACCAGAGCGATCATCGCTGTCAAAACTGGAATTTTCATTGACGGGCATCCTATGAGACTTCACGCGCACTGGCAAGTTAAACGCCTCTCACGCCGGAAGCGTTTCACTCGAAGCAATTCCAGTAGCCATCGCAACACTGCAGAATTCTAAAGCCGCTCGAAGATTCCCGCCGCGCCCATGCCGCCGCCGATGCACATGGTCACCATGCCATACCGCCCATTGCGACGTTGCAATTCGCGAAGAATGGATGCCGTCAATTTGGCTCCGGTGCAGCCCAAAGGATGCCCCAGCGCAATCGCTCCGCCGTTGGGATTCACCCGCGCCGGATCAAGCCCTGCCTGCTGGATCACTGCCAGCGACTGGGCCGCAAAAGCCTCGTTCAGTTCAAAAACCTCGATATCACTCAATTTTAATCCAGCCAACTTCAGCGCTTTGGGAATCGCTGCCACCGGCCCGATGCCAAACTCTTCCGGTAACACGCCCGCAGTGGCATAGGCCACAAAGCGCGCCAAAGGCTTTAATCCCAGTTCCTTCGCACGCTGCTCGCTCATCACGATCGTCGCCGCGGCACCGTCGCTCATCTGCGAACTGTTCCCTGCCGTGACGGTTCCTTTCACGTGAAATGCCGGCTTCAGCTTGGCCAGCGCTTCGACCGACGTATCTGCGCGCGGTCCTTCATCTGTATCAAACACAAATGTTTGCGTCGTGGCCTTCGGCGCCGTTTTCGGCTTGCCTACAGCGGCAGCAGCCATGGCCGTTCCATTTCCATTCGGCACCGACGTAATCTTCACCTCGACCGGCACAACCTCGTCTTTAAATCTACACGCAGCAATCGCCGCCACCGCCTTCTGATGCGACTCAAAGGAAAACTGGTCGGCCTGCTCGCGCGTAATCCCAAACTTCCGCGCGATATTCTCCGTCCCTAGCCCCATATTGATGTACGTGTCCGGCTGGTGGTCCACCAGCCACGGATTCGGCGACACTTTGTTGCCGCCCATCGGCACCATGGTCATCGATTCCGTGCCGCCGGCGATAATTGCATTTGCCGAACCACCGCGAATCCGTTCCGCGGCCAACGCAATGGCCTGCAAGCCCGACGAGCAGAACCGGTTGATGGTCATCGCCGATGTTTCAATTGGAAGGCCGGCTCGCACCGCTGCTATTCGCGCGACGTTCATGCCTTGCTCGGCTTCCGGCATGGCACAGCCCAGAATGACATCGTCAATTTCCTTTGGCTCCAGCGCCGGCACACGCGCCAACGCATCCTTCATGGCCGTAGCCGCCAAATCATCGGGCCGCGCGGCGCGCAAGCTGCCTTTGAATGCCTTCCCCACCGCGGTCCGAACCGATGAAACAAGCACAGCTTCAGGCATGATTTTTTCTCCCAGCGAACGCCGAACAATGCACATATTCTATTTTCGCCGCTACTCAGGAAAAAGCAAATCTGCGTTCTGCACCCACTCTTTCTATAGCGCTGGTCGAGGGCTTGTCGAGGAGCATCCTACATTTTCGCCTCACTCCACATCCTGCTTCAGCGGCAAGTTGCGCGAAGATCCGCCGACGTTCACCGTCCGCTTCCCCGCGGCTCGCACCCACTTCTGTTCTTTGCTGGACCAATACTCCATCTGCCGTGCGGCCACATGCAGCGTAACGGTCTTCGTTTCGCCCGCGCGCACATGCACCCGGTCGAACGCCGCCAGCGCCTGGACCGGGAACTGCACGCCCTCCGGCACATGGCTCGGCGCGCCTATGTAAACCTGCGGCACTTCATCCGACTCCATCCCGCCCGCGTTGCGAATTTGCACTGTCACATCCAAACCCCCATTGCCACCCTTCGAGACCTGCAGCCCGGAATAATCGAACGTCGTGTAGCTCAACCCATATCCAAACGCGAACAGCGGCTCCGCCTTTTCTTTGTCGAACCAGCGATAACCCACATTCACACCTTCGCTATACGTCGTCTTCTGGTCTACGCCTTTGCCGCTGCGCTCCGGATATTTCGGATCCGTCGCCGGATAATCCTCTAAGCGTTTTCCCCACGTCACCGGTAATCGCCCCGCCGGACTGACTTTGCCAAACAACAAATTCGCCGTCGCCCAACCACCTTCATCACCCGGCCACCACATCTCCAGCACCGCCTTCACCTTATTGATCCACGGCAAAGCTACCGGCTGGCTGGTGTTCAACACCACAATCGTATTCGGATTTACGGCAGCCACTTCCTCTACCAACTTGTCCTGCTCGCCCGGCAGTCCAAACACCGGATGCAACCGTGTCCACACGAACACCACCGCCGTCTTCGCACTTTTCGCTGCGGCGATCGCGGCCGCGTGATCCGCTTCGCGCTGCTCCGGCGTATACCAGTTCAGCCGCAGTTGCACGGGCGCGCCCGAAGTATCCGGTGTCGTGCTGATCTCAATCGCGTGCGGCCCATCGGACAGCTCCACCGCGCGCCGCACGTTGTCCAACCCATCTGGCGTCGGCACGATGTTGTCCTTGTTCGCTTGGAGGATGTCTCCGTGCACCATGCCTTGTACCGCTCCAGTGCGACACAACTTCTTCCCGTCAATCGCCACCGACGCGTTCGTACCCAGCGCCTGCAAATAAATCCAGTACGTTCCCGCATGCGGCGGCGTCAGCGTCCCTTGCCAGGTCAAAGTGGAATTTGCCGGCAAAGCCGTCCCATCCTTCGTCGTGAAGTTGATCTGCGCATCGTTTTTTCCATCAATACGCACCAGCCCCGGCTTCCCATCGTGGCTGAGCGCCGACGAAGGAATCGTCGTGCCGTTCATATCATCGGCCACCGCAAAGCGAATCTCGTTGTTCCCGGAAATTTTCTTCATCGCCGCCAGCGGTCCCACTTGCCGCGACGGCAAACCTTCCGAGCGCTCTCCACTTAGCCCTATCGAATCCACTTGCGCCGCTGTCGGCCCAATCAACACCACCGAACTCAGTTCCCTGCTCTTCAGCGGCAACGCGTGATCTTCATTCTTCAGCAAAACCGCAGCGTCTTCCGCAGTCTTCTCGATAACCTTCGCGTTCTCCTCGATCGCTTGCTGGCCGATCTCGTGCTTCTGCTGCCCATCCAAATAGCCAAACTGCTCCATCTCGTACAAAACGCGCCCCGCCGCCCGCGTAATCGCCGCTTCCTTCACCCCGCCGCTCTGCAGCGCCTCTTTCATTCGTTCCGGACTTTCTTTCCTTCCGAAGTCGCTCAAATTCATTGGCGTCGCTGCCGGCTCTTCCGGCAGCGCTCCGCCAAACATCGCCGCAATCGTTTCCGTTGTTGGCGCAGGAGGTGGAGGCGGCAGCGGCTTCAAGTCAAAAAAGGACGGCAGCGCCAGCGGCGCTCCCGGCGCGGCTTCGCCCGGCATCTCCATATCCAATCCCGCGTTGATGAAATTCACGCCGTGCACCGCGCCCCAATCCGACGTCACGAATCCTTTGAATCCGAGCTGGTCGCGCAAAATCGTGGTCAGGGTTCCTTGATTGCCGCACGCGAACGTCCCGTTCACCCGGTTGTACGAGCACATCACCGAAGACACGCCCGCCTTCACCGCTGCGTCGAACGGCGCCACATACACCTCATGCAGCGTCTGGTCATCCACAAAAATGTTGTGGCCCTCCGAGTCATACGCCACGAAGTGCTTTACCTGCGCCATCACGTGCTGCGACTGAATTCCGTTGATCTCCGCCGCGCCCATCACCGACGTTAAATACGGGTCTTCGCCAAACGTGTTGTACCCACGTTCGAACTCCAGATCGCGATCCATATTCACGAACGGCTGCAACGCCACATCAATCCCCAACGCGCGCGCTTCTCGCCCGATCACTAATCCGTTTTCTTCCGCATCTCTTGCGCTGAACGTCGCCGCCACGCCCATCGTCGCCGTCTCGCCTTGCGAAGGATGGCGCGTCAGCACACCCGGCGGTCCATCCGCAAAACGCAAGCTGGGAATCCCCAATCGCGGCACACCTGCAAGGTAGCCAGCCTGTCCCTGGTCTGTCTTGGCGCCTTCTCGCGTCCCATGAATCAACGTGATTTTTTCTTCCAGCGTCATCTGGCTCAGCAACTTGTCCACTCGCGCATCGCCAGTTACCGCCGGCACGATTCCACGCTCCACCGTATTTGCCCACACCACAGCAGCAGCAAACACCAGGACCAAGGGCACCCATGCTCTCTTCATGTGGTTCCTCTTCCCGCGCGACACTCCATTTACGCGCCTCGCGAATTCAACAAAAGCTCAACTTAACGCGTCTGTAATGTAGGGCCGTCCTATCTGCCATTCAAGCGTTTTTCACGCCCGAAGCCGTGCTGAGTGAGTGAGTTCGTCTTCTTTACGAGTCAAAGGCGAGTCGCAGCCACCACTCTCCTAGTATTGGAGTGATTGGAATTCCCGCCGCGTTTAGGGAGTTCGCCGTATTGGAACCTTTTGTAACTTCGCCGAAAGTGAATGCACTTTGCGATGTATAGGGATGTGCTGAAAGTCAGCGACGAACAACGGCGCAAGCTTCGAGTTTGCATTTACCGTTACACGCCTCCCAGAACAGCCGCGAAGCGAGGAGTCTTCCCAATGATCACCGCAATTCCACGCGCCTTTGGTTCATCTGTGTCCCGAATTCGTCTCGCGATTCTCTTGGGTGTCTTCGCCGCCCTATTCCTGCTGGCGCCGCAAGTGCCGGCCCAAGTTAGCCCGCTCACCGCCAAACCCTCTTTGGAGATCTTCAATACGCCAACCGGAACAGCGACGTTTACTATCACCGTGCCCTCCAACATTACCCTTGGAAGCGTTTCGGTTCTGACTTTCGGGGCGCCGAATCGCGACTTCACCGCGGTTGCCTCCGGCACGACCTGCCCTACTGTGGTCGCCGGCACTTGCACGGTGGAAGTCCAGTTCCAGCCAACGCAACCGGGCCGACGGCAAGGGACTGTCATGCTTAGTGACACCACCGGTAACGCCCTGCTGAATATTTCCTTAGACGGCGCCGGGAACGGCGCGCTGGCAGGCTTTGGGCCGGGCATCATTTCGACGTTTGCCGGCAAGACTTCAGCCGGTGGCAGTGGCCCAACCGTTAACGCGCCACTCGCCAGCGCCACCAGCTTTACTGCCGACGGATTTGGCAACTATTACATCGCGGATCAAAAAGGCAACAAAGTGTGGAAGGTTACGCCCGCAGGAGTGGTTTCTACGTTCGCCGGTACGGGCACGGCCGGCTTCTCCGGCGACGGCGGCCCCGCCACCAGCGCGACTCTGAACGGCCCCATGTCCGTCCTCGCCGACGGCGGTGGATTTATCTTCATTGCTGACACGGGGAACAATGTGGTTCGCATGGTCGACAACCACGGCGTCATCACTACCTACGCGGGCCAGTTCTATGCTCCCGGCACGACGCCTCCCAAAGTATGCGCTTCGGCGACGGAGCCCATGGGCGATGGCTGCCCGGGCAACCTCATCGTGCTAAATACACCCGTGGACCTGGTGTTTTGTCACGCGCAAAACCTGCACATCTCGGACAAGGGCAACAACCGCGTTCGCACAATTAACAGGGTCGGTTACAACACTTTCACACAAGTAGGCAACGGCACCGCCGGCTATAACGGCGACGGCGAACTGAACACCAGCGCAGAACTCAACGGCCCGACCGGCATGGCTATGGACGCCGCCAATTTCATCTATGTCGCAGACTCCGGCAACCACATCATTCGCAAGACTCTGCTGACAGGCACTACCCCCAATCCGATTTCTACCGTGGCCGGCGTGCCCGGCAGCGCCGGGAACAGCGGCGACGGCAGCGCCGCGATCAACGCGCAATTGAATAACCCGCATGGCGTGCAGGTTGATCCAGCGGGCAATATCTACATCTCTGATCCTGATAGCCAAGTGGTTCGAAAAGTGAATGTCGCCACCGGCGACATTTCGACCGTGGCCGGGACAGCAACGGCTGGCTTCACCGGCGATGCCGGCTCACCCGCCAGCGCGCAATTGAACGCTCCCATGGGCATGCTGCTGGATGAAATCGGCAATCTCTTTATCGCCGACTCCCAGAATGCGGCGATCCGCAAGGTAGACGTTGCGGATGCGCCGTCGCTGACCTTTGCCAGCACTGCCGTCGGCGCCGCCAGCCCTGCGCAGGATGTGATGGTGATGAATCTGGGGGTCTCGCCTTTGACCATTGGCCCCATCAGCGCGCCAGCGAACTACTCGTTTGGTGGCCCCAATACCTCTTGCGGGATGTCCAGCCAAACACTGAACGCGGGAACCAGCTGCGTCTTGAGCGTCGAATTCGCCCCCACCGCCGCAGGCAACCTGAACGGCAACATTGTTCTGACAGATAATTCCAACCCGCCCTCCCAAACGATCGCCTTGACCGGTACGGCCGCTCCGCAAGCGGAAACGTACACTCTCGCGGCCAGCAGCACCGCGGTGTCCATGGCCCCTGGAGGCAATGGCACGGCGACTCTCACGCTGAACTCAACGAACTACGCTGGAACCGTTTCCTTCACCACGAGCGTCGCTTCCACGAACGGCACTCCGGCGAACGTGACTGCCACCGCTACGCCTGTCACCCTGGCAGCGGGCGGCACCGGGACGTCCACCGTAACGATCAGTGCTACTGCCAGCGCGGCAAATCACCTTCCGTCAGTTCCGTGGCGCGACGGCAGCGTGTTCTTCTGCGCGGCGCTGCTAGGAGTGCCCTTCGCTCTGCGCCGCAAACGCATTCTTCTCGTATTGCCCATGCTTCTCGCCATCGCCACGGCCGGCTTGCTCATGGCTTGCGGAGGCGGTTCGATGAGCACGCCAAAAGCTGCACGGATGTATACCGTCACGTTGACTCCTGCGGGAACGGCCGCTGCCGGAGCCACCGTGACCAATCCAGCCGCCGTGACCATCCAAGTCACGGTCCAGTAGACTCTGACGGATTAGGGCGCCGCATTCGACACTTGCGGCGCCCCTAGCTTTACACCCCTCTTTTGCTCCACAATCGCGCACTCGCAATAACCCTCAGCGCATCGAAGCGACAACCGCAACATCGAATTTCGAATAGTACTTCTTCACATCGCCAGCGCCATATTTAGCACGAAATTTTTCTACCACTGCCGACACGTGCTTCGCGTCCGTCAGAGGCTCCGCCTTTAGCTCCGCTCTTTGTCCTCCGGCCTCGACTCGTAGCGCCGGGTTCTTCAGCACGTTCTTGTACCACTGCGTGTCCGATCCGCTCACCGGCAGCAAATCGAGGTTGTCGCCGTCCAGCACGAACCAAATCGGAACGGTAATAGCCCGGCCCGATTTTCTACCTGTTACCGTAATGTTGATCTCGTTCGTCCGTGCGAGCCGCTTTTTCAATTCCGCGTTTTGCTCCGCTCTGCTGCTCATTTTTTATTCCCCGGTTGATCAGCCACGGTATTGTTCCTCACTAACCTGCTCCATCCACTCCACCACTTTGCCATCTCGCCGTTGCTGAATGGCTATGTGCGTCATCGCCGTTGCCGGCCCCGCTCCATGCCAATGCTTCTCTCCTGGTGCAAACCACACCACATCTCCGGGCCGAATCTCCTCGATGGGTCCGCCCCACTTCTGCGCCCGTCCGCAACCCGCCGTTATGATCAACGTCTGTCCCAACGGATGCGTGTGCCACGCCGTTCGCGCTCCCGGTTCGAACGTCACGGTCGCCCCTTGAACCAACGCCGGCTCGGGCGCCTGAAACAACGGATCAATCCGCACTGCTCCCGTAAACCATTCTGCCGGGCCCTTGCCCGACACCTGCGATCCCGCGCGCTTGATTTCCATGTTTCGCCTGACCTCACTCGTCGCCAACGCTGATCGTACCCGCGTTCGCTAGTAGATTTTTTCAAGGGTATTCGAGCTCAGAGTCCCACCATCTTCTGCAAGTGCTCCGGATACCGCTCGCCCTGCACTGCAATCCTCTCGGCGGCATCATTGATTTCACGTAAATCGTTGGCAGTAAGCTGAATCGCAGCCGCTCCATTATTCTCGTCCATTCGCGACAATTTGGTCGTCCCTGGAATTGGCACAATCCACGGCTTCTGCGCCAGAAGCCAAGCGAGCGCAATCTGCGCTGGTGTTGCGCCCTTTTGCTTTGCAATTCTGCCAAGCAAATCCACTACGGCCTGGTTCGCCTTGCGATTCTCCTCCTTAAACCGCGGCACGATATTCCGGAAGTCCGAGCTGTCAAACTTCGTCGTTGCGTCAATCTTGCCCGTCAAAAAACCCTTGCCCAACGGGCTGAACGGCACAAACCCAATTCCCAGTTCCTCCAGCACGGGAATAATTTCCTTTTCCGGCTCCCGGAACCACAGCGAGTATTCGCTTTGCAGCGCCGTCACCGGTTGCACTGCATGTGCCCGCCGAATCGTCTTCGCGCCCGCCTCCGAAAGCCCAAAGTGCTTCACCTTGCCTTGCTGGATCAGGTCTTTCATCGCGCCCGCCACATCTTCGATCGGCACATTGGGGTCCACCCGATGCTGGTAAAACAAGTCAATCACATCGGTCTTCAATCGCTTCAATGACGCCTCGGCCACTTCTTTGATGTGTTCCGGCCGGCTATCCGTTCCCGCTTGCTTGCCCGTACTCGGATCCAACTTAAATCCAAACTTCGTGGCGATTGTGACTTTGCTGCGCACCGGCGCCAGCGCCTCGCCCACTAACTCCTCATTCGTGAACGGCCCATACACTTCTGCCGTATCAAAAAACGTGACGCCGCGCTCCACCGCCGTTCGGATCAGCGTGATCATCTCCTTCTTGTCCGCCGGCGGCCCAAACCCAAAACTCATTCCCATACAACCCAATCCAATCTCCGAAACTTCCAAACCGCTTTCCCCCAATTTTCGCTTCTGCATGGTCTCTCCTTCGGAGAAGCTCGCCGCCAACTCAACGGCTCGCTTGAAATTCTGTCACGCGGCTCGGGTCCACGCTTCCGATCGGCTCAAGCCACGGCTCTTCTGTTACCGTCGTCGTGCATGGTCCAAATGTATACACGCGAATGGCACGCCGCTTTGCTTCCCGCCACAGTAGATTTAACACTTCGCACAAAATCGTCCCGCGAAACGGCGTGTATAGATAGAAGACCGTTCCGTGCGACAGGTCGGTCTCCCGTACATCCTGTTCCACAAAATTCACCTTGCGAAGTTTCAGCTCCGCGGCGCTTCGTCGCGCGGAACGCACATACGCCTCTTCCCGCTCAATGCCGATGTTTTGCCCTTCCGTGCAAATGGCTGCCAACAGCGAAACGTGCCCCAACCCCGCACCTAAGTCCACCAACACATCCCGCTCGGTAAGCTCCGCGCGACGAATCAGATCAAAGATGTGCCGCGCTGGCGTCGGCTGGTATGCCACCATCCCCGGCTCCAAAGCACGGGTCGCTTCATCCGGCGACGCAAGTCGCAGAACTCCACGCACCAATTCATCCACGTAATCGTAACTTTCGCCCGGCACCACATCGTCAACGCAGTCTGACGTGTCAAACGTGCCTGCCCACGAAGGCATCGCTCTCGCGCCGTGGCCCAACCGAATCCCCTCGCGAATTGTTTCGCAAAATTTCAGGTTGCTGGCTTCCAGTCGAGCGTGGAGCTCTTCTGCTCGCCGAAAAATTGCGTTTTCTCCCTCCTCGTCGTCTCGCGCAACATGCCCCTCCAAGTCATACGCATCCAGCCGCTCCAGCGCTGCGACACGGTCGCGAAACTTGCTTGGCTCTTCGAACGAAGCATCCGCTTCCAACTCGTCGATCAACTCTCTTAGCGATTCCCTCGCGTTTGTCATACTCCGCAATTCCGCCTCAATCGCCGGACGCTAAGAACTCGGCCGCAAAGATCACTCTTCCCCGTTTCGGAAAGAGTCTCTCAATCAGGCACGCATGCAGTTCCAAATCCAAGTCCGCGCAGCAATCCTGAATCACGACGGGCCAATAATCCAAATCCGCCGCCTCCAGCAGCGTCGACAGCACCACGCCGCTCGTGGCGATCCCGAAAAGAATCACCGTCTCAATATCCTTGGCTCGCAAGATCATGTCCAAGTCCGTTCCGCGAAACGCGCTGATGCGATGCTTCGCAATCACGATGTCGTCACCGAGCGGTCCCAGGTCCGGTTGAATTGCCCCAGCAGCTCCTTGAAACAATTTTTGATGTTCAGACGAGTTTTTGACGGCCGCAAACAACGAATTCCGCGAGCTGACTTCCGGCAGCCCCGGCCGAAAGCCCACTTGAATATGAATCACGCACATGCCAACTCGTCGGGCATGCTCCAGCACGCTCGCAGCGCGCGCCACGAAACCCTCCTGATTTTTTCCGTAGATGGAGACGATACTCGTCTGGCAGTCCATGCTCAAAACCGCCGTCCGCACCGGATCGCAAGAAAATCTGTCCGCCACGTGTCTGCCCTCGACGAGCCAGCGCGTTCTTTCCGCGCGGCAAATCATCCGACTTAGAGGGACTTCGCCCTTGATAAGCGAGCCCGCACTCTCTGCCGCCTACAAGCCGACGTTATTTGTATCAATACTGAGGATGGACCGCTAGCGAGGCGACCGCGTTCTGTTGGCCAGCGGTGGAAAGCTCAAAATCTTCCGGCGGCGAGGCAAGGTTCGGCGTGAACGGAGCCGCTAGCCTGGGTTGCAGGCCGAACAACGCAGCAATATTGGCATGCGGATGGCGCGCGATGTTGATAGCCGCTGTGGCGGTATCGTCTGGAATGGTCCCGGACGTACCGTTGCTTCGCGCATTGTTAAACAGAATCATGCAACTACTGGAATTCGGCGCACTGGAATTGATGCATGCGGACAAGATGTTCGCGAGGGTGTGAATTTTGGTCTGCGGTACTTGGATTTCCGGCCTCGATGGCAGTGAGGCGTAGGCGGCTCCGGTAGCAATGTTCGCGAGATCAGCGGTACTTGCCGTCTCGAGCGGCGCTGCATCGGAACTCACCACGTGCGTTGCATCCACAGCCGTTCCCGCCATCGCATACGCCGCGGCGACCGTGGTCACTTCGTTTACAAAGATAAAAGGGGTGGCTGTGTTGAAGTTTCCTGCCGCCGGGCATACGCCGAGCAGCGCCATCAAACCAATCGCGGAGTTCGCTCCATCGTCACCGCTATTCCCTCCTCGAGCGTACACATAAACCCGGTGGCCCGCCGTGCAGGTGTACTGGCCTCGGATGGAGAATCCGCCATACTCTCCGGTGCGTACGTAGTGTCCGATCGAATCGGCTGGGTTGTCGGAACTGAGCAGCGAAACCGAGGCATTGCCAAAAGCGTCCGAATTGACTTGCAGCACATAAACCTTGGCCCCCGCAACGGCACGGGATTGTCCTCCGTTCACCACGCCTTGGTAGGGCCCCGCAGAAACTGCGGCAGGTGCGGAATAAGAGCTCTCGGAATCGGGCCAATCAGAATCAGGCCATCCAGCATCGTGAGGCTTGGTCGGCGGTCTAAGCGGTGGTCGAACCGGTATCGCATTTCCTGATCCCCCCGAACCTCCCGATCCACCAGATCCGCCCGAGCTCCCGCCAGACGTACCGCCGGAGGTTCCGCCGGACGTGCCACCCGACGTGCCCCCGGAAGTGCCTGCGCCACCTGACGTGCCCGGGCCGCCCGACGTGCCGGAACCGAACCCGCCGCTGCCGGGTACACCGCCGGAACCGGCGATGGGCTGACCATGCGATGCGCATCCGCCCAGCAAGAACGCGGTTAGAACTGACAACGATATAAAATGGGTTAAGTGACGCATCGCAAATCTCCGCCCTACAGCAACAACTAACTGCGCTCTCGAACTGACCACTGTCGACGTTCCGGCGGCTCACCCAGCTCGCCTGAAATCGGCCGCTTCTGGCTATTCGGTCTTCCCGCCCCTTACCGTGTATTCGGACGGGATGGCGAACCACGTTGACTCGGGCTCGCCCCGCACGAGTTCTGTCACGTTGAGCGTCACAACTCCTAATTGAGGATCCGTGCGGGTTACCGAGAGACTTATGCGCAGGTCGGGCGAATACCACTCATCCGTGTGACTGACCGACAGGCGGCTGTTGCCGCGCGGCCCCGAAATACTGGACAACGTTTCTCGCGTTCCGGTCGTGGGCAACCCTTCGATGGTTTGCCGGCCCAAGTTTTCGCCGCTTGGCCTGCCATTGTTTTCGGTCATAGCGAGATTCGCATCGAATGGGCTAGAGGCACAACTCATGGACACCTTGGTGCAGATCGTGCGCGTGCGGGAAACGGGATCCAAAATCGTAAAGCTGCGCAGCGGAGGTTCCTCTGCGGAATCCGCTGAAACAAATCCGCGCGTTTCGCGACGCACGCGTCCTTGCGAGTCGCGTGCCACCAAAGTGTAGTACTTGCGTGAAACGGTGCCCCCTCCCACCAGCGGCTTGTTCCATACCACGACCACCTTGGCTGTGAAAGGCGCATCGGCGATCGGAGGAATTTCAATACCTTCAATGTGGGTGCGTACTGTGCCGACCGGAACTTCCTGCGATATTGCCGGGACAGCGGCAGACGCAAAGCAAAGGGAAAGACCGAGCAAGGTAGAGCCACGCATATTTATGCTCCCTCGGACTCCAGAACAGCCCATCTACCGCGTGAGACGCAGTAAGCGGCTTGGAGGTGTCACCATATAAGGTATAAATCCGTAAATGTCCGGCTGACTCTGAGGCCCCTGGCGCGGCTCGATATGAATCCCTCGTGGCCGCTTGCGCATCACCTGTAGTAACTTGCGTCTTACTCTAAGGTGGACTTGCGGGATTGTGTGGACACGAATGAGTCGCTGGATCTCAGCTCTGTCCTTCTTCATTGCGCTGCTTATGCTCGTGTTCACAGTGCTCGGGGGGCAGGCTCAAGAAAACGAAGACATACGGGGTGTACAGCGATTCATGGAATACTGCGCTGGATGTCACGGCGCCGATGCTAAGGGGGGCGACAAAGCTCCCTCTCTCCTTTCCGCGACCGGCCCGCTCAATCGCTCTGATTCCGAACTCTTTCGCATTGTGCACGATGGCACGCAAGGCGGAATGCCGCCCTTCGCGCAGATCGGTGACGCCAACATTCGAGCCGTGCTGCAATTCCTGAGGCAGCTTGAAACCAATGCCAGTTCGAAGTCCGTTTCTGCAGAAGCAACCGTCGCGGGAGATCCTGATTCGGGTCGCGCGTTATATTTTGGCAAGGCAAGATGTTCTGAGTGTCATTTGGTACAAGGCAAGGGCGGGTTCATCGCCGGCAACCTGACGAACTACGGCCGGAACCGCACGGCAGACGAAATTCTGAAGGCGATTACCACTCCCGATAGTCCGCTGGCACCTGCATCGCAAGTCGTGACCGTAACGGCCAGTACCGGCCAAAAACTCACGGGCATCCTACGCAACGAAGACAACTTCAACTTAGAGCTACAGAGCGAAGATGGCCGTTTTCATTTTCTGGCCAGGAGCGCGGTCACGAATGTGCACTACACCGAACGCTCGCTCATGCCGCGCGACTACGCCACCAAGCTTTCATCCAACGAACTCAACGACATCGTCAGTTTCCTGATCGTCTCCAGCAAAATTCCGCGCACAGACAAGGCAGGTAGCCAATGACTTGCCCAGCATCGGGCACTGCGCACCATGCCACAACGGATAGCCAACAAAATGCGCGCCGCTAGTGGTGCACTTCGAATTCTGACCGCGGTCGGCTGCGTGCTCGTGCACAGCAGTGGTGCGTTAGCACAAACGCAAAAATCCTCCGCGCGTTCCGCCACCGATCCTCCCGCAACGTCTCCCGGCGATGCCAACGGCGTGATCCACATTCAACAGAAGGACTTGCGTCAGACTCCGGTTGCCGGAAACTGGCCTTCGTACAATGGCGACTACACGGGCGCCCGCTACACCAGCCTGGCGCAGATCACCCCGAGCAATGCCGGGCGACTGGTCGCACAATGGGTCTTTCACCCCCACACGGTCAGTCCTCTCGAAGTTACTCCCGTCGTGACAGCCGGCATTATGTTCGTTACCAGCGCCAACGACGCCTACGCGCTGGATGCGAAGACCGGCAATGTGCTCTGGCATCACGTACGCGCTGTTACACCGGGGCTCATCGACGATCCTGGCCAACATCACAGTCGCGGCGTGGCCATTCTCGGCACCCGCCTGTTCATGGAAACCGACAATGCGCACCTGCTCTGCCTCGATGCCCGTTCAGGCCACTTGCTTTGGGAAGTTGCCTATGCCACCGGCAACAAAAACTACGGCGCCACCAGCGCACCGTTGATTGTGAAAAACAAAGTTGTCGTCGGCATTTCCGGTGGCGATGACGGGGTGCGTGGCTTTCTCGCCGCCTTCGACGCGGAAACCGGTGAAGAAAAATGGCGCTTCTGGACCATTCCAGGGCCCGGCCAGAAAGGCAATGAAAGCTGGCCCGCGGACACGTACTTGCATGGCGGAGGGACCACCTGGATGCCCGGCACCTACGACCCTGATCTCAACACGCTCTATTGGGGCACGGGCAATCCGGCTCCCGACTACGATGGCAGCCTCCGCCCCGGCGACGATCTCTACACCAGTTCCTTGCTGGCTTTGGATCCCGACACGGGAGCGCTGAAGTGGTATTTCCAGTTTAGCCCTCACGACTTGTATGACTACGACGCGGTGCAGACTCCGGTCCTCGTGAATGCGTCGCTCAAAGGCCGGCCGCGCAAGTTAGTCGTCACCGCGAATCGCAACGGATTCCTCTACATCCTGGATCGCACCAACGGAAAATTCCTCTTCGGGAAGTCCTTTGTCGAATCCCTGAATTGGGCCAAAGGCCTCGATGAAAACGGTCGCCCAGTTCCCGCCGGCCTCATCCCAGACGAAAAGGGCGTGCGTATCTGCCCAGCGAACGGCGGCGCCACCAACTGGTATTCGCCGAGTTACAACCCGGCTACGCATATGTTTTATTTCCGCTCCTTTGAAGCCTGCGCAGTAATTCAGTCGAACGCGCGCTCTTTCGCTGAAGGCCGTGCTTACTACGCGTCTGGCATCCAGACCGCGGGCGAAACCGGCAAGGGCTACATCAATGCTTTCAATCTGGATACGCTCGACTTCGCCTGGAGATCTTTGCAGTTTGGAAGAAACAAAGGTTGGGGTGGAGTGATGTCTACCGCCGCCGGCCTGGTCGCCTTTGGAGACGACGGGCAGAATTTCGTGCTGGCAGATGCGCGCACCGGCAAGCCCCTGTGGCACTTCCACGTCGGGCAATTAGTCCACGCTTCGCCGATGAGTTATGCCGTGGATGGCCAACAGTATTTTGCGATTGCGGCGGGAAGCGACGTATTTTCCTTTGCGCTTCCCTGAGGCGAATTCCCTTACCAGTGAGAGCGCCGGTCAGGTCAACCTGTTCGCTAACTAGACCACGTTGAAGCCTATTACATTATTTCTTGATCGGTGCGCCCTTCCGCGGAATGAACAGCGTCCCTGGCGGCGTAATCTTATGGACTTGCGAAAAATTCCCCTGGTTCACCGCGAGGCCGATCCGCCCACGCGAATCCACATACAACAAATCCGCGCCGACGGACACGTCCATAAAGGTCTTCTCGTATGGCACCGTGAACGGCTTCTTATCGAGCTGCACAATAATTTTGTCCCCCAGCGCATATCCCAGTTTCTTGAACTCCTCCCCCGGTATGTCGCTGATGAGCGACCCAAACGGATCGTCCAGCCCAATAATGTCGCCCTGAATCCCATTCTCCGCTACAGTGGCCGTCTTCGGCGTTAACTGCACTAACTCCGCCACCGTCGGCCCGGCCAGCGTGTAATCCCAGCCCACCGCCAAATGCGCCGCCGCCGGCGAGAAAATGTCTCGCCCATGAAACGTCGAAGACACTTGCGGCGCGATCATCCAGCCCGTGTTCGTAATCTCGCGCGCCGAATCCAGTCCGTCGCGATCCAGCACCGGCGTCATCACTCCATTGTCGGGCACCACGAAATATTGTCCCTTTTTCGACTTCACAATAATCGCTTTGCGTGACGTGCCCACTCCCGGATCAACCACCACCAAAAACACTGTTCCCGCCGGATAGTACGGCGTCACCCCCGCCAAGAAACGCGCCGCCTCTTCAATCGAAAACGGCGTCACTTGGTGCGTGATGTCCATAATCCGCGCATCCGGCGCGATATTTGTAATCACCGCTTTGCAAATCGCCACCGCATCATTCGCCGTCCCAAAATCCGTCATGAACACAATCGTCGGCCGCGTCGCTACCGCCTCGGCTGCTCGATTGCCCGGTACCTTCCCGCAGCCGCCGCACGCGATCACCACGATCACAAAAGGAATCGCCAACACTCGCATCCACAAACGCATCGCCTCTCCCACATTACTTTCTGCGTGCCACATCTCGCGAATCGCCAAGAGTATACAGGGGTAACTAGCGCGGACGTTAGCGAGCCCGACTGGGTCCCGCCCCAGACTGTGCGGTTCCCTTTTTGTCCTCCTTTTTCAGAGCTGCACGCCTCCAAAGCCTCCTCGGAGTTTTCCTCAGGGCCATGCGTCACGGATTGCTTACCGCGCGTTCATGTGTTAGAAACACAGCCAAGGCATGATGCCTGAAACGGGTAGCTAACGAACAATCAGCAGCAAGGGAACTGAAGAGGAAGACGCTAGAATCTTGGCAGAAACCCCGCGGCGGACACGCCTGCTTCTTCAGTGGGTGCACCGGGTTGCTCACATCAACTAAAACAGAGGAGGTCCTCGATGCAGAGGACATTTGGCCGGACTGTGGTTATTCGAGTGCTCTTAGCATTGTTTTGCGCGGTGCTCGCCCCGCGGGCGTGGTCGCAATCTACAACCGATGGAGCCATTGGCGGGACGGTGATGGACCAGTCCCAGGCGGTGATTCCGAGCGCGCGGATCACCGCTCACAATCTCGCAACGGATAGTACTTCGACCGCGAGCACGGACGACAACGGGCGCTACTTGATCGCGCACCTGCCGCCGGGCGTTTATGAGTTGGAAATTACGGCTCCGGATTTTGGCACCTTCAAAGCCACGCGCGTAACCGTGGAAGTGGGACGCACCACCACCATTGACGCCACCCTCAACGTAAAAGGCGCCACCACAACGGTCGTCTCCACCGCCGAAGCGCCAGTGATTACCACCGATCGCGCCGACCTTTCCACCAACATCAATGAAACCACTATCGAAAATTTGCCGATCAATGGGCGCCGCTGGTCGTTCTTTGCGCTGGCCACTCCGGGCGCCACGCCAGACGGAGGATTCGGATTGGTCAGTTTCCGCGGAATCTCAGGGTTGCTGAATAACAATACGGTAGATGGCGCGGACAACAACCAGGCCTTCTTCAGCGAAGAGCGCGGCCGCACGCGCATCAGCTATTCCACTAGCGAAGCCAGCGTCCAAGAGTTTCAGGTCAACACGTCAAACTACTCCGCCGAATACGGCCGCGCGGCCGGCGGTGTGGTGAACGCCGTTACCAAGAGCGGCTCAAACCAGCTGCACGGACAAGCCTTCTGGTACGACCGCAGCAGCGATTGGGGCGCGATCAACCCATTCCAAAAGCACTTGGTCAGCGGCGTCCTGACTCCCTTTCTGCCGGAAGACAAGCGCCATCAGTTCGGCGGCTCGCTGGGCGGAGCCATCATCAAGGACAAGCTGTTTTGGTTTTTCAGCGCCGACCAGCAGTTGCGGCCCTTCCCTGCCGTCGCCAACTCGGGAACGCCGGGAGCCATCTTTGCCCCGCTAAGCGCCTCCGAAACCACCACGCTCACAAATCGTGGGGTGCTGCCCGGTAACGCGGCCGCTGTTGCGGATGCCCTCTCCCTCCAAACAGCTCTCACGGGGACTGTGCCGCGCCGCGGTGACCAACTCATCCTCCTCCCGAAAATCGATTGGAACATCACTTCGCGCCACCACGCCTCGTTCACCTACAACCGTCTGCGTTGGAATTCGCCCGAAGGCATTCAGACCGCCGCGGTCGTCAGCCGCGGCATCGAAAGCTTCGGCAACGATTACGTCAAGGAAGACTGGGGCATTGGCAAACTCGTTTCTACGCTGACCAACAGCATCAGCAATGAATTGCGCTATCAATATGGGCGCGATTTCGAGTTCGAGAATGGGCAGAATCCGCTCGGGGGCGAGCCGGTCTCGAGTCTTGGCTTTTCCCCGCAAATCACCATCAACGGGGTGGGCGGCTGGGTGTTCGGTATGCCCAACTTCTTGAATCGCCCGCAGTACCCGCTAGAGAAGCGCAACCAGGTCGCCGATACGCTCGCCTGGAGTCATGGCAAGCATTTGTTCAAATTCGGCTTCGACGTCAATCACGTCCATGACAGCGAAATCAACCTGTTCACGGGATTCGGCGCGTATAGCTACAGCACTCGCGTCGACTGGATCAGCGACTTCGTGGCCAACGCCACCGGCCACGCACCCTTCTGCACCGGAACTGGCGGCGCGGTGCCCTGCTACACCAACTTCACGCAGGGCCTCGGCACGCCGGGTTTCCAATTCAACACCAATGACCTCGCGTTCTTTGCGCAGGATGACTGGAGAATCCTCCCGCGCTTGACCCTGAATCTCGGCTTGCGCTGGGAAACCGAACTGCTGCCTTCTCCGCAGATCCCCAACCCCGCGTTTCCGCTCACCAATTCCTTCCCCAGCGACCGCAAGGATTTCGGTCCCCGGATCGGTGCGGCGTATGACATTTTCGGCGATGGCAAAACCATCGTCCGCGGCGGCTACGGCATTTTCTATGGCCGCATCATCAACTCGACAATTTTCAACGCTATCGCCAACACCGGTGTGCCTGCGGGACAGAACACCACCACCATTAACCCATCCACCACTTCCCCGCTCTATCCCAACGTACTGGCCGCGGGAGCTGCGCCGCCAGGCTTGAACATCATTCAATTCGGGCCTAACGCGAAGGTGCCGCAGGTACATGAATTCGACCTCGAAGTCGAACGCGAGATCGCTAAGAACACCGGCGTCTCCGTCTCCTACATCGGCAGTCTCGGCCGCCATCTGCCGAACTTCGTGGACACCAACCTCGCTGCTCCAACGCTCACCACGACCTATACCGTCGTCGGCGGCCCCTTTGACGGGCAAAAAGTCCAGGTCCCCTTCTTCGGCGTACCAAGCACCCTGACCGGTACAAAGCGTCCGAACAACACAGTCCAGGCCATCACTGACATCAACTACGGCGTCAACACCAACTACAACGCCTTAGTCGCCTCCATCAATCACCGCTTGTACCAGAGCTTTCAAATCCAGTCGTCCTTCACCTGGTCTCGTGCCAATGACTTCGGTCAAGCTTCGCAGACCTTCACCGCCACCAACAACGTCCTGAACCCCTTCAATCTGGCCGATGAATACAGCCGGTCGAACTTCGACATTCGCGACCGGTTCACCTTCGCCGCCATCTGGAGTCCCGACTATTATCACGGCGACACCAAATGGTTGGGCTACGTAGCCAACGGGTTCACCATTTCGCCCCTGATCGTTGCCTCTTCGGGCGTGCCCTTCACTCCGAGCGTCTCGGGCAGCGCGCCTTCGCAGACGATTGCTGGCGTCACCTACGTCGCGGCGCAAGGAGCGACCGGCAACTCTCTCGACGACGACGGCACGACGCGTGTACCTTTCCTCGGCGCGAACTCGTTCCAGATGCCGAGGACCGTCAACGTCGACCTGCGCATCGCCAAGGAGTTCAAAGTGTGGGAATCCTGGCGGCTCGCACTCAGCGTCGACGCCTTCAACCTCTTCAACCATGTCAACGTCACCAGCGTGAGCACGCAGATGTTCTCGATTGGTATCGCCAACTCCAGTAACGCTCTCGGCGTTCCGTGCAGCACTGCCGCACCGTGTTTGGTCTTCCAGGATCCGAAGGTGACCGGCAGCGCTTCCACGAGCCTCTTCCAGGCCGCTACCCAATCCAGCAACTCACTGATTGCCCAGCGTCAGATTCAGGTCGGCATCAAGCTGACGTTCTAATCAACTAAAAGTCATTCCAGCCAAAGCGGGCGACCCCATTCGGGCCGCCCGCTTTGTTTTTTCCGCCAGCGCAGCCGACGAAATAATGTGACCGGCCTCACAGCTTCCGCCTTCTACGAATCGCATTGTCCCCTTCTACGGCAACAAAAGGATTTTCCTCACCGTTTGCTTCCCTTACAATAATTCCGCTTCATAATTGGAGTTACGCAAGATGCACGCAGCCGCAGCCCAGCGCAGGCCCGCCTGATTGCGTAGGGGACGTATCTCGATTTAACTCATAAGGATTACTTCATAAGGAGAATTACTGTGCGTCGTTCTTTGCTCCTCGGTGTGTTCTTGTGTCTCTGCGCGTCCGCCATGCGCGCCGATCAGCTCACTCTCAAAAATGGCGACCATCTTACTGGCTCGATTACCAAATCCGATGCCAAGACCCTCGTCCTGAAAACCGATTACGCCGGCGAAGTCACCATCCAATGGGACGCCGTCGCCGGCATCGTCTCTTCCGAACCGCTCCACCTCACCCTCAAGGATGGCCAGACCATCGTCGGTACCGTGAACACGTCCGACAGCAAGTTTGAAGTGGCCACCAAAGACACCGGCACCGTTGCTGCATCCAAGGACGACATCACCGCCGTCCGCAACGACGCCGAACAAAAAACCTACGACGACCAGGTCGAGCGCCTCCGCCATCCCCACCTCGGCGACTTCTGGAGCGCCCTTCTCGACACCGGCCTGAGCCTCACCCGCGGCAACTCCGAGTCGCTCACCTACAACCTCAACGGCAAAGCCGCGCGCGTCACCGATCGCGACAAAATCACCGCCTACACCACCGCGATCTACACCAACAGCACCGTCGCCGGCATCAACCAAACGACTGCCCACGCCATTCGCGGTGGCGTCCGCGGCGATCTCAACGTCAGCGACAAGTTCTTCGTCTTCGGCTTCACCGATCAGGAGTTCGATCAATTCCAGGATCTTGACCTGCGCAGCGTCTTTGGCGGCGGACTCGGCTATCACGTCATCAAAACCAAGAACACTCAGTTCGACGTCTTCGGCGGCGGCAGCTATGACGCGGATTTCTTCGGCGCTATCGCCGCTACGGCCACCACGCCCGCGACCCCGGCGGTCACACGAAAAATCGGCGAAGCGGACATGGGCGAAAGCTTCAACACCAAGCTCAACAACCGCACCACCGTCACCCAACAATTCAGCTTCTATCCCGATCTCTCCAACACCGGCCAATATCGCTTCCAATTCGATACCACCGCTGCGACCAAGCTGAAAAACTGGCTCAGCTGGCAGGTCACCTTCAGCGATCGCTTCCTGAGCGATCCGTTGCCCGGCTTCAAAAAGAACGACCTGCTGCTTTCCACCGGTCTGCGCTTCACTTTTGGCAAGGGTGTGTTCTAAGCTTGGCCCACCTTGCGGCGCGTGGGACCGGGTCAATCCGGTCCCGCGCTCCCGCATTTGCTTCGGCTAAGGTTCGGCTCAAGTTCTCGCTCAGAACATCTCGCAGCGGAGGCATTCCTGTGAGCTTTATCTTTTGGATTGTGACAGGTCTCATCGCCGGTTGGCTTGCGGGCGTGGTCATGAAAGGCGAAGGCTACGGCGTATTTGTAGACCTTCTTCTCGGCATTGTCGGCGGCATCGTGGGCGGCATGCTCTTCGGTATTTTGCACATTGGCATTGGCGGAGGCATGATCGGCTCGATTTTCGTAGCCTTCATCGGCGCCGTCATCCTGATCTGGATCGCCCGTAAACTCAAACGAGCTTAGAAGTCATCCACAAATAAATTTTGGGGGGCAGAGCTTCAGCTCCGACAAAAAGCTAACTAGGAAAACAGGGCTTCAGCCCCTGAGGAATTGGTGTTTTTTTGCCGCAGACCTATTCATGAGACCGGTTCTGTTCACGAGAAACTTTGCTTAGCTACCTTCTCACGCTATCCGGCGCTTACACGCCGTCGCTTACCTACCCCGACCTTGTGGTAACCTCTGTCGCCGGGATGCCGGAGCCCCGGGCGACTTCCCGCCAATCCGCATAGTTCACCGAAAGGAGACCTCCATGAGACTCCACTCGAAAGGCATCGTTTTCTTTGCCGCTTTTCTCGCACTGGCTTGCGCTGCTTGCCAGGAGCCGTACCACCAGAAAGAGGAGCAGTACTACCTGATCTCCGCCAACATCAATTTGCCCTACTGGCAAGAAGCCGAAGCCGGCTTGCGCGACGCCGCCACCACCATGGGCGTCAAGGCCGAAATGGACGGTCCCACCACGTTCTCTCCGCAAGAAGAGCTCGACGCGTTTCAAAAAGCCGTTGCCGCGCATCCCGCCGGCATTCTGATTTCCGTCACCAAGCCCGACCTCTTCAAATCCGCCATCGACTCCGCAGTGCTCCAAGGCATCCCCGTCATTTGCATTGACGCGGACGCCCCCGACTCGCATCGCATCATGTTTGTCGGCACCGACAATTTCCGCGCCGGCCAGGAAAGCGCCAAGCGCATGGCGGACATTCTCAAAGGCCAGGGCCAGATCGTCATCATCACCGTGCCCGGCCAATCCAATCTTGATGAACGCGTCCGTGGCGTAAACGAAGCGCTAAAAAAATATCCCGGCATAAAGATCGTCCAAACCATCGACGACAAAGGCGACCCGCGCAACGCCAACGACGCCGTCTCTGCGCTTCTCTCCAAAAACCAGAAAGTGGACGGTATTCTCTGCCTCGAAGCTTCCGGAGGCTCGGGCACCGCAGAGGCGCTGCATCGCATGGACAAAACCGGCAAGGTAGCGATTGTCGCCTTCGACAAAGATCCGGAAACGCTCGACTGGATCGAAAAAGGCGCCATCAACGCCACGGTCGTGCAGAAGCCCTACATCATGGCTTACTACGGCCTGAAATTCGCCGACGACCTGCACCACAACGTCGTCCACGAATTCAAGGACTGGCGTACCGCGCCCGCCGACCCGCTCCCCGCCTGGATCGACACCGGCACCGCCGTCGTCGACAAATCCAATCTAGCGGCCTACCGCGAAGCGCTAGCCGCCCACCCCAAACCGCTCTAGCCGACCGAATTGGGGGCAGGAATATTTCTATTGGGTGGTATCACTTCCTGAAACGACAACTCATGTCCACGAAATCCGGCCGAGAGAAAGAAGTACTCGAAATCGTTCGATACAAGAAGGCTGCCTTGGTCGGCCGACTCTTACTAGGCGAGTTGGACGGACCCATGGAGGCGATCACCGCGGAAGAATTTATTCGCAAGCCACGAAAAGAATTATTTTCGGAACGCGACGCGCTGCGAACCCATCTGCGCAAAGAACTCTCGAATTTCTGTCAAATGAATTTCGAGGACATGGGGCCCGAGGATCTGGCCGAGCTCTACGACGTCGTTTTCGAGCACCGAAGCCAGTGGTTTATACCGCTCGTTGAATTCGAGCGCAAGTTCGGGCGCCTCAAGCCCGGAGTATTAAAACGAGCTCCACGTCACGCCACAATTCACATTTCTCCGTGGGGTTTACAGACGGAATATCCGGAGCATCATTTGGTGCGGGACATATCGGTGTGCCTTGGCGAGGCAATTGAAATCGAAGAGCGCAGCCTTGCCACCCACCGCTCGAAGTCGTTGAAGGAACAGAAAGAGCAGACACGGCGGGAGATTGCTTCCTTAGTTCGACGTCGCAATGCGAACCTTAGGAGCTGTATCTTGGCGTGTTTCAATCTAGTCGAAGCCTATATCAATGGCCTCGCGTGGGATTTCGTCCAGACCCACGATATTTCGGCTCTGAACGACAAAAAACGAAATGTGCTGACCGAATCAGAAGGATTTGTAAGTATTATCGATAAGCTCGTAAAGATCCCGATGCTTATTTCAGGACAGGACCCTGGGCCTCTACATCAAACACGGAACCCCTTGAAACTATTTGTCGAGGTGGTCAAACCTCATCGTGACGCGATTGTTCACGCTTCACCGTTCGCCGCTCCGCAGAAATTTGGTGGCTATGACAAACTGCGTAAGCTCTACGATCTAGATTTGGGGACGGTCAGAGAGGCTGTAGACGTTACGATTTTGATCGTCAAGACCATCCATCAATTCGTAGGTGGCACCGGCGAATTGCCTGCCTGGTTCCCACTGCGGAACCCGGACGGGACATTTGTTCTTTGAGGCTTGAGTCCGTCGGTCCTACGCCCACCCCAACGAAGCAAACACCGTAATCGAACCACAGCCTAGCGCCACGCCTAAAATCATGCCGGCCAGTACGTCACTCACAAAGTGCATCCCCAGCACCACGCGCGACAGCGCAATGCTCAGCGCCAAGAAAAACAGCGGCCCTTCCAGTCCCGGGTAAAAATAACTGATGACCAGCGCAATCGAAAACGCCGTCATCGTATGGCCTGAGGGAAATGAAAATCGAT
>Ga0335081_10003205_pt1 | contig 25702 bp, 18 predicted proteins | sample Lox_Sample_35_FD_206713 | JGI IMG/M metagenome (GOLD analysis project Ga0335081, IMG submission 206713) | Soil microbial communities from Loxahatchee National Wildlife Refuge, Florida, United States - Lox_Sample_3.5 | ecosystem: Environmental > Terrestrial > Soil > Wetlands | place: USA...
GAAGGTCTCCGGCGCGCTGGTCCCGGCGCCGACTTCGAGATCATGCGGCTGCTGCACCACGCAGCCGCGGTCAGCCCAGAATTTTTCCAGCGTCAGGATGATTGCCTGGAAGGTGGGGGGCGGGTTGGAACTAGGGTTCAAGTTTTACGTCAGCTTTTGGCTCTTGGCTTTTGGCTTTTAGCTTGGTTCCGGGGGATCAAGCCAAGAGCTAACAGCTAAGAGCCGATTTTCTCCAGCATCCCCGCCGTCACCAGCTTCTTCTCGATATGCCGCTCAATGCGCTGTGCCAGAAACCTTCGCAGGTCGGAGGCACGCTGCCGGGGCCAGGGCGCGCCGGCAAAGCTCTCGACCGGGCGGCGGAACATCTTCGCCGCGATGACGCGCGATTCCTTCGACATCTCCGACGACGCCATCCGCTTGTGCGCAGCGCACATCAGGCCGTCGGCCAGGGGGTGAAACCAGGCGCGATGCCCGTTCAGCGCCGAACCGCAGAGGATGCACTCACCCAACTCCGGCAGCAATCCCATCAGCCGCACCGACCACAGGTCGAAATAAGTGAGCGGCATCCAGATGGCGCCTGCCCGCAACTGACCGAGCACGGAAAGCGTCAGCCGGAACATGGCGTCACTGGCCTCGCGGTCGGGCAGCACGTCATCCAGCACTTCCGCGATGTAACCCAGCGCCACCGCCCGCGGATAATCCACCTCCGTGGCCAGCGGCGAGTCCAGTACCTCGCAGGAATCCAAGCGCGCCAGTTCCTGCCGCTCGCGCTCTTCCCAGTAAAGCCGGACGTACGTGAGCGGTTCGAGCGCGCCGCCGAACCGCTTTTTCGACCGCTTGGCGGCTTTGGCCACGCCGCGCAGCTTGCCTTCGGTGCGCGTGAACAGCGTGACCAGCAGGTCGGCTTCGCGCAGCGGATAACTGCGCAGCACGATCGCCTCGGACTGCTTCAATGCCATGAAACGCCCGGATTACCAGCGCCGCAGGGGTGCTCCGCGGAAACTTGGATTGTAATGCACGGCGCGGTGGATGCGAAAGCGGCTCACCGCCGAGTGCGCCGAGTGCGCCGAGGCGCCGGTTTCTTTTTGGGCAGCTTCGCCTTGACCAACTCATAGGACGCGCGGATCAGCTCGCGCAGCTCGGCGGCCGGAAGCACGTTGAAGTCGCGGAGGGCAATCCATTTGAATCGGCCCACGTAAGCCGCCGGACGCGCGCCTTCCCGCTCCAGCAGTTCGCCAAACGTCTCGGGATCGCACTTGAAGGCAATTCGGTCCTTACCCGCAGGATTCAGGTTTACCACGGTGAAGATCTTGCCGCCGACGCAGAACAGCAGATCGTCTTCCCATTGGACCTTCTCGGCGGCATCAGGGAAGGAGAGGCAGTATTCGCGGATGGAATCGAGAGCAGTCATCGGGAACAACAAAGCAAAACGCGCAGCCCTCGCGAGACTGCGCGTCGGCGAATACGGGAATCCTGAGAGTGTCCCGAAATGCGGGACGCTAGCGTCCGTAGTACTGGGCGTTGCGCTCGGTGAAAGCCTTCCACTTCTCCGGCAGATCATCGAGCGCGAAGATGGCCGACACCGGGCAGACGGGCACGCAGGCGCCACAGTCGATGCACTCCACCGGATCGATGTAGAGCATCTCTTCCGTGGCGTAGTTGGGCTCGTCTTTCTTGGGGTGGATGCAATCGACCGGGCAGGCGTCCACACATGCTGTGTCCTTGGTGCCGATGCAGGGCTCTGCGATCACATAAGCCATAACGTTTGCTTTCCCCCTCAGTGGCTTGATGAGTGCATTACTTAACAGATCATTCTAGCAGATGGAACCGACCGCAATCAGCATAGCAGGTGACGGTAACAAGCTGGGGCTGTGCTGCGCCTGGATGCAGCGAACGGGAGCTAGGCAGAGACCAGCTGCTCCCGTGGCTGGTACTCAACGATGTACCCCGCGACGGCGCTGGCGGCCACGGTGTAAGGGCTGGCCAAGTACATTTGCCCGGGGCCGCTGCGGCCGGGGAAATTGCGGTTCTGTGCCGAGATCACCACCTGTGCGGGGCTGCTGGTCGCGCCCGGGCCGGCATTGATGCAGGCCCCGCAGCTGGGCTCGATCACGATCACACCGGAGTTGTGAAAGACGTCAAGATACCCCCTGCGGACGCAGTAATCGCGCGTCTCTTGCGAGCCGAACTGGATGTAGAAGTTCACCGAATCGGCCACGCGCTTGCCCTGGCGCAGAGCGTCGGCTAGGACGGCGGCGTACATATCCATATCTTCATTCTTGCCGGCGGTGCAGGTGCCGCCGTAGGCGATTTCGATGGGCACGGGCGTGTTCAGCTCGCGCACATACTTGCCGTTGCCGGGATCGCCGGGCGTGGCAACCATGGGCGTGATCCCAGCAGCGTCGAGCTCGATGACGTGCGCATACTCGGCGCCAGGGTCGCTCGCGAGGCCCTCGATCATCTTTTCCGCCGCGCGGCGGTCCATGCCGCGGCGCTCCGCCAAGAACTTCACCGCTTTGCGGTCGGGCGCCACGATGCCGGTAAAGCCGCCGATCTCTGCGGCCATATTGGTCATAGTGGCGCGCTCGTCCACGCTCAGGTCCTCGATGGCCTCGCCGGCGTACTCGATCACCTTGGCCAGCGCCTTGCCGCTGCGCACGTAGTCGAGGCTGAGAATCTTGAGGATGAAATCCTTGGCAGCGACATTGGGATGCCTCTTGCCATGCACAATCACGCGCACGGACTCGGGCACCTTCACGCGGACATCTTTGGTGATCCACGAATTGAAGACGTCGGTGGTGCCGATGCCGAAAGCAATGGCGCCAATGGCGCCTGAGTGCGGGGTGTGCGAGTCGGAACCGACGATCAGCTGCCCCGGCAGCGCGTAGCTCTCCAGCATGATGGAGTGGCAGATGCCTTCCGAGCCCTTGCGGTCCTTCAGTTCACCGTGCAGCTTGATGCCACGCTCGCGGGCGAAGTCCTCCTGCTTGAGCTTGAGCTGGCCGGCAAGACCGAGCAGACCCATCTTGCGCTTCTCGGGCGATATCACCTCGTCGAGAAAGGTGAGGTGGTCGCGAAAGAAGAGGATCGAGGCGGGGTCGTTCACCGGCACGTCCTTGCCCACGAGGTGGTCGTAGAAAATCGCCGCCATGGGCGTGACGTACTCGTGACTGAAGCGCTGGTCGGTGCGCGCGAAGCCGGAGTCGCCGGGCTTCACCGCGGACACGCCGACGTTCCCCTGACCATCCAGCATGTGCCGGGCAAAGATCTTCTCCGCCAGGGTCATGGGGCGCGCAGGCGTTGTGATCGCCGGAAGAAAAACCTTCTTTTGCAGGCGTGCGACGTTAAACGGAAACAGGCCGCCGTGCTCGATGATCTGGCGGGTGATGTCGTCCTCACCGCGCGTGAACTCGGCGAGCGAAATCTCTTCGCCACGGCGGATCTTGTCGATCAAGCCGAAATCGGTCGAAGTCAGCACGCCCAGGTTTTGGCAATTCTGCTTGTAGATGCGCTCGATGTTCTCGGCGATCACGAGTTGAATGCCGGCAGCGCGCTCCGCGTAGGGCGATTGTTCGCGGCTGGAGCCCTTGCCGCGCCGCTTGCCGCTCACCGCGCACACGAAGCCGCCGCGCTTGACGTCGCCGCGTTTGATCGGCAACTCGTTGCCGCACTTCAGGCCGGTGTAGGGAAATTCGCCCAGAGTCTCATCGAAGTAGAAGCAGATATGCGCGGGCGTAATCTCGTCGGTGGAAATGTCGTCGCGCAGCTTAGGATTGTTCTGGGGATTGCGGGCGTCCCAGGGCAGGTCTTCTCCCGCCAGTTGCCGCTTCACGAGCTCGGGGTCTTCGGTAAGAAAAAGAATGCGCCCCTTAAGGCGCACGCGGTCAGGACGCTTCTCGATCTTGCGCTCTAAAAGAGGATTCCCCACCACGATATTCTAGCAAAGGGGCGGTACGGTGAAGGCCGTTGTTCTGATTTCGGAACAAACCACAGAATTCCGGCCGCGTCCAGCGTGCGGCTGGTACAAGCGCGGTATGAGACGCGTCCTACTTCTCTCCTCTGCGGCTGCACTAACCCTAGTCCCTGGCGGCGCCGGCGTTTTTGCCGCCCTTTCTCCCCGTCCACGACGCATTCTTCCGGTGGCGTTCTGGGTGCTGTGGCTCATGGTTTCCTTGTGGGCCATGTTCTATGCACCGGCGGTGGTAAATCGACTCGCCTCACGGGCGGCAGCCGACCACAAACGTGCTGCTTACGCGCGTTGGGCCATTGTGCTGAGCCTCATCAACATCGCCTGGAGCGTGGCCGAGATCGCCTGGCTGGGATAGTGGCAGCGCCCGGACTTGGCCTGCCTATACGACAATCAGTCCCTGGCGGATTCCGTGAGCGACAGCTTCGGTGCGGTTGGAGGCACTCAGCTTGCCGAGGATTGAGCTGATGTGAAACTTCACGGTGTGTTCTGAGATGCCGAGGCGGGCGGCAATGTCGCGGTTGCCGATGCCTTCCGCCAACTGTCCCAGAACTTCCAGTTCGCGCTCGGTCAACTCTTCGGCCATTGCGGTACTGGCTCCGTGATGGGGAAGTCGTTCCGCCAGGCTTCTGGCGATGTCTGCTCCTAGCACGGTCAGGCCTTCGCTGGCTGCCCGCAGCGCGCAGGTGAGTTCTTCGAGAGACGAATCCCGCGGAATCGCCGCTTTCACGCCCACGGCTACCAGAGCCGCAGCAAGCTCAGGGCCAGGCTCGTCGATTAGCACGATGGTAGCCACTTCCGCCGCAACCTGCCGCAACCGGTTCGGCAGATCGTCAAGCGTCGCTTGGCCTTCCCAATCCACCACCACCAGTTCAGGCTCCAACTGGCGAGTTCGCTCTGCCAGGGCGGCAAGGCTCGCGCAAATGCCCGCCGGCCGGAATTCGGCGGTGGTGGCCAGCAGTTTTTCCAGCCCGGCTTGGCGGATGGTTGAGCGCGCCGCCACCAGCACTCGTGCGGGCCGGCGCGCTGCTCCCGGCGATCTCATCGTGCTATGCGGTTGGTCGCTCGCCAACAGTAAGGACGGCGCTGATCCTTGTTCCGCCGCGAAGGATGCTGACATCAACTTGGTCTCCAATGCGCTTGCCGTGGAGCTGCTCCTGCAGGTCGAAGAGCCGCTCGGGTGCACCTCCAGCGAAGGCGATCAGGATGTCGCCCAGCGTCACTCCTGCCTGATCCGCCGGACTACTCGGCTCTACATGCACCACCAGCAGACCAGCCTCGTTGCTTAGATTCAGCTTGGTACGCAAGGATTCCGGCAGACGGACAGGCTGCATGGCCAGGCCCAGATAAGGCCGGGGAATATGTCCCTTGGCGAGCAGCTCATCGACCACGCGGTTCAAGGTGGAAGCGGGAACCGTAATGCAGGTCCCGCGGCGCAAAGCGGTGGTGTTGAGTCCCACCACCTGCACGCTGGAGTCGATGAGCGCACTGCCGGAAAATCCCGGGTACATGGTCAGGTCGGGTCGGACGAAGCGATCCACGTCTCCGCCGCCCCAGGTGCGCCAGGCGCCCATGACTCCGGACAAGATTCCGCTGCTGGCCACAAGATTGCCGCGCCGGGTGCGGCCAACGGCGACCACAAAGCGGCCCACCTTGAATTCCGGCTCCGCCGCGCCGGCAACCGGCAAATTGCTGGGCGTTGCCAGCTTGAGCACGGCAAGATCGGTAGTAGGATCGCGTCCGGCGAGGGTCGCGGTGACGGATTTCCCGCCTTCGAGAATCACCGCCACTTCGGCTTCGCGTCGCAACGCGTGGTCTGCGGTGACCACCGCGTCAGGACGCCAGATGATTCCGCTGGACGCATGTCGATGGTGCGCTTCGACGGCCACCACGGATCGTCCTGCACGCTCGACGGCTTCCGATATCTCTTCCGATAGCTTTGACCAGGTATTGCGTTCTGTTGCTGCAGTCATTGGGATCTCCTGTTGGAGATCCACAATGACATTGTTGGCACGGCGACGCATCGCCGAATCGGCCAGGCGCATGCTGGCCGATTGGCTAGGTTGGTTTCTGTGCCTTAGAAGCGGCCTTCGCTCGAGGCTGCCAGTGCTGCCCGAGCGCGTGCAGTATTGGCCGGCACGGGTGCGGAGACACGCGCCTCCTGGCTCGCGGCCGGGTTCTCCCGCCGGTTGAGCCGGAAGCGCGCAACCACGCTCTGCAGATCAAAGGCGAGTCGCGATAAGTCTTCGCAAGCCTGCGCCGCCTGCTGTGCCCCCTCCGCTGACTCAGCCACCAGTTGGTTGATTCGGTCTACGTTGTTGCTCACCTGACTCGTGGCCGCGGACTGCTCAGTCGCCGCCGTGGCGATGTGGCTGATGATTTCTCCCACCTGCTCGGCCTGTTCGATGATCCGTCGCAGCGACTCGCCGGCCCGGCCCGTGATCTCCACTCCTTCCTCCACCTGGCGGGTCCCAGCCTGCATGGTAGCCACCGCCCGGTGGGTCTCGGCCTGCACTTGTTGGATCATCTCGGCGATTTCCTTGGTGGCCTGGGTAGTCCGCTCCGCCAGCTTGCGCACTTCATCGGCGACCACGGCGAAGCCACGCCCCTGCTCGCCGGCGCGGGCGGCTTCAATGGCAGCGTTCAGCGCCAGCAGGTTGGTCTGGTCGGCAATGTCGTCGATGACCCCGATGATCTTGCCGATCTGGTCGGAACGCTGGCCGAGACCCTGCACTTTCTGCGCCGTCTGCCGCACCGACTCGGCAATGGCACGCATGCGCGTAACGCTGTCTTCCACAATCCCGCCCCCCTGGCAGGCGGTGTCAGCGGCCTGCCGGGCGGACTCCGCGGCGCGGTTGGAGTTCTCCGAAACTTCGTGCACCGTGGCCGACATCTGTTGCATGGCGGTGGCGACGTGGCGCACCTGGTCTTTCTGCGTCTCGGCGCTGTGGGCGGTGCTGGCGGCATTGGCGGACATCTCTTCGCTGGCGCTGGCCACTCGTTCCGCGCTGCCGGCCACCTGCGAAACCAGGGCGTGCAGTTTGTCCATGAAGCGGTTGAACCAGAGTGCCAGTTCGCCGAGTTCATCCTGCGATGCAATCTCGAGCCGCTTGGTTAGATCGCCTTCTCCCTCCGCCACGTCCCGCACCATGAAAATCACGCGCTGGAGGGACTGGGAGACGGTTCGCACCAGGGCGAGCCCGTAGAGACTCAACAGAACTACGCTGCACGCCACCAGGAGGTAAACCGTGAGTTCCAGGTGGGCCCTGCGAGATGCGGTTCGCGTGGCCTCCTGATCGAGGCTTTGCGCTATCTCTTCCTGATGTTTGCTCATAGCGTCCAGCAGCGCCGCGAACGCCGGGTTCGATTTTTCGACAATTGCTTGCTGCGAGTCGGCATTATGAGCATGCAAAAGGAGATCCTTCACCTCTGCGTTGGCTTGAACCAGAGCATCGAAGCGATTGGATATGCTGTGCTTGTCTTCGGCGATCTCCTCCACCTTGGCCTTGGCTTGTTTGACTAGTCCGTCGTTCTGCTGCATGAGCGACTCGATGGCGTCCGGGTCTCGGGACTGAACCATCTTTTGGGTCCCGCTTTGCAGCTTGACCACCAGGTTGAGCAGTTCTTCGGACCGTTGATTCTTGCGCCGGGATGTTGCTGCCAGCCGGCGTGCGGACTCTGAAGAAACGTGCAGCAGGTAAGACAACGAGAGGCTTGCCCCCAGGGTCACCGCAATGGATACGGCTAGAACCAGAGTCATCCTGCGCGCGATGCCGGCCTTCCTCATTGCCCAAATCCTCCCGTCCGCAGAAATGGAGCCGCGCTTACCGCAGTTTTTCGACGCGGAACCCGAAGACGATCGAGCCGATGGGCTTCCCGCCATCGAGAACCGGCAGGCCCACCTGAATCATCTGTAGCCCGGTCGAGTCATCGAGCTTGACCTTGCCGGTCCAGATTTTCCCGCTCATGGGTACTTCGTGCTTGGCCATACCTTTGTGGGTCCAGTGCTCGGTCTTGGCGTCAAACCCCACCTTGCCACCGTCGGCCCCGGACACAAAGATCTTCGCGATCTCATCGTCCCGCTTGGTCCTGAGATACTCGGAAAGCGGAGTTTTCCCGATAGAGCGCACAAAGGGGTCGAGAACCGAGAGGCTGTGCCATTTGTCATTGGTCATGGCTTTGGCTTCCGGGGAAAGCGGGGTAGCGTTGTAGGCTTTCACCGCGCTGACAATGTGCGGATCAGTGCTGTAGGCTTCGAGTTGCTTAATGCGGGCATCCAGCTTGGCTTTAAGCTCCGGTGGAGCCTCCGCCAGGCAACTCGCCGCCGCAATTAGCACTGCCACTATCGTGATCAGTGACGCCTTGCATAGGCTATTCATGATGTTCTCTCCGTGGTGAGCTGCGATCCTCCGAGCGCCGCTGCTCGCGGTTGTTTCTCCGCTCGGTGGCCTTCCTATCGGCCCAGAAACGCAAGGCCTTTAGTTACCTTTGTGCTGGAATCCGTTGCCAGTCTCCTTCTCGCCCTGTTACGATGCCACCCCGAGGAGCCCTCATGGACACTAAGACGATTCTTGCTGAACTACGTGCGGAGCGCGACCGCATCGACCAGGCGATTACGGCAATCCAGAGTTTGAATTCTTCAACCGGGCAGCACAAGGTGGGCCGCCAGCCCAAAGCAGCGGCTGGGCGGAGAAGGCGCAGCCGTATGAGCGCCACGGCGCGGAGAAAGCTGTCGCGGCTGCTGAAGCAACGTTGGGCCCAGGGCAAGATGAAGCCGGGGGCAAAGGCGGCGTAGAAACTTCCAGGCGCGTCTTCGGCGCGGCTCCTAAATGAGCAATGGAAACTACCCGTCGCCGGGAGTCGCTTACCAAGGCGTACATACGCTGATCGGTTATGGAGCGGTGCTGACGGCCGCGTTCCGCTTAAGCCACTGGACCTATGGATTCTTCGCCGTCCTGGTTTTCGCGCTGGTGAAGGAATTCATCATCGACATTTTCGGCAAGGAGCACGACTCCTTCATGTCCAGCCTGGAGGATTTCGCCTTTTACATGGTTGGCGCCGCGGCTGGCATCATTGTGGCCACGGTCAAATGACAGCGGCGACCGAGTGACATGCGTCTCCCCACTGTCTTACTAGTTCCCTTTCTGCTGTTGGGCATTTGCCGGGTCGCTGCGCAAACGGAGGCGCCGGCAAATACGGCCGACGTCGAACGCCGCATCGACTCCTTGCTACAGCAGATGACGGTCGAAGAAAAACTGGGCCAGCTTTCTCTATACACCTCGGCTACTCCGCAGAATCTGGAACTGGTTCGCCAGGGTAGAGCCGGTTCGCTGTTCAACGTCACCGGCGCGCAGAACACGAATGCCGCGCAGCGCATTGCCGTCGAGCAATCGCGCCTGAAGATTCCGCTGCTCTTCGGCTATGACGTGATCCATGGCTACCGGACGATTTTTCCCGTTCCCATGGCCACCGCGAGCAGCTTCGATCCCCAACTGATGGAAGAAGTCGAACGCGTGGCCGCCAGGGAAGCCACCGCCGGCGGGGTGAAATGGACCTTCGCACCCATGGTGGATATCACGCGTGACCCCAGGTGGGGCCGGATGGTCGAGGGCGCTGGCGAGGATCCCTATCTCGGTTCTGTAGTTGCGGCTGCCCGAGTGCGCGGCTTTCAGGGACGCGACTTGGCTGATCCGCAAAGCCTGGCGGCTTGTGCCAAGCACTTCGCCGCCTACGGCGGGGCCGAAGGCGGTCGCGACTACAACACGGTGGACATCTCCGAGCAGCTGCTGCGGGAGGTGTATCTGCCGCCTTTCCACGCTGCTCTCCAAGCAGGCGCAGCCACCCTGATGGCCGCCTTTGAAGACCTGAACGGCATTCCCGCCACCGCCAACCGGCACCTTCTAACTGAAATTCTTCGCCGCGAGTGGCACTTCGATGGATTGGTGGTCAGCGATTACGACGCGGTGCACGAACTGATCGCACACGGAGTCGCCGCCAACGACCAACAGGCGGCGCTGGAGGCGCTCACCGCCGGCGTAGATATGGATATGGCCGACGGCGTCTACCAGAGCTTGCTATCGCTTGATCCCAGCAAGTTGCCGATGAATCCTCTCGATGAAGCCGTGCGACGAGTGCTGCGCCTCAAGTTCAAGGCAGGTCTTTTCCAGAATCCTTACACCGACCCTGCACGGGAACGAACCGCCGAGCTGACTCCAGAAAACCTGAAAGTGGCGCGCCGGGCGGCGCAAGAATCCTTGATTCTGCTGAAGAATCAAAACGATCTTCTGCCGCTGGATAAGTCGCTGAAGAGTATTGCTGTCGTAGGTCCGCTGGCGGATGACCAGGCTGACCAGCTCGGATCTTGGGCCGGCAATGGCCGCGCAGAGGACGTGGTGACCCCGCTCAAGGGGATCCAGGCCAAGCTGCCGCAGGCTCGCGTGCTCTACGCCAAGGGCGTCGATATTCCCTCGTTCGAGCAACAGGCGCCAAAGGCTGTCGCAGCGCCCGCGCCCCTCAGCGCAACGGGAGTAGCCAGAACCACCACTACAGCCGGCCCGGGAGGAATCGCCGAGGCGGTTCATGCGGCAGAAAAGGCGGATGTGACGATCATCTTTCTGGGAGAGCTGGCTCAAATGACCGGCGAAGCCAGCTCCCGCGCCTCGCTGGATTTTCCCGGCCGGCAACAGGAGTTGCTGCAGCAGGTGGTCGCAACAGGAAAGCCGGTGGTACTGGTGCTGGAGAGCGGACGTCCGCTCGATATACGCTGGGCGAACGACCACGTAGCAGCCATCGTCCAGGCGTGGTACCCGGGGGTGCAGGCCGGCAACGCGATTGCCGACGTGCTGTTTGGCGACGTCTCGCCTAGTGCCCGCCTACCCATGAGCTGGCCCCGGACGGTAGGCCAAATTCCCATCTACTACGACCATAAGAGCACCGGCCGACCCACCTCGCCCGATCGCTGGCACACCGGCTATCTCGACGAGAGTTCGGAACCTTTGTTCCCTTTTGGGTATGGGCTTAGCTATACCACTTTTCGGTACAGCAACCTCAAAGTCTTGTCGGGAACTGTCGCTCCAACCGGGGAACTTCGCGTGCAGGCGGAAATCGAGAACGTGGGCCGGCGCACCGGCACCGAAGTTGCCCAACTTTATGTGCATGATCGCGTTGCGCCTACCTCTCGTCCGGTGCGCGAGTTGAAGGGCTTCCAGCGCATCACCCTGCAACCGGGGGAGAAGAAAACTCTGCAGGTCACCTTGAACGCCAACGAATTGGGCTCCTACGATCCCGAGCTGCACTGGGTGGTGCCAGCCGGAATCTACGACGTTTGGGTCACCCCGAGTGCCACAAAAGGTATTCACGGAACGTTTCAAATTGGCTTACAATGAAAACAATTAGCCACAGAAAACGAGTTGTTGATATCGCCACTGTGCTTACAATAGCAGGCAGACTCAGAACCGCCACAACGCATCCTCGTCTGTAGCCCCTTCGTTCGCAGTCCGATTCTCTGGCCAGAAACGACACATGAAACGACAGGAAAGTTTCTGGAGCGCCTGGGATGAGCGTGTATCGGCGCTTCGCAACGTGCCCCCCGTGCTGAAGATCGTGTGGCGGTCCGGCCCCACGGTTGTGGCGCTCGGGCTGGTCTCGCGCGTCCTTGTCTCACTTCTGCCCCTGGCACTGCTGGCCATCACCAAGGTGATCGTGGACTACGTTGTCCACGCGATCTCGACCCACCAGATGGTCCCGCAGCGATTCTGGTGGCTGGTAGCGGCGGAGTTTGGGCTGGCGGTGCTGACCAGCGTTCTTGGGCGGGTGATCGACTATCTCGACTCCGTGCTGGCCGACAAATATTCGCAGCATGTGAGTGTGCGGGTCATGGCGCATGCCGCCGAGCTGGACGTGGTCGCCTATGAGAACCCGGTGTTTTATGACCGGCTGGAACGGGCTCGCGTGCAGGCCACCGACCGTCTGGCCATGATTCAAGCCCTGGGACGCCTGGTACAGCAGGTGGTAACCACTCTTTCTATGTCGTTATATATCGTGTCCTTCTCGCCCTGGCTGCTGCTCCTGCTGGTGGCCGGGCTGATTCCTGCGTTCGTCGGGGAGAGCCATTTCGCTTTCCTGGGATATGCCAAGAACTTCCGCCAAACTCCAGTCCGCCGGCAACTGGACTATCTGCGCTTGCTGGGCGGGAGCAAGGAAGCAGCCAAGGAACTCAAGCTCTTCGGTTTGAAGGATTTCCTGACCCAGCGCTTTGCCCGCCTGTATGACGGCATTTACCAGGAGAACGTTGATCTGTTCCGCCGCAAGCTGATCGCGGGCGTTTTCCTCTCGACGCTGGGCACGATGGGCTACTACTCGGCTTATGTGTTCATCATCTGGCGCACCCTTACCGGGGCTCTGAGCATTGGCGCCATGACCGCCTTGACGGGCGCCATTTTGCAGGTCAGCGGCAACATCCAGCAGTTGTTCTCGACTCTATCCGGCATCGCCGACCAGGCCTTGTTCCTCACCGACCTGCTGGCCTTCTTCGAGATGCAGCCGACGATCCGCTCCAAGCCCAACGCGCTGCCCGCGCCGCGGCCGATCCAGCAGGGATTCGAATTTCGCGACGTGTGGTTCTCGTATCCGGGAACCGACCGCATGGTTCTCCAGGGGCTGAATTTCCGCCTCCGTCCCGGCGACCGCGTGGCCATGGTCGGGGAAAACGGGCAAGGCAAGACCACGATCGTGAAGCTGATTACCCGGCTCTACGATCCGACCGAAGGCCAGATCCTGCTCGACGGCGTGGACCTTCGCGAGTACGACCTGGAAGATCTTTATCGCGAGATCGGGGTCATCTTTCAGGATTTCATGCGCTATGAAATGACCGCGGGCGAGAACATCGCCGTCGGCCGCATCGAAGAGCTCGACAATCGGGAGCTGCTTTGCCGGGCGGCGCGCAAGAGCCTGGCCCACGAAGTCGTGGAAAAACTTCCCTGGCGCTACGAGCAGATGTTGGGCCGCCGCTTCGAAACCGGAGTCGATCTTTCCGGCGGCGAGTGGCAAAAGCTGGCGCTGGCGCGCGCCTACTTGCGCGACGCACAACTTCTGATTCTGGACGAACCCACGGCTGCGCTCGACGCGCGCAGCGAATTCGACGTTTTCCGCCGCTTCTCCGAACTTACTACTGGCAAGACAGCGCTGTTTATCTCCCATAGGTTCTCCACCGTGCGCATGGCCGATCGCATTGTGGTACTCGACGATGGACGGATCACCGAGGAGGGAAGCCATGCCGAACTGGCGGACCTGGGTGGCCGCTACGCCGAGATGTTTGAAATGCAGGCAGCCAGCTATCGATAGGGAACCCTAGCAAATGGCCCACAGTACGCACCTTGAAATCCTGTGCGCGGAAGCGCAACGCTTTCCCCAACCTCCGCCCGAGACAGCTGCCGAGGACCTGCGCGCCGCTGCCAGCAACTTGGCGGGCACGCTGACCCGAGTGCCGGACCGGCGCTCGTCCCGCTTCTTTGCCCAGCACTGGAAGTCGCTGAAGGCAGCGCTCGAATCTGTGCTGGCCGAAGTGGCGGCGCCGGCGCCGTTCGCGGTTTCCGACGAGTTCCGCTGGCTGCAGGAGAACACCCGTCTTCTCCACAATGCGCTGCAAGATACCGCCGACTTGTGCAAGGTACTGAAGAAGGCTCCACAAGTCCGTCTTCGCGCCGGAGCTATCGCCCCCAGGGCCATGGCGGTCGCGGAAGGCTATCTGGCGGCGGCCGACTATCGCTTTGACGGCCAGGCTTTCGCTGCTTACGTCGAAGTCTTCGAGGAAACCGCGGTTCTCAACGTGGCGGAGATTTGGGGACTGGTTCTTTGTCTCAAGCTGGCGCTGCTCGAGGAGGTTGCGGCTCGCGCCGTGCGGCTGCTCAGGGCCCCGGCTGGCCTATACGGCATAGCTGACTGCATGCGCAGCCTGCACCTCCTTGTCCAGACGTCATGGAAGGACCTGCTCGAGCCGCTCATCGTGTTGGACCGCGTTCTGCGTGAGGACCCAGTGGGCGCCTACCCGGCGATGGATTTTGAAAGCCGCGAACAATACTGGAACTCCGTCTCCAACATCGCGTCTCATTCCGAGCTGAGCGAGATGGAGGTGGCCATCGAGGCGCTGTCGCTGGCTCGAGAAGCCAGCCACGCCAGCAAGAGGAATGGCTCCGATCCCCGACTGTTGCTGCGAAAGGCGCACGTCGGCTACTACCTCGTCGGAGACGGGACGCCTGTTTTGCACCGCAAGGCGGGATTCCGCCCGCCCATCCGCCAGAGAATGGCAGCGTTTCTGCGCCGGCATCCCGATGGCTACTACCTGTATGGCATAGCCCTGTTCACAGTCATGGTGATGGCGGCGGCGCTACGGGCGATCGTCGGCTGGTCGGCTGCGCCGAGCGCGTTTCTGCTCGCCCTCATCGCCTTGTTGCTGCCCTGTTCGCAGGCTGCCGTCGAGCTGATGAACTGGCTGACCACATCGCTGCTGCCGGTTCAGCTTCTTTCCAAGCTCGACTTTTCCGAGGGCGTTCCCGACCACTGCGCCACCGTGGTCGCCGTTCCCGCCCTCCTCTTGAGCGAAGCGCAGGTGCGGCGGCTGGTGGAGGATCTGGAGGTCCGGTACCTGGGAAATCGTGATCGCAACCTGCACTTTTCCCTGCTGACTGATCTCCCGGATTCCGACGAACCCGCAGAGGAAAACGATCCTCTGGTCGCGCTCTGCGCCGAACTGATCGGCAAGCTGAACGAAAAATATGCCGGGCAAGGCCGGGGATCGTTCTTGCTCCTGCATCGGCATCGCGTTTACAACCCGGGCGAGCGGGTGTGGATGGGCTGGGAGCGCAAGCGCGGCAAGCTGATGGATTTCTACCGGCTCCTGCGCCGGCAGGACGACAGCTTTCCGGTCAAGGTCGGTGACCTTTCGCTGCTGCCGCGCGTGCGTTTTGTCATCACGCTGGATGCGGATACAGAACTGCCTCGGGGATCGGCGCAGCGGATGATCGGCACCCTGGCCCATCCTCTCAACCAACCCATCATCGATTCCGAGCGCAAAGTCGTCGTCTCCGGCTACGGCATCCTGCAGCCCCGGGTGGGGGTGAGCGTGCAGAGCGCGAGCAGCTCGCGGCTGGCCAACATCTACTCCGGGCAGACCGGGCTTGACATTTATACCCGCGCGGTTTCCGACGTGTACCAGGACCTGTACGGCGAGGGCATCTTTACCGGAAAAGGGATCTGCGAAGTCGATGCCCTGCTCGCCGTCCTCGACCATCGCTTCCCGGACAATGCCCTGCTGAGCCACGATCTGATTGAGGGCGCCTACGCGCGCGCCGGCCTGGCCAGCGACATCGAACTCATCGACGACTATCCTTCGCACTACAGCGCCCATAATCGTCGCAAGCACCGCTGGATGCGCGGCGACTGGCAGGTTACGGAGTGGCTGCTGCCGCGCGTTCCGGACGCGACCGGCAAGCGCGTTCCCAATCCCATTACGCTGGTCTCGCGTTGGAAGATCCTCGACAACCTGCGCCGCAGCCTGGTGGAACCCGCCACCTTGCTGATGCTGATCCTCGGCTGGCTGCTGCTGCCGGGCTCGCCTTGGCGATGGACCGTGGCCACCATCCTGCTGATGTTCTCGCCATCGTGGCTCCAGTCTGCGTTCGCCCTCGTGCGGGCGGCGTGGAAACGCAATCTTGCCCAGGCCCGGAGCGGCCTGAGCACGCTTCTTGCCGGCAGCGTTGCTGTGCTGCTGCGGCTCACCTTTCTTGCCCACCAGACGCTGCTTTCCCTCGATGCCATCGTGCGCGTGCTGGTGCGGCGGCTGGTGACGCGTCGCGGGCTGCTGGAGTGGGAAACCGCCGCCGAGGCCGAACTGGGCAACGGCCGGCGGACTTTGGTGGACCGCTATCTCGATTGGACTCCCGCCGTGGCCATCGCCCTGGGCTTGCTGCTGTGGGCGGAGCGGCCCCTTGCCTTGCTGCCGGCGGCTCCCATCCTGCTGCTCTGGGCGTGCAGCAAGCGGATGGCGCTGTGGCTGAACCAGCCGCTACACGCCGCGCGCTACGAAATGTCGGCGCAGGACCGCTGGCTCCTTCGCCGTGTCGCGTTGCGCACCTGGCGATACTTCGCGGAATGGAGCAACCAAGAGCACCATTGGCTGATTCCGGACAACCTCCAGGAGGAGCCTTCCCGGCTGGCGGAGCGTACCTCTCCCACCAACCTTGGCCTGCTGTTGAATGCTCGCCAAGTGGCCTGCGAGCTGGGATACATCACCGTCCCGGAATTCGCGGAGTTGACCTCCCGCACGCTCGCAACCATCGAAGCCCTTCCCAAGTACCAGGGGCACTTATTCAACTGGTATGACACGCGCACGCTGGCGCCGCTCCCGCCTCGCTTCGTGTCTTCGGCGGACAGCGGAAACCTGGTGGCAGCGCTCTGGTCGTTGAAGCAGGGATCTCTGGAACGGCTGTGGCAACCGTTGCTCCCGGCATCACTGCTGGAGGGTTTTCTGGACCACCTGATGGAGCTAGGTCAGCAGAGTGGGGATTTTACCAAGCAGCATTCCCACCCCGCTGACTGGTTGCCGCAGATGCGCCACCTTGCCGACACCCTGCCGTCCGATCCTGGTTCCGCGGTGGAAGGTCTGAATGGTAATAGCGATCTGCGATGGTTTTCCGAGCAGGCGCGCACGCGACAGGAGAGCGTCACCCGCACCGTACTCCTGTATTGTCCGTGGCTGCTGCCCGAATTCGCTTCGCTGCGTGAGAATCCGGCTCTCCACTTGAAAGCTGTTGAGGAACCCTCGCTGGAGCGGCTGCCGGCCTTCATCGAAGCTGCCGCAGCGCGCCTGGCCAGCTCGGTCACCACGGCTCCTCTTGACCAGCAGCCGGTTTACCGAAGCCTGCAGGCGCTGCTGGCCGAAGCACGAGAGAATGCAGAGCGCCTGATCCAGGACCTGCGCATGATCGCCACCCATGCCGGCCGGCTCGCCAACGACATGGATTTCGGCTTCCTCTTCAACCGCTGGCGCAAGCTGCTATCCATAGGCTTCGATGTGGACGCTCAGCAGCTTCATGGAGCCTGCTACGATCTGCTGGCCTCGGAAGCCCGCTTGGCGCTGTTCGTTGCCATTGCTAAGGAAGAGGTCCCACAGGAAGCCTGGTTCCTGATGGGCCGTCCCCACACCCGGGACGGCGACCGGCCGGTCCTGATGTCGTGGACAGGAACCATGTTCGAATACCTGATGCCGGCGCTCTGGATGCGGACCTATCCCAACACGCTGCTGGAGCGCTCACGCTCCGAGGCAATTCGCTCCCAACAGGCTTATGCGGCGCGCAAGCGCATTCCCTGGGGCATCTCGGAATCGGCGCACGCCCAGCGGGACGACGCCGGCATCTATCAATACCGCGCGTTCGGGCTGCCCCCGCTGGCGCTGCACAAAGATGAAACCGACGCGCTGGTGGTCTCGCCCTATTCCACCCTATTGGCACTGCCGGTCGATGCCGGCGGCTCGGTGCACAATCTGCGCCGCATTTACAAAGAGGGCTGGCTGGGAAGCTACGGGTATTACGAGGCGGCGGATTATACCCCGGGGCTGCGCTCTTCCAGGCGCCGCCCCTACGAGCTGGTGCGTTGCTGGATGGCGCATCACCAGGGTATGAGCTTGCTGGCCATCGCCAATCTGTTTCACGACAACGTCGTGCAGCGGTGGTTCCACAACAATCCGCGGGTGCAGGCTACCGAACTGCTGCTCCAGGAGAAGCCGGTTGCCGGGGCTGGGTTGCGGCGCGCGCAACAAGGCAGTGCTGCGTAAACTCAGCGAAACTGATATCCGCCCTTGAGCTCGCAGCGATAGGTCTTGTTGCGATCTCTGTCCGTGGTGAGGGTACAGTCCGCCCAGCTCAAGCACAGAGTTGGGCCCAGCGGAAAGACAATCGCCTCCCCGTTTACGTCCGCTTCAATGCTTTGGCCTTCCGCCGTGCCCGGCACGCTGAAATTCAGCGTCCGCCCAAAGATCGCCGGATGCGACTCGCGGATGACATCGCTCTCCATGGGATGGTAGACCTCGGCTTCCAGCAGGAAGGTAGTGGTGTCGGACCAGTTCAGCACCGAAGCCGTAATTTTTCTGCCGCCTTCGGAATAGCCGTCCGACTCGATTTGCGTAAAGGGACAGGGTCCGGCGATGCAGGAGAGTCTGGCGTTGCGGAACTCGTTGCCTTCGCCGGCATCCAGCACCGTAGAAGCGACCGTAGCCTTCCATTTCCCGTCCGGCGAGCACGGCAGCCGGCCATTACATTGTACGTTGCCGGTATTGACCGCTTCGAAAGTCCTGACAGCGCTCCCCACGCTCACCGCAGCCGTGGTCTTCATGGAATACCTGATCCTGACGTTGGCGATCGGCACTTGGGGCCGCTTCGGTTCCGGCTCAACCTTCGAGGCGAGCGACACCATGTGCAGGATATAGATCTTGTCCGCAATGCTTTCGTTGACGTCGAGAGGTTTGTAACCGGAATGCCGGAATTTGAGGCTGATGGGTTGCCCGCGCCGCGTCCACCGCCGCAAACTGATGCTGAACGCGCCCTCCGGCCCGGTCTTGGCCACGCTTGAGGTCGAGCCGATGGTGGCCGTGACCTCCACGTCAGCGATAGGCGATTCCTTCCTGGGATCCGAATTCCACTCGAGGACGGCGCCCTTTAGCGAGCTTGGGCCCTTGCGGCAACCCATTAATCCGCCCGCCGCCAGCATGCCGCCGAGGATCACCACCATGGCAGCTTGGATCGCCGTCTTCTGTTTATCAGCCATTCGGGACTTTAGCCAAATTGTTTCTAGCATCCTCACCCAAGGCAAAGATCACTTAAAATTTATTGGATGAACGCCAAGACTGGCAAATCGCTCCCGCTTTCCCGGCGCAAGGTGCTGAAAGGGATTCTGGGCGCGGCCGCGGCTGTCCCCTTCAGCCGGTGGACAAGCACTGCTTTCGCAGCCGCGAGCGAGCCATCGATTTGCACTCGGGGTCTCCCCCCGCCAACCAGTCTCTCCGCTGACGACGAGCGTTTCCTGGAAGACTTGGAGAAAGAAAATTTCCTCTATTTCTGGGAACAGGCCAGCCCGCAAACCGGCTTGGTCAAGGATCGGTGCAAGGTAACGGGGCCAGATAAGACAGTGGTGGCCAGCATCGCCGCCACAGGCTTCGGGCTCACCGCGCTCTGCATTGGGCACAAACGCGGGTATATCAAGCTTGCTGAGGCGCGCGACCGCGCCCTGGTCACCCTGCGCTTCCTCTGGAAGACGCTGCCCACGCATCGGGGATTTTTCTTCCATTTTGCGAACGTGGATACGGGAGAACGGATGTGGGAATCCGAAGTGTCCTCGGTGGATACCGCAATCTTGCTGTGCGGCGTGCTGACCTGCCGCAAGTACTTCGAAGCATATTCTGAAATCAGCCGCCTGGGGTATGACATCTTCAACCGGGTGGATTGGACCTGGCTGTCGGAGGACACCACCCTGCTGCCCAATGGATGGGCGCCTGAAATTGGCTTCCTGCCGTATCGCTGGCAGTCGTACAGCGAGCTGATGATGATCTATCTCCTGGGCCTGGGGTCCTTGACCTATCCGCTGCGCCCGGAGGCCTGGACGGCCTGGAAACGGACCACCTTCGAATACGACGGCCTGCGCTACATCGGTTCGTTCGCGCCCCTGTTCGTGCACCAGTATTCGCAAGCCTGGTTCGACTTCCGCGGCAAGCGCGACCGTTATGCCGATTATTTTCATAACTCGGTGATTGCCACGGAGGTGCATCGCCGTTTCTGTCTGGAACTGGCCAAGCAGTTTCCCGACTACAGCGAGAATCTGTGGGGGATCACCGCCTCGGATTCGGAAAAGGGCTACGTGGTCTGGGGCGGCCCGCCCACCACGGGGCCGATTGACGGCACCGTAGTTCCCAGCGCAGCCGCTGGCTCGCTGCCGTTTATGCCGCAGCCCGCTATGCGGGTGCTTCGCACGATCAGAGACAAATACCCCAACGCCTGGAGCCGCTACGGGTTCGTCAACGCCTTCAACCCGCTGAAGAACTGGTATGACCCTGACGTTATCGGGATTGACACCGGAATCACTCTGGTCATGGCGGAAAACGCGCGCACCGGGTTCGTCTGGGACACGTTCATGAAGAACCCGGAAGCGCGGCGCGGCATGCAAAGCGCCGGATTCAAGACCTACAAGCCCGCGGCAACGTGAGGGCGCGAAGCGGGCGTAAGAGCTCCGGATGTAGCCTCTAATCCGCCGTACCGCCCTGCACAATCGAGGCACGCCGGGCGTGCCATGATTGCTCGATCTCTTCCAGCGTTCGTCCCTTGGTCTCCGGTACCAGGTAATACGAGAAGAGCCAGGCGGCAACCGCCAGCACTCCGTAGAGCCAGAACGTCCAGGTGGGTCCCAACAGTTCCACCAGGGTCAGAAAGGTGATCGAGACCAGCAGGTTGAAGGTCCAGTTGGCGCCGGCCGCCGTGCCCTCGGCCAAGCCGCGGATCTTCAGCGGATAAATCTCCGATATGAGCAGCCAGAAGATCGGACCCAGGCTGATGGCGAAGAAAGCGACGTATGCCATCAAGGTCACAACCGCTACCCAGGCAAGAGCTCCGTTGCCAGCCATCATGCGGAAGGCCAGTCCCAGCACGCCGAGCGAGACAATCATGCCGGCGATGCCGGTCAGCAAGAGAGGGCGCCGCCCGGCGCGATCAATGAGCCACATAGAGACGATGGTCATGATCACGTTCACCAGGCCGATACCGGCGGTCGCCAGGATTGCGCCCGCAGCCGACGAAATGCCTGCCGACTGAATAATGGTCGGAGCGTAGTAGATGACGGTATTGATACCGGTGACTTGCTGGAATATCGCCAGCCCGATGCCGATGATCAGGGCGGGGCGAACCGCCGGCATCAGCAGATCCGACCACCGGCCGCGCTCCGGCGCCTGTTGCAGGTTGGTGCGAATTTCCTCCATCTCCGCCTGCACATCCGGGGTGCCACGAATGCGCGCCAGGACGGCATGGGCAGCCTCCATGTCGCCGCGCTCGGCCAGCCAGCGCGGGCTTTCCGGCAGGAACAACATGCCCAGCCCAAGAATTGCGCCTGGCACCGCCGCCAACCCCAGCATCCATCGCCAGGCGGCGCTCTCGGCAAAGCCGTAATCGACCAGGTAAGCGCACAGAATCCCGATGGTGATCGCCAGTTGGAAAAGCGAAACCTGCCATCCGCGCGCCTTGGGGGGAGAGACTTCGGAGATGTAGACCGGCACCGTGGTGCACGCCAATCCGATCCCCAGCCCGACAATCGCGCGCCCGACCACCAGGACGGTCAGGGATGGCGCAACGGCGCAGAGAATCGCCCCAGCAATGAAGATGATGGAGGTAGCGAGCAGCGTAAGCCGCCGGCCGAAGCGATCGGCCAAACGGCCTCCCGTGAGGGCAGCGACCGCAGCGCCCGCCAACACCACGCTCACCACCAATTCCTGCGGGAAGGTCGCGAGAGCAAAATCCTTCTTGATGAAAATCACCGCCCCGGAGATGACGCCGGTGTCATAGCCAAACAGCAGCCCACCCAAGGCAGCGAAGACCGCCGCAAGGTAAACGAACCCCGTACCGGCTGCCTGACTTGCAGCCGGGGGAATAGGCGACGCTTCCGTGTTCGTTGTATGCAAGATTTCACCTCAATCCCACGTGAGATGCCGGGCGAAGCGGCCAGGAGTCCCTCACCCCACGGTGTACTCTATTGTGCGGCAAATGAGGCCGGCTGCGTGCACAAGCCTAAAATTCTGCTGTTGCTGGTTCTGGTCTGCCTGGATCAGACAACCGCACTCCCAGCCGGCGCTGCCTCGCACGGCGATAGACTTCAGGCAATTTCACAATACATCGCCGCCGGCTGGGACAGCCTCACGCGCTCGACCAGCCGCTGCGACAGCGTCATCGATCCCAAGCGAAAAGAGCCTTCGGTTCTTTATCTGCCCGCCGATTACGCCGTCCCGGCAGCAATACCTAAGATGCAAACGCAGTGCGGGGTTGCGGTCAGGTCCCTGCCATTCGTCATTCATGGACCGGGGAAAGTCACGCACAGCATCTCTCCTCCGGGGCTGCTTTTTCTCGAGAACCAGTATGTCGTCCCGGGAGGCAGGTTCAACGAGATGTACGGCTGGGACAGCTACTTCATCGTGCTCGGCCTCTTGCGCGACCACCGGCTCGCGCTGGCGAAGGGCATGGTGCGAAACTTCTTTTTCGAGATCGATCACTACGGCGCCGTCCTCAACGCCAACCGGACTTATTACCTGACTCGCAGCCAGCCTCCCTTCCTCTCGTCGATGGTGATGGCCATCTACCAAGCCGAAAAATCAGACGGGCGCAGCGGCGAAGCCTGGCTCGGCGAGGCTTATCCGTATGTGCATAAGGACTACCAAATGTGGACTCGCAGCCCGCATCTTGCGGGAGATACCGGTCTTTCCCGCTATTACGATTTCGGAGAAGGACCAGCCCCTGAAAGTCTGGAGGGAGAACCTGGGTATTATCGCAAAGTCGCGGCATATTTTCTGGCGCATCCCCAGCAAGCAAACGGATACATCTCCGGGGACGGGCGTGGCGCCCCGGCTGTCGCGCCCGGAACCCCTCGCTTCGAAGTGCAGGTTTGCGACGCCCAGCAGACGCCAGGATCTGGTTGCGACCCGGTCTGCTCCGTCCAACTCGCGGCCGATTACTTCAAAGGCGACCGCGCCATGCGCGAATCGGGCTTCGATCCCTCGTTTCGTTTCGGCCCCTATGGCGCGGCAACGCACCATTACGCCCCTGTGGGCCTCAATAGCCTTCTCTACAGGACAGAGAGGGACATGGAAGAGATCAGTATTCTGCGGGGACACAAACGGGAGGCGTCGCACTGGCGACAGCTCGCCGACCAGCGGGCGGCGAGAATGCGCGAGCTGCTCTGGAATGCGACGCAAGGCATGTTCTTCGACTATGACCTGCGCCGCGGAAGACGCTCCGACTATCCATACGCAACTACGTTTTATCCGCTGTGGGCCGGTCTGGCGACACAGGAAGAAGCGAAAGCAGTGGCCAAGAATCTCCCGCGCTTTGAACAACCGGGCGGGCTCGCCATGAGCACCCGCGAGACGGGCGTGCAATGGGACTATCCCTATGGCTGGGCTCCGATTCAATTGCTGGCGGTGGAGGGTCTGCGGCGCTACGGCTACGACGCCGAGGCCAATCGCATTTCCTACGAATTCCTCTCAACGGTGCTGGACAATTTTCAACGAGACGGCACCATCCGGGAGAAGTACAACGTGGTTACCCGTTCTTCGGAAATCCAGGTCACGGCCGGCTATGCGGCCAACGTCGTGGGCTTTGGCTGGACCAATGGAGTGTTTCTCGAATTACTGAGTCGCCTTTCCGGCAAGCCGGCGGAGCACTTGCGCGAAGCGCGGACGGTGCATTGATTGTAACGGGGGGATTCCCACATCCCATCTTATGTTGGACGAGAGCCCACATATCTTCTTTATGCCGCTGTTAGTTGGCGAGAATCGCCCAGGTGGCAATCACGCTGGCGGCGGTAGTAAAGGCTCCGTATTTCGAATAGATTTGACCGGCCTCGTGCTTGGCAGCCGCCATGTCGCCCGACGGATTCGGAATCTGCGGATCCGAGGCATTGCGGATGGCATACCACGTGACCTGCGGAAATCCATGCATCACGAACCCGATCATCGCGTCGCCCATGTCACACACCCGACCAAGCCCCCGAAGCTTATAGTGGTCCGTCGAGTCATCGAAGCCGAAGAAATCGGTGGTAACAATGTTGGCCCCCGGCCCGTGCCAGAACTTAGGCTCAGCGCGGCCGCCTTGGATTTTTGCCGCGTTGATTTGAGTGAGCTGCGGCGTAATCGCGGACACGGCCGCCGAAGGCAGGGCCGATGTCTGGAAGGACGCGGACTTCCAAGGCTCGTTTTTAAACTGGGTAGTACAGAAGAAGCGGGTAGCTGACGCAATCACCACGTCACCGAGTAAGACATCCTTGCCAATCCCGCCGCCCGTCCCCGTGGTGATGAGAGTTTTGGGTCGAATTGTGTTTAGCAGTTCGCTGGTGAGCTTCTGTAGCGGGAGCTTGGGTCCGTCGTAGTCCAGATGCAGGCCGGACTTGAAGAGCAGGACCCTCTTGTTGCCGATCGTGCAGGGAAAATACAACCCCAAGCTGTGGTAATAGCGCGCCATATCTTTTTGCTGGTCATTGAATGGCGCTCGGTCTCCAGTTACCAGGGGAACGTATTCGGAAACGTTGTGGCGATACTCATACCATTCTGTGGTCGGATACCCTGGCGTGAACAGCGCCGCCAGGGCCGCTGCTTCGGCCGCCGTCCACGTCATCACGACGGCGTCGTAGCCGCTAAACTTCGACAAGTCGTCGGATTCCGCCGGCGTGTGCGGCAGGGGCGCCGGCTTCGGCGGGTTGTTCGGCCACGGGACCACGACCGGCAGGCGTTCAGCCGCGCTCAAGAAAGCGGCCTCTACGCCGGCCGCCTTGAAACGTTCGGGGGGCGATTCGGGATTATAGTTAAGGACCAGATCTTCGACATCAGCACCTTTAATCACTGGTGGTGCGCTCCTTCCGGCGGAACACCCCGCTCTCGCAGCTGAACCTTGAACTGGCAACTCGATTGGGGCAGCCAGACCCTGCCGATCTCAGCCTTTGGGAAGATGCCGGGCCTGTTGGCAAGGGACACTGCTTCGAAAACGGGCGCAAGATACCTCACGGGCAAGCCCGGTTTGCAAGAAAATTGTTTCTTGTTCCATTTTCGGAACAAGCGCAGGATTGTCTTCCCACTCGGAACGTTTCGGGGCATTCTGGCGGGCCTGTTTGCCCGCCGCGGCAATGTCGCACGGCGCCGTGCTGGTGTGAACATGGGGGTTGATATGTCCGATACAGTCCAACACCTGTTCGTTCTCATGCTGGAGAATCGGGCGTTCGACCACATGCTCGGCTTCTCAGGCATTACGGGGAGGGAGGCGGAAACCGGCGCGCCGACGAAGATCAATGGCCTGACTGGAACCGAAACGAACAGCTTCAACGGCGGCACGTACCGGGTTTCCCCCGGCGCCGATTACGTCATGCCAGCCGACCCCGGCCACGAGTTCAATAATGTTCTGGAACAACTTTGCGGAGAGGGAGCGACATACCCGTCAGGCGGCGCCTATCCAGCCATCATCGACAGCGGATTCGTTGCCTCCTATGTGGCCAGTGGTGGGGGTGCGAACCCGGGCGAAATCATGAAATGCTTTGCGCCCGAGCAGCTTCCAGTCCTGGTCGCTTTGGCGCGGGAGTTTGGGCTTTGCGACAATTGGCACGCCTCGATGCCAGGACCTACGTGGCCGAACCGCATGTTCGTGCACGCAGCCTCTTCCGGCGGACTCGACCACAGCCCGACCACCCGGGAGATCGTCGAATGGGAGACGGTAGGAGGCTTTCAATTCAAGGCGGGCAGCGTCTTCGATGCCCTGAAAAAGAAAGGGATATCGTGGCGCTTATATGCCGGTGATGATTTTCCTATGGTCGCGGCGCTAAAGGGCATCAGCCTGTTTGATATCCGGCCCTACAGCGGCTTTGCCGCCGACGTTGCTCAGGCCGCGTATCCGTATAGCTACATCTTCATTGAGCCAAGCTACGATGTCCTGAATGACTACAGAAACAGCA
>Ga0335081_10003206_pt1 | contig 25701 bp, 18 predicted proteins | sample Lox_Sample_35_FD_206713 | JGI IMG/M metagenome (GOLD analysis project Ga0335081, IMG submission 206713) | Soil microbial communities from Loxahatchee National Wildlife Refuge, Florida, United States - Lox_Sample_3.5 | ecosystem: Environmental > Terrestrial > Soil > Wetlands | place: USA...
TGTTTTCGGTCCGGGGAACTTCATTGTCATTCGGACCGCGATAAGCGATCTCAAAACCGGATTCTCTCGGCGTGACCGAAGCGCGCAGATACAAATTCAGGGCAATCGCAGCGCAGTCGAAGGCACAGCCCACGTTTGCGCTGGAGGCAGGAACGACAACAGAAAATGCGCGCCCGGATGAACTAGATCGCGGCGGCACGACTAGGAGACGGCGGAAACGGCCATGGCCTGTCCCATGAATTTTTCAAACGCGGCAATTCGCGGCTCGATTGCTTCTTCAATGGGGTAACGGCCGGTGAGCGCATCGGTGGTCTTCAGGCCATTGCCCGTGACGCAGACGACGGTCTCTTCGTCAGGGCGAATGCGGCCTTGCGCGATGAGAGACTTCGTGCAACCGACGGTGACGCCGGCGGCCGTCTCTCCAAAAATCCCTTCGGTGGTGGCCAGAAGCTCCATGGCGGATACGAGATCGGTGTCGGAAACATCCTCCGACCAGCCTCCGCTGGACCGAATGACGCGGCTGGCGTACATGCCGTCCGCGGGATTGCCGATGGCCAGCGAGCGCGCGATGGTGGACGGCTTCTGCGGATCGATTTCGTCCTTGCCGACTTTCACGGCGCGGGAGATGGGCGAGCAGCCGGTGGCCTGCGCGCCAAAGAACCGGACCGTCTTCGATTCCACCAATCCGAGCGCGATCAATTCCTGAAAGGCCTTATGAATTTTGGTGATCAGCGAGCCGCCGGCCATGGGGACAACCATGTTATCGGGAAGCCGCCAGCCGAGCTGCTCCGCAATTTCGTAGCCCACCGTTTTCGAGCCCTCCGCGTAGTAGGGCCGCAGGTTGATATTCACGAAGCCCCAATGGAAGCGCTCGCCGATCTGCGAGCAGAGCCGGTTCACCTGGTCGTAGTTTCCGGCAATGCGCACCAGGCGCGCGCCAAAAACCTGCGTGCCGAGAATTTTCGCCGGTTCGAGATCGGCCGGGATGAAGATCCAGGCGTCAAAGCCCTGGCGAGCGGCCTGCGCGGCCACGGCATTGGCGAGATTCCCGGTGGAAGAGCAACTGACGGTTTGGAACCCGAAAGCCTTGGCCTGCGCCAGCGCGACGGCGACGACACGGTCTTTGAAAGAAAGCGTGGGGAAATTGACGGCGTCATTCTTGACGTACAGACGGCGCGAACCAATCTGCGCGCCAAGGCGCGAGGCGGAGACCAGCGGCGTCATGCCCACGGGAATTTCGGGTTTATATCCTTCGGGGATGGGCAGCAGTTCGGAGTAACGCCAGATATTGGCGGGGCGCCGGGCGATATTGTCGCGGGTGAAGGTGGAGCGCGCCGCCTCGAGATCGTATTTGACGTCGAGGGGCGCGAGGCAATCCTCGCAGATCGATGTTGGGCGATTTCCCCAGTCGCGATTACATTCCCGGCAGCGCAACGTATAGTGTTCAGTCATAACGGTCTCCCAGGCTGCGCTGGGCCCGGCGCGCGCCAAAAAAAATGCCTCGTTCCGGGTATGGGGGAACGAGGCGAAATGCCGAATCATTCGATTCTTCATGTCCCCCGCAAACCGGGCGGGAATTGGCACCTGCCGACCAGAAAAAGCCTGGTCCGGTTGTCGTGGCTTCGTCGGGCCCGAACCCCTCAGCCACTCTGCATGAAGATCGCTCCGCACGACTGCAGCGCGGATAAGTAATGTTATCTATGCGGTGAAGCATTCGTCAAGCCTTAAGTCGGGCGCTAGCCCGCAGGGCTCTGGAAGACGAGCTTGCGGCACGGGCTCGGCGGTTTGGCACGAGAAGCGCAGCCCACTATCCCACCCCCCCCACCTTTTTTGCAAACGTTTTCATTCCAAAGGAGTTGTAGGTCAGGGTTGGAAAACGTTATCATTCTAAAGCGTTTAGCTCCTTGCTTCGCTCGACTGTCGACGGACCGACAGAAAACTGCAGATCCCTCGGCCTCCGGGCCTCGTGATGACAGCGTTCCCTCCGCGTGAGGGGCACGCCAAAGACTTGCGTGCAAGATCGACGCGTCGGTGCCCGCCGCAAGGCCACTTGAATGTCAACTCATCTGGAGCGAGCGTACATATATTTTACCGCACGAGTAAAGCGGCGTACGTCCACTGAGCTGCCGCAGCGGAGGTGACGGGGCTCTGCGACAGAAAAATCCCCACCCGCAAAAACGGCGCGTGGGTCACCCCTCGTGCTTCCAGGAGGTGCGGGGTGAGCGATGTCGATTGAGCTCTTACTTGACTGGGTTGAAGCGCTGAACTCGCTCGCCGTTAAAAACTTCGCCGGTGTAGATGACGCCTTTCGAATCCACGGCGATCATGTGCAGCCCGAAGAAGAGGCCGCCATTTTGGCCCATGCTGCCGAGCCTGCCGACAACCTTGCCGTCATCGCGGTTGAGGAACCAGACGGTGTTGTTCGAAAGATCGGAAATGTATAAGAACCGCTGCTGCGGATCGACAGAGAAGCCCACGCCTCCGGGGGAACCTTCCTTGCCCGTGTTGGTGAGCGGGTGCGACGGCGGCGGAGGCACGCCCGTCGAGGGGTTCAGGATGAACGACTTCACGAACTTGCCGTCCTTCGTCGTGACATCGATGCGGTTGGCGCCACGATCCGCGGCATAGACGAAGCCGTCTTTGGAGATGTTCAGCGTGAGGTGGTTCCTGAATTCTTTCGGCTGTGGGCCGTTGGGGACGTAATCGCGATCCTTGTCATCGGTGGTGATTTCGGAAAGTTTGTGTCCATACGCGCCCCAGCCGCGTTTGAACTTGAAGGTATCCAGGTCAAACACCATCACGCGCCCGCCGAGGTAATTGTCGGCGGTGTAAAGTTCGTGAGCGGGCTCATCGAGGCGAACCTCTTCGATGCCTCCCACGATCATGGGCGTCGTCGGAGGATATTTGGCGCGGAAGGCTGCTACGGCTGCCGGATCGGGTGGTTTGGGCGGATTGGCAGGAAATGTTCCGCCGGGACCGTTGCTCCCTTTACCTGGCGTACGCTCTCGCGAACCTCCTCCTCCGCCTTCTCCCCCGCCGCCCGGCGGCGCTTCCGGCGCGCGAGGCAATTCGGCGAGCATCTTGCCAGTCTTGGGATCGTATTTGCGGACGTTGCCCTTGCCGCCGACAGCGTTACCGATGTAGACGAACCCTTTGCTATCCACGGCCATGCCGTGCCCTTGGGGCGGATCGAAGTAGCCGATGACGTTGCCCTCTTTATCGATGTGGATCATGGAGGGAGGCCGGGTGCAACAATCCGCGAGGCCGACTTCCGCATTGAGCTCAATCTCGCGCAAGTCGTTGGGGCGATCAAGCACCCACACGTTATCGTCCTTATCCACGGCGAGGCCGGTGACGCCTCCCATCTTCCAGTGATTCGGCAGAGGCTTGGGCCAGTCTCCGTCGAACTTATATTTTGGCGCGGATGGCGTCTGGGCGCCCAACGCAGCACACAAAACCAGTACCGCCAGACCAAGCCATAGTGCAAAAGCTCGCGTGCCCTTGCTCTTGTTCATCGGACCTCCTCTGGGCTATTCGCCCAGGCTGGAAAAGCGAAATTCCTATTTTGACCGACCGGAATAGGCACTCTTATACACCCATTCGCCCGGCGATTGTACGATTGACGATTCGATTCAGAAAAAGATGCGATGAAGGTGAGAATCTCTCAGAAGCCGGGCCATCCCGGAGGGTGGTCATCTTTCGAGTGCGACATACAGCCCCTGGACATAACGGAGCTAGGAACTAGGTGGCGTTCTGTATGCGCGGAGCGCTCGCGTCGCGGCTCAGCTTTAAAAAAAGGCCCCCGCCGAGGAGGAGGAGCGGCGGGGGTCTGGGTTAACCGATGCAGCGGGGGCGCTTTGCGTCCGTTACGAACCGGGCGTTAGGAGGCCCGAGCTGCCCGATTCTCTGCGCAGGCCGATCTGCAGTTGTTATTCGCCGACCTTAATGACAAGGCCGACTCCGATGCGGACGATATTGTTTGTCCAGACGCCGCCAGCGTGACTCGGGGTCCAATCGAACTGCGGAACCCGAAGCGCCAAACGATGGGAGACGCTGAGATCCAAGCCGCCGCCGATGCCCAGTCCGAGGCCGGTGCTGGATACCGCAGCAGAGGACGTCAAACCGGTGATCGGATCGGTCACCGATACTGCGGCGGTGGATCTAGAGGCTCCGAAGAGGACATGAACGAAGGGATTGATTTTGCTCACGCGCATGTTGAATTGCGGTCCGAAGAGGTATTGGTAGTTACTCATGCCAAGGCCGACTCCGGAGGCAGTTCCACTAAGCAGGCTCCCGATGTCCATGGTCTTGTACTGGCCGCCGAAATCGCCCACGAAACCGAGGTGCCGGGTGACATTGGCGCCAACTTCGGTCTGCCAGCCCCAGAATGACTGACGCAGGGTTGTGGGCAGCAAGGTATTTGGATCGACTGATGGGAGTCCCACGCTGGAGATGGAGAAGCCTCCGAACGCCTCGAGCTTGGGATAGCTGTACTCCTGAGCGAATCCCGGAACGGAGAAGAGCAACAAGGCTATAGCTCCGAAAAACAATCGACGCATGTAAGTTTGTCCTTTCCGCGAAAGAATTGGAATCGGCTGCCTACCCCCACCCCATCCCCGGCAGCATGAAGGGCATTGCACGCATTCGAGTTTAAAGAGGGAAGGGGCCGCAGCTCAAAGGGAACTATCCGGGGCTGTTCAAGCGGGGTTAGTAACTGTTTGAAGTAGCTGCAATCCATTGAATTAAATATACTTGTGTGGATGCTGTGTAGCATCGTTGGTCGGAACTTCGAAAGCCTGCACCTCTAACGAAGGCCGGTCCCGGTACTACTAGGGCGATTTGCTTATTGCCTGCCGGTGCATGCCCAGTGCTAGAATCCGCGCTTCTCAGTTTCCTCAGAGCCGATAATTTTTGAGTGCGGATATAAGTGGGGTCCCGGTGACGGAAAGAGGCAGCTCCTTCCTCCTTGCTTTAGGCGCGCTGGCCATCGCGCTCGTAACGCTCCCCTGCAGGGCACAGATCGTTGGGCCGGCGACGCCGTCGCGACCGCTGGTAAGGCCAATCCAGGTCGATGTGGAGATGGTGCTGGTCAACGTGACGGTGACCGACTTCGAGGATCGGCTGGTCCTGGGCTTGAGCAAAGACAATTTCCGGCTGTTCGAGAACGAGGTGGAACAGGAGGTCCTCACTTTTTCCCAAGAAGACTCGCCGATGTCGATCGGGCTGCTCTTCGACCTGAGCACAAGCATGATCGATAAGATCGACAAGGCGAGGCAGGCGGCGCTACAAATGCTGAAGACGGCGAACCCGGCAGACGAGTTCTTCCTGGTGAGCTTCAGCGATCACGCCGAACTGACGAGCGGGTTCACCTCGGATCTGCAGGAACTGCAAAGCCGCATGCTGGCCACGGTGCCGAAGGGCCACACGGCGCTGCTGGACGCGATCCATATGGGCACGCAAGAGATGAAGAACGCGCGCTACCGCAGGCGAGCGCTGGTGGTGATCTCCGACGGCGGAGACAATCACAGCCGGTACCACGAAGCGCGAATCCGCAGCGAGTTGAAGGAAGCGGACTGCCAGCTCTACGCCATGGGACTCTACGACGATGAAGACATGAAGCGAACGCCGGAGGAGCGCAAGGGACCGGCCCTGCTTTCCGACCTTGCCGATCTCACTGGGGGTCGCGCCTTCCGGGTTTCCAAGGTGGAAGAGCTACCGGAGGTCGCCGCCAAGATCAATATGGAGCTGCGCGATCAATACGTCCTGGGATACAAACCCACTGGGCATCACGACGGCGCGTGGCGAAACCTGAAAGTGAAAGTCGATTCCAGCGCAAGCCAGCCGCCAATTCATGTATATAACCGGAACGGATATTACAGCCGTATCGACTAGCGCGCGTAGTAGGTGAGTGCGGCTGCCACGTACTGACGGGTGTCACGCCCGGCGGGTCAGGGCAGGGGATTCGCTGGGTAACGGGAAGTCCTCGTCGCGCGGCGAGTGGTGGCTTTCGGCCGTGTTCGTTGCGCCCACGGCTGCGGGAGTGCGGCGAAGGATGGCAATAAGCGAAAGCGGGGGCAGAGGGAGCCAACGGTCCAGCAGGCGAAACAGGGGAGTGAGAAGATTCAAAATTTTGATTTGCCAAATGCCGAACGAAGTTTTGCGCAAGACGCGGCCGTTCAGCCACCAGGCCGCAACTCCCACACGGTTAAAGGGCAGCACGTCTTCCACCGAGAATCCCACGGAGGTTGCGAGATCTCTCAGTTGCTCGGGTGAATAGCGGCGTTGATGGCCTAGGACGTCATCCAGGGTGCCGAAAAGCCACTGCCCGCAGGGAACCAGGATAATGGCGCGGCCGCCGTCTTCGAGGACGTTGTAGATGTTGCGCACGGCGGCTGAATCGTCCACCAGGTGCTCGATCACGTTAAGGCAGACCACGGTATCGAAGCGCTGATTTTGAGGGTAGGACTCACCTTTTTCGCCGTCGGTGAAGCAGACCTGGAGATAAGGCCGATTTACAGTGAGCTTGCTGAGATGGTCGAGATACAGAGGATTGATATCGCTCACGCAGTAAAGTGGGCGAGGGATCAATTGCAAGGTCAAGTTGCCCGTTCCGGCGCCGATCTCAAGAACGGATTCACCGAGATAGGGGCGGATCATGTCCGCCATCCACTTGGTGAAACGTGGAGCGCGATTGAGCCGGCCGAGAATCTCAGCGCCGGTCTCGTCCCCGGAGTAAACATTATCGGAGAGGGCAAAATGAAGAATGGCGCCGATGCAGCGGACTCCATCCTTCCAGCCGATCTTTTTCCCCTCCTGATACCCACGACCCGCGTAGCGAATGGGCACTTCGAAGATCCGGGCGGAGCGCTTGGCCAGCTTGATGGTGATCTCGGGCTCGAATCCGAAACGTGAGCTGACGAGAGGGATACTCTTCAGCAGTTCCGTGCGAACCATCTTGTAGCAGGTTTCCATGTCCGTGAGATTGAGGTCCGAGACCATGTTGCAGAAAAGCGTGAGGAAGCGATTCCCCAGCTCGTGCCGGAAGAACAGCACCCGACGGTAGGGACTGGCCAGGAAGCGCGAGCCGAAGACGGCGTCCGCATCTTCGGCAAGAAAGACGGCCGCCATTTGCAGCAAGTCCTGGGGATGATATTCGAGATCGGCATCATGAATGACCGTGAGTTCCTTGGCAGCGTGAGGTATCGCGGTACGAATGGCCGCAGACTTGCCTTTATTTGCCGGGTGGCGCAGGAACAGCCACTCGAATTTGGGTTCCGGCCGGTGCTGCGTCGCGAAACGGAAGCGCTCAAGGGCGTCGGCCGTGTGGTCGCTCGAACCATCATCGACCACGATCACCTGAATCGATTCCAGAAGCGGCGAATCGGCCAGAAGAAACAGACGGTCCAGGCTGGCCTCGACCAGATACTGCTCGTTATAGACGGGGACAATGATCGTTAGTGAGGTTTGCCGCGTCATCTTGAAAGCACGCAGGAAGCAGGATTCCCAGCCATAAAGCAATGATATGCCATGTTCGGAGAAGGCGGGGGCCAATTTGCCCTTGTTGTATTAGCAGCGACACCTCGAATCGGCACGACCATCCAATCAGAGTACGCAGAATTGGCAAGAGACAGTCTGCCTCGATGTTTGTGACGACAGCAGGCCCGCTGCGGTGACGATGACGGCGAGATCAGCAGAGAAGAATCTTCGATTGGGCTCGGCGAGTTGATAGAATGCTTTGTGGAGAGCGCATTTGTCTAAGTTGGCCGACCATGCAGGGGCCGGGATGCCGCCGGAGTCGGTAACGGGAGCGTATCCAGCGCGTCCGGAACCGGAAGCGGAGCTCGAGTCGCTGGCGCGGGCCCAGCACGGCGATGCTTTTCGCTTGCTGGGACCGCACGCCGTCGAGCGGGAGGGCGGGCGGCGCATTTTGGTGCGGACGATCCAGCCGTATGCGACGGCCGTGAGCGTGATTCTGAGCAGCGGAGAGACGATCCCAGCGAAGCGCCTGGACCTTGGCGATGGGGCCGACGGAATCTTCGAAGCGCTGATGCCGCCTGCGTGCCAATACCTCGAGGTGCTGGACTACCGCCTGCGGATACAGTGGGACGACGGGGGTATCAGCGAAGCGCCGGACGTTTTTGGCTTCCCAACGGTGCTGACGGATTTCGACCTGCATCTTCTGGGCGAAGGATCGCACTGGCAAAGCTACGAAAAACTGGGCGCGCACGTGCGAGAGATCGCCGGCGTGCAGGGCGTGCAGTTCGCCGTGTGGGCGCCCAACGCGATGCGCGTCAGCGTGGTGGGGGACTTCAACCGCTGGGATGGGCGCATGCACCCCATGCGTTCGCGGGGAAATTCGGGGGTGTGGGAGATTTTCGTTCCCGAGCTAGCCGAGGGCGTCATCTACAAATACGAGATTCGCTCGCGCCTGGGGGAACTTCCGTTCTTGAAGGCGGATCCGTATGCCTTCGAGGCGGAGTTACGGCCCAAGTCGGGATCCGTGGTGGCGACGCTCGAGGGGTATGGGTGGAATGACGACGCCTGGATGCATGGGCGAGCGAGGCGGGACTGGCTGGCTGAGCCGATTTCGATCTATGAAGTGCATCTGGGATCGTGGCGGCGCGTGCCGGAAGAGAACAACCGCTGGCTGACGTACCGGGAGATCGCGGACCAACTGATCCCCTATGTGAAGCAGATGGGCTATACACATATCGAATTGCTGCCGGTGATGGAGCACCCCTTCGACGGCTCCTGGGGTTATCAGACGATCGGCTACTTCGCGGCCACCAGCCGCTTCGGCAAGCCGAAGGACTTCATGTATCTGGTGGACCGCTGCCATCAGGAAAATATCGGCGTGCTGCTGGATTGGACGCCGGCACATTTTCCCGCCGACGCGCATGGCCTGGCGGAGTTCGACGGCACCCATCTTTACGAACATGCCGATCCGCGGCAGGGAAGGCATCCCGATTGGGGCACCCTGGTATTCAATTACGGGCGATCGGAAGTGCGCGGCTTCTTGATGGCCAGCGCGCTTTTCTGGATGGACAAGTATCACATCGACGGGCTGCGCGTGGACGCCGTGGCCTCCATGCTTTATCTCGATTACTCGCGCCAGCCCGGCGAATGGATTCCCAACGAGTTCGGGGGCCGCGAGAATCTGCCGGCGATCTCATTTTTAAAGCGGCTGAATGAAGTGGCCAACGAACGGCATCCGGGAGTGCTGATGGTGGCGGAGGAATCGACGGCCTGGCCCGCGGTTTCCCGGCCGACGTATCTGGGCGGGCTGGGGTTCACGCTCAAGTGGAACATGGGCTGGATGAACGATACGCTGGATTACTTCTCGCACGAACCTATCCACCGCAAATATCACCACAACCGCATGACCTTCTCCATGCTCTACGCCTTCACCGAGAATTTTGTGCTGCCGCTTTCGCACGATGAAGTCGTGCACGGCAAACGTTCGCTGATCAATAAAATGCCGGGAGATCTTTGGCAGCAGTTCGCGAACTTGCGGCTGCTTTACGGGTACATGACGGCGCACCCGGGCAAGAAGCTGCTGTTCATGGGCGGCGAGTTCGGCCAGCGTTCGGAATGGAATCACGGCACGAGCCTGGAATGGGACTTGCTGCAGTATCCGGAGCATCGCGGAATGCAACGGATGGTGGCCGACCTGAACGCGCTCTACCGGCGGGAGCCGGCGCTGCACCAGGTGGATTTCCAGTGGCAAGGATTTCAGTGGATCGATTGCAACGATGCGGACTCGAGCGTGCTTTCGTTTATACGGCGGGCGCGGGAACAGTGGGACGCGATCGTTGTGGTCGCGAATTTCACGCCCGTGGCTCGCGAGAGATACCGCGTGGGCGTGCCCGAGCCGGGCTGGTATCGCGAACTCTTTAACAGCGACGCTGAATTCTACGGCGGAAGCAACTACGGGAATGCCGGCGGGGTGATGGCGGAGCCCGCGCCGTGGATGGGCATGAACTACTCGCTGCCGCTGCGCCTGCCGCCGCTGGCGACGCTGTATTTCAAGCGCAGCTGACCGAAACCGGAGATATCCCTCGCTTTTGCAACTTGATGAACGTCCCAAAAACGAGCTGCGTTGTGATCCGGCTGGCGATAGGACTAGGGCTGTGTTTCTTTCTATCTAGCTGCGGCAAAGACGTGAAGACAATTTGGTCGACGGAGTCTGGTTCTCCGGATGGGCGGTGGGTTGCGATTGCCCACACTGATCAATACGGGGGGCTGGAGCGGCAGGCATCCTATCCACCGTATCTTTAAAGCAAGTTAAAGGGCGGCAAGGCGACATTGAGATCTTCCAGCTATCACAGGATGCGGCGTCGGTAGACCTGAAGCTGAGCTGGCTAGCACCCTCGCATCTGGAGATCACGTACCGGCAGCCTGCGTCGGTTGACTTCCAAGCTGTCAAGTGCGGCGGAATCGACATTTCTGTCCGGGACCTTTCAAGTCCAACTAGCAGAACATCTGATTCACAATAGCTGTGGGGCGCTCGATTCAGCCATTCCGGCCGGACGGTCAAATCGAGACAGGGACGCCGAGAAGTTCGTGATGTTGCCGCAGCAGGAAATGGTCGGTCATGCCGGCGATGTAGTCGCAGACGACACGGTGGGGCGGCTCGCGCTGTGCCAGTCCGGAATAATATTCGGGCATGGATTCGGGGTGCGCGAGATAGTAGCGAAAGAGGCGCTCGAGGGCGTCCACGGAGCGGTCGCGCTCTTCGACGATCGTGGGATGGTCGTAGAGCCGGCGATACAAGAATTTCTTTAGCGCGCCATTGATCTCCTCCACCGGCGGACTGAACCCAGCCAAGCGCCGCGGCAAGCGCCGGACGTCTTCCGTATTCTTCGCGCCGCTCTCCAGGGCCTGCAGGCGTGTATTTTCGATGAGATCGGTCGCCAGATAATCCAGCAGCCGCTTGATGGTCTCGCCGATCTTGAGTTTTGTCCGGCCAGCGGGATGGCTGCGGTCAATCTCGTCGTAGATATCGGCGAGAAAGGGCGTTTCGTCACGGAGCATCTCGACGACAAGGAGCCGCGACTCGAAGCCATCGTCGAGATCGGCGGAGTTATAGGCAATCTCGTCCACTGCGTTCATCAATTGAGCTTCGAGAGGAGGACGCAGCTCCAAATCATATTCCGCCAATTCGGGAAATTCGGCGGGCACATAGTCGCGAGAGTGCTTGATGATGCCCTCGCGAACCTCGAAGGTGAGATTCAAGCCGGGAAAATCGAGATAGCGCTGCTCGAATTGCTCCACGATGCGAAGCGCATGGAGGTTGTGGTCGAAGCGATCTTCGTGATCGCGCATGAGTCGGTTGAGCCGGTTTTCGCCGGCATGTCCGAAAGGAGGATGGCCGATGTCATGCGCCAAGGCCAAGGCTTCGGCGAGATCCGTGTTGAGCCCAAGCGCCTGCGCGACCGTGCGGGCGATCTGAGCCACTTCGATGGTGTGGGTGAGCCGGTTGCGGAAATGATCGGAGTAGCGCGTGGTAAAGACTTGAGTCTTTGCCTCGAGGCGGCGAAAGGCGCGCGAATGGATCACGCGGTCGCGGTCGCGCGCGTACTCGCCGCGATACCGATGGGCGGGTTCCGGCCAGCGACGCCCGCGGGAGAGCGCTGCGTCCATGGCTATCGCAGCCAGATTCATGCGCTCATTCTATGTCAGGGAGATGCGTCGAGAAAGAACGGGCCGCGAGCAGCGCTCCCGATCGGACGGGAAGCAGCGTTCGGCCACCGCGAAAACGAGGAAGTCAGCCCTTGACTTGAAGCAGTTGCAGCCGCTCATCAGCTTGCTGAGCGGCCTGAGTATCGGGGAACTCGGTCTTTACCTGGTTGTATAGCTTGGAGGCCTGGGCCGGGTCGGAACTGCTGTAATGATCGGCCAGGGCCAGCAGGACCACAGGCTTGGGCACGAAGAGCGTGGGCTTGTCGGCAAGTTGCTTATAGAGTTGAACCGCCTCGGGTCCCTTGCCCGCTTCGTCGTAGACTTGAGCCAGCTTGAAGCGCGCCAGCGCCGAAAGGCTCTCATCCCTCGAGGACGCGAGAGATTTCAGGTTGTTTTCGGCTTCGTCGTAACGTGCCAGCCGTTCCAGGCTCAGCGCGGCGTAATAGCGAGCCAACTGCCCCGGGCGAGTTCGCGCATAACGATTGGCGACTTCCATGAACTTCTTTTGTGCGTCGCCGTATTTGTTCTTTTCGTCCAGATAGGTGACCTCATCGGGTCCCGCGGGTTCGGCTTCGGTTCGAATGCGGGCCTGGTAAATTTTCATGGCGTCGGCCAAAGCTGAGGAGGCTTTGGCGGTCTGCTGCTGGGTGTAGAAGCGCCAACCCAAAACCGCCAGCACGGCAAGCAGAGCCACGCCGCCGTAGATCCAAATCTGCCGCTGATGAGAGGCGATGGCTTCAGCGCTGTGGGTCAGGGTCTCACGGATTTCGTCTTTTTTTAGCTCTTTACGGGTGATATGGCGCGCCAAACGAGTGCTCCTAAGATGGTTTGGAAGTCAAATCGTACCATAATCCTTGTGCCCGATCGACAGAGCGGGTAAGGGCACCAGCCTGCATCAGCGGCGGCCGCGCCCGGAAGAAACCGCAGCTTTGCGCCCTTCCAAGACGCTCAACAAGCAAAAGGCCCCGTCCGCGGGAACAGGGCCTGGAGTACTCACCGAAGATGATAGAGCGCGAACGTCTAAGGCACGGTAACGTTCTCGGCCTGGTAGCCTTTCGGCCCCTGTTTGACCTCGAACTCTACCATTTGTCCCTCTGTCAGCGATTTGTAACCATCCATCTGAATCGCGGAGAAGTGGACGAAGACGTCCTCTCCCGACTGGCGTTGGATGAAACCATACCCCTTTGCTGCATTGAACCACTTGACCACACCTTGTTCTCGGCTCAAACTCTTCACTCCTCGTTCATGATCTTGTCCATTTGCCGGGTGTAACGCCAGTCGGTGGAGCTCGGAATGACCCGGTGACGGGCCCTTGCTGCCACTACGGGATTACAAGACCCAATCAAATGCGGCGCAATGCTTGCACAAACTGCGTTTGCTGTCCAGAGTCTTTATCGAGTAAACCGCCGGTTTGCAGGTCTTTGCCCGCGTGCGCCTAACGCATTAACGGGTGGAGAAAATGGCTTGCGCGGGCATTCACTTTTCGCCCAGGCGAGGCGTTGAGTCGGGGGAGCAGGCGAGCCTTTTGGCCATGATGAGTTCCGCGCCGCCGTAGGTGGAGCGCCGCACATCGAATTCGTCCATGAAAGTGCGCATCAGGAAAATACCGCGGCCCGAAGTTTTCAGGAGGTTTTCCTCGGCCAAGGGATCGGGCACCTGATGCACATCGAAGCCCCTTCCCTGATCGAGGATGTGGACCACAAACTTCTCTTCCCGGACTTCGAAAATGAGGTGAATTTTTTTGTGCCGCTGTTCTTCGTTCCCGTAGCGGACGGCGTTAATCACGCCTTCCCTCACGGACATCCCGATCTTCAGGCAGTCGTCGTCGTTGAAACCGGCGGCCCTGGCGACACGTTCGGCGATGCCTTCGGCGAGGGAGACGCTATCGAGCAGGGTCTCCATGACCACTTCGATGCGGTTGGCATCCGTGGACATAACTCACATTTCAGATCGATACAGGGCGCACACCTTTAGCATAGCGCGTTTTGTAAGCTTGACAACAGCCGCAGGACGCAGTTGGTCGGCAATCGCTAAAGGTGGGTGCGTTCGCCCACAGGTTTCAGACAGGAAAGCCCGACGACTAAGCCCGTGCCAGCGAAGGTCATAGAACCATGGCTTGTTAGCTCCGGGTTAACAGACAATGAAGGCAAATTAATAACTCAGCACTGAAATACGCCTTTTTTAACAAAGGGCTCCGGGCTCAAGCCGGATTTCGCAAAAACACTGGACATGTTGCGGAAGTCTGGGCGTTGAGCGTCTGCTGCAATTCTTAACTGACCATTCACAATTTCGCAATGTATGTCCGACTAAATTCTTCGGCGCGTCCCCAGTAATGGACTGACATTTCAAGTGGAGGAATACATGCGCCTTCGCCGTACACGGTTTGCGGCTGCATCGATCTTAGCGGCAAGCCTGATCTTCTCTCTAGCTCTTAAGACCAAAGCAAACGATGGCGATCACGACAGGGATGACCGCTGGTATGGCGGAACAAAAACACCAATTCAACACGTGGTGGTCATCTTTCAAGAGAACGTCTCGTTTGATCACTATTTCGCGACGTATCCTCACGCCCAACCGAACACTGGGGCAGGCCAGCCGGCGGTATTGTTTAAGGGGCCCAAAGACGATACGCCACGTGTCAACGGCCTAGAACACGGCGGACTGCTGACCAACGACAATCCCAACGCCAGGAACCCCCTGAACGCCCCCAACAACATTCCTCCCTTCCGCCTGGACCGCTCGCAAGCTTCCACCTGCGACCAGGGGCATAACTACGGACCCGAACAGCAGGCCGCCGATCAGGGCCTCATGGACGCGTTTCCGAAATTCACTGGGTCGTCGAGTTGCGGCGCAGCGTTTGCATATGGCAAGAGCACAGGCCTCGTGTTGGGCTACTTCGACGGCAACACCGTCACCGCGCTGTGGAATTACGCCCAGAATTTCGCCATGAGCGACAATTCTTACTCCTCAACCTTCGGCCCTTCTACGCCCGGAGTTTTGAACCTGGTTGCCGGCAACACTTACAAGGCGACGACGACGGGTACTGCTTCACCGAAGATCGTGCCGAACACCAATCCCGCCACGCTGACGACGGGGACGCTTGTCGGCGATCTTGACCCCACGGGCGATATCTGCTCGGCGGGCACCACCGTGCAGTTGAGCGGGCCGAATATCGGCGACCTCCTCAGCGCCAAGGGCGTGACGTGGGGCTCCTTTATGGGCGGCTTCAACTTACAGGGCATGGGTGCTGCTGGGTGCGCTCTGTCCCACCCGGCCTCGCCTTCTAACGGTGGGCCAACGGCCGACTACATTGCGCATCACTCCTTCTTCAATTATTACGCGTCCACCGCAAACTATCAGCACACGCGCCCGGCTTCGATACACGAGATCGGGAATGCCGGCCCGGCGAATCATCAATACGACCTGCAGGACTTCTACGCTGCGCTGAACGCGGATCACCTGCCGGACGTGAGCTTTGTCAAAGCCATTGCGGCGCAGGATGGGCACGCCGGCTATTCCGATCCACTCTTAGAACAACAGTTTCTCGTCACCATAGTCAACGCGATTATGGAATCGCGGTACTGGCAGAATACGGCGATCATCGTCCTCTATGACGATTCCGATGGCTGGTACGATCATCAGATGGGGCCGATCGTCAACCCCTCGGCCGAAATTGCGGGAGGAGCCACGTCGAGCACGAGCGATCAGTTGAACGTGCTAACGCCGATTACGATCCTCCCACAAACGATGGTTTGCGGCCACGGTGCGCCGTTGGCGGACAATACCAACACCCCAATCCAGGGACGTTGCGGCTACGGAATGCGGCAGCCGCTTCTTGTGATCTCGCCTTATGCTAAGGCAAACTTCGTCGATTCCACTCTTACCGACCAGTCCTCGGTGCTGCGTTTCATCGAGGATAATTGGCAGACTGGCCGAATCGGCGGCGGTTCTTTCGACGCCATCGCCGGCAGCCTTCTGAACATGTTCGACTTCGATGACCGAGTCCGTGCGGAAGGGAGAGAGCTATTGCTCGACCCAACCACCGGTCAAGTCAAGCCGGACCACGATCACGACCGCGGTCGCTGGTAACTTCCAGCGCTCGCTTCGCTGAAACTACCAAGCCCGCCCTGATCTTCCCTGATCCTGGGCGGGCTTGGTGTTTCTGGGCACTAAGGGAAAAGATGCGACCTGCGCGTCATCGTTTTCGCCCGCCTTGCAGGTGTGGATCTGGCGTGATTATCGGCTGGCAGAAAGATCCAGCCGGAATCAGGAAGAGTTAGTCAGGCAGTTGCTTCGGGGGATAGTTGGAGGAAGCTAACGGCTTTTGGAAGGGGGGTCGATCCGAATCGTTCCCATCATGCCGCCATCCTCGTGGTCCAGCAGATGGCAATGGTAAACAAAGGTTCCGATTAAATTGGGGTCGCGGAAATCCATGCGCAGCTTGACGCTGGGATACGACCCCTGCCCAGTCCAGTAGTCCACGCTCACGGTATCGCGCAGGTACGGCTCATTCACCGGCGCCGCGTTCGACTGCAGCAGCAGGAAATGCAGCTGATGGATGTGGAATGCGTGGAGCTCTGGAGTGCGGTTCTCGATGATCCAATCCTCCACGTCTCCCTGCTGCGCGATGATATTGGGAATCGTGGAATGGGGATCATACGGCACGGGCTTCTGGCCCTCGACGGTGAGCATGAACACCGTCGGGCTCTTCGGATCGTTGGGGTCCGACGGAGTCTCGGAAAAATAGAGCTTTCGCTCACGCACCGGCTGGACGTCCCCGAGCCACGCCGAGGTCCGTGACATCGGCGTCGAAGGCGATGCCGGGAGGACCGAAGGTCCGTCTGGCGCGCTGGCTGTCGCCATAATCGTCGCCAGGGGCCTGTCTGGATCATTCTCTCCCGCCGCACCTGTATCCACGAACCGCGTGATCAACTGCGCCTGCACGCCTTCCGCCGGGCCCTGGAGCGCGAATTCCACCCTTCCGCCCGGCGGCACGTCCAGGTGCGTTGACCAGCGAACGCGGTTCACGGCGGGGTCAAACTCGTTCAGGGGCGCACCGTCCATCGAAACCACCGCCACAGGTTCAGGCTTCCCGTTGAACAGCACCTCCAAGCCGAGGTATGTGACAGCCGAGGCGTTCAGCACACGCCATAATTCCTGCGCCCCCGGCTTCATCGTAATCAATGCCGGGGGGTAATCCGGGTACGGCACCGGCACAAAATTGACGGAAAGGTCCTTCGCCGGTTTGCCTCCTCCCGAGCGAGTGTTCAGGACGTCGCCCTCAGGGTCGAAGACAACGGGAGGCGGCGGCACCGCCGACGTCGTCGCCGGCTGCGCGTCTGGATGCAGCAGCTCCTGATCGCGCACGACGAAGACCCGTTCCGGCATGCCACCCAACCCAAGATTCGCCCGCTCAATTCCTTCCACAATCAGTGCCCCCGAGGCTCCTCCCTGCACTTGCGCGTTCGTGTATCCGTGAACGTGCGGGTGATACCAATACAGCCCCGGAGGCTCGTCAGCGGGAATTTGCAGGCGATATTCAAACGGCTTCCCATCCGGCGCGATGTAGGTATTAAGCACGTCGTCCTGGTGACAAACGGGCGGCACCGTCAAACCATGGAAGTGCAAATTTGTCGCCCACGGACCCATCGTACCGTCTCCGCACCGATTGGCTGCTGCGGGCATGGGCATGGACATAGCCCGGTGATCGTGCGCGAGGCTGCCTGCCGGCGGCTTCAAGTCGTTCTTCAGCCTCAAAACGAGCCAATCGCCGGGATGCAAGCGCAGAGTGGGCGCTTGACTGCCGTCCTTATAAAGGTAGCAGTAACGCATCTGCCTGTTGGCGTCGACAAAGTTGCGGTAGGTGAAGTCAACCTTGAGTACCCCATCTGTACTGCGGAGGTCTTCCGGTTCAGGCACGACACTTCCAGCGGGCGGACGTGGGCAGACCTCTGGGGCGGTGGGCTGACCCAGTGCGGAGGGCGACGCCCAGCCTAGCGCCGCGAGGGCGCATGACAAGAACAAGAAGATTCGTATACGCACACCTCGACCGACGATCTTCATGGCGGCTTAGATCACGCGCGTTATTGATGCCAGTCCGCCGGGGCGAAAATTGTGCAAAAGGAAGTCGGTTCCATTATGAACCGCAGATGAATTTGCGTTTACAAATGGAAGACGGCTCAGGATGGCCGCTGGATGTCGCTAAGCCCAATAGGTGCGATCGAGCGTGCGGTATTGGATGGCTTCGCTCAGATGGCGCGGAGCGATGTCCGCAGCCGAGTCGAGATCGGCAATCGTGCGCGCCACCTTCAGGATGCGGTCGTGGGCGCGGGCGGAGAGGCCGAGCCGCGCCACGGCGGTTTCGAGCAATTTCTCTCCGTCGGCGGAAATCGAACAGAACTTGCGGATCAGTTTAGGCGGCATCTGCGCGTTGGCGTAAACGCGCTTCTCGGACGCAAACCTCTCGAGTTGCCGGGTTCGCGCACGCATGACGCGCTCGCGAACGCAGGAGGAGTCCTCCACGGAAGCTTCGCCGCGCAACTCTTTGTATTTGACCGCAGGCACTTCGATATGAATATCGATGCGGTCGAGGAGGGGGCCGGAAATTTTCGAGACGTAGCGTTGAATCTGCGGAGGCGTGCAGTGGCACTCGTGCGTGGCATCGCCAAAGAACCCGCAGGGGCAAGGATTCATGGCGGCGGCGAGCATGAACCGGGCCGGGAAAGTAACGGAGAGCGCCGCGCGGGAGATCGTTACCGCCCCTTCCTCGAGGGGCTGGCGCAGGACTTCGAGAACGTTGCGCTGAAACTCCGGGAGTTCGTCGAGGAAAAGAACTCCATTGTGGCCGAGCGAAACCTCGCCCGGCCGGGGAGTAGCGCCGCCGCCGATCAAGCCGGCGTCGCTGATGGTGTGGTGCGGGGAACGAAAGGGGCGCGTTCCCACCAAGCCCCGGTTATCTTCCAGCACTCCCGCGACGCTGTGGATGCGCGTCGTTTCGATGGCCTCCTCGAGCGACATGGGAGGCAGGATCGTGGGAATGCGCTTGGCCAGCATGGTTTTGCCTGCGCCCGGCGGCCCGAGGAAGATGATGTTGTGGCTTCCGGCGCAGGCCACTTCCAGCGCGCGCTTAGCCCCCATCTGGCCGCGAACGTCGCGCAGGTCCAGCGGATATTGCGCCGCTTCGGCGAGCAAGGCGCGGGCGTCCAGACGAACGGGTTGAAACGATTCGGGAGCGTTGACCAAGTCCACAGCCTGAGGCAGGGAGCGGAGGGCGTAAACATCGACGCCTTCCACAACGGCCGCTTCACGCGCGTTCGCCTCCGGCACGACAACGCTGCGAATGCCTTGCTCTCGCGCTCGGAGCGCGGCGGAGAGGGCGCCGCGAACCGGCCGCACGCTTCCATCAAGGGATAATTCGCCCAGAAAAATCTGGCAATCGAGGGGCTTTCCAAAGAAAACACCCTGGCATCCCAGGATCCCCAGGGCCATGGGAAGGTCGAACCCCGAACCTTCTTTGCGGATGTCCGCAGGGGCGAGATTGATGGTTACGCCTTGGGGGTTGGGGAATTCAAAGCCGCAGTTCTTCAGCGCCGCCTTGATCCGTTCGCGGCTTTCCTTCACGGCGACGTCCGGCAGGCCCACCACATTGAAATCGCCCATGCGGCCCGAGCCGACGTCCACCTCGACTTCGACGACGTAGGCGTCTATGCCAAATACGGCCGCGCTGAGGGTTTTGAAGAGCATGCTTGTGAGGGAAGCGCACTCCGGCCGCCAAGGGTAGACCAATTAGACAGGGCACGCCAGAGAAGCTTTCGCGAGGCGCTTTTTTCGCCTAAAGGTTACGTCTTACCTCTTCGGATGCAGCGGTAGCCGCGGCTCTTTACAGGCCCGCAGCCAAGAATCATATTGGGAACAGGAAACCCGGCGTTCGCCGCGGTTCGCTCATCGAAAGAGGCCAGCCATGATTATTGCGCTCGTCGTCGTCGCGCTGCTCGCGTTATCGATTGTCTTTATTTACAACGGATTGGTGAGCCTGCGCGTGCAGTGCGACAACGCCTGGGCCGATATCGACGTGCAACTCAAGCGCCGCTACGACCTGATACCGAACCTGGTGGAAACCGTGAAAGGCTACGCCACGCACGAGCGAGGGACATTCGAAGCCGTGGTGGCGGCGCGCAATCAGGCCATGTCCGCGCAAGGTCCCATGGCCAAGGGACAGGCCGAAAGCACGTTGAGCGGCGCTCTGCGCCAGCTTTTTGCGCTCTCTGAGGCTTATCCACAGCTGCGCGCAGCGGAAAATTTTGCGCAGCTTCAATCCAGCTTGAACCAGATCGAAGACACGCTGCAGAACGCGCGGCGTTATTACAACGCCGCAGTGCGTGACCTTAATACGCGGATCGAGCAGTTCCCCTCAAACCTCGTTGCGGGCATGGGCAATTTCAAGCCTCGGGAATTCTTCGAAATATCAGCGCCCGCGGAGCGGGAAGTACCGCACGTAAGTTTCAGCACCACGCCGACGGCCTGATCGCCGGCATGTTTTCCGTTGGCATCGGCCGCGGGCAGGGGCGGGAGGGAAGCGAGCGCCAAGGCAATCGCGGCCAACTCCTCAGCCGAGGCGGACTGCGACGCCTGAAGTTTGCATTCGCGGCCGTCTTTGCCGCAGTCTTCGTCACGTTTTTTGCCGTGCGCGCTTCGGCGCGCACGCTGCGCATCAGCGAGTTCCATGCCGAACTCGACGTGCTGCCGGACTCTTCGCTCGACGTCACGGAAACAATTCATGTCCAGTTCAGCGGCGCATGGCAGGGAATTTATCGCACCATTCCCGTGGAATACGCGGGACCGGGCGGCTTCAACTATTCGCTCTTCCTCACCGATATCGGCGCCACGGATTCCAACGGCGCCGCATTGCGCATCGATAAGGAACGCCACGGCGGAAATCTTCAGCTCAAGATCTTCGTTCCCGCCGCCGAGGATACCGCGCGGGAGATTTCGCTGCACTATCGCGTTCGTAACGGCCTGCGCTTTTTCGAGGGTCACGACGAACTCTACTGGAACGTGACCGGAAACGACTGGGACATTCCCATCGAATCGGCGAGCGCGCACGTCATCCTGCCAGAAGGAGTGACCGGCTTGCGTGCCGCTAATTACACCGGCTTTTTGGGTTCCCGGGCGCAGGATTCGCGCGTGGACATTCTGGGCAGCAACGTCGATGTGGTGACGCAGCGCCCGCTTGCGCTCCACGAAGGCCTGACCATCGTTGCGGGCTGGGACAAAGGTCTCGTCCACGAGCCGCGGGGAACGGAGAAAGTGGCGCAATTTCTGGAGAGCAATTGGCCGCTCTTCATCCCCGTAGGAGCGTTTGTGGCGATGTGTTGCCTCTGGTATACGCGGGGGCGCGATCCGCGCGTGGGCGCCATCGCCGTGCAGTATGAGCCGCCCGCCGGCCTCTCTCCCGGTGAGGCAGGAACGCTGGTCGACGACCAGGCGGGAATCCGCGACATTACGGCTACTCTGGTCGATCTTGCCGTGCGGGGATTCATCGTCATCGAGGAGAAGGAAACCTCACACCTGATGGGCCTCTATTCCAATAAAGAATACGTCTTTCATCTCAACAAAAAGCCCGCAGAATGGAATGGCGCAAAGTCTCACGAATTGCTTTTGCTGAATGGAATTTTCGGGGATCCGGTCGTGGGTATGCGAAATGAAGTCGCTCTCTCCGAACTGCAAAATCGCTTCTATAAGAATTTGCCGGGAATTCAGAGGGCCATTTTCGAATCCTTGGTGCAGCACGGCTATTTCGCGCACCGGCCGGACATCGTGCGCCAGGTTTACATGGGCATAGGCGGTTTTATCGGCTTCCTTCTCTACGTCGGTGGCATAGGCCTTGCGCAGCATACCGGCATCCAGGCCCTGTCTTTTTTCGTGGCCGCGGTTGCAACCGCCCTTATCATTTGCGCCTTCGGGTGGTTCATGCCGACGCGGACCATGGATGGAACGCGCGCGCTTCACGATACGCTCGGCTTCGAGGATTTTCTGAGCCACGTCGAGGCGGATCACCTCGCGCGTACGCCGCAGTCGCCCGCGAATTTCGAGAAGTATCTCCCGTTTGCGATGGCCCTGGGCGTGGAGAAGAAATGGGTTGGCGCGTTCGATGGAATGCTGACCCAGCCGTCCTGGTATCAAACCAACGGCGGGGCCAACGGTGTGGCCATATTCCACCCGATTGGGTTCGTGAACAGCCTCGACCAGATGGCCACGCGGACCGGCCAAGTGATGTCTTCGGCGCCGAGAAGTTCGGGCAGTTCGGGCTTTGGCGGCGGAGGCGGCTCGGGCGGGGGCTTTGGCGGCGGGGGCGGGGGCGGGTTTTGAAGCGACACGCGGGCGGCAGGCCGCGCCTGCGCCATTTGCGGGATCAAGAGCCTTGCGACATTCGCGGAACGTATCCTCTATACGATATATCGTGTCGTGATATACTGTCAGCGGGTATGTCGCACCAGGCACGGCCCTGTGGTTCTAGGTAGTTTTTCGGGTGTGGCGCAGACTGAGATGAATGGCTGATCGGATCAAACACTTCAGAATTCTCCAGCATCCTCTGCTCAAGAAATATACGGCCCTGGTCCATGAGGATCTTTCGGAGACCTATTCCCGCGATCTGCACAAATGGCTGGTCGTTGCGCCGCTGATCGGCGTGATGACCGGCCTTGTCATTACGCTCATCGCCGAGATCATCCTCCAATGGATGTGGCCGCATGTTTTGGCCTACTTTCTGGTTCATCCCCTGGCGATGATTCCCGGGATAGGGCTCGGCCTGCTGATCGCCGGGCTCATCATGCAGTACGCCACGCCAAATCCAAACGAACATTCCACTGAAGAGATCATCCGCTCGTATCACGAGTACCAAGGCGATATCCAGATGCGCCCGTTCGTTCCCAAACTGCTGGCGGCCATCGCCACCGTGGGATTCGGGGGCAGCGCCGCGCTAGAAGGCCCGAGCATTTACGGCGGAGGAGCCATCGGCTCCTGGCTCTGGACGAAACTGGCGCGATTCCGCATTACCCCGCGCGACCGCCGCATTATGCTGATTTGCGGAGCCGCGGCGGGAATGGCGGCCGTCTTCCGCGCGCCGCTGACGGGGCTCGTCTTCGCGCTGGAGATGCCCTATAAGGACGATCTCGCGCACGAGGCGCTGCTGCCTTCGCTGCTGGCCTCGGTTGCGTCCTACGCGACTTTGGCTGCGATCGTCGGCGCGCAGCCGGTATTCAACTTTGCCGCCGGCGCAACGTTTGAGGGCAAGGATCTGCTGTGGTCCGCATTGCTCGGCGCAATCTGCGGCCTCGCAGCGATGGTGTTCGCCATCACCTTCCGCCGCGCCCGAACCTTCGTCTCCGCGTCGCCGATTCCTCATTGGGTCAAGATGACGGCTGGGGGCGTCCTCACCGGCGTGTGCGGCGTCGCTTTCCTCTCCTTATTCAAGGGGCCGCTGGTGCCCGTCGGTCCCAACTACGAAGCCGTAGCCAGCATTCTCCAGGTGCATCACAGCTCCGTGGAGCTGGTGCTTTTCGGAGTGTTGAAGCTCGCCGCGACGTTGTGCACGCTGGGAGTCGGCGGCGTAAGCGCCATGTTTGTTCCGCTCTTCCTGAGCGGCGGAAGCTTTGGCGTGGCATTTGCGAACTCCGTCGTCCATAGCGGCACCGTGCACCTTTATGCGGCAGTCGGCATGGCGGCGTTCATCGCCGGAGCCTACAAGACGCCGCTCACGGCGGCGGTGTTCGTCGCCGAAGCGACCGGCGGCCATGCCTACCTGGTGCCGTCGCTGATCGGCGCCGCGGTTGCCTACGCGGTTTCAGGCGAAGCCTCTGTTTCCGGAGACCAGCGGCTGCACGAGGGTGTTCGCATTGCCGAGCTCCGAAAAATTCCGGTGCGGGACGTCATGCAGAGGGATGTCATTCTGGCCGAAGGCGAGGCCTCCTTGCGGGCGTTCGCCGAGAGCGTAAGCCGTCAGGAATTGCATGCGGCTTATCCGGTATCGCAGGATGGGCAGGTGGTGGGAGTGATCGCCATGCGTTCCCTGGGCGCGGTGCCCGCCGAGAGATGGGACGACACTCGGGTCAGCGATCTGGCCGACCTGCAGGTCACTCGGGTTAACGCCGATTGCGACGTGGCGGAGGCGTTGCGCCTGCTCATGCAGGAGCGCCGCCAGAATATGCTATTAGTGCAAGCGCCCCGGGGCCAATTGGAAGGCATCCTTACGAAGTCTGACCTGCTCTCCGCGCTGACGACGATGCAAAGCAGCAATGGCCACAAGAGGCGTTGAGCGCCGGAGTATTGTGAGCCGTTATTTAAGCCTTTTGGGCCGTTTTGGCCGAGGGAACCCGCCGTTTTTGCTTCTTGTCCGTCGCCGTGCTGAGGACCGAGTGCAAAGCCTTGGTCAGAGTCGGCGCCACCACGCGAAGTTCGTTGATGCGATGGCGAACGAGACGGCCCAGCAGCGCTTCTCCATGAGCCGTCACATGCACGATGACGTGACGCCGGTCTTGCTTGGAGCGTTCCCGCCGAAAAAGCCCGCGCTTTTCCATGCGGTCCACGAGCTCGACGGCGCTGTGATGCTGGATCTGCAGCCGTTCGGCAAGACGGCGGATGGTCGGTTCTTGATCGTCCGGCAGCCCGCGCAACGCCAGCAAGCCCATATATTGCTGCGGTTCGAGCCCAACCGAACGCGCCGCGTTTTCGCTGTTGTTGAGATACCGGCGGATGAGAAAACGAAACTGGGCCAAGGCTCGAATTTCAGCAGTGCCTGCGGAGCGATTCATCGTATTGATTATATCGTACCGGACCGTTTATATCGTATAGCGACTAGGTCGCATCCGAACCGTCTTCAAAATCGCTTTTCTGAATCTTGTTTAAAATAGCTTCTCCGAATCTAGGAGAATCGTGACGGGCCCGTCGTTCTCCAATTCGACGACCATATGAGCCTGGAAAACACCCGTTTCCACGCGGATGCCCAGAGAACGCAGGCGGGCGCCGTACTGTTCGTAGATCTCTTTCGCTTCCTGGGGTAGGGCGGCGCGCTCAAATCCCGGGCGGCGGCCCCGGCGGACGTCGCCGTAAAGAGTAAATTGCGAGACGACCAGCGCGGCGCCGCCGCCTTCGAGTAGCGAAAGATTCATCTTGCCGCCCGCATCGTCGAAGATGCGCAGGTTGGCGGTTTTGTCCGCCAGGTATTCGGCCGACGCGGCGGTATCGCCTTTGCCGATGCCCAGCAAGACTACGACTCCGGGGCCGATCTCGCCCACCGAGCGACCGTCGACGGTAACCTGAGCGCGGCGAACCCGCTGGATTACTGCACGCATTTCAAGTAGCGGAACGCCGGCGCGTTCGAGACGAACTGGACCGCGGCCGCGGTTGACAGCGCGGGCAAAAAAAGCTGCTTCTTCCGGCAATAACCGCCCGCGCGATTTTCGTTCCACAGCGGAAGCAGGGTTTGCCTTCCCGGCCGTAGGCGCGGTGCCGCTGCTGGTATTCGCCGGGCTGGCCTTCGGCGTCGACGAAGTTCGAAATGGAAGAGCCGCGGTCGCGGATGGCATGCTGGAGGACGCGCCGAATGGCCGTCCGTAGGCGCGCCAGTTCCGCTGGATTCAATCGCGCCGCGAGCCGCGCGGGATGAATGCGCGCCTGCCACAAGCTTTCGTCGGCATAGATATTACCGATGCCCCGGAAGACGCTCTGGTCGAGCAGGAGAGCTTTGATGCGCGCACGGCGGCCCGCCAGCCGCTTGCTGAACTCGCCGGCGGAAATCTCCAGCGGCTCTCTGCCGAGCCGTTCGCTGAAGGCGCTTTTCCCTTCGGCAGGCACCAGGCGAATTTGTCCGAAGCGACGAATGTCCGTGTAGCGCAGCTCGTGGCCGTTATCCAGCTCGAAAAATGCATGCGTATGCGGCGCAATGGGATCGCCGGGCCGGCGCACGCCTAGCCAGCCGGTCATGCCCAGGTGCACGATCAGATCGATTTGCCGTTCGGGATT
>Ga0335081_10003207_pt1 | contig 25689 bp, 1 predicted proteins | sample Lox_Sample_35_FD_206713 | JGI IMG/M metagenome (GOLD analysis project Ga0335081, IMG submission 206713) | Soil microbial communities from Loxahatchee National Wildlife Refuge, Florida, United States - Lox_Sample_3.5 | ecosystem: Environmental > Terrestrial > Soil > Wetlands | place: USA: Florida...
GCAGCCGGTGGAGTTCGGCCGGGCCGCCCGCGCGCTGCTGGCCGACGGGTACGACGTCTTCGTCGAAGCCAGCACCCACCCCGCGCTGACCGTCTGGCTGCAGGAGGCCGTCGAGGCGGCCGGCGGCGGCGGCGCGGTGGTGGGAACCCTGCGCCGCGACGAGGGCAGCCGGGACAGGTTCCTGACCTCGCTGGCCGAGCTGCACGTGCGGGGGGTGCCGGTGGACTGGGCGGTGCCATTCGCCGGCTCGGGGGCCCGGCGGGTCGACCTGCCCACCTACCCCTTCGAGCAGCAGCGGTACTGGCTGGCCCCGCCTGAGGGGGCCGACCCGGCGACCGGGACGGTGGACGAGCGGTTCTGGGCCGCGGTGGAGCAGGAGGACCCGGCCTCGCTGGCCGAGACCCTGCGGATCGAGGACGAGGACGTTCGGTCCTCGCTGGCCGCCGTGGCGCCCTCGCTGGCCGACTGGCTGCGCCAGAGCCAGGGCCGGGTCGCGGTGGACGGCTGGCGCTACCGGGTGGACTGGCAGCCGCTGCCGACCGTACGAGCCGCCCGGCTGACCGGCAGCTGGCTGATCGCGGTGCCGGCAGACGCGGCCGAGGACCCTGCCGTGGCGGACTGCGTCCGGGCGCTGGGCGAGCACGGGGCCAAGGTGCGCACGCTGAACGTAGCGGGGGCCGACCGGGCCGCGATCGCCGAGCGGCTCAGGGCGCTGCGCCCCGACGGTGTGCTGTCGCTGCTAGCGCTGGCCGAGCAGCCGTACGCGGCTGGCTCCGCGCTGCCGGCCGGCCTGGTGGCGACGGTGGCCCTGATCCAGGCGCTCGCAGACGCCGGACTGGCGGCGCCCCTGTGGTGCGCGACCCGCGGCGCGGTCTCGGTGGGCCGCTCCGACGCCGTCGCCAGCCCCTTGCAGGCGCTGGCCTGGGGACTGGGCGGGGTGGCCGGGCTGGAGTACCCCGAGCGCTGGGCTGGTCTGATCGATCTGCCCGGGCGGCTGGACGACCGGGCGCTGGGCCGGCTGGCCGGGGTGCTGGCCGGCGCGGGCGGCGAGGACCAGGTGGCGCTCAGGGCCTCCGGGGTGTTCGGACGGCGGCTGGTGCGGGCTGGGACCCGGCGGCGCTCCCCCGTCCGGGCCTGGGCCCCGGACGGCACCGTCCTGGTCACCGGCGGGCTGGGGGGACTGGGCGCGCACGTCGCCCGCTGGCTGGCCCGCGGCGGTGCCCGGCGGCTGCTGCTGGCCGGCCGCCAGGGCACTGCGGCGCCGGGAGCCGCCGAGCTGGTGGCCGAACTGGCCGGGCTCGGGGCGACAGCCACCGTGGCGGCCTGCGATGTCGCGGACCGGGACGCGCTGGCGGCGCTGCTGGCCGGTATCCCGGCCGAATACCCGCTGCGGACCGTGATCCACGCGGCGGGCGTCCTGGACGACGGGCTGATCGACTCGCTGACCCCGGAGCGGGCGGCCGGGGTACTGCGGCCGAAGGTGGACGCTGCGCTGCACCTGGACGCCCTCACCCGGGATCTGGACCTGTCGGCGTTCGTGCTGTTCTCCTCGCTGGCGGGCACCCTCGGCGGCACCGGGCAGGGCAGCTACGCGGCGGCCAACGCCTTCCTGGACGCCCTGGCGCAGCAGCGCAGGGCCGCGGGGCTGCCGGCCACCTCGGTGGCCTGGGGCCTGTGGGGCGGCCATAGCGCGGCCGACGGTGCGGTCGGCAAGCGGCTGGTCCGCGACGGCCTGCCCGCGATGGCGCCGGAATCGGCCCTGGTCGCGCTGCGGCAGGCGCTGGACCACGACGACACGCAGCTGGTGGTCTCCGACTTCGCCTGGGAGCGTTTCGCCCGCTTGTTCACCGCGCCGCGGCCCAGCGCGCTGCTGCGGAACCTGCCCGAGGCCCGGCAGCAGGCGACCCCGGAGCGGGATGGGGGCGGCTCCGTCGCCGGGCCGCTGGCCGGGCTCAGCGCGCCCGAGCGGCGGGCCGCGATGACCGCGGTGGTACGCGCCCAGGTCGCCGCGGTCCTGGGCCACCGGGATCCGGAGGCGATCGAGCCTCAGCGCGTGTTCAAGGACATCGGCTTCGACTCGCTGACCGCCGTCGAGCTGCGGAACAAGCTGGCCGAGGCCACCGGGCTGCGGCTGTCGGTGACCCTGGTGTTCGACTATCCGACCACCGCCGTGCTCGCCGAGCACCTGCTGGCCGAACTGGTCGGTCCTGCGGGTGCAGCCCGCGGAACCGGACCCGCGGCCGATCGGCTCGCCGATCCGGCGGCCGGGCCAGCGGCCGATGACCCGGACGAAGCGATCGCGATCGTCTCGATGGGCTGCCGCTTCCCGGGCGGGGTCCGCACGCCCGAGGAATTGTGGCAGCTGGTCGCGGCCGGCTCAGATGCGATCTCTGCCTTCCCCGCCGACCGGGGCTGGGACCTCGACGGCCTCTACGACCCCGATCCCGGGCGGGTGGGCACGGCCTACACCCGCGAGGGCGGATTCCTGTACGACGCCAGCCACTTCGATCCGGCCTTCTTCGGGATCTCCCCGCGCGAGGCGGCGTCCATCGACCCCCAGCAGCGCCTGCTGCTCGAAGTCTGCTGGGAGGCGTTCGAACGGGCCGGGATCGACCCGCTGTCGCTGAAGGGCAGTCAGGGCGGCGTCTTCGTCGGCTCCAGCTACCGGGACTACGGCTCCCGGGTCAGCAAGCCCTCCGAGGAGTTCGAGGGCTACCTGGGTATCGGCAGCGCCGGCAGCGTGGCCTCCGGGCGCATCGCCTACACCTTCGGCCTGGAAGGCCCGGCGCTGACCGTGGACACCGCCTGCTCCTCCTCGCTGGTCGCGGTGCACCTGGCCGCGCAGTCCCTGCGCTCGGGCGAGTGCTCGCTGGCGCTGGCCGGCGGGGTCACCGTGATGGCGGGACCGGAGGCGTTCGTCGAGTTCAGCCGCCAGCGCGGGCTGGCGGCCGACGGCCGCTGCAAAGCTTTCGCGGCAGCGGCTGACGGCACCTCCTGGGCCGAGGGCGTCGGCGTGCTGCTGCTGGAGCGGCTGCCGGACGCCCGCCGCAACAGACACCCGGTGCTCGCCCTGGTCCGCGGCTCCGCCGTCAACCAGGACGGCGCCAGCAACGGCCTGACCGCCCCCAACGGACCCTCCCAGCAGCGGGTCATCCGGCAGGCCCTGGACAGCGCGGGCCTGGCCCCCGCGGACGTCGACGCGGTGGAGGCGCACGGCACCGGCACCAGGCTCGGCGACCCCATCGAGGCCCAGGCCCTGCTCGCCGCCTACGGCCAGGACCGCCCTGCAGACCGCCCGCTCCTGATCGGCTCAGTGAAGTCCAACATCGGGCACAGCCAGGCCGCCGCCGGGGTGGCCGGCGTCATCAAGATGGTGCTCGCCATGCGGCACGGGGTACTGCCGAAGACCCTGCACGTGGACGAGCCCTCGCCCTACGTCGACTGGACCTCGGGCACGGTGGAACTGCTGACCGAGGCCAGGGACTGGCCGCAGGCCGACCGGCCGCGCCGGGCCGGCGTCTCCTCCTTCGGGGTGAGTGGCACCAACGCGCACACCATCCTGGAGCACGTCCCCGTGGAGACGGCCGCGCCGGAACCGACCGTCGCCGAGGGGCCCTGGCTGCTCTCGGCCCGGACCGCCGACGCGCTGCGCGAGCAGGCGGCCCGGCTGCTCCAGCATGTCACCGACCGCCCCGAGCGCGACCCGGGCCCCGCGCTGGCCACCTCGCGCAGCACCTTCGAGCACCGCGCGGTCCTGCTCGGCACGGGCCGGTCCGCCAGGATCCGCGCGCTGACCGCGCTGGCCGGCGACGATGCCGACCCCGGGCTGGTGCGGGGGATGACCGGCGGCCCGGGGAAGACCGCGTTCTTACTCCCCGGCCAGGGCAGCCAACGGCGCGGGATGGGCGCGGAACTGTACGCCCGTCAGCCAGTCTTCGCGGACGCCTTCGATGCGGTGTGCACGGAGCTGGACCCGCTGCTCGACCGGCCGCTGCGCGAGGTGATCTCCGACGGGGGCGGGCTGCTCGACCTGACCGCCTACACCCAGCCGGCCCTGTTCGCGCTCGGCGTCGCGCTGTTCCGGCTGGCCGGGCACTGGGGAGTCGAGCCCGACTACCTGCTCGGGCACTCGACAGGCGAGCTGACCGCCGCGCACGTGTCCGGCGTCCTGTCGCTGCCCGACGCCGCCGCCCTGGTCGCGGCCCGGGGTCGGCTGATGCAGGCGATGCCGTCCGGCGGCGCGATGGCGGCTCTGCCCGTCTCGGCCGAGGAGCTCGCGCCGCTGCTCGCGGAACGGGCTGGCGTCTGCCTGGCGGCGGTCAACGGGCCGGCCTCGACCGTGGTCTCCGGCAGCGAGGCCGCAGTCCTGGAGATCGCCGCGCACTGGGAAGCGCAGGGCCGCAAGGCCACGCGGCTGCGCGTCAGCCACGCCTTCCACTCCGCGCACATGCACGGCATGCTGGCCGAGTTCCGCCGGGTCGCGGCCCGGCTGGATTTCCGCCCGCCAAGCATTCCGATCGTCTCCAATGTGACCGGCGCCGTGGTCACCGCCGAGCGGCTCCGCTCCCCCGACTACTGGGTCGACCAGGTCAGGGGCACGGTCCGGTTCCTGGACGGCATCGGCTGGCTGGAGCGCGCCGGGGTCACCGCCTACCTCGAGCTCGGCCCGGACGGCGCGCTGATCGGCCTGGCGCAGGACTGCCTGACCGAGCGGTCCGACGGCGCCCTGCTGGTCCCGCTGCTGCGCTCGGAGCAGCCCGAGGAGGCATCCCTGACGGCCGCCCTCGCCCAGCTGCACGTACACGGCGTCACTGTGGACTGGACGCGGCGGTTCGACCCCATGGACTGCGGGGCCGCCGAACTGCCGACCTATCCCTTCCAGCGGCGGCGGTACTGGCTTGAAGCCACGCCGACCGAGAGCGACATGCCGGCGGCGGGACTGCTCCCGGTGGATCACCCGATGCTCGGCGCGGCCGTCGAACTGGCGGGCGCCGAGGGCTACCTGTTCACCAGCAGGCTGTCCGGCCAGGCCCAGCCCTGGCTGGCCGACCACGAGGTCTTCGACGGAGTGCTGTTCCCGGCCACCGGCTTCCTGGAACTGGCGCTCGGGGCCGCCGAGCAGGTCGGCTGCGGCCACGTGGAGGAGCTCACCCTGGAGGCCCCGCTGGTGCTCCCGCCGACCGGCGGCGTCGCGCTCCAGCTGAGGCTGGGCGCGCCGGAGGACTCCGGCGGCCGCCCACTGAGCGTCTACGGTCGGCCCGAGGACTCCCCCGCGGAGCCCTGGACCCGGCATGCCAGCGGCCTGCTGGCCGGGGCTGGCCAGACGGACTCCGCCGGCCCCGACCCCGCCGCCGCGGCCGACCTGCGGGCGTGGCCGCCCGCCGGAGCGGTGCCGCTGCCGGTGGAGGGCTTGTACCAGCGCTTCGCCGAGGCGGGCTTCGCCTACGGCCCGGCCTTCCAGGGCCTGACCGCCGCCTGGCGGCTCGGCCGGGACGTCTTCGCCGAGGCGAGCCTACCGATCAAGCAGCAGGGCGACGCGGGGCGCTACGGGCTGCACCCGGCCCTCCTCGACAGCGCCCTGCACGCGCTGGCCTTCGACGTTCTTCCGGGCACCGGGCCCGACCGCCGCCCGGGCGGGGGCAGCCAGGGCTGGCTGCCGTTCTCATGGAGCGGGGTCGCGCTGCACGCCCGCGGCGCGGTGGCGGTCCGGCTCAAGCTGACCCCGACAGGCCAGGACTCGGTCGCGGTCCTGCTGGCCGACGCCGCCGGCCGACCGGTGGCGTCGGCCCGGTCGCTGGTGCTGCGGCCGGTCTCGGCCGGCCAGGTCAGGGCGGCGCGCAACGGCCAGCACGAGGAGCTGTTCCGGGTGGCGTGGACGGCGCTGCCGCACCTGCCGACGGCGGCCGCGGCCGGCTGGGCCCAGCTGGCGGCCGGCGCGGAGCCCGGCAGCCTGCTCGACGGGGGCGGCCCGGCACCGGGGCTGGTGCTGGCCGCCTGCGCCCAGGAGCGCCCCGGAGCGTGCGCGGACTCGGTCAGGGCCGCCACCGGGCAGGCCCTGGCGCTGCTGCGGGACTGGCTGGCGGACGACCGGTTCGCCGGTTCGACGCTGGCGCTGCTGACCTCGGGCGCCGTGCCGGCGGTCCCGGGTGACGTGGTAACGGATCTGGCCCAGGCCGCGGTGTGGGGGCTGGTGCGCTCCGCGCAGACCGAGAACCCGGACCGGTTCGTGCTGGTGGACCTGGACGCCCGGCACGCCTCCCGTCGTGCCCTGGCCGCCGCGCTGACCTGCGGTGAGCCGCAGCTGGCGCTGCGCGACGGGCGGGCCTACGTCCCCCGGCTGGCCAGGGTGCCCAGGATGGCCGTCGAGCAGGCGCCGCCGTGGGATCGGCAGGGCACCGTCCTGATCACAGGCGGCACCGGAGCGATCGGCGCGCTGATCGCCCGCCACCTGGTGGTCGAGCACGGCGTCCGGCATCTGGTGCTGGCCAGCCGCAGCGGTCCGGCGGCCGACGGCGCCCGGCAGCTGCGCGCCGAGCTGGCGCGGCTCGACGCCGAGGTCGAGGTGGCTGCCTGCGACGCCGCCGACCGCGAGGCGCTGGCCGGGCTGCTGGCCGGGCTGCCCGCCGCCCACCCCCTTACCGCGGTGGTGCACGCCGCCGGGGTACTGGCCGATGGCCCGGTCGCGGCGATGACACCGGACCAGCTCGACGCCGTCCTGCGGCCGAAGGTCGACGCGGCGATCCACCTGCACGAGCTGACCGAGGGCATGAAGCTGTCCGCCTTCATCCTCTTCTCCTCACTGGCCGGGGTCTTCGGCGGGATGGGGCAGGGGAACTACGCGGCGGCCAACGCCTTCCTGGACGGGCTGGCGCACCGTCGCCAGGCGCTCGGCCTGGCCGGCAGCTCGCTGGCCTGGGGGCTGTGGGCGAACAGCAGCGGAATGACCGGCGGTCTCGAGGCGGCCGACCTGCGGCGGATCGCCCGGGGCGGCATCGTCGCCTTCGCCCCCGAGGAGGGCCTGGCCCTCTTCGACGCCGCCCGCAGCGTGGACGAGGCGCTGCTGCTGCCGGCCCGCCTCGACACCAGGACGATCGGGGCGCGGGCAGGCGGCGGTGACGTGCCCGCCCTGCTGCGGGGCCTGGTCAGGCCGCCGGCCAGGCGGAACGCGGCAGCTGGCGAAGCCGGCCCCGACGCGGCGGCCGGCCTGAGGAAGCGGCTGGCCGGGCTCTCCGAGCCGCAGCGGGACCGCGTGCTCTTGGAACTGGTCCGCTCGCACGCGGGACTGGTGCTCGGCTTCACCGGGCAGGAGGCCATCCCGGTCGAACGCGGACTGCTTGAAGTGGGCTTCGACTCGCTCACCGCCGTCGAGCTGCGCAACCGGTTGCGGGCGGCGACCGGGCTCAGGCTGCCGGCCACGCTGCTGTTCGACCACCCGACCTGCGCGGCAATCGCCCGGCACCTCGCCGAGCGGATCGCGGCCGAGACCGCCGCCACCGCTCCCGCCGCCGGGCTGGCCGAGCTCCATCAGCTGGAGCTCGCGCTGGCCGGCGGCGATCCGCACCCGGGCCTCACCGCCCGGCTCCGGGACCTGCTGCTGCGGCTACGCCCGGCCGCGGAAGACGAACTCGACGGCCAGATGGGCGCCGCGAGCGACGACGACCTCTTCGAATTCATCGACAACGAACTCGGCATGCCGTGACGCATGCACCGCCCCCGGCCCTGCTGACCAAGGTGACGATGAACGGTGAATGATGAAAAGCTCCGCGACTACCTCAAGCGGGTTGCGACCGATCTGCACCGCACCAGGCAGCGGCTGCAGGAGGCGGAGGCGAAGGACCGGGAGCCGATCGCCATCATCTCGATGAGCTGCCGCTACCCCGGCGGCGTCAGCTCCCCGGAAGAACTGTGGCAGCTGGTCTCGAGCGGCACCGACGCCGTCTCGGCCTTCCCCGCCGACCGCGGCTGGGACCTCGACGCGCTGATCGACCCGAGCCGGGAGAGGGCCGGGACCAGCTACGCGGCCGAGGGAGGCTTCCTGACCGAGGTCGGCCGGTTCGACCCCGACTTCTTCGGGATCTCACCGCGCGAGGCCCTGGCCATGGACCCGCAGCAGCGGCTGCTGCTGGAGACCGGCTGGGAGGCGTTCGAACGGGCCGGCCTCGACCCGGCCTCGCTGCGCGGCAGCAGGACCGGGGTCTTCGCGGGGGTGATGTACCAGGACTACGCCGTCCGGCTGCGCCGGGCGCCCGCCGACGTAGAGGGCTACCTCGGCAGCGGCAGCTCCGACAGCGTCGCTTCGGGGCGGATGTCCTACACCTTCGGGCTAGAGGGACCCGCGATCAGCGTGGACACCGCCTGCTCCTCCTCCCTGGTGGCGGTGCACCTAGCCTGCCAGGCCCTGCGGCAGGGCGAGTGCACCCTGGCGCTGGCCGGCGGCGCAATGGTGATGTCCACCCCAGTCCCGTTCGTGGAGATGAGCAGGCAGGGCGGCCTGGCCGCAGACGGCCGCTGCAAGCCCTTCTCGGCGCGGGCCGACGGCACCGGCTGGGGCGAGGGCGTCGGACTGCTGCTGCTGGAGCGGCTCTCCGACGCCGGGCGCAACGGGCACCCGGTGCTCGCGCTAGTGCGGGGCAGCGCGGTCAACCAGGACGGCGCGAGCAGCAGGCTGACCGCGCCCAACGGCCCCGCCCAGCAGCGGGTGATCCGCCAGGCGCTGGCCCAGGCCGGGTTGTCCACCGGCGACGTCGACGCGGTCGAGGCGCACGGCACCGGCACCCCGCTCGGCGACCCGATCGAGGCCCAGGCGCTGCTCGCCACCTACGGCCAGGACCGCCCCGCCGACCGGCCGCTGCTGCTCGGCTCGCTGAAGTCCAACCTCGGCCACACCCAGGCCGCCGCCGGGGTCGGCGGCGTCATCAAGATGGTGCTGGCCATGCGGAACGGGGTGGTGCCGCCCACCCTGCACGCCGACGAGCCGTCCCCGCAGGTGGACTGGGAGGCCGGCGCTGTCCGGCTGGTGACCAGCGGCATCCCGTGGCCACGGACCGGCCGGCCCCGTCGTGCCGCGGTGTCCTCGTTCGGCGTGAGCGGCACCAACGGGCATGTGGTGCTCGAACAGGCTGAACCCACTGAGCAGGACGGCCACACGGAACAGCCGGACCGCGCCGAACAGGACGAACAAGGCGACCCCGCTCAGGCCGCTGAGCCGCCCGGGGCCGCGGCCGCGATCCCCTGGATGCTGTCCGGCCACAGCGGGCCCGCCCTCCGCGCTCAGGCCCAGCGGCTGCACGCCCATCTGACGGACCGCCCGGAGCTGCAGCCGGTCGAGGTTGGCTACGCGCTCGCGACCACCAGGGCCGCCCTGGAGCACCGCGCGGTGCTGGCGGCCGACGACCGGGACGGGTTTCTGCGTGGCCTAGCCGCCCTGGCCGCCGACCGCGAGGTGCCAGGGCTGCTGCAGGGCCGAGCGGGCCCCGCCGGCGCGGTGGCCTTCGTCTTCCCCGGCCAGGGCTCGCAGTGGACCGGCATGGCCCGGGAGCTGCTGGAGGGTTCGGCGGTGTTCGGCGAGCGGATCCGAGCCTGCGCCGAGGCACTGGCCCCCTACATCGCCTGGTCGCCGCTGGACGTGCTGCGCTCGGCCGAGCCGGTCGAGCGGGTCGACGTGGTGCAGCCGCTGCTGTTCGCGGTGATGGTGGCGCTGGCCGAGGTCTGGCGGTCGTACGGGATCAGGCCCGCCGCCGTGGTCGGCCACAGCCAGGGCGAGATCGCCGCCGCCGTGGTCGCCGGCGCGCTGTCGCTGGAGGACGCTGCCAGGGTGGTGGCACTGCGCAGCCGGGCGCTGCGGGCGCTAGTCGGCCGGGGCGGGATGCTGTCGGTGTCCCTGCCAGCGGACCAGGTCAGGGACCAGATAACGCCCTGGGGCGGCCGGCTGGCGGTCGCCGCCACAAACGGCCCGTCCTCGGTGGTGGTCTCCGGCGACCAGGAGGCGCTCGCGGAGCTGCTGGCCCGGCTGACCGAACAGGGCCTGCGGGCCAGGAGCATCCCGGTCGACTATGCCTCGCACTGCGCGCGTGTGGACGAGATCGAGCAGGAAGTTGTATGCGCGCTGGCCGGGATCGCTCCGCGGCCAGCCAAGCTGCCCTTCTACTCCGCCGTCAGCGGGGGGCGGCTGGACGCAGCCGCCCTGGACGCCGGGTACTGGTACCAGAACCTGCGGCAGCCGGTGGAGTTCGAGCGTGCCACCCAGGCGCTGCTGGCCGACGGGTACCAGGTCTTCCTTGAGGTGAGCCCGCACCCGGTGCTGACCCTGGGCCTCCAGGAGACCGCCGAGGCCGCCGGCGCCGACACGCTGGCGGTCGGCTCACTGCGGCGGGGCGAGGGCGGCCCGGCCCGGCTCCTCGCCTCGCTGGGCGAGCTGCTGATGCGCGGGGTGCCGATTGACTGGGACGCCGTCTTCGCAGGGTGGCGGCCGCGCCGGGTGGAGCTGCCGACCTACGCCTTCCAGCGCGGGGACTTCTGGCTGCAGGACGCCTCGGCGTCCCCCGGCGACATGGCCTCGGCCGGCCTCAGCGCGGCGGACCACCCGCTGCTGGGCGCCGCGGTCACCCTGGCGGACCAAGGCGGCCTGCTCTTCACCGGCAGGCTCTCGCTGCGCACCCACCCGTGGCTGGCCGACCACGCCGTACGGGGCTCGGTCCTGCTTCCGGGAACGGCGTTCCTTGAGCTGGCGGTCCAGGCCGGCGACCAGGTCGGCTGCGGCATGGTACGGGAGCTCACGCTGAGGTCTCCGCTGGTGCTGCCCGAGCACGGCGGAGTGCTGCTGCAGCTGGCCGTCGGAGCCCCGGACGACCGTGGCGACCGGCCGGTCAGCGTGCACTCCCGCCCGGATGGGCCGAACGAGGGCGACTGGCTGCGGCACGCGGACGGGCTGCTGACCGCCCCCGCCGCACCGCGCCCCGAGGCGGACCTGACCGCCTGGCCGCCACCGGGAGCGGTCCGGTGCGAGCTGGACGGCATGTACGAGCGGTTCGCGTCGGCCGGGTTCGACTACGGCCCGGCATTCCAGGGCCTGACCGCGGCATGGCGGCGCGGTGACGAGGTGTTCGCCGAGGCCGAGCTGCCAGCCGAGCAGCGGGCCGAGGCGCGGCGGTTCGGGCTGCACCCGGCGCTGCTCGACGCGGCGCTGCACGCCACCGGTCTGGGGCCGGCCGCCGAGGGCCGGATGCCGTTCAGCTGGACCGGGGTGACGCTGCACGCCTCGGGGGCGACGGCAGTGCGGCTGCGGCTGGCGCCGACGGGCCAGGACGCGCTCTCGCTGGCGGTCGCTGATCCGTCGGGCCAGCCGGTCGCCTCGGTGGAGTCGCTGGTGCTGCGGCCGGCGCGGACTGCCGCCCCCCGCAGCGGCCGGGACGCGTTCCACCAGGCGCTGTTCCAGCTGGAGTGGACACCTGTTCCCGCCGCTACCGGGTCACCGGCCGTGAGCTGGATGGTTCTCGGGACCGAGCGGACCGACCTCGAAGCGGCCGGGATGCGGGCCCCGCGCTGCCCGGCGCTGGCCGCGCTGGGCAGCGCGGTGTCCGAGGTGGGGGAGATACCCGAGGTGCCCGATGTGGTGCTGGTGCCCACCCTGGGCGCGCCGACCGTGCGGTCCGCCGTGCACCGTGCCCTCGGCCTGGCGCAGGACTGGCTGGCGGCGGACCGCTTCGCCTCCTCCAGGCTGGTGTTCCTGACCCAAGGCGCGGTGGCCGCCGGGCCTGCCGAGGACGTGCCGGACCTGACGCACAGTGCGGTCTGGGGGCTGGTCCGCTCGGCCCAGTCGGAGCACCCCGGCCGGTTCGGGCTGCTCGACCTGCCGGAGGGCGCAGGCGCCCTGCTGCCCGCCGCGCTGGCCGCCCAGCAGGATCAGTTGGCGGTGCGCGGCGGCAAGCTGTACGCGCCGCTGCTGGCGAGGGTGCCGGTGACGGCAGAGCAGCCGGTGCGGCTGGACCCCGACGGCACGGTGCTGATCACCGGTGGTACCGGCCTGCTGGGTTCGAGGGTCGCGCGGCACTTGGTGGTCGAGCACCGGGTCAGGCACCTGCTGCTGGTCAGCCGGGGTGCCCGGCACGCCGAAGGCGCGGCCGAGCTGGCGGCGGAGCTGACCGGGCTGGGCGCGCGGGTCACGCTGGCCGACTGCGATGTGGCCGACCGTGCGGCAGTGGCCGACCTGCTGGCCGGGGTGCCGGCCGGGCATCCGCTGACGGCGCTGGTGCACACGGCAGGGGCGCTGGACGACGGAGTGGTCTCCTCGCTGACCCCGGACCGGGTGGACGCGGCGCTGCGGCCCAAGGCCGAGGCGGCCCTGCATCTGCACGAGCTGACACGGGACCTGCCGCTGGCGGCCTTCGTGCTGTTCTCTTCGGCGGCGGGCACCTTCGGCGGCCCGGGTCAGGCCAACTACGCGGCGGCCAACGCCTTCCTGGATGCGCTGGCCCAGCACCGGCGGGCCCAGGGGCTGCCCGGCCAGTCGCTGGCCTGGACGTTGTGGGAGCAGCGCAGCGTCCTGACCCGCCAGCTGGCGCAGGCCGACGCGCGGCGGCTGGCCCGGTCCGGCATGCCCGCGCTCTCCACCGAGCAGGGGCTGGCGCTCTTCGACGCCGCGCTCGGGGTGGACCTGCCGGTGCTGGTTCCGATCCGGCTGGACCCGGTGGCACTGCGGGCCCAGGCGGGCAGCAGCCCGGTCTCCCCGCTGCTGCGGGGGGTGGTACGGAAACCCGCTCGGCGGGTGGCGGCGCACGCGGCGGAAACCTCGTTGGCCGAGCGGCTGGGCGCGCTGGCCGGGACCGAACGGGAACTGCTGCTGCTGGGGCTGGTACGAGCCCAGGTGGCAGCGGTGCTCCATGCATCCCCGGAGGCGGTCGAGGCCGGGCGGGCGTTCCGCGACCTTGGCCTCGACTCGCTGGCCGCGGTGGAACTGCGCAACCGGCTGAACACCGCGACCGGACTGCGGCTGCCGGCCACGCTGGCGTTCGACCATCCGACCCCGGTCGCGCTGGCGACGTATCTGCGGGCCAAGCTGCTAGGCGACGGGACCGCCGCCGCCGTCCCGGTGGTGCGCGCGAGCGGCGGCGAGGACCCGGTGGTGATCGTGGCGATGGGCTGCCGCTTCCCCGGCGGGGTACGCTCCCCCGAGGAACTGTGGCAGCTAATCGCAGACGGCGCCGACGGCGTCTCACCATTCCCGACGGATCGCGGGTGGGATCTGGACGGGCTCTACCACCCGGACCCGGGCCACCGGGGCACATCCTATGCCCGTGAGGGCGGTTTCCTGGACGCGGCTGGGGACTTCGACGCGGACTTCTTCGGGATCTCACCGCGGGAGGCCCTCGCGATGGACCCGCAGCAGCGGCTGCTGCTCGCCATCACCTGGGAGGCGTTCGAACGCGCCGGCATCGACCCGACCTCCCTGCACGGGATCGCGGCGGGGGCGTTCATCGGGCTGATGCAGCAGGACTACGCAGCCCGGCTGCTGCCGCACATCCCGGCGGAGGTCGAGGGTTTCCTTGGTACCGGCAACTCGGGCAGCATCGTCGCCGGGCGACTAGCCTACGTATTCGGCCTGGAAGGGCCGGCCGTCACGGTGGACACCGCCTGTTCGTCGTCCCTGGTGGCGCTGCACCTGGCGGCCCAGTCGCTGCGCACTGGGGAGTGCTCGCTCGCGCTGGCAGGCGGGGTGACCGTGATGTCCAGCCCGGAGCTGTTCGTGGAGTTCAGCCGGCAGCGCGGGCTGGCCCCGGACGGGCGCTGCAAACCCTTCGCGGCGGCAGCGGACGGCACGGGCTTCGGCGAGGGCGCGGGAATCCTGCTGCTGGAGCGGCTGTCGGACGCCCGGAGTAAGGGCCACCCGGTGCTGGCGGTGCTGCGGGGCAGCGCGGTCAACCAGGACGGCGCCAGCAACGGCCTGACCGCCCCCAGCGGCCCCGCCCAGCAGCGGCTAATCCGGGCCGCACTGGCGAACGCCGGGCTGTCCGGCGCGGAGGTCGACGCGGTGGAGGGGCACGGGACCGGCACCCGGCTGGGTGACCCGATCGAGGTGCAGGCGCTGCTCGCGACCTACGGCCAGGGCCGCCCGGCCGGCCGGCCGCTGTGGCTGGGCTCGCTGAAGTCCAACCTCGGCCACACCTCCGCGGCGGCCGGGGTCGGCGGGGTGATGAAGATGGTGCTGGCCATGCGGCACGGGGTGCTGCCGAAGACCCTGCACGTGGACCGCCCGACACCGCAGGTCGACTGGTCCGCCGGGGCGGTCGAGCTGCTCACCGAGGCGCGGCCCTGGGACGCCGCCGACCAGCCGCGCCGGGCCGGGGTGTCCTCGTTCGGGGTCAGCGGCACCAACGCGCATGCGATCCTCGAGCAGCCGCCAGCGGCCAATCCCGGCGCGGCGCCCGACGCCCCCGACGCCGGGGCGGTGCCGTGGGTGCTGTCCGCCCGAAGCCCGCAGGCCCTGCGGGAGCAGGCCGCACGGCTGCTGACGTGGGATCGGGACGCCCGGATCTCCGACGTCGGCTTCTCGTTGGCCTCGGGCAGGGCGGCGCTGGAGCACCGGGCGGTGCTGATCGGCGACCGGGAGCAGCTGAGGGCGGGCCTGGCCGCGCTGGCCAGGGGCGCGCCTGCGGCAAACGTGGTCGAGGGAGCCGCGGGCAAGTGCGGGCGGACGGTCCTGGTGTTCCCCGGCCAGGGCGGGCAGTGGACCGGGATGGGCCTGGAGCTCCTGGACACCGAGCCGGTCTTCGCCGAGCGGATCGCCGCCTGCGAGCGGGCGCTGGCGCCGCACGTGGACTGGTCGCTGCTGGGGCTGCTGCGTTCCGGCGAGCCGCTGGACCGGGTGGACGTGGTGCAGCCGGCGCTGTTCGCCGTCATGGTGTCGCTTGCCGAGCTGTGGCGCTCCTACGGGGTCGAGCCCGCCGCCGTGGTCGGTCACAGCCTGGGCGAGATCGCCGCCGCCTGCGTGGCCGGCGCGCTGTCGCTGGCGGACGCGGCCCGGGTGGTCGCGCTGCGCAGCAAGGCGCTGCGGGCGCTGGCCGGCCGGGGCGCGATGCTGTTCGTGCCGCTGGCGGCGGAACAGGTCAGCGAGCGGCTCACCCGCTGGGGAGACCGGATCGGGATCGCCGCGGTCAACGGGCCGGCCTCGGTGGCGCTCTCCGGCGACCCGTCCGCGCTGGCCGAGCTGGGCGCGGAGCTGTCCGCCGCCGGGGCGCGCACCCGGCCGATCCCGGGGGTGGACTTCGCCGCGCACTCGGCGCAGGTGGCGGAGATCCAGCAGGAACTGCTGACCGTCCTGGCCGGGATCAGCCCGCGCCCGGCCGAGATCCCCTTCTACTCCACGGTGACCGGCACGGCGCTGGGCACCGAGGGCCTGGACGCCGGCTACTGGTACCGCAACCTGCGGCAGCCGGTGGAGTTCGGCCGGGCCGCCCGCGCGCTGCTGGCCGACGGGTACGACGTCTTCGTCGAAGCCAGCACCCACCCCGCGCTGACCGTCTGGCTGCAGGAGGCCGTCGAGGCGGCCGGCGGCAACGGCGCGGTGGTGGGAACCCTGCGCCGCGACGACGGCGGACCACGACGACTCCTCCTCTCCCTCGGCGACGCCTGGGCCCACGGCCAGCCCGTCGACTGGACCGCCGCACTGAGCGCGGGCCGCCACACCGACCTGCCCACCTACGCCTTCCAGGAGCAGCGCTTCTGGCTGGACGTCCCGACCACCAGCTGGGACGTGGCCTCGGCCGGGCTGGGCAGCACCGGGCATCCGCTGCTGGGCGCGGCGGTGGAGGTCGCCGGCACCGGCGAGACGCTGCTCAGCGGCCGGCTGTCGCTGCGGACCCACAGCTGGCTGGCCGACCACGCCGTCTCGGGGGTCGTGCTGCTGCCGGGCACCGCCTTTGTGGAGCTGGCGCTGCGGGCCGCCGACGAGGTCGGCTGCGCGCAGGTCGAAGAGCTCACCCTGCAGGCCCCGCTGGTCCTCCCCGAGACCGGGACCGTCCAGCTGCAGGTGCGGGTCGGCCCCTGGTCGCAGGGGCTTCGGCCGGTCACGGTGCACTCCCGGCGCGAGCACGAGCAGGAGTGGACCGAGCACGCCAACGGCACGCTCGCGGCCGAGGCCGGGCCGGCCGGGCCCGACCTGGTCGCCTGGCCGCCGCCCGAAGCGGTACCGGTGGACCTGGACGGCCTCTATGACCAGTTCGCCGACGCCGGATACCACTACGGTCCGGCATTCCGTGGACTGAGGTCGGCCTGGCGGCTCGGCGACGAGGTCTTCGCCGAGGTCGTGCTGGCGGCACCGCGGCGCGCGGATGCGGCGGGCTGCACCGCGCACCCGGCGCTGCTCGACGCCGCGCTGCAGGCCGCCGCCCTGCTGGGCCGCCAGCAGGGCGGGGAGAGGCTGCCGTTCAGCTGGAACGGCGTGACCGCACACGCGTCGGGGGCCACCGCCCTGCGGGTCAGGCTCGGCAGCAGTGGTCGGGCGGCGGTGACGCTGACGGCGTACGACCTGGCAGGCCGACCGGTCCTCGGTGTCAAGTCGCTGACGCTGCGTCCGCGGCGGGCCGGCGCGGCCGGCCCCGCCGCCGGCGCCGACCGGCTGTTCCGCCTGGACTGGCAGCCGACCGAGGGCGTCCCGACTGCCAAGTGGACGGCCCTGGACGCCCTGGGGGCGGAGGACCCAGTGCCCGCCGTGCTGCTGGCCGACTGCTCCACTGGCGAGGAGGGCGACCCGGCGGCCCGGCTGCACAGCACCGCGGCCCTGGCTCTTGCGCTGGTCCAGGACTGGCTGGCCGATGAGCGGTTTGCCGAGTCCCGGCTGGTGGTGCGCACCAGGGGCGCGGTCCGCACCGGCCCCGCGGACCAGCCGACCGACCTCGCCCAGGCAGCGGTCTGGGGCCTGCTGCGCAGCGTGCAGAGCGAGCACCCCGACCGGTTCGTGCTGCTCGACGTCGACGACCAGGCCGACTCGCTGACCGCGCTGCCAGTCGACGGCGAGCCGCAACTGGCCGTGCGCGCCGGGCAGGTGCTGGCACCCCGGCTGGCTCCGGCAGCGCAGCCCGGCACCCTGGCTCCCCCGCCGGGCGAGTCCTGCTGGCAACTGGCGGTCACCGAGCCCGGCACGCCGGAGAGCCTGGCCCTGCTGCCCGCCCCGGCCGCGTCGCTGCGGGCCGGTGAGGTGCGGATCGCGGTCCGAGCCGCCGGGCTGAACTTCCATGACGTCACCGTGTCGCTCGGCCTGACCCCTGACCAGCAGGGGCTGGGCAGCGAGGGCGCCGGGACGATCCTGGAGGTCGGTCCCGGGGTCGACGACCTCGTCCCCGGCGACCGGGTGATGGGGATCTTCGGAGCCGCGTTCGGCCCGGTGGCGGTGGCCGACCGGCGGACCGTCGCACGGATACCGGACGGCTGGTCCTTCGCGCGGGCCGCTTCGGTGCCGGTCGTATTCCTGACCGCCTACTACGGCCTGTTCGACCTGGGCGGGCTGCGGAGCGGCGAGTCGGTGCTGGTCCATGCGGCGGCCGGCGGGGTCGGGATGGCCGCCGTGCAACTCGCCCAGCACGCCGGGGCCCAGGTGCTGGGCACCGCGAGCCCGCACAAGTGGGGCACCCTCCGGGCCGCGGGTCTGGACGGCGCGCAGCTGGCGTCCTCCCGCACCCTGGAGTTCGCCGACCACTTCCTGTCCGCCACGGCAGGGCGCGGCGTCGACGTGGTGCTGAACTGCCTGGGCAGGGAATTCGTCGAGGCGTCACTGCGGCTGCTGCCGAGCGGCGGCCGGTTCCTGGAGCTGGGCAAGACCGACATCCGGGACGCGGCGGTGGTCGCGGCCGACCACCCAGGGGTCGACTACCAGGCCATCGACCTGATGGAGGCGGGCCCGGAACGGATCGGCGAACTGCTCACCGAGATCCTCGCCCTTTTCGAGCGCGGGGTACTCAGCCCACTGCCGCTCACCTGCTGGGACGTCCGGCAGGCGCCGGACGCCTTCCGCTTCCTCAGCCGGGCCCGGCACACCGGCAAGAACGTCCTGATGCTGCCCGCCGCGCTGGACCCGGAGGGGACAGTGCTGGTCACCGGCGGTACCGGCGCTCTCGGGCAGCTGCTGACCCGGCATCTGGCGGTCCAACACGGCGTCAGGAACCTGCTGCTGGTGAGCCGCCGGGGACCGCAGGCCGACGGGGCGGCCGAACTGCTGGCCGAGCTCAACGAGTTCGGCACCCAGGCCACCGCGGTGGCCTGCGACGTGACCGATCGCGCCGCGCTGGACGACCTGCTTTCCAAGGTGCCCAGCGACCACCCGCTGACTGCGGTGGTACACGCGGCCGGCCTCCTTGACGACGCGATGGCAGACTCCATGACCACCGAGCAGCTGGCCCGGGTGCTACGGCCCAAGGCGGACGCGGCGATCGCGCTGCACGAGCTGACGGCAGCAGACGACCTGGCGGCATTCGTGCTGTTCTCCTCGGGAGCCGGGCTGCTCGGCGCCGCCGGGCAGGCCAACCACGGCGCCGCCAACGCCGCCCTGGACGCGCTGGCCGGGCAGCGGCGGGCGGAGGGACGGCCCGGGCTGTCGATCGGCTGGGGACTCTGGGAACAGCGCAGCGGGCTCACCGCGCAGCTCGGCGCCACCGAGCTGCGCCGGATGGCGCGCGGCGGGGTGGGCGCGCTGTCCTCGGCGGAGGGACTGGCGCTGTTCGACACGGCACTGGCCTCGCCGCACTCCTACCTGCTGGCCGCCCGGCTCGACCGGACAACCCTGCGCGCGGACGGGCCCGCCCTGCTGAGCGGGCTGGTCCGCAGGCCCAGGCCCAGGCTGGCGGCCGCCGACACCCCGGTGGCGGGGACGTTCCTGGACCGGTTGGCGGTGCTGACGCGGCCGGAGGCACACCGGATGCTGCTCGATCTCGTGCGCGGCCACGCGGCCGCGGTGCTGGGCCACGCCTCGCCGGAGCAGATCCAGCCGGGCCGGCCGTTCAAGGACGCGGGCTTCGACTCGCTGACCGGGGTCGAGCTGCGGAACCGGTTGGCGTCGGCAACCGGGGTGCGGCTACCGGCGGCACTGGTGTTCGACCATCCCACTCCCGAGGCGCTCGCCCGCTACCTCGGCGCGAGGACGGCCGAGCGCTCCGGCGGGAGACCGGCCGGGGCGGACGCGGCGGGCCCGTCGGCCGTCATGGCCCAGCTGGACCGGCTGGAGGCGCTGATCTCGGAGCTGCCGCCGGCCGAGCCGGCCTGGGACGAACTGTCCCGCCGGCTGCGCCAGGTGCTGTGCAGGACCGCCCCGGAGGAGGCGCTGGCGACCCGGATCGTGTCCGCGACCAACGACGAGATCTTCGAGTACATCGACGGGCAGCTGGGCAGCAGCTCGTGAGGCCCAGGGCCGCCGCTGGCGCCGGTACGTGCCGTCCGCGCAGGACTTCCCCCAGACGAAGGCGCAGGATCCCGTGAGCGAGCAGAAGCTGCGTGACTACCTCAACCGCGTGACCATCGACCTGCAGCAGACCAGGCAGCGGCTGCGGGACGCCGAGGCCAGGGGCCGCGAGCCGATCGCGATCGTCTCGATGAGCTGCCGCTTCCCCGGCGGGGTCAGCGCCCCGGAGGACCTGTGGGAGCTGCTGGCCGCCGACCGGGACGCGATGTCCGACCTGCCGGCCGACCGGGGCTGGGAGCTGTCCGAGCTGGCCGCCAGCGGCGCCCCGGCCCAGGGCGCCTTCCTGGACGAAGCCGCCGACTTCGACCCGGCGTTCTTCGAAATCTCGCCACGGGAGGCCCTGGCGATGGACCCGCAGCAGCGGCTGCTGCTGCTCGCCTGCTGGGAGGCCGTCGAGCGGGCCGGGATCGACCCGGTGTCCCTGCGGGGCAGCCGGACCGCGGTCTTCGCCAGCGCCGTGGACCAGGGCCACGCGACGTTGGCGCAGGGCGCGCCGGAGGCCGTGAAGGGCTTTCTGATGACTGGCAACGCGATCAGCGTCCTGTCCGGGCGGGTGTCGTATGCGCTGGGTCTCGAGGGGCCCTCGGTCAGCGTGGACACGGCCTGCTCGGCCTCGCTGGTAGCGCTGCACCTGGCCGTTCAGGCGCTGCGCAACCAGGAGTGCTCGCTGGCGCTGGCCGGCGGGGCCAATGTGATGGCCCTGCCCGGCGTCTTTCTGGAGTTCGCCCGGCAGGGCGGGATGGCCGCCGACGGCCGGTGCAAGCCGTTCGCCGCCGCCGCCGACGGCACCGGCTGGGGCGAGGGCGTCGGGGTGCTGCTGGTCGAGCGGTTGTCGGACGCCCGGCGCAACGGGCACCCGATACTGGCGGTGCTGCGCGGCAGCGCGGTCAGCCAGGACGGCGCCAGCAACGGGCTGACCGCCCCCAACGGACCCGCGCAGCAGCGGGTGATCCAGGCCGCGCTCGCCGACGCCGGGCTTGCCCCGCACGAGGTCGACGCGGTAGAGGCTCACGGCACGGGAACGCAGCTGGGCGACCCGATCGAGGCGGACGCGCTGCTCGCGACCTACGGCCAAGACCGCCCCGCCGACCGGCCGCTGTGGCTGGGCTCGCTGAAGTCCAACATCGGCCACACCCAGGCCGCCGCCGGCGTGGCCGGCGTGATCAAGATGGTGCTGGCGCTGCGGCACGGGGTGCTGCCGCGCACCCTGCATGTCGACGAACCGACCCCCCACGTGGACTGGTCCGCCGGCGCAGTCGAGCTGCTCACCCGGGCCAGGCAGTGGCCGGACACCGGCCGGCCGCGCCGGGCCGGCGTCTCCTCCTTTGGCATGAGCGGCACCAACGCGCACGTCATCCTGGAACAGGCGCCGGTGCTCCCGGACGAGCCGGCCCCGGCCCCGGCAGAGCTCCCCTGGCTGCTCTCGGCCAAGACCGGGCGGGCGCTGGCCGACCAGGCCGGCCGGCTCGCCGGGCGCCTGCGCCTGACCTGCCCCGACCCGGTCGACGTCGCCTTCTCGCTGGCCACCGGGCGCAGCTCGTTCGAGCACCGCGCGGTTCTGCTCGGCGGCGACCGGACGGCGAGTCTGGACGCGCTGGCCGCCGGTGCCCTCCCGCCGGGCGTGGTGCACGGCACGGCGGACGCCGGAGGCCGGCGAGTGTTCGTCTTCCCTGGCCAGGGCGCGCAGTGGACCGGAATGGCGGTCGGCCTGCTGGCCGACTCCCCGGTGTTCGCCGCCGCGATGGCGGACTGCGAACAGGCCCTCGCCCCCGATGTGGACTGGTCGCTGGCCGAGGCGCTGCGCTCCGGCGAGCTGCTGGAGCGGGTGGACGTCGTCCAGCCCGCGCTGTTCGCGGTCATGGTCTCGCTGGCCGCGCTCTGGCGGTCCTGGGGGGTGGAGCCTGACGCCGTGGTGGGGCACAGTCAGGGGGAGATCGCCGCCGCGGTAGTGGCCGGCGCGCTCACGCTGGCAGACGGCGCCAAGGTCGTCGCGCTGCGCAGCCGGGCGCTGGCCCGGCTGGCCGGGCACGGCGGCATGGTCTCGGTCGGACAGCCGCTGGAGCAGACCGGAGAACTGATCGCGCCCTGGGGCGACCGGCTGTCGGTCGCCGCGGTTAACGGACCGTCAGCCGTCGTCGTCTCCGGTGAGCCCGCGGCCCTCGGCGAGCTGGTCGCGCGCTGCGCGCAGCAGCAGGTCAGGGCCAGGGCCATCCCGGTGGACTATGCCTCGCACTCGGTGCAGGTGAGGCAGATCAGGGCGGAGCTGGCCGAGGCGCTGGCCGACCTGCGGCCGATGGCGAGCCGGGTGCCGGTGTTCTCCACGGTGACCGGAGACTGGCTGGACACCGGCGGCATGGACGCCGGGTACTGGTACCGGAACCTGCGGCAGACCGTTCTCTTCGAGACCGCGGTGCGCTCGCTCGCGGAGCAGCGGTACCAGACGTTCCTGGAGGTGTCGCCGCATCCGGTACTGACCCTGCCGGTCCTGGACGGCGCGGAGGCAGCCGGGGCGCCGGGGGTGCTGGTGACCGGCACCCTGCGGCGCGACGAGGGCGGCCTGGACCGCGCGCTGGCCTCGGCCGCCGAGCTGTGGGTACGCGGCGTGCCGGTGGACTGGCCGGCGGTGCTCGCGGGCTTCGGCGGCCGGCGGGTGGAGCTGCCCACCTATCCCTTTGAGCGTGAGCGCTACTGGCTGGAGGCGGCCGGGCCGGCAGCCGCCGAGGAGCAGGCCGACAGCGCGTTCTGGCAGCTCGTGGAAGGCGCCGACCTGGCCGAGACGGCGCGCAGCCTCGCGGTGGACGCCGAGCCGCTCGGCCAGGTGCTGCCGGCCCTCACCGCGTGGCGCAGGCAGCGGCAGGCGAGCTCCGTCCGGGGCTCGTGGCGCTACCGGATCAAGTGGCAGCAGGTGCGGCAGCCGTCGCCGGCGGCGCTGCCCGGGCCGTGGCTGGTGGCGCTGCCCGCCGGGTACCACCAGGACGAGCGGGTGCTGGCACCGATCCGGGCGATGGCCGAGCGCGGGGCCGAGGTCTGGCCGGTCGAACTGACCGGCCGCGAGGCCGACCGCACGGCGCTGGCCGAGCTGCTGTCCGGCGTACTGGCCGGGCGGCAGCCGGGCGGGAGGCAGCCGGGCAACCGCGCTCCGGTCGGCGTACTGTCGCTGCTCGCGCTGGCCGCCGGGCCCCACCCTCAGTACGCGGCCCTGCCCGCGGGGGCCGCGCTCACCCTCGCGCTCATCCAGGCACTGGGCGACCTGCGGATTGACGCCCCGCTGTGGTGCGCCACGCTCGGCGCGGTGTCGGCCGGTACCGGCGACCGGCTCACCGCCCCGGAGCAGGCACTGGTCTGGGGCACCGGCATGGTGGCCGGGCTGGAGCACCCCACGCGCTGGGGCGGCCTGGTCGACCTGCCGCCGGCCCTTGATGCCCGTGCCCTGACCGGGTTCTGCGCCGCGCTGGCCGGCTCGACCGGCGAGGACCAGCTAGCGGTCCGCACGTCCGGGCTGTACGCCCGCCGACTGGTCAGGGCCCCTAGGCCGAGCGCACCGCGCCGGGACTGGCGGCCGCGCGGCACCGTCCTGGTCACCGGCGGCACCGGGGCGCTCGGCCCGCATATCGCCCGCTGGCTGGCCAGCAGCGGTACGGAGCACCTGGTGCTGCCGGGACGCCGTGGCGCGGACGTGCCCGGCGCAGCGGAACTGACCGCCGAACTCGCCGAGTTCGGCACCCGGCTTAGCCTTCCGGCCTGCGATCTGGCAGACCGGGACGCGGTGGCCCGGCTCCTGGCCAGCCTGGAGAACCGGGGCGAACCGGTCACCGCCGTGTTCCACGCCGCCGCGTACATCGAGCTGGCGCCGCTGGACGGAACCCCCAGCGACTCCTTCGAGCGGGTCGTCGCCGCCAAGGCCGCGGGGGCACGACACCTGGACGAGCTGCTCGACCGCGAGCTGGACGCGTTCGTGATGTTCTCCTCGATCGCCGGGGTGTGGGGCAGCGGCAACCATGCGGCCTACTCGGCCGGCAACGCCTACCTGGACGCGCTGGCCGAGCACCGCAGGGCGCGCGGGCTCCGCGCCACCACCGTGGACTGGGGAGTGTGGAAGGCGGCGAACCCCTGGACGGTCCGGGACACCGTGGACGAGGCCGACTTCTCCCGTGTACAGAGGCAGGGCCTGCGGCTCATCGACCCCGAGTCGGCTGTGGCAGCCCTGCAGGAGGTGCTGGACGGCGACGAGACGGTCATCGCGCTGGCCGAGGTGGACTGGCAGCAGTTCGCGGCGGTCTTCACCTCGGCGCGTCCCAGCCGACTGCTGACCGGAGTGCCCGAGGTGCGCCGGCTGGCGTCGTCCGCCCGACCGTCGGCCGACACCCCCGCCTCGGTGCTGCGCCAGCAGCTGGCCGGCCTGTCGGGCGCCGCGCAGACCAGGATCGTGCTAGGACTGGTCCGCAGCGAGGCGGCCGCCGTGCTCGGCCACAGCTCGGCGGAGGCGATCCCGCCCGGCCGGGCCTTTCGGGAGCTGGGCTTCGACTCGCTGACCGCCGTGGAGCTGCGCAACCGGCTGAACGCCGCGACCGGGCTGCAGCTGCCGGCCACCCTGGTCTTCGACTACCCGTCAGCGGCGGTGATCGCCGAGCAGATCAGGTCCGCGGTACTCGGCGAGCGGGCCGCCGCGGCCGACCAGCTGCCGGCGTCCCGGGCCGCGGATCCGGGCGAGCCGGTCGCGATCGTGGCGATGGGCTGCCGGCTGCCCGGCGGGATCAGCACCCCGGAGCAGCTGTGGCGGCTGCTGGTCGAGCGGGGCGATGCGGTCTCCGAGTTCCCGGCCAACCGGGGATGGCCGCTGGAGGCCCTCTACGACCCGGACCCGGACCGGCCCGGCACCGCCACCACCCGGCACGGCGGCTTTCTGCACGACGCCGCCGCGTTCGACGCGGAATTCTTCGGCATCTCACCGCGTGAGGCGGTGGCGATGGACCCGCAGCAGCGGCTGCTGCTGGAGACCTCATGGGAAACGATCGAGCGGGCAGGAATCGATCCGGTGTCGCTGCAGGGCAGCAGCACCGGGGTGTTCACCGGGGTCAACTACCAGGACTACGCCGCCGCGGTAGCGCGGTCCGCGGAGACCGAGGGCCATCTGCTGACCGGCAGCGCGGCCAGCGTGGTGTCGGGCCGGGTCGCGTACACCCTCGGCCTGGAGGGACCGGCGATCACCGTGGACACCGCCTGCTCGTCGTCTCTGGTGGCGCTGCACCTTGCCGCCCGGGCGCTGCGCGGCGGCGAGTGCTCGCTGGCCCTGGCCGGCGGCGTGGCCGTGATGTCGACGCCCGCCGCGATCGTCGGGTTCTCCCGGCAGCGCGGGCTCGCCCCGGACGGCCGCTGCAAGGCGTTCGCGGACGCCGCCGACGGCATGGGCATGTCAGAGGGAGCCGGCGTGCTGCTGGTCGAGCGGCTGTCGGACGCCCGCGCCAACGGCCATCAGGTGCTGGCGGTGCTGCGGGGCAGCGCGGTCAACCAGGACGGCGCCAGCAACGGCCTGGCCGCCCCCAACGGCCCCTCCCAGCAGCGGGTGATCCGGGCGGCACTGGCCGACGCCGGGCTGCCGGGCGCGGAGGTGGACGCGGTGGAGGCGCACGGCACCGGTACTACGCTCGGGGACCCGATTGAGGCGCAGGCGCTGCTCGCGGCCTACGGCCAGGACCGGCCTAAGGAAAGGCCGTTGCTGGTCGGTTCGCTCAAGTCCAACCTGGGCCACACCCAGGCCGCCGCCGGGGTGGCCGGGGTGATGAAGACGGTGCTGGCGCTGCAACACCGGCTGGTGCCGGCGACGCTGCACGTCGACCGGCCATCCAGCAAGGTGGACTGGACCCAGGGCGCGCTGTTGCTGGCGACCGAGCCGCTCCCCTGGCCGGACACCGGCCGGCCGGCCAGGGCCGGGGTGTCCTCGTTCGGGATGAGCGGCACCAACGCCCACGTGATCCTGGAGGAGTCCCCGGCTGCGGATCCCGAGCCCTCGACGCCCACCGGCACACCAGTGCCGTGGCTGCTGTCGGCCAGGACCCCGGGGGCTCTGGCCGCCCAGGCCGGGCGGCTGCGCCAGCGGCTGGCCGGCGACGAGGCCGACCCGCTGGACGTGGCCCGCACGCTGGCGGGCCGGACCGCCTTCGAGCACCGGGCGGTGCTGGTCGGCGACCGGGAGCAGCTGCGGACGGGGCTGGCCGCGCTGGCCGCGGGCGCGGGCGCGGCGAACC
>Ga0335081_10003208_pt1 | contig 25688 bp, 25 predicted proteins | sample Lox_Sample_35_FD_206713 | JGI IMG/M metagenome (GOLD analysis project Ga0335081, IMG submission 206713) | Soil microbial communities from Loxahatchee National Wildlife Refuge, Florida, United States - Lox_Sample_3.5 | ecosystem: Environmental > Terrestrial > Soil > Wetlands | place: USA...
TGCGAAAGACGGCTATGGGAACCTTCTGCCCGCGAGAACCGGAGAAGGTAACGTAAACATTACCGTGCGCATCAACGGCCGGATTGGCAACCGGGTGCAGGCTCTCCGCGATAGGCATGGCCACCCGCATCTCCCGCGGGTTGCTGCGAAAGCCGTTGGTCGCCACAACCACGTTGCCCGAAGTAGCTCCCTCCGGAACGCGGGCCACAATAAACTGTTCGGAGCTGATGACCACAGCCCCGTCCACGTCGCCGAAACTGACCCGCGGACGGCGCAGCTCGTGCGGACCAAGGCCGCTCCCCACAATGCGGACCTCGCCTCCGGGCAGCGCGCACATCGGATCAATGGCGTCGATGTGCGGCTTTCCGTTTACGTTTTTCGCTCCGGTTTTGCGGTCCATACTCACTCAACGGGGCATCAGCGAAAAAGCCCGAAATGCAGCAGCAGTTGCAACACAATAAGTCCGTAGACGCCGGCGCCGAGGTCGTCCACCACAATTCCGGTCCCTGCCGGCAGCTTCTCCAAACTACGCACCGGCGGCGGTTTCACGATGTCGAATACCCGAAAAAGTATAAAGCCGGCGAGCAGCGCCCGCCACACGATGGGACACGCAATGTAGGTGACCAGTTGCCCGGCAACTTCGTCGATCACCACCTGTGGCGGATCTTTTCTGCCACTGCCCCGCTCCACCAGGGTTGCCGCGGGGATGCCAACTGCCACCACCAACGCAATCAGGACCAGGATCGCCGGGAGTCGGGCTGCCGGCGGGATATGCGACGCCAGCAACCACCACAACAGGGCGGCCGCCAGTGCTCCCCATGTGCCCGGGCCGGGCTGCAGCCATCCAGCGCCGAAAAATGTTGCCACCAGCGTTGCCCAGGCAGGCGTGGGCGCCGGGCTCGCTGCCGGCTCAATGGAGCTTCTTGACATGCTGGTCCGGGTAGTTCGAATTGCCGGTCTCCGGATCGTTCAATGGAGAAGAGATAACATAACTACCGCTGGCCCACTTGCCGAGATCGATCACGCGGCAGCGCTCGCTGCAGAAAGGAAACTCCGGAGCGGAGCGCAGCACGATCTGGCGGCAGGTGGGGCAACGGAGCGAGATGGCACGTTTGCGAGGCATAGCATTCAGCATTCAGCATTCAACATCCAGCAGCAAGCTGGAAAGCGATCCCTCCTCACCGGTCGCCGATGTCAAAAGCAGAAGAATGTAAACCAGAGTTCTTGCCTTCATGTCTAAATCGCCTGGCGTATTACTCCAAAGTCTTTTGGCTGAATGCTGAGTGCTGAGTGCTCACTGCTACAGAATTCTCGCCACCAAATCGTATTCGTGGGCTTCCGTGATCTCGCAGCGGTAAAATTCGCCCTCGCGCACATTCTCGTGGTCCCCAAAATCATTGACATATACCGTGCCATCGATCTCGGGAGCATGCATTTCCGTGCGGCCTTCCCAGAGCAGATCGGTCTCCGCCGATGGGCCCTCCAGCAGCAGATCGAGCTTTTTGCCGATGAGGGCGCGCTTTTTTGTCCGGCTGATCTGCTTCTGTATCGACATAAGCTTCCGGCGGCGGCGCTCGATCTCGCGCGCAGGAACCTTGTCGGCCATTGCGAATGCTTCCGCCCCCTCCTCGTCCGAGTAGCCGAAGACCCCCAGCCAGTCGAACTGCCCCTCGCGAACGAAGTCGCAGAGCTGGCGGAAGTCTTCTTCCGTTTCGCCGGGAAAGCCGACAATGAACGACGTTCTGAGCGTGAGGCTGGGAATCCGGCGGCGCATCTTTTCGAGCGAACGCAGAAAAATTTCGGCTCCTGCGCCGCGCTTCATCCGCTTCAGAACAGCGGGCGAGGCATGCTGCAAGGGAACGTCGATGTAGGAGCAGATCTTCTGGTGTGCCGCAATCGTTTCCAGAAGCTTGCCCGTGATTCTGTTCGGGTAGGCATAGAGAAACCTGATCCAGCGCAGCTCCCCGATTTCGGCCAAGCGTTCGAGCAGCAGCGCGAGGCCATCCTTCAGGCCAAGATCTTCTCCGTAGCAGGTCGTGTCCTGCCCGATCAGCGTGATCTCGCGTACGCCGCCTGCCACCAGCCGCTGCGCTTCTGCAATTACCGATTCGAAACGGCGCGAACGGAACCTGCCCCGCAACTGCGGAATGATGCAGAACGAGCAGGGATGATCGCAGCCTTCGGCAATCTTGATGTACGCCGAATAGTTCGGAGTGGCCAGCAGCCGCGGTGTGTTCTCGTCATAGAGATAGTTCGGCAGGGCGGCAATCGCGCCGTCCCATGCTCCCTTCGAAAAGCGGCCTGCGGCTTCACGTTCGCGGCCCTCGGGACGCGCGTTCAGGATAACGAAGGGCGAAGGAGCGGCAGATGCCGGTTGCGCGATCCCGGCGGCCTTCAGAATCTGATCCAGTTCGCCGGTCCCGATAACGGCATCGACCTCCGGAATGCTCTTCTGAATCTCATTGCGATAGCGCTCGACCAGGCAGCCCGCTACGATCAGCTTCCGCGCCCGCCCGCTTGCCTTGTGCTGTGCCATCTCGAGGATGGCGTCCACCGACTCCTGCTTTGCGGAGTCAATGAAAGAGCAAGTATTCACGACGATGACGTCGGCATCCTCGGCGCGCGAGGTGATCCTGGCTCCGCCCTGCGAGAGCAGGCCCATCATCACCTCGCTGTCCACCAGGTTCTTGGGACAGCCCAGGCTGACGAATCCTATTTTCGGAGAAGCGGAGGAGTTGGGACGCTCCTCAACAGCGTCCCGCAGGGCTACAGAATCAAGGTTCGGCTGCATGCAATCTCTTTATTTTAGCATCGCGCATGCCGCGCTTCCGTCGCACAGGACGCGCTCGCGCATGCATGTTGAGCTTCGATTTGGATGCTATATTGGATTGTCGGGCGCTGGTCCCGCGCAACGCAATCCTGCGAACCCCGCCAGGTCCGGAAGGAAGCAACGGTAACAGGCTCGTGCGTGTGCAGCGGTCAACTGGCGCCTGGCAATAAGGCCGCTGTTCGCCGTTCGCGTTTCGCTTCGATACTCAGACCCGCTCTCCGTTCCAACCCTCTGGCGAAACGCGAAGAGCGAAAGGCGAAGAGCGAACACGGAGCATCCTATTGCCTAATATTCGCGCCAGGATAACCGCTCTCGGCACGTACGTTCCGCCCCGCGTTCTCACCAATCAGGACCTCGAAAGGATGGTGGAGACCACCAATGAATGGATACTGGAGCGTACCGGCATCCGGGAGCGCCATCTGGCGGACAAGGGAGTTGCGGCCAGCGATCTGGCCGTGGAAGCGGTAAAGGACCTGCAACAGAGACATCCCATCGACCTCCAGGACATCGACCTCATCGTGGTCGGCACGGTCACGCCGGACATGATGTACCCTTCGACGGCGTGCCTGGTGCAACACAAACTGGGCATCGCACGCACCTGGGGTTTCGACGTTTCCGCAGGCTGCTCGGGCTTCCTGTATGCGCTGAACGCCGGTGTGCAGTCCGTCGAGTCGGGACGCCACAAAAAGGTGCTGGTGATCGGCTCTGACGTGAACTCGTCCATGACCGACTTCACCGACCGCGCCGTGTGCATCATCTTCGGCGATGGCGCCGGGGCGGTGCTGCTGGAGCCGGCTGAGGAAGGCGAGGAGTACGGCATCATCGACATGGAATCGCACGTCGAAGGCTCGGGCGGGCAGTTTCTGAACATGCCTGGAGGCGGGAGCCTGCACCCCGCATCGCACGAGACGGTGGACAGGAAGATGCACTACATCCACCAGGACGGGCAGCAGGTGTTCAAGTACGCGGTGAGGAAGATGGCGGAGATGACCGAACGCGTGCTGCAGAAAAACGGGCTTACCGGAAACGACGTGGACTGTTTTATCGCTCATCAGGCCAACCGGCGAATCATTGTCGCCACGGCGGAACGCCTGAAAATGCCGCTGGACAAGGTCATCATCAACATCGACCGCTTCGGCAATACCACCGCCGGCACCATTCCTCTCGCCATGCAGACGGCGATCGACGAAGGCAAGCTGAAGAAGGGCGATCTGGTGCTGCTCGCCGCTGTCGGCGCAGGATTCACGTCGGGAGCGACGCTGCTGCGCTGGGCGTACTAGCATCGGAACCGGACTGCCGTGACCCACGTAAGAACGACCATGCACGCCCCAGGCGAGGATTCCCTGTCGTTGTTCCGACTTATCGGCCCCCTGGTGGCTCTTTTGACCGCGATCGTGGTAGCGCCATCGCAGCAAAGAGCCGGCCTCCCATCTGACCTTGTCCTGGATGGCGGCAAGGTTTACCCGTCGCCGACCGCCGCATCCATCGAAGACGCAGTCGTGCTGGTGCACGCGGGCAAAATTGCGGCTATCGGGAAGCGCGGTCAAATCAAGGTGCCGAAGTCCGCCCAGGTGATCGACTGTACCGGCAAGGTAATCGCCGCCGGCTTCTGGAACAGCCACGTCCACTTCACCGAGGACGTGTGGAACAGTGCGGCGACGGCCCCAGCCGATAAACTTGAGCGACACATGCAGGAGATGCTGACGCGTTGGGGCTTCACCACGGTGTTCGACATCGGGTCTTTTCCCGGAGACACTTTGGCGTTGCGCAAGCGCGTTGATAGCGGAGAAGTCCCCGGGCCGCGGATCTACACCACGGCGGGAGCCATCTATCCCGAGAATGGAATCCCGGTCTATATCCCGCCGGCGATCGCCAGCCAGATCAAACGGTTTGAAGCGGCCACTCCGGTGGATGCGGCCAGACTGGCGCAGGAGGAACTGGCCGCAGGCGGCGACGGAATCAAGCTCTTCACCGGCGCGATCATGGGACACGGCAAGGTCACGCCGATGCCGGTGAATATTGTGCGCGCCGCGGTAGACGTCGCACATGCTGCCGGCAAGCCCGTCTTTGCCCATCCTTCAAACCACATCGGCACCGACAACGCCCTCGCCGGCGGAGTGGACATCCTCGCTCACACCATTCCGATGGAGGGCCGGTTCACCGACGATGAGCTGGCGCGCATGAAAGCCCAGCACGTAGCGCTCATCCCGACCCTGACCTTATGGGAGGTTGAACTGGAAAAGGAGCACGCCTCGGCCGACGACGAGCGCCAGTTTGTTCAGGCAGGAGTCAACGAGCTGAAAAGCTACTTCGACCAGGGCGGGACTATTCTCTTCGGCACCGATGTCGGCTACACCCAGCATTACAACACGACGGAGGAGTACGTCCTGATGGCCCGCAGTGGCATGGGCTGGCGCGACATTCTCGCCTCGCTTACCACGAATCCCGCGATCTTCTTCAAGGCCGCGCACACGGCAGAGCTGGTGAAAGGTTACCCCGCCGATCTGGTCGTTCTCAGTGGCGATCCGGCAAGTGACGTCGGCAACTTTGCTCACGTGGATTACACCATCCGTGCGGGAAAAGTGATTTACCGCAAGTGAACCGTCCGCTCTGACGCGCTCGCGCGCAGGGGCGAGCCCTGAGTCCCCCAATCGAATTATTTTCCGGCCGGCGAATCCTTTTTCTGAAGTCGCCGCTCTTCTTGAGTAGGGAGAAGAAGATGGTCACAAACATCGGCCCGGAGGCACTCCGGGATGAAGGCGCTGGACCGGCAAAACTGATCGATGTCCGGTCGCCGGCTGAATTCGCCATTGGGCACATACCAGGCGCAATCAATGTCCCCATGGAGCAGGTGGAAGCGAGGACGGCCGACATTGGCGACGGACCCCTCGTCATCGCCTGTGAAGCGGGCACACGCGCCGCGATTGTGGCCGCCTGGCTGGAGGCCCGGCAGCCCGTGTCGGTGCTCACCGGCGGTACTGCCGCATGGAGAAGCGCCGGGCTTCCCCTGGTGAGCTGCGCCCGCTGCCGCTGGACACTGGAGCGGCAGGTCAGGCTTGCTGCCGGATTGATCGTGCTTCTGGCCTCGCTGCTGGCTGTCACCGCCGGGCCGGGCTGGGTATATCTCGCGATGTTCGTCGGCGCCGGTCTGACGTTTGCCGGGGCCACCAATATCTGTGGTATGGCCGTGCTGCTGGCCCGGATGCCATGGAACCGTAACACAAGGTCAACTGCATTGGCAGCAGGCAAAACTACGGTGGACTGCTGCTCATGACCGTGAGGTCAGGGTCGGAAGCGGAGAATGGATTTCGAGGCTCTAGCCAACCAGCATAAGGACGCAGTTTACCGGCAGCTTATTCGCGTCTGCGGCAACCGCGAAGATGCCGAGGACGTGCTGGTGGAGGCTTTGCTGCGGGCCTATCGCAACCTGGAGCAGTTGCGCGAGACCTCCGCATTCCGTTCGTGGCTGGCCCAGATAGGACGGAGGGTCTGCTGGCAGTTGAAGCGGCGCGAAGCGTTGCTGCCAATCATTCAGCTTTCGGCCATCGAGGCCGCAGGGCCGCAACTGCAATCCGCCGATGAAGGCCCCGATACGCGCGCCTCCATGCAGCAGATGAAGCGACTGCTGCTGGGCGCCATCGAGTCACTGCCCGAACGCGAACGTGTGGTTTACGAGTTGCGCGATCTGGAGGAACTAAGCGGGGAGGAGGCCGCGGCCAGGCTGGGAATTTCGCTGCCTGCGGTAAAGTCGCGGTTGCATCGCGCCAGAGTCAGAATCCGCAGTTACATCGATGCGGCCCTCGCGAGGGATGCCAGGGCTGCGAGTTGGTGAATGAGGCCGGGGCGCCGGGCCCTGGGATAGGACCGGAGGAAAATCATGGAAGTAGTTGTCGAGCATCTGGGAGCTGTGCAGTTCGAAATCAAAGCGCGGCAGCACACCGTCATCTGCGATCAGCCGGTGGAGAACAACGGCGATGATGAGGGCATGACGCCGCCCGAGCTTCTTCTGGCGTCGCTGGGGTCGTGCGCGGCTTACTATGCGGTGGATTATCTGAAGCGAAACCGGATCGCGCGAGACGGAGTGAAGGCGCGCGTCAGCGCCGGGAAGGCAAAAGGCCCGCTTCGTCTGGACGATTTCAGAATTGAGGTGGAGGTGCCGGGCGAGCTGGAAGAAAACCACCTCCAGGGACTTGAAGACGCCGTGCACCGCTGTCTCATTCACAACACGCTGCTTAATCCACCCAGGATGGACATCTCTATCCATGCGGCAGCGTTCGCAGCGCAGGAGGCGACTTAGGAGGCCGCTGAAAGAGTGTGTCTCTCGTGCGCTTTGTGTCAGGGCACGGCCGCAGGCGGTGCCGGTGAGCGCTTCTTTTCTCTGCTGAGCCGGCTTTAGCCGGCGACACAAAACCAGTGAATCGGAATTGTTCAGAGGCCCGGCAGGGGCTGTCTTCCTGCGGGGTCGCGCGTCCTAATCCCGGCTCCTGATCTTCTCCCGCTCCTTTGCCGCGTCCAGCGGCGATACCGGTTCTGTCATGCGGGCGGGATCGAGGATCTCCCTGATCTGCTTTTCACTGAGGTCGCCCCGCTCACGGGCGATCTCGATAATCGATTTCCCCGTCTTCACCGACTCTTTGGCAATCTCGGCTGCTTTGGCGTAGCCGATATACGGGTTTAGCGCGGTCGCCAGCGAAACCGTGCTCTGCACGTAGTAACTGACGCGCTTGTCGTTGACCGTTACGCCCCTGATGCAAAACTCCGTAAGCTGGCGCAGCATGTTGGTCATGATGGCGATGGAGATGAGCACGCTGTAGGCCATGGTCGGCATCATGACGTTGAGCTCCAGTTGTCCCGCCTGCACGGCTAAGGCGACGGCCGTATCGTATCCGACCACCTGGAATGAAACCATGGCTGCCAGCTCGGGCATCACCGGGTTGATCTTCCCGGGCATGATCGACGAGCCCGGCTGCAACGCCGGCAGATTGATCTCCGCCAGGCCGGTGTTTGGGCCGGACGCCAGCAGGCGCAGGTCGTTGGAGATGCGGATGACTTCCAGCGCAAGGTTGCGCAGCGCCGAACTCACGCTGGACATTGCAAGGTTCGACTGCATGGCATAACGCATGTCATCGACCGCGTGCAGCTTCTGACCGGAGATTCGCGACAGCTCGGCAATGGCTTTGTGACGGTATTCAGGATGGGTGTTGATGCCGGTGCCCACCGCCGATCCGCCAAGGCCGAGTTCGCGCAGAAGCTCCGACTGCTGGCGCATGGAGTCTTTCGCGTGCCGGATCGCGCCCGCGTAGGCCGTGAACTCCTGCCCCAGGCGCATGGGAACCGCGTCCTGCATGTGCGTGCGGCCCGACTTCAGGATGTGATGGAACTCCTTGCCCTTGTCCGCCAGCGCGGTGATGCAACTGTCGAGGACGGGATAAAGCTGCTCCAGCTCCAGCAGCGTCGCCAGGCGCATGGCGGTGGGGAATACGTCGTTGGTGGATTGGCCGTAGTTGACATGGTCATTGGGATGGACGAGCCTGTACTCGCCGCGCGCGCCGCCCAGCAGCTCCCCGGCGCGGTTGGCGATGACCTCGTTGGCGTTCATGTGGAAGCTGACGCCCGCACCCGCCTGGAAGACATCAACCACGAAATGCTCGTGCAACTTGCCCTGCTGTACTTCCTGCGCGGCCTGAATGATTGCATTGGCAGTCTTCGCGTCGATCAACCCCAGCTCGCGATTGGCCAGCGCGGCCGCTTCTTTCACCATGGCGATGGCGCGTATCAGCGCAGGCTGCGCGCGCAATCCGCTGATGGGATAGTTTTCGACCGCACGCGCGGTCTGGATGCCGTAGTAGGCGTGCGCAGGAACTTCCTTGTGGCCGAGGGAATCCTTTTCAGTGCGGGTAGATTGTTCGACGCCGGTGGGCATGGTCAGCTCCTCTACAGATAGAGATGATCGTGCGAGGAGAAGCGTTCCGGTCCTTTGTTGTTATCTCGATAACATCCGCAATGCTACACTTTTTCAGGGAGTGCCCGCGATGGCAACCACGCAAGTCTCGCTGGAAGAGGATCTCAGGACCGACTACGAGCCGGACTGTGACTACGTCGACGGTGAGCTGGAGGAGCGCAACGTGGGCGAGAACGAGCACTCGATCACACAAGCATTCTTTATCAAATGGCTTGCGAAACATGAGGACGAGTGGCAGTTAGAGGCGTGCCCGGAGATCCGCGTGCGAATCGTACCCGGGCGTGTTCGCGTTGCCGATATCGTCATCCTCCCGGTGAAGACTCCCTTTGAGGCTGTCCTGATTACGCCGCCGGTGGCTATTGTTGAAGTGCTCTCGCCTAAAGACCGGGCTTCGCGGTACCGGCAGCGACTGGACGAATATCACGCGATGGGCGTCGCCAATGTGTGGCCCGATGCGTTACAAGGCCTACAACTGCAGCCAGGGCGGCTGGCAGCCGGTTGAGAAGCTCCTGATAGCAAATTCCCCGGTCGAAATTCCCCTCGATCCTCTCTGGAAGAAGCTCGAGCAGTTGCATTCCTGGTTGTCGCCGTTGACTTCTGGAAACTCACCCTGCCTGAGTGTGGCAATTATCGAAATGAATTCCTCTCTCCACTCGGGTAAAGCAAAGGTATCGAATTTTGAGAGCCTAACGCGAATTCGCTCTAGCCTTTCGCCTGCCAACGCAACAGATGTCGTGTCGTCCCAGTCCCAAGCCCCTTCAGTCCCGAGTAGATGCCGTTCGAGCTCATCAGCGAATTGCTGAGCTGTAATCTTTCGCTTCGGTCCCCACGCCATATACTCTGTTACCCAATCTCCACCAACTCGGCGATCCTGGCCTGCCACTCCTTCGGACCGGTCTCGTGCACCGATTCGCCGTTCACGTCGACGGCGACCATCACCGGCATGTCCTCGATCTCGAATTCGTAGACCGCTTCCATGCCAAGATCGGCGAAGGCCATGACGCGCGACTTCCTGATCGCCTTTGAGACGAGGTAGGCGGCGCCACCGACCGCCATGAGGTAAACGGCCTTGTGATCGCGGATGGCCTCAATCGCTGCCGGGCCGCGCTCGGACTTGCCGACCATGCCCAGCAGTCCGGTTTCCCGCAGCATCTGGCGGGTGAATTTGTCCATCCGGGTCGCGGTCGTGGGGCCGGCTGGGCCGACAACTTCATCTCTCACGGGATCAACCGGTCCAACGTAATAGATAAAGCGATTGTTGAAGTCGACCGGCAGCTTTTCCTGGCGATTGAGCATGTCCGTCATGCGCTTGTGGGCAGCGTCGCGGCCGGTGAGCAGCTTGCCGCTGAGCAGCAGCACCTCGCCCGGCTTCCACGTCGCGACTTCCTGGCGGGTAACAGTGTCGAGGTTCACGCGACGCGCGCCGACAGGATCGTAGGTAAGCTGCGGCCAGTCTTCCAGCGAAGGCGGCTCCAGAGCGACCGGACCGCTGCCGTCGAGCACAAAGTGCGCGTGACGCGTGGCGGCGCAGTTCGGAATCATGGCAATGGGCAGGTTGGCGGCGTGGGTGGGATAGTCCTTTACCTTAACGTCGAGCACGGTGGTCAGTCCGCCCAGTCCCTGCGCACCGATGCCCAATGCATTGATTTTCTTGTACAGCTCGATGCGCAACTCCTCGGCGGTGTTCTTCGCCCCGCGCGCGATCAGCTCCTGGATGTCGATCGGTTCCATGAGCGACTCCTTGGCCAGCAGCATCGCCCGTTCGGCGGTGCCGCCGATGCCGATGCCGATGATGCCCGGCGGGCACCATCCCGCGCCCATGGTCGGCACAGTCTTCAGAACCCAGTCGACCACGGAGTCGGAGGGGTTGAGCATGGCGAATTTGGACTTGGCTTCGGAGCCGCCGCCCTTGGCCGCCACAATCACCTCGACCTTGTCGCCGGGCACAAGCGACACGTTTATAACGGCGGGCGTGTTGTCCTTGGTGTTCCTGCGTGCTCCCGCAGGATCGGCGAGGATGCTGGCGCGCAGCTTGTTGTCTTCGTAAAGATAGGCGCGGCGCACGCCTTCGTTGACCATGTCTTCAAGGCTCATGGTCGCGTCCCACTGCATGTTCATGCCGACCTTGAGGAAGACGGTAACGATGCCCGTGTCCTGGCAGATGGGACGATGTCCCTCGGCGCACATGCGGGAGTTGATGAGCAGTTGCGCGATGGCGTCGCGCGCTGCCGGCGATTGCTCCTTCTCATAGGCGCACGCCATGGCACGGATGAAATCGACGGGATGATAGTAGGAGATGAATTGCAGCGCGTCGGCCACGCTCTGGATAACGTCGTCCTGCCTGATGATGGTCATAGTCACCTGCTGGAGGGAGGAAACTGCCAGTGCGCGAGCCACGGCGGAGCGCAGCTCGCGCCCAAGAATACAACCCGGAATTATACCGGGCGGCGCGAACGCCAGCCTGTGATGGGTAACCGCGTCCCATGTTCATGAAAGGCAGGCTGGCGGAACAGAGCGGCGCCGCACTAGGTTCCGACCACCACGCCGCCATCCACCGACAGCACCGTCCCGGTAATGAACGAAGCGCCATCGGAGGCGAGCCAGCAGTAGGCTTCCGCAATTTCTTCCGGCTTGCCCAGCCGCCCCAGCGGAGTGTGGGCAACCATCGCGTCGAGAATCTTCTCCGGCATCTGTTTGACCATTTCGGTGCCGATATAGCCGGGAGCGACGGCATTGACGCGAATTTTATAGCGGCCGAGTTCCCGCGCCCAGGTCTTTGTCATGCCGATTACCGCGGCCTTGGTTGCGATGTAGCTGGTCTGGCCGAAATTGCCGTACAGCCCGACGACCGAGGACGCATTCAGTACGACGCCGCTGCCGGCCGCGATCATGTGCGGCGCAACCGCACGCGTGCAGACAAAAACACCTTTGAGGTTGACGTTGATTACGGCATCGAACTGCTCGTCGCCCAGGCTGGAGACGACGGCACCGTCCTTCACCTTCAGCAGCAGGCCATCGCGGAGGATGCCGGCGTTGTTGACAAGCACGTCGATGCGTCTCCAGCGGGAGATTACCTCGTCCACCCCGGCCTGAACGGACTGCGCATCGGTGACGTTGACCCTGCGGAACAGCGCCTCGGCAGCGCCGGAGTTCTTAAGCTCCTTGAGTAATGCGTCGGCGACACTGTCGTTGACATCCCAGCCGGCGACGCGCGCGCCCTCCTGGGCGAAGCGTACTGCGGTGGCACGACCGATACCGCTGGAAGCTCCGGTGACAATCGCGACCTTGTTATGAAGACCCGAATCTCTCATGAATTCTCCGAAGTAATGGCGTCCGACAAGCACGGAGGCCAGGTTTCACATCCGTTACATCATAGCCTGTGGCTGCTGAATGCTTTGTCTTCACGCATCCCGGACGTGCCCAGGCAGAGACAAGTAGAACGGCTTTTTCCGCTCAGGGCGCCAGCAGGCCCGAATAGATGGCCATTCCTACGACTGCGTCAACTCCCATCGCGTCGAGCTCCGCAATCTCCTCGCGGCTGCGAATCCCGCCCGCCGCGATCAGGCGGCGTGAAGTTTGGTGACGCAGGTCACGAATGATATCCATTGGCAGACCCCGCATGAGTCCCTCGGTATCGATGTGGGTGTAGAGAAAAGCGGAACAGAAGGGTTCGAGCTGCTGCATCATCGCTGCCGGCTCGATATTGGTGATGGTCTTCCAGCCCTGAATGGCGATCCGTCCCCCGCGCGAATCCACGGCGAACACCAGAGGTCCGGCGCCGAACCGCCCGTAAAGGCTTCTCGCAAATGCCGTGTCAACCTCGTCTTCAGGATCTGCAAAGCCGCACTGCTCCGATTTCTCCCGCCGCCTGACCAGCGCAGAACCCACGATGACTTTGTTCGCACCGCAATCGAGCGCGCCGGCGACGGCATCAGCGGAGCGAATGCCACCGCCCACCTGACAGGTTAGTTTGCGGCAGAAGCCGGCGATGAGGGTGCGGTTCGAACCCTTCCCCATCGCGGCGTCAAGATCCACCAGTTGAACCAGAGGATATGGCGAGAATCGTTCCGTCCATTCTGTGAAGTTGTCAAACTCCAGCGCTTTCTTCTCGCCCTGAACAAGCTGCACGATCCGGCCGCCCATCAGGTCAATCGAGGGGATCAGCACGTCAGCCTCACGGGCACACCGGCTGCATACAGCTCCTGCTTGATGGCGCGCACGGATTCCAGGCGGAAATGGAAAACGGAAGCGGCCAGCGCCGCATCGGCCGCGCCCTGCCGGAATACCTCGACGAAGTGCCTGGGTTCGCCTGCTCCGCCCGAGGCGATGACCGGAATCCGCAGTGCGCCGGAGATGGCGCGGGTGAGTTCGCAATCGAAGCCTGACCTGGTACCGTCGCGGTCCATGGAGGTGAGAAGGATTTCGCCCGCGCCTGCCGCCTCAGCCTGCTTCGCCCACTGTTGCGCGTCCAAACCGGTGGACTTGCGCCCGCCCCAGACATAGACCTCCCAGCCGCCATCGCGGCGCCGCGCATCAATGGCCACCACCACGGCCTGCGATCCGTAGCGCCCGGCAATCCTGGTGATGAGCGTCGGATCGGCGATGGCAGCGGAATTGATGGCAACCTTGTCCGCGCCGCAATCGAGGACGGCCGCAGCATCGTCGAGCGAGCGGATGCCTCCGCCGACGGTAAACGGAATGAAGAGTTCATTGGCCGTGCGCCGGACGGTTGCGAACAGTGTGTTGCGCTCCTCCGCCGTTGCCGTAATGTCCAGCAAAACGATTTCGTCGGCGCCCGCACGGCTGTGGGCCGCGGCCAACTCGGCCGGATCGCCCGCGTCGCGCAACTCGACGAACTGCACTCCTTTCACCACGCGTCCGGCGTGGACATCAAGACAGGCGATGATGCGCTTCGCCAGCGACTCAGACGGCACAGAAGTTCCCCAGGATGGCAAGGCCGGCATCACCGGACTTTTCAGGATGGAACTGCAGCCCAAACAGGTTGTCGCGCTCAACCGCGGCCGTGAACTGCGATTCGTACGTGCAGGACGCGACGGTCTCTGCGCACAGCGGCGCGCGATAGGAGTGAGTGAAGTAAACCCAGGAGCCTGAGGGAACGCCGCGTAGCAGGCGCGACTGCGGCTCGACTGCGATGCGGTTCCAGCCGACGTGGGGGGACTTTACACGATCCGAAAAACGCTGGCAGGCGCCGGCGTATGCTCCCAGTCCCGGCAGCTCGGGCGCTTCATCGCTGCCCTCAAACATCCACTGAAGTCCCAGGCAAATACCTAATATCGGCTTCCCGGCCGCGATGACCTGCTGGAGCGCATCGGACAAAGGCTGCATCGCGAGCGCCTGCGTCGCCCTGAAATTGCCCACACCGGGAATGATGACCCGGGCCGCGCGACGCACATCGCCGGCATCGGCGGTTACGGCACATTCCTGCCCGAGATGCCTGACGGCTTTCACCACCGAGGCCAGGTTGCCCGCGCCATAATCGAGGATGGCAATCATAGAATTCCCTTCGTGCTGGGCAGCATGCGGCCAAGCTGGCGGTCGCGGGAGCACGCTACGCGTAGCGCCCGGCCGAAGGCCTTGAACAGCGACTCGATCTTGTGGTGAGTCGAGCGGCCATACATCACTTTGGCATGAACATTGGCCTTAGCCCCGCGGGCAAAGCCATCAAAAAAATCGGCTACCAGCTCCGTCTGAAGATCCCCCACCAGCCGCGCTCCAACTTTGGTATCGACCACTGCGGCGCTGCGCCCGCCAAAATCGACCGCCACTACTCCCAAAGTTTCGTCCATGGGCATAACGAAGTACCCGGCGCGCAGAATGCCGCGCCGCTCGCCCAGCGCCTGCGCGAAGGCCTCGCCCAGAGCGATGCCCACATCCTCCACCGTATGGTGCTGGTCGACGTCGAGATCGCCGGCCGCATCGAGCTGCAGATCGAAAACCCCGTGACGCGCGACGAGCTCCAGCATGTGATCGAGAAACCGGATGCCGCTGCGGACCTTGCCACGCCCGCGGCCTTCAATACCAAGCGCAACCGTTATTTCCGTTTCCTTCGTCTTGCGATGGATGCGAGCCCGCCTCATACCGCAACCTCGCTGCCCAGCTTCAACTCGGCGACTACTTCCTTCAGGGCGGCAATCAGCCGCTCCGTCTGAGGGCCGGTTCCAACCGTCACGCGCACACACCCGCGGCAACCGGGATCGGAGGAGCGGTCGCGGACCAGTATCCCACGTTGTCGCATAAGGGCCACGAACTCGCGATGGCGTTCGCCGATGCGCAGCAGCAGAAAGTTCGCCTGGCTGGGCCAGGCATGAATTCCCAGCACTCGCATTTCGCAGGCCAGCCGCCGGCGTCCATCGATCACCTGGGAAACATAATCGCGAATGTAGCCGCCGTCGGTGAGGGCCGCCGGCAGGAGGGCGAGCGCGATCCCGTTCACGTTGTAAGGCGATGCAACGCGCCGCACCGCCGCCATCTGCTCGCCGGGGCCGGCGAGGATGCCGATGCGCAGCCCGGCCATCCCATACGCCTTGGAGAAGGTGCGCGCGACAAAGAGGTTCCGCGTAGCACCGATGTCACCAAGAAGGGTTGTACCGTGGAACTCGAAATATGCCTCGTCCACCAGCAACGCCGCATCCGGCGCGGCATGCGCAACGCGCAACAGTTCTTCGCGGCTCGCGACCGTTCCCGTGGGATTGTTGGGGCTGGCCGTGGCAATCACCCGCGTGGCCGGGGTAATGGCGTCCAGGATTCCGGCCAGAGGAAAGCGGAATTCGCCATCGCAGGGCACACGAACGGGACGCGCGCCCGTCGCGCCGGCATAAATTTCATACATGCTGAACGTGGGCGTCACGACGATCGCTTCGTCTTCCGCTTCCAGATAAGCCTCACAGAGCAGGTGAACGGCTTCGTCCACGCCGTTGGTGAGCAGCACCTGCTCGGGAGTCAGGCTGAGGTGCTGCGCGACGAGGTTTTCCACCGATTCACGTTCGGGGTAGCGCGCAAGGTCTTCGGCTGTGATCTCCCGCAGCCGCTGGAGCACGCGTGGCGAGCAGCCCTCGGTGTTCTCGTTGAAGTCGAGGCGCAGTCCGTCGCGCCGTCCGAGCGGCGGATGATACTCCTGAAGATTCTGCACCGCCTTGCGGGCGCTAAGCATGGGTACTCCTCTGTTCCGCACCGGCGATGCGGCACCTGACGCGGACCGCTTCCGCATGGCCGCGCAGACCCTCAGCTTCCGCCAGAGTCGTTACCACCGGCGCAATCTTCCGCAGACCGCCAGCACTGAACTCCTGCACCGTAATGATCTTCACAAAGTCCTGAACGCCGAGCCCTGCCCGGAAGCGCGCCGCGCCGCCGGTGGGAAGAACGTGATTGGGCCCAGCCGCGTAATCGCCGGCGGACTGGGACGAGTAGTCGCCAACGAAAACGGAACCCGCATTCCGCACGAGGCCGAGCAGGCTGGCATCATCCAGCGTCAGGTGCTCGGGAGCGATGCGGTTCACCCAGTGCATGGCCTCATCCTGCGAGGAAGCGACAAGCACTCTGCCATTGCGGAGAATGGCCTTTTTCGCTGCCGCGTTGTCGCCCACCGCGTCCGCCAGCGCTCTCTTCACCTCTTCCGCCATGTCGCGCCTGGTGCTGATGAACACGACGACAGCTTCCGGGTCGTGTTCCGCCTGCGCGACCATATCGGCCGCGAGAAATCGCGCATTGCCGCTGTCGCTGTAAAGCACGGCCTCGGTTGGTCCGGCCAGCATGTCGATGGAGCAGTCGAAAGCCACCAGCTTCTTGGCGGCGGTGACAAATTTGTTGCCGGGGCCGACGATTTTGTCCACGCGAGGAATGGTTGCAGTTCCGTAGGCCAGCGCCGCCACGGCCTGGGCTCCGCCGCAACGGTAGACTTCACCAATGCCGAGTAGTGCCGCAGCCGCCAATGTCGTCCTCCGGGGACGCGGTGAAACCACGCAGATGCGTTCTATTCCGGCGACCTGTGCGGGAATGACGGTCATCAGCAGCGTGGAGGGAAGCGGATATCGCCCTCCGGGCACATAACAGCCGACTGACTCCAGCGGACGTACGATCTGGCCCAGTTCGCCTCCGGGAATTTTCCTCCGCCACTCGGGGGGCATCTGCCACTTGCAGAACCGGCGGATGCTGGCCGCAGCCTGGCGCAGAGCGGTCCGGACATCCTGCGGAGTCGCACGCCATGCCGCTGCGATCTCGTCTGCGGAGACCCGCACCGGCTGGCCTTTCTCCAGCCCGTCCCACAATGTGGCATAGCGGACAACGGCCCTGTCTCCCTCGCGCTTCACGTCCTCAACGATCCTGCGCACACGCGGCTCGACCTGGCTCAGACACGAGCTGCGCTGTTCCAGTCTGGCGACCGCGTTGTTTGCCGCTCTGCCCTCCAGAATGCGTATCACAACACCACCTTGTTCAGCGGATACTCGACGATGCCCTGTGCGTTTGCCGCTTTCAGACGGGGAATGACCTCCCAGCACGCCGATTCTTCCAGGATGGTGTTGACCGCGACCCAGGTGCTGTCGCTGAGCGTGGACACGGTGGGACTGTTCAGTGCGGGCAGAACGCTGAGCACCGCCGGCAGGTCCTCCACCCTGACGTTGAGCATGAGCCCGACACGCCCCTGGGCCTCGATAGCGCCGCCCAGCATAAGCGCCAGATTGCCAATCTTCTGCCGTTTACAGAGTTCAGACCATGCATTTTTGTTGGCAATAATCTGCGTATTGGATTCGAGGACCGTCTCGATAATCCGCAGGCGATTGGCCTTGAGCGAGCTGCCGGTCTCGGTAACTTCGACGATGGCGTCGGCAAGCCTAGGCGGCTTTACTTCCGTCGCGCCCCAGGAGAACTCCACCTTCACGGAAATGCCCCGTTCCTGAAAAAAACGCGTGGTCACGTTTACCAGCTCGGTTGCGATGGTCGCGCCCGCAAGATCCTCCGCACACTGCGCGGGCGAGTCTTCCGGAACCGCCAGCACCCATCGCACTTTCCCGCGGCTTTGTTTGGCGTAGATAAGATCGGAGACGGTGACCACTTCAAGACCGCTCTCCAGGACCCAGTCCAGGCCGGTGAGGCCGACATCGAGAGCGCCATGCTCGATGTAACGCGCCATCTCCTGGGCGCGGATCAGCATGCATTCGATGCCGGGATCATCGGTGCTGGCGAAATACGATCGCGGGCTGAGGTAAACCTGCAGTCCGGCGCGCGCCAGCAGCCTGAGTGTCGAGTCCTGCAGACTTCCTTTGGGAATGCCGAGTCGCAGCTTCATTGCCCGCCTCCAGCCGCCACCAGGGGCAGGGGGGTGCCGAAGCAGGTGCGCGTTCCGGTATGACAGACCACGCCCTCGCCCTCAACCTGGACTCGGCAGAGAATGGTGTCGAGATCGCAATCCGCCGCGGCCGCGACCAGCTTGAGACGGTTGCCCGAAGTCTCGCCCTTCGTCCACAGCTGGTTGCGGGTGCGGCTGAAGAAAGTCACGTATCCGGTTTGCAGTGTCTTCTGGTAGGCCGCCCGGTTCATGAACCCCAGCATGAGCACTTCACCGCTGGCGGCGTCCTGCACAATAGCCGGCGCCAATCCGCCCATCTTGTCAAAGTCGATTTCCACCGTCATGCGTACTCCCCTGCTAAAAGCAAAACCCGCTGAGTTCGTCAGCGGGCCGCGAGATCGTATGGTTCAGGAACTATCCGCTGATCTCCGCTGACACGTTCGCCGCGTGAGGATGATGGTGAGGGCGATGGATCAGCGAAGTCATCGTGCCTTTGACGGTACCAGGCTGTGGCTCCGCTGTCAATACGACCTAAGCGGAAGTGCGGCGGAAACCGTCGCAAAGTCCGTGTCACGGTGCCGCCATGTTGCAATTCCGAATCCTTATCCTGCCCGGATCCTGTTTCCCAGGTCCTGCACAACCCAGAGCGCCGCTCCGGCATCTCCTCTCGCCCAGGGACCCATTACAATGAGCCGGGGGTGAAATGTGCGAAATCAGTTCAGGTTGACTTTCTGCCTTCTCCTGTTCATGTCGTTTGGAACCATTTACTGCGGAGGAGCCAGTTCCTCCGCGGGCGCCTCCACTGCGCCAACCCCTTCCACACCCACGGGCCCGGGACTGCAAATTCCGTACCCGACTGATGTCCTTACCTATCACTACAACGTCTTTCGCCAGGGCTTAACCCAGCAGGAAACTACTCTGACGCCCAGCAATGTCAATTCAAGCTCCTTCGGCAAAATCGAGTTCTTCACGACCGACGGCAAAGTCGATGCACAGCCTCTGTTTGTCAACAAACAATTCATCGGCGGCAGCCTGAACGACACGGTTTACGTAGTAACCGAAAATGACAGCATTTATGCATTCAGCGCAAACAGCGGCAGACAGTTCTGGCGCGTGTCGGCGCTGGGCCAGGGAGAGACCCCCAGCGACAACCATGGATGCAGCCAGATTTCGCCGCAAATCGGCATCACCGACACTCCCGTCATCGACAAGGGCGCCGGACCCAACGGAGCCATCTATTTTGTCGCCATGACCAAGGACACCTCCGGCCACTATCACCAGCGCCTGCATGCCCTGGACCTGATGAGCGGAGGCGAGCTGTTCGGCGGCCCGGTCGAGATCCACGCCACCTATCCGGGAACCGGTGATGGCAGCCAGGGTGGAATGGTCATCTTCGATCCCGGGCAATTCGCCGAGCGCGCCGGAATTCTGCAGTACGGCACGACACTCTACCTCGCGTTCACCTCCCACTGCGACTTTCGTCCCTATACGGGATGGATCATGGCATACAACGGCCGCACTCTGGCGCAGACTTCGGTGATCGACGTCACTCCCAACGGCAATGAAGGCGCGATCTGGATGGCGGGGTCGGGGCTGGCGGCAGACTCCGCGGGCAACATCTATTTCCTCGACGGAAATGGCACCTTCGACACCACCCTGAACTCCCAGGGCTTTCCCATCAACGGCGATTACGGCAACGCCTTCGTGAAGCTCTCCAACTCCTCCGGCCAGCTCCAGGTCGCCGACTACTTCAACATGTACAACACCGTGCAGGAATCGAATGCGGATGAAGACCTCGGGTCCGGCGGTGTCGTCGTGCTGCCCGATCTATTCGACAACGGCGGTCAGGTGCATCACCTCGCCGTAGGCGCCGGCAAGGACACCAACATCTACGTCGTGGACCGCGACAATATGGGAAAGTTCAATCCCAACAACAACAACCAGGTCTATCAGGAAATCCAGGGCGCGCTGCCGGGCGGCATCTGGGCAAAACCGGCGTACTTCAACAACACGGTGTATTACGGCGATGTCTCCGATAACCTGAAGGCCTACACGATCTCCAACGCACGGCTCTCCACTACTCCAACGTCGCAGAGCAGCGACACATTTCCTTACCCGGGGACGATTCCCAGTGTCTCCGCCGATCTGAATTCCAACGGAATCGTGTGGGCAGTCGCCAATAGCAACCCCGCGGTGCTGTACGCCTACGACGCCACGAACCTGGCGCACGAACTGTACAACAGCAATCAGGCGGGATCACGCGACCAGTTTGGGCCGGGCAACAAGTTCATTACGCCCATGATCGCCAACGGCAAGGTATTCGTGGGCACACAGACCGGCGTTGCCGTCTTCGGACTGCTGCCATGAAGCTCCGATGGGGGGCGGGTTACGGAGTGGGCGTTGTGCCGAGCGCGCTGGCGCGCTCCTCGGCGCGGCGCTCATCTGCCACCCGCCCCTGCCGCTGGTAGAGCTTCGCCAGGTGGGACCACGCGTCGGCGGCATCCGGGTCAAGCTGCACCGCCTGTTCTTCAAACGCGGTGGCCTGCTGGAGGTCCCCCAGACTCCTCCACGCAGCGGCCCGTCCCTGGGCCACATCGAAGCTGAAGCTGCGCCCGCCGCCTGCCTCCAGCATCGGCGGAGGGGCGCTGCGGACCGCTTCATCCAGCGCCTGCAAAGCCGCTTTCGCCTTCCCGCTCCCCAGATAGAGCCGGGCAAGCTTGACCAGACTCCGCGGCTTCAGCGTTGGATCGGGGGTCAAGCGCACGGTCTCCTGCCACGCGTGTATGGCGTCAGCGGTGCGGTCCTGCTGTTCGTACAGCTCCGCCAGCCGTGACCATACGGACGCGTCGGCCGCGCGATCTCCGGGACTGAGCGAAAGGGCGGTGAGCCACTCCTGTTCAGCTTCACTGCGACGGTAGAGCCCGTACAGGATATTGCCGCGAACCCGGTGCAGGCGGGCGCTGTCCGGGAAAATCTGAAGCCCATTGTTCGCGGCAGTCAGAGCCTCAGCGTTGCGGCGAAGAACCATGAGCATGTAGGCGCTGTTGACCCACTGCGGAAACGACCGGGCACTGTGGTCCAGCGGCGTCGCCGGCAGAGGTACGGTCGGGCAGGTCACCTGCAAACGGCTGATGAGGTCTTCGTTATCAGGTTTCCGCCGCAGCAGGATGATGGCGAGTTCATCCAGATAAACCGGCCGCCAGTTGCTCCCGTAGCAGAGGTCCTGCAACTGATCGAAGGCGATCTCGTTGCCTTCCAGAGGAATGATGACGGTGCGGATATCGTAGCGATCGGCCTCCTGCTGCCACATGGGAGAGTCAAGCGAGGTTGCCAGCAGTTCCCGCTCGTGTTCGATCGCCTCTCCCCCGAAAGGAATCGCCCTACCGTCGATGTAGTCGCGGTATTGCGGGCCGAGCTTCCATATCAGGTACCCGCCTTCCATATAGGAATTGAAGACATTCGCCGGCAGCTTCTCGCGTTCGAGGAACTCGGCCGCGCGTTGCGGCAACCACCAGGCTGGACCCGTCCCGAAACTCGAAAGGCTGTTGCTGGCGAGATAGATGCGATTGGTTACATAACCCGCTGCGCGCACGACAGCAAGCGCCGCGAAGACGACCGCGGCAGCCAGGGCGACAATCGCCCGCATCCGCCGGTCCGCTATCCTGAAGCTGAGCCGCGGAACCGCCGCCGATAACATCGCCCCCGCCACCACCACCACGATGCAAGCTGTCAGGGCCTCCATGCGGATGTGGCGCATGCTCTCGTACATCGCTCCGACCAGCAGGATGGCCGCTCCTGCCTGCCGTTCCCACAGCGCCGCCAGCACGGCAATCACCACGACCAGCATCAGGAGGGTAAAGGTATTCTGCAGCGGCTGCTGCGAAAACCCCGGTATGGAACCGGACCAGTTCCACCGGACGCTGGCCCACTCCGTGATCAGCTGCGAGTGCTGCGCCATGGCGCGATCCTGCCGGATGATTGCCTGGTAGAGCCCCCAGCCCCAGGGATTGATCAGAGTGGCGGCCGCCGTCACCGCATACCATGGAACCGAGCGTCTGAGTCTCTCAAGGGCCTCACGCCGCCGGGAGGCGGACACCATGTCCAGAAACTCCAGGCCAATAAATCCGCCGATTAACATCAAGCCCGCTATGAATCCGAGGTGAAGATTGACCCAGGCAATCATCAGCACCGGCAGACACCATAGGGGCGCCCTTCCCGTTTCACGATACTGCCAGAGAACAGACAGGTACGCCGCAAACAGCATCACCGTGAACATCTCGGCGCGCGGAGTGGTGCGCTCAGCGATGAGGGGAACGGCAAGGATGGCAATTGCGGCGGTGAAGGCGGAGCCCCGCCGCAGCAGCAACGCAACCGTCCCCACACAGGCTGCTGCCCCAACCCACGAGAGCAGTGTGTAGCCCCCGAGCAGGTAGATGGCGTAGAAGAGCAGTCCGGAGCCGACGGGATAGATCCACGGCCGCCCGCTTGCCGTGTACGAGAAGACATCCGTGGAGAACGTATGGTGATGCAGGGCTATCCAGCGGCCGGTCGCCATCTGCCATCCGAGGTCCGGATCCACGATGGTCCGCAGACCGGCCAGAAAGGTATATACCAGGGCTACTGCCGCAAGCGCAAGAAACAGACGGCGGCCGAGAAGAGGCCCCCTGGCAGACGCTGCCCCGGCCGAACCCTGGTGGGCCGGCAACGTTGGCGAGCCAAGCCACGTCATCATTCAGAAATGGTCCTTCCGGGTGGAGTGCTGGACAACTAATCCTAAGCAATCGACTGCTTTGACCACAAGGCCACGGCCTAGGCATTTGCCACCGTGTGCTGAAAAACAAAACGCACCCGCGATGCGGATGCGTGTGTTGCATAGGTAGCAGACGTTACTTCTCTTCGCCTGCGGCTTCGCCGGCTGCTTCCTGCTCGCGCATGGCCTTGTTCTCCTGCTCGGCCTCTTCCATGGCCTTGCGCGCCTCCTCGGCGCGTTTGGCGCGCAGTTCCGCGCGTTTCTGCCGCTTCTCATCGAGCGTCTTCTCGCTGCCGAGCAGCTCCACAAAAGCGGTATCGCCGCCATCGCCGCGCCGAAAACCGGAGTGAATGATCCGCAGGTATCCGCCCTGGCGGTCGCCAAAGCGCGGGGAGATGGTGTCGAATAGCTTGTCGACAGCATCGCGGGTCATCAGATATGAGGCCGCCAGGCGGCGCGCGGCGACGTCGCCGCGCTTGCCCAGAGTGATCATCTTCTCGACGTGAGGACGCATGGCTTTGGCCCTGGTAATCGTGGTTTCGATGCGCTCTTCCACGATCAGCGAGGTCACCAGGTTGCGCAGCAGCGCGCGCCGGTGCTCCGTGTCGCGTCCCAACTTCCATCCTGCTCTACGATGACGCATTTCCGTTGTTCCTTCTATCGCTGGCCAGCCGCCGGTCAGCACGAGTCCGCCGGCCGGCTGCCTAGTAGTTCGAATCCAGGCCGTAATTGGCCGTAGCCAGTCCCGAGGGCTGCGCGCCAGACGAGGACGGAGCACCGGGCACGGCATTGCCGTGCTCGTCGATCTTCATGCCCAGGCTCAGTCCCATCGAGGAAAGGATCTCCTTGATCTCGTTCAGCGACTTGCGGCCGAAGTTCTTGGTCTTCAGCATCTCGGCTTCGCTCTTCTGCACCAGCTCGCCGATGGTCTGGATATTGGCATTCTTCAGGCAGTTGTAGCTGCGCACGGAAAGCTCCAGCTCCTCGACCGAGCGATTCAGGTTCTCGTTGCGGATTTCCGGCTTGTCGGAGGTGCCGGCTGCCTGCGCTTCCAGCTCTTCCTCGAAGTTGATGAAGATGTTCATGTGGTCTTTCAGCAGCTTCGCCGCCAGCCCCAGGGCGTCGGCCGGCGTTACCGAACCGTTCGTCCATAACTCGATGGCCAGTTTGTCATAGTCGGTGATCTGCCCGAGACGCGCGGCCTCGACCGAGTAATTGCACTTGCGTACCGGCGAATGTACGGAATCGATGGGGATGAAGCCGAGGCCCAGGTCCTCATCGAAGTTCTTGTCCGCCGAAACATAGCCGCGCCCCCGTTTCAGGCGCATTTCCATATCGAGCTTGCCCCCTTCGCTGATGGTGGCGATGTACACGTCCTTGTCCAGTACTTCGACGTCGGCATCGGTCTCGATCATGCCCGAGGTGACCACTCCCGGCTGCTCGGCGCGAAGATAAATCGCCTTCGGGGCATCGCCGTTGAGGCGGAAGGGAATCTGCTTGAGGTTGAGGATGATGTCGGTGGCGTCTTCCACCACTCCGGGAATCGACTGGAATTCGTGCAGCACGCCCTCGATCTTTACCGCAGTAACCGCAGCTCCCTCAATGGAAGAAAGCAGCACGCGGCGCAGGGCATTGCCGATGGTGGTACCGAACCCGCGTTCGAACGGCTGCGCCCAGAAGTGACCGTATTTGTCGGTCAGGGTCTCGGTGTCGGTAGCCAGCCGTTTGGGTTTCTGAAAACCTTTCCAAAGCATCTGATGTGCTCCTCTTTCTCTTCGCCCATGCTGCGCGCCGTGACAGGCGGCTGATCTGGAGCGAAGGTTGTGGGGGACTGTGATCCCCGGTGTTTCTCGCAGGGGCTAAAGCCCCAAGGATAAAAAAATCCGCTGTTCGGCACGACTGAAGTCGTGCCCTGACTTATCTCCCGGCACGGCAGTCGCGGCCCTGACTCATGTCCCCGGCACCGCGCAAGTGAGTTCCTGGCGATTCGTACGTGTTACAACCGTACTCGCGACCTGCAAGCCCGCATTCTCCGAAGCGGCCAGTCACCGGTCGCCAGGTTACTTGCTATACAGCTCGACGATCAGCTGCTCGTTAATGGGCAGGTTGATGTCCTCGCGCCTGGGCAACGCCAGCACGCGGCCCTTGTAGGCATCGCGATCGACTTCCAGCCATGCGGGCGGAGCCTGATGGCTGGCGAAGTCCTTCGCGATCTCCAGCATGGCGAGCTTATTGCTGCCCTCGCGGACTGCGATCTCGTCGCCGGCACTCACCTCGTACGAAGGAATGTTTACCTTCCTGCCGTTGACGGCCACGTGGCCGTGGCGCACCAACTGGCGGGCCTGGCGCCGGGCTACGGCAAAGCCGAGCCGGTAGACCACGTTGTCGAGCCGGCGCTCCAGTTGCTGCAGCAACATCTCGCCGGTGACGCCCTTGCTGCGGGCCGCCCGCTCGAAGTAATTGCGGAATTGGCCTTCCTGCGCGAAATAGATGCGCTTCGCCTTCTGTTTTTCGCGAAGCTGCAGGCCGTAGCCCACGATCTTGGCCTTGCGGTCCTTGCCGTGCTGGCCGGGAGCGAAGTTACGTTTTTCTACCGGACATTTGTCGGTAAAACATTTTCCGCCCTTGAGGAACAGCTTCATGCCCTCGCGGCGGCAAAGGCGGCATACTGCGTCGTTGTATCGTGCCAAGTTTTCTCCTTCGAGTGGCCAGGGGTCAGTGGCTGGTGCCAGACCCACGATGCCACCTGCTGATTGATCGGTTTACGGGACTTGGCGGTCCTTTCTTCCCGATCGAAAATCAGTTGTCGGTCTTCAGTGGTCAGTTCCCAGTGATGCTGATT
>Ga0335081_10003209_pt1 | contig 25675 bp, 11 predicted proteins | sample Lox_Sample_35_FD_206713 | JGI IMG/M metagenome (GOLD analysis project Ga0335081, IMG submission 206713) | Soil microbial communities from Loxahatchee National Wildlife Refuge, Florida, United States - Lox_Sample_3.5 | ecosystem: Environmental > Terrestrial > Soil > Wetlands | place: USA...
TCTCTTCCATAGAAACCCCACCATGCTGGAAGCTGTCACGATACTGATTGAGATACTTGTGATAATCCGTCGGGTAGACGAAGTAGTAATCTTCCTTCGCGATGAGATAATTCACCGTCACGCTCCGCCGCGGGAGCCGGAAGTCCGACGGATTCTTGACGAATATCGCATGGCGCTCGTCAACCTTGAGATTTCTGCCGTACTTGTAGCGGAGATTGGTGGATGCTTCCCGGTCTCCGATGACTTTCGTTCCCCGGAGACTCCGGATGCTTCCGTGATCGGTTGTCAGAATGATGGTGACGTTCTTCTGTTTGGCAAGTGTCCTCAACATGCCGAGGAGCGACGAATGGTTGAACCAGGATGCCGTCAGCGACCGGTATGCCGCTTCATCCGGAGCGATTTCCTTGAGAAGCTGGGAGTCGGACCGGCCGTGTGCAAGCATATCGACAAAATTCACCACCACCGCGGTGAGGCGGTTCTTTGCATAGGACGTGATATTCTGTTCGATACTCCTGCCGAACTCAGCATCCAGAATTTTGACGTATTTTGAATCGGGTTTAAGTTGAATTTTTCTTCGCTCAAGAAGCTTATCGAGAAACTGATGCTCATACCTGTTGCGGCTGTTGTCGTCGTCTTCCCACTGCTCCCAGATTTCCGGAAAGCGCACTTCCGTCTCATCGGGCCACGCGCCGCTGAATATTGTGTTCCGCGAGTACGGCGTCGCCGTCGGAAGAATCGAATAATAATAATTGCGCGTGATGTCGTAATAATCCCGCAGTACCGTCTCCATCCCCATCCACTGGTCAAGGCGCAGACAATCAATCACAAAAAAGAAGACCGAGCTGTCGGTTTCCTTGAGCTCCGGAATGAGAAAGCGGTCAACCACATCCCTCGAAAGCACGGGCCGTTTTTCCTGCTCGATCCAGTTCCGGTAATTCTTCTCGACGAATTTCGAGAACTGAATATTGCATTCCTTGATCTGATCGTTAAGGGTTTGTGTGAGCCCCAGTTCCGGGTGACGGTCCATTTCCAGAGACCAGTCGACAAGTTTCGCATAGAGCGCTATCCATTCGTTTGGACCAAGGGGATTATGAAGAGCAAGGGAGATGTCGCTGAACTCCTTCGTATAATCCCGTGAAACATGCTCACCGGTAATCTTTTTCCCTTCGAGAAATTTTTTGCAGGCAAGAAGAACCTGGCTTGGATTGACGGGTTTGGTAAGATAGTCGCTGATCTTCACGCCGATCGCTTCTTCCATGAGGCCTTCATCCTCATTTTTTGTGATCATCACGACCGGAAGTTCGGGGCGCAGATCCTTCATTTGGGAAAGGGTTTCGAGTCCTCCCATCCCCGCCATCATTTCATCCAAAAAAACCAGATCGAATGCTCTGGATTTTACCAGATCAAGGGCGTCTTCCCCGTTTGTGGCCGTCTCCACCGTATACCCTCTTTCGGAAAGGAGGAGAATGTGTGAACGGAGCAGCTCGATTTCATCATCAACCCAGAGTATTTTTCCTTTTGTTGCGGTCATTGTGGACATATAATCTCCTAAAAAATAAACATTTCTATGCCGAGAGTCAAAGTACTACTTCAAGGGATTAGCAAGGAATCCGATGAAATCCCGATTAGATGGAGATATGGATGTTGACACCGGCTTCGTTCGAAGTGGTGCCGAAGATCAGTGAACCGCCTGCGGCGGGAGAAGTGTTGGAGTATTTGTAGTAGAGCGATGCCGTCACGCGCGTACTTAACACGTACCGGATGCTCGGTTCCATGTTCGTCTGCGTACTTCCGTCGAGCGGCACTCCGGTCTGATCGGATGAAAGAGTCGTCGGGTCATACCGCTGGCGCGTATTTTTTGTGAGAGAGAATGTCATCGTGAGGTCGACATCGTTCGAGAGATTAAGACCGAAGAGCGGGAAGGAAAATCCCTTGCGCGAATAAGTGAGAGAGAAGGAAATTTCCTGAGAAAACGTTTCGACGATATCGGGCGGCGTGGAAGCAAGATTCAGATCATACGCGGTGGTGGTATTATAGCGGAACGTCCCGGACATGGTTCCTTTCCAGAGCTCCTTGAACGATGCCGTAATTCCGGCAAGCGGGGCAAAGCCGTACGTTACGCGCTCGTCGTCGGTCTCCTCGCCTACTCCGGCATACGACCGGTAATCGCGATGGAAGGTTGAGGAATAGGCATGTTCCAGTGACAACCGATCGACAATCGAGCTGATGCCGAGAACCTTCTCGATCCCGTCCCACCGCAGCGTCCAGTTGGCCCGCGGCATATATTCTCCGAACACCTTGTTCAGGAACGGGAGCGCTTCGAGTCCTTTCTCGAACGACTGTGCGAGAGCGGCATTGAGCTCGGCCTGGGGAAGTGTCTTATCGACCTGGTCGTATTGTTTGCCGACCTCTTCCAGGTTGCTCTTCAGGACTTTGAATAACAGGAACGGAGGAAGACTAAGATACGACCGTTCAATGCTCCCCGATGTCTGGGGCACACTGGGGGTCGGAATGCCATAGATGGAATCTGTCGTGATGGTCGTTGTCTTACTGAACTGCCAGCCGACTTTCCAATTGAGTTCCAGCGTGGCTCCCGTCCAGAGGGGCCGGGTCGTGCGCAGTGCCAGATTGTTGGTTTCAGAGAACTGGTCGGTGAGATTCCCGTTGACTGCACGAGGCCCTGGAATGACGTTCCAGTGAAAGAACGGGAAGCTGGATGAGGGAGCGAACTGCAGTGTCCCGCTCGGATCAGAGATCAGTCCGAGCTGATAGAGGCGCGATGGACCGTTTTCGATGGTCGAGCCCTGGAACGGGAGACGCCCCCAGAAATTTTGAAAACCGGTCGTCCCAAGCACACCGCCGCTTCCTGTCCGGTTCGTCTGCGTGAAGGTGATTGCAATACTCTCGTAATCGAGGAACGGAACCTTGATGAACGCACGGGCAAGCGACTTGAGCTGCGGCAGCAGCTTCTTCGCCGAGCCGCCCGCCTTTGATGTATCCGGCGCCCCTTTGTGTGTCGTGTCCGACTGCTTGCTCGGCGGCTGATACTGACCCTGTGGTGGTGTCGGCTCATCAGATGACTCAAACCAAGGATCGATGAGTGATTTCAACCGGAAAGTAAAGTTCATGTTGATGTTGTTATCCCAGCCCGCGCTCTTCGACAGATCGCCGGCACCCTCCTGGAAAGAATTCTGCCAGGCATAGTTCACCGCATAGGTCCCGCTGACATCAAGGTATTTCGGAATATCCAGGATGTTCGGGATTTTGGGCCTGGTGTTGACCGTTATGCGCTGACCATATTGCCCGTCTCTTCCGCCGAAAAAGAGATTGTGAATCAGACTTCCAAAGCTCCGTCCACCGACGCTGTCGTTGTCGAGAGGAAGGAGATTCCGGGATATCGAAAGCCCGTAATCGCCGGAGATATTTGTGAGCCCGCCCTCGGTGAGCTTCCAGCCAAAGCCGACGGACTTCGAAGCATCAAACAGACGGCTTTCGAGCGGAGGGGCACCCTGAATACTGGAAATCTGGTAACTCCGTGAGCGGTCTCCTCCCGCGCTTCCGGAAAGGTTCATCACCGGCATATAATACAGCCGCCAGTCTTTAAAATCATCCAGAATGAAGAGCCCGTTGAACAGTGAATGGAACGGCTGGACGTAATAATCCGTTGGCAGATTGACGGCATAATTCACACGGACATTCCAGAGCCAGGAACTCCGCTCGGTGATCGTCGGATCGCGGTACTTGGCATTATTGTAGGTGAAGGCAAACGAAAGCTTGCTGAACGTATCCCGGATATACCATGCCTGTGTTGGGAAAACAATCCGGAGATTCGAGAGCGAATAGCTGTTCTGGACGCTCAGCGTCTGCGACGATGTGATCAGATCATTGCCGATTTGTGATGCCTGCTGGGATGTTTTGGCGGAATCGAGCGCGCGTTGTTGCGCCAGCGCCGCGGCAGAGGTCACCACGACATCCGAGTTCGGAAGATATCTCGGCTTGATGAGCTGTTCCGTGTGTGAATAACCGATGGGGATCGAGGTCCCCTGCCAGTCGGGCGAAAAGAACTTGTCCAGCGATGCGCTCGCATTCACCGACCAGTTGATCGTCGATGTCTGCGAACCAAACCTCTGATCAAGGGCATGAAAATACGGATCGGTGCTCGTGATGTTCGCCGAGACACTTCCAAAATCCGCCAGCTTGATCTGCGTGTCCATTTTGTATGCCAGGCCATGGGAGTTATCCACCCCCACTACCCGAAGCTCATTCACCCAGACCTGACCCGTCAGGGTCGGACTCCTTCCGGTATTGATGATTCCGATCGTAATCTGATAGACCTGGCGCAGTGACGGATTGCCCTTCACGCCATAAACCGCACCCGGCGGTCCACCGATCACAGTTTCAGATTTGTATTGATTGATCGAATCCCGTGCTGTTTTCAGAGCAGTCAATTTTTCGAATTCAACCGTGATGTCATTGAATCCGACATTCCAACCCTGATGAATTGGTTCCCGGTATTCATAATAGTTGAGTGAATCGGTTCCGAACCGGAGATAGATCTCCGCATCGTGCTCTCCTTCGGAAAGATACGTCCAGGTGTGGTCTCCATGAACGAACATCTTCAGCGTTGAATAATTGAAGAGATCCAGCGGACGAACGGTAAAATATTTTGTCGCTTCGCGGGCTGAGTCGAACGGGAGATCCGTGAGGAGGAGCGCGAGCGACTGCTCGTTTCCTGCAATGACCTGACTCGGGTCAGTGCGGTCGAGCTCACGGATAATGCCCATCTGTCCCCACTCATCCGCATAATCGGGATTATCTTCGATATTGACGGCAGAGACCTGCAGGACTGAATCGTTTTGCCGCACCGGCGTCCATTGGTTGCCGATAATATTCATCTCCGCGATGCGGATCCTCACGGGGCTCGCAAACCCGGAAATCCAGACACGGAAGTACTGGACATTCTGGAGTATCGAGGTGACCGTTTCGCTGTTCGGGAATGTATGCTGAGGCAGCAGCAGCGGAATTTTGTATTGATACCATCCGCCCTGTCCGCCGACATGGTAGGGATTCCCCGTGGTATCAAGTGTCAGAGCATATTCGGCATATTCATCGTCTTCATCAAGAGACGCATTGCCGTTAAGATCCTCGGTATTCGGAAGCAGGCCGGCGGGATCGGCATGGTTACCCTCGGTTCCGTTGAACTTGGTGAGGTTCGTGCCGTTATTGTACGGCGTCCAGTCATCACCGGACGGATCACCCGGATCCACATCGGGATCACCCCTGTTCTGTTTCAGGAAGTCCGCGTACGTAACCGCTTCCTGCGGATCGGAAAGCATGTCGAGACCGACATCTTCGCCATCGGCGTAGTTGAGAACGCCATTCGGAATTCCCTGCGGGTTCGAGGGGGTCTGGACCATATCCTCCGAATAGAGCTTATGGGGAGGGAACGGAATTACCGCTTCGGTGATTCTCCCCAGATCGAAATATAGTCTGCCGTCTTTCAGATCATTCGGATCATCGGGTTCCGCTTTCACCCATAATTCGAGAGTCGTAATATTTTGTTCGAGCAGGCTTCCGGCGCTCGCCCCGATATACCGCATCACGCCGTTCCAGTTGCGTTCACGGGCGGAAGCGGTATCGAATTTCCCGGAGTTCGGATAACCCCGTATTTGCTTTCGGTGCAGCGTCGAATCGACGTTCGGCGAGAAGTTGTAGACACCTCTCCTGTTCGGATCGAAATCAAGATTCAGAACCGTCACCTGGTTCTGCCCCGAACGAGTCTGGCGGTTCGGCCAGATTTGTTGTGTGAAGACGTCGGTGGGAAGGACGTTGTACCAGTTGAGCGTTGCCCGGGTGTAGTTGCGGAGCGAATCCGAGCCCGACTGGGTGAGGGAATCCTGTTCGGGACCGCTTGAAGGAGACCATCCGATATAACTTACCGGAAGCGGAATGGTCTTGAGTGCGCCTTCAAAGTCGTCGATATAGGCAACGCTCTGGCCATTGTCTCCCGGAATCGTGCTCGTCTTGGTATTGGCATTCGGGATCATGTACGCCATCTCGCTGTTGAAGCGTATCGATGACATCTCCTTGGTCCGGATAAACGGCAGTGCGTCAATCGCCGAAGTCAGGAACGGAAGGTTGAATCCAGTGGAAAAATCCGCTCCCAGCACCGAGTTATCCGTCGGCTCTTCGTCCAGTCGCACCTTATCGCTCAGTGTCGCCTGATTGAGTCTCATGGCGGTGAAGCCAAGAGTCGTGTTGGGAAACATATCGAGCTCACCTCGCACGCCCATCAGTGTTTTGGAGGCGATCTCGAAAAGATCGTTCTGCTCGTATTTCACCTGCACGTTCGCCCCGGGAAGGAGCGCTTCCGGTTTCCGGATAACCACCTCTCCCACGATATAGTCGACGGTGTAATCGACGTTCGGCGTCATGGGCACCCCGTTGTAGAGTACCACTACGCTCCCCTCAACGATATTAAAACCCAGGTTGAATCTGCTCGTTTGCGAGCCCGATGCTTTTGCCTTGATATAGTAGAGATTCCCCAGCGCTACCGTCGCCGCTGTATACGTCGTGTCATACACCTGAGGGATCAGGAGGGAATCCGGCGTGACGACGGGCGGGTTCAACCGGGAGTAATAGCGGATAAGCGCTGAATCGAACGGCCGAAGTGTCGGGAATATCAGCTCGCCATGATCCACATCAATCGTCAGGTTCGGGATGAAATCAAACTGGTTGTCGGGATTGGGCTGATTGTTCGCGTCAAACCGGTCGAAGCCGAACGCCTGGAGCAGGGGTTTCCCCTGGAGCTGGTCCACATCCGCAGAGCCCGGTACACGGCGATAAATATCCAGACTGAATCCCGCACTCTTGACATTGGTAACGCCAAGATGGTAGAAATTCTTCATCATCAGGTTCCATTCCGGATAGCTTGGATTGGAAGAGAGATACTGCGGCTTGAGCAGTTTGAGAATCAACGTATCCGTTGTTTTCCCCGTACTGTCGACGAAGAACCCTCCACACGTCTCCGGCTTATTGTTCGACCCGGCAAGTACGTATTGCACCGCAACGACCTGATTGTCTGCAATGCTCACATTCAGGTTGATAAAACCGCCGTACTGATCAACCGTGTAGTCCTTGTTAACGGTGAGCCGGACAAATTGACCCGGCTCGAATGTACCTGGCGCCGTCCCCGGAGGAAGATCCGTTTGTCTGTAACCGTTTTGTGTGGCAGTCAGTGGCGGGAGATCGCTGTACGCGCGGCCAACCGAGACGTTGCCATTCACCAGAGCCGTTGCATTCTGAATCGTTGTGTAGACGTTGATCTGTATGATCTGGTTTGCAAGCATGTCCGAGGACAATACGGGTACGACGGCACTGCGAAGCTGTTCGAAATATGCTGCGTATCTTTTGTCAATGAAGAAGTGGTTGGTACTGTAATTTTGCGGGAAAATCTGTATATCGGTCGAAGTGGCCCCGCCGGAAACATTGAACTCCTTTGTCTGCCCTTTCTTCTGGGAAACGAGTGCCGTCAGAGCCAGGGGGCCGAACTGCAGTTTCCCCTTGATGCCGAAGAGTGCCTGGCCGCCGCCGACTAGCGACGGTGTCTGGAGCGAGACGTTTCCCGCCTCAATACTCTGTATGACTTCGTCGTCATATCCGGTGTATTTGATCTTCAGCTGGTTCTCATAGTCGAATGTCCGGGTCGTATTCCAGTCCGCGAGGATATTCAATTTATCCCCGATGGTGCCGTTCACGCTGACCTGAACATCCTGTTTGAAATTAGGTTCGGTACTGGACCGGTCCAGGGAGGAAATGGTCGACTGATCCGTAGACTGGCTCCGGAACGCCCCCTGAATATCGACACCGCCGGAGATGTTGAGATGAACTTCTTTGCCTCCGAAGATATTGCTGAACAAAGGATTCGACGGAACCGGAATGGAAATATTGGTGAAGTTACCGAGCAATCCGCCGAGCTCGTCGCGGTTCTGGCGCATGACGTAATTCCCGGCAAGTGCCCGCCAGGTATTTCGCACCTCTTCGGCGGAGCGTTGATGGATGTACTCGTCCAGCGGAATGCGGAGCGGGACCTTGACGTCGACGGTGTTCACCATTTCATGCACGGCCACATACGTCCCGGTCGTATCCAGATCGACCGATCGCTGGTAGACCATCGGCGTTGCACGAAGGTAGAGACTATACGTATGATGCGGGAACAATTCGACGACGGGAAGATCATCGCGCGTGTGGACGAACTCTTTCATGCGTGCCGTCGAGTCGAGATAGACCACCCAGTGCTGTGTGGTATCGATCTTGATGGTATCACTTAACGCGGTCTTGCCGGTATCGGGAAAGCCGGCTCGGAGTCGACCGGTCGTGTCTGCCGCAGGAAGCTGACCTATACGACGGAGACTATCGAGACGAGCAAGGGAATCCGCAGGGGAACTGGAGGTCTGGGCTTGAGCAGAGACGGAAAAGAGAGCGATCGACGCGAGTATCGTCGCCCAATGGAGTGCGAGTACCAGCGCGCCACAGCATCTGTATGCGCGGAAGCGAGTCAATTCTATAGCGATCTTGTTTTTCGAATCAAAGTGCAACTGCCGGAATGATTGTGTGAAACTTCAGGGCCGGCAACTGCAGAACCGATCTCAAGAACCTATACGAATTGCTCCTTTCGAGGGTTAAAAAAATTTTGGTTTCAGCCGAACGAAACCGCTGTGTAAAAAGTATGAAAAACCATTATGAATTGCAAACAGATGGTGCTTTCGCACACCAAGAACGGGAAAATGGTGAAAACGAAAGTCGCACAGGCATATTTTTCCGGGGATGCTCATTCCACCATCTTCTGAGAACCGAAAAACGTTTGTGAAATAGTCGAATTCGGCATATATTGCACCCCTATGAAGCTGTCTCTCTACATCCTCCGGACGCATGTCGGCCCGTTCTTTTTTTCCTTCCTGACTCTGGTTTTCATCTTTCTTCTCCAGTTTCTCATGCGCGCGGTCGATCAGCTTGTCGGAAAAGGCCTTAGTGCGTGGGTCATCGCGGAGCTTCTTGCGTTAAGCCTATCATGGATGGTCGTTCTCGCGGTACCGATGGCGGTCCTGGTTGCCACTCTTATGGCGTTCGGAAAACTCTCGTCGCAAAATGAAATTACCAGCATGAAGGCGAGCGGCGTGAGTCTCTACCGCATGATGGCGCCCGTGATTCTTGCTTCGCTTGCGGTGACGTATCTCGTCCTCCTCTTCAACAATGACGTCCTTCCCGAAGCAAACCACCGGTTCAAGGTGCTCATGATCGATATTCGGCGCACGAAGCCGACGCTCACGCTTCTGCCCGGGCTCTTTTCTCAGGACATACAGGGATACAGCATTATCGTCCGCAAGACGTTCGAGAATTCGAACGATCTGGAAGGCGTCACGATTTATGATTACACCGATCCGACGACCGACGTCGTAGTCACAGCCCAGCGCGGAAAAGTTTCATTTACACCGGATTACCGTAAGCTCATCATGGATCTCTTCGACGGCGAAATACATCAAGTCGGCGTTCACGACAGGGACTTGTACCGCAGGATGAACTTCACTCGCCACCGGATCATCATGAGTGCTGAAGGATTCGACTTCGAGCGGACGGGAGAAAACAGCATCGATCGCGGTGATCGGGAACTGAGCGCACAGGCAATGCAGGACAGTGTCCGTATCCTCGAAGAGCAGGACCGCGACGCAAGTGTGAAGATCTTCCAGTCAGCATCGCCGATCGTCGGAAACATGTTGTTCGATCCGCGGATCCCCCACTCGCTCCAGACCGCCCCGACGACGCGGCTCCGGGCAATCGGTATGGCGCTCGCTACCGAGCGCATGATGCAGGCAACGATCAACAACGGACTTTCGTTCATCGATTATAATCAGAAGCGAATCGATTCGTATCTTGTCGAGATCAACAAGAAATATTCCATACCGGCGGCATGCCTCGTCTTCGTGTTCATCGGAGCACCGCTTGGGATTGTCGCCCGACGCGGCACTTTCGGCGTCGCGGCTTCGCTTAGTCTTGGCTTCTTCGTCATTTACTGGGCATCGCTGATCGGCGGAGAAAAACTCGCCGACCGCGGATACATCAGCCCCTGGTTCGGCATGTGGGCGGCGAACATCTTCCTCAGCGTTCTCGGGTTGTATCTGACAATACGGATGGGACGTGAAACCCCAACCATACCATGGGCATTCTTCAGGAAATTCCTTCCGAAATGGCTCAGACCGCCGGAAGGAAACGCGCAGACGACAGTATGACCCCATGACCAGGATCGATCGATACGTCCTCCGGCAGTTCGTCATGACCATGGTCTATTCGCTGGTCATCTTCACCATCATCTTCGTCGCCGTGAACATGATGGACAATCTCGATGACTTTCTCGACAAGCATGCCTCGGTGGGAATGATCGCCACGTATTACCTCTACTTCATTCCGGAAATTATCAAACTGATGATACCGATGGCGATGCTCATGTCGGCATTGTTCACCACGGGACGCCTCTCCACATACAACGAGCTGAGCGCGTTGAAATCCGGCGGCGTCTCCCTATACCGGTTCATGGCTCCCCTCCTCATATTTGCACTGCTGGTAAGTTTGGGATCGATCTATTTCAACGGCTGGGTCGTTCCGTTTGCGAACAAGAAGAAGTACGAGATCGGACGCATCTATTTTCAAAAAGATATCGAGTATGTCTCGCGGAACAACATCTTCATACAGGATTCACGAACGCGCATCCTGTCGATCGGGTTATTTGATGAACCACGGAACATGGCACTCCAGGTAAGCATACAGGATTTTGATTCCCTCAATCCCACACGACTCGTTGACCGGTACGATGCGGATCAGATGGAATGGAACCCGGTGCTGAATACGTGGAAGCTGATCAACGGAGTCGAGCGGACCTTTCAGGGTGAACACGAGACCATTACGAAATTCCCCTTCCTTTCGATCGGCAAGCTGAATTTTTCACCGGAGGATATACGGAAGAAGCAGGAAAAACCGGAAGAAATGGACTATACAGACCTGAAGCAGTTCATCGACAACCAGCAGCGTGCGGGACATGAGGTGTCCAGGTGGCTCGTCGATTTCTATGGCAAGATCGCCTTCCCGTTTGCCAGCGTTATCGTCGTCCTATTCGGCGTGCCGTTCTCATCCGTGAAGCGCCGGAGCGGGCTCGGGATCGAGTTCGCCATCGCAATCGGCATTTGTTTCCTCTACATCATTTTTCTGCAGATCAGCCAGGCGTTCGGTTATAACGGGGATCTTGATCCGCTCCTCACGGCATGGCTGGCGAACATCCTCTTTCTCGCGGCAGGAATTTACACACTCCTGCGCGTTCCGAAGTAACTTCCCGGACATATCTCCTTTTTCAACTCATCTCTGGAACCCGATCCCGACAGGAACCGGCGGGGTGCTCAATGCCACAATAATTTTAGCTTCGCGTTGCCCGCTACAATCAGTTGCGATGGCACTAAAAATCGTATTGAAGGACCGCCTCCGTCACGGGGACATATCCCTGCGGACTCGGCTGCATGTTGATGTGAATATCGGCATGAAGCGAGCTGTTGTATTGCGTTGCCGCCCAGAACGCGTCGATCGCACTCAGAATATGGTTTGCCACGATCACACTCGCAAAGGTCGTCGCGACGTCGTAATAGTTGTTCGCCTGCGCGCGCATGTCGTGATAAATGAACATTTCGTTCGACGTGCTCACCAGTGGGACAATCTGATCACGAGGATCTGAAGGGTTCGCATCATCCCAGCCGCGGCTGAATTCGTTATACTTTCCGATCAGTTCATAATACTGCTGAGTATTGTAGAATGGGAGCTGGTGAGAGTATCCGCTTCCCGGAACACTGCCGATATCGGATTCCATGGCATTGAGTTCATCCCAGTGGACGTCGCTGAACGGCGGGGGTACTTTACTCGGGTCCGGGAGGGTCGTCGTACCGTAAATGAGCTGGGCATACTGGGACTCGCTATAGGGAAGACTTCCGTTCGACGACAGGATGGCGAGATGATTCAGTGTCCAGTTGGTATAGCGAACGACACTGTAGTGTGCGTTGGCGTAACTCTCGAACAGAACTTCCTGATTGTCTCCCTTCTTGCCGTAGGAAATGTGGAAGAACCACGAAGCCGCTTCCGCGGCAATGAACAGGGCACCGCGAAGATATTGCTGTGAATAAATTTCGCCGGACCCCGGGACGGCGAGAGACATGGCACCTGCAAGCCAGGGCGATCTGCGGGTTCCCACTTCCTCATTCGACGCCGAGAGGACATCGAGTGCCAGGGACCCCGGAGACGAAAATGCGAGCTGCTGTGCCGGAGTTCCGAAAAAATCAATGTGACGGTTCCCCGTAAGATGGACTGATCCGTCGTCGCCGCAGAATGCCCGGGAAATGAGGAACAACGATGCGATGAGACAGCACGCGGGAATTTTCATACAAGACCTTTCATTAATCGAGATCGAATCCGAACAGAACACCGAAATGGAAGTTCCAGTCCTTGCCATAGGTAACGGTCGTATTGGTACTCTGAACGTAGTGCGTGAACTGATCGAATCCGTACGTCGCATTGAAAAATATTCTCGTCGGGAAAGCATAATAGGAAAATGCCTCCAGCCGTAACTCCATGCCTGCATCCCGTTTGTAGTTGCGCCCTTCCAGTCCTCCGCCCGACCAGGCATCGCCGACGTCGCCGTAGAATGCCGCATAGAGCTTGTCAAAGTACAACTGCAGCACACGAAAATCAAGATGCTCGTCGACCGGAAACCGGTACGTCAGATTTCCGTACACATATTCGTTTCCGCCGAGTGAATAGAACGGATAGCCCTTCATCCCCTCGAGCCCCCCGATGTAGAAATCAAAAAAATCGTCTACCGGCGGACCGAATATCGTCCCGCCGCGGAGCTGACCGGAGAGCGTGTGTGTCCATCCGGGCAGTTCCTGCGATTCCCGCCAGCTCAATTCCAGACGGTGCATATTGATCTGTTCGTATTCGGGAAGAAGAAGCCCGCTTGCCGGGTCGACGGCATATTGGCCCGTCGGGTTGAATTTGTTTGCCTCATAATCATACCGTACCCGGATTTTTCTTCCGACCGGGTTGATCTCGGATGTTCTCGATGGAACCAGCGCTTCAATATTCAGCGTCAGAGAGAGATCGTTGCCGATGAGATAGAGCTCACTGAATGCAGGCACAAGCTGACCGGTTGCAGGAAGTGAGAATGCATCGATCGATGCAGTATACCGGCTGTGCGCATAACGAATCTCAAGATCGGTTGCTTCATTGATAATTTTCTGCTTGAGCGCGAGATCGAACTCGAGGAAATTGTACCAGACCCCGACTCCGATGGTATCGGTCGGAAGGGCCACAAAGCTGTCGGCATTGCGCGTGATGTTATATGCCTCGAAGGATAAAGCGGGTTCGAGTCCAAGCTGAAAGAGTCCCGGTATCTTGCCGCGATAATCGAACGAGAGAAACAGATCGCGCTCACCGCCCTTATTGATCGCTGCTCCGAGGTTAAAGCCGTACTGGTCTAGCATGTCATACGAGAACGCAAACAGGCCTAACTTGACTTCATCGATACCTTTGTTGCGCGGATTGTAGTTGTCGACACGGAGAAGCGGAACAAACGTCAGGTCGGTTGCAACAGTTTTGTATGTTGTATCCCTGAGCGGAACCAGCTTCGTGTCGTCATACGACCTGAGGGACGCCCAGTCGAACTGCTGGGTCGGGGCTGCGCTCTTTGCCGAGGCAAGCGCGGCGGTGTCGGCGCTTTCATTTCCGGAATTTCGGAGATAGGGTACCGGATGGGAAAGTGAGCGCATCGAATCGATCAGGGCAATTTTGTATCCGCTGGACGTATAGGTTGCGAATGCGAGTGAGCCGCTCGCATTGACCGATGGCATGAACGCACCACCGAGAACATTCGTCAACTGCTCGGATTCTTTCGAATGAAGATCATATTGATAAATATTGAAGACACCGGTTTTGTCGGAAGCATAAATGATATGTGTGCCGTCCGGAGTGTAGACGGCATTTCGTTCATCGTCGGGAGTGGCAAGAAGCATCGTCACTTCGCCGCCGGCGGCAGGCACCGTCGCAATATCCCGCCCGTCGAGAAACGAATAATCGAAAATCACCGTCGATCCGTCGGGAGACCATTTCGGATTATAGACCTGCTCGCCGTTCGCATACTTCGTGAGCTGGCGGATGTTGGATCCGTCGGAATTCATGGCGAAGAGATTCAGCGTACCGTCGCTTCCCGCCACATAGACCACCGTCTTTCCGTCCGGAGAGATTGCCGGTGAGTTGGCACGCGCACCGAATGTCAGACGTTTTTCTTCGTCGCGGGATATATCATAGACATATACATCGAAGAGGTTCGACCAGTGGCTGTTATCACGACTGAGTTTCGAGTAGAACAGCTTGGTACCGTCGGGCGACCAGGAAAGCGTGGAACGGACCCCTGATTTCAACATTTTCTCTTTCTTCGTTGGCATATCGTACAGATAGAGAGAAGACAGCCCGAAATAATCCGCGTGCTTGTTGCTGACGTAGGCGAACGCTTTTCCGTCTGGCGAGAAGGTTGGATAGAAGTTTCCAAAGCCGATGCCCCCGACAATCTCGCCCTGGGCAAGTGAGCTCCTCATTCCCGCCGTCCGCTCTGCATAATCTTTCATGAGAGCATTCTTCCACTCGTCGTAGAGATCGCTTCCGCTCTTGCCGATCGCTTTTTCAATCGCCCCGTCGATCGTGACGGCTGTGAGCGACGAGAGGTTCCTCGAGATTTCCTCGAGCTTGTCATCTCCGTAATGCTGACCGATATACCGTACGATCGAAAAGCCCGCATTGTACGACGATTCGTTCCCCAGGCTTGTCTTGCCGAAGACCGCCATCTCGTTCCATGAAAGGAGCGTACTGTCGAGCGCATACATCCGGAGAATCATATCACGGTGTGAATCCCATGTGTCGTAGCCGAGCTCTTTCCGATTATACTGCGCCACTCCTTCTGCAAACCAGCTTGGGACAACATATCCCGAAAACGGATACGAGACGATGCCGTTGGGAAAACCGTAGAGGACATCCGTCCGGCGCTCCGACTCATACTGGAGCCATTGAAAATACAATGCCGGAACTTTGCGCCCGAATTTCAACGAAGTCTGGATCTGGACAATGTGCGTGAACTCGTGGGTGACGACATTCCGGAGCCAGTTGTGCGTGCCGCGAAGATCAAAATCGAGCGCCGACGCCCAGATCTCGATCTTGTTATCAAAAAAGTACGCACCGCCGTTTGAGTAGTCGTCAACGTCCTTGATCACAAAATTCACCTTCCCATCGGGCTTATGATGGTAGAGTGAAGTCACCGGCTCGTAAATATCTTCCGCGACCTTCGCCACGACTCGTGCAGTTCGCTCCGCCCCGGTATGATAGTGGACGGAAAAATGCTCGGTCTCGATGGTCCGCCAGTCGAGTTCCGGATGGAAGAAATCGTCCTGAGCATACGCAACGAGTGAGAGAACCGGAAGAAGAACTGTGAGAACCCAGAAGCGACGCATCATCATATTCGATCAGAGTGTAAATGCACCGAAGGTGATGTAATCGGGAGTGAGGTCGACGGACGGGAAAACCGATGCATGGCTTCCATATTGGAACTGCAGTGCAACATTCGGTATGAGCTCAAGCGTTCCGTAATAGGAGCCGTCATCGTTATATACATCAAACACTTCACCGATAGGAAAATGATCATCGGTGATGGTAAAAAGACCATTCACATCGGTCGTTGCCGTCGGAGTCCCCTCCAGAATGAAGGTGGAGTATTTCACGATCGTGCTTCCCAGAGAATACCGGATGAGATACTTACCGCTCGGCCGCAGAGCTCCGCGCGCGTCGGTCCCGTTCCAGAAATACGGCGGAAGCGGTCCGGCACTCCGGTGCCCGTGGAATAATGTCACTACAAAATCGTATCCCGTTGTTACGACTGACACATCGACGGTCACGCTGGTATCGCGAACAACGACCTGGATGGAATCAACCGGTCCGTAATCGACCGGAATATAGTTATAATAGAGGATCACCTGAGCGCCGGAAATGGGGATGCTGTTGGAAGTCGTGAGTATGCCGTTCAGCTGATAACCGGATACCGGAGTCGATACCGGCAGAGGTTGCACATCGCGGCACGAAAGGACAACAAAGCCGAAGAGCATGACGATGACGAAACGCAATGCCACACCTCACTTCACCACCGCAATCTTGATGATGGCGTTGCCGGTTCCTCCGGATCCCTGCGCGTCGATATGTGCAAAATAGACACCGCTCTGAATCCCGGAAACGTCCCACTCGACCTCGTTATCCCTGCCGCCCGTACCGGGGCCGTCGAATTGCGTCACCATCTCTCCGGCCAGATCATAAATCTTGATATGGACCTGTGCATCTGTCCCGACGTAATACCGGATGTGAGTCTTGAATGCCTGCTCCTTCCCGACAGGGTTCGGCCAGTTGTACGCACGGGAGGCCGGGAAGAAATCGGATGCGGGAAGTGATCCTCCCGAAACCGGATCTCCTATACTGCTGTTCTGAGCATCGTGGAGATATTGCGGCCAGGGCATCTTCACAGGGGTTGCAAGCGATGCAACCGTTCCTGTCTGCCAGGCATACACATTTCCGTCGTCCGACGCAACGGCAATACCGATCGCTGCCTCGCAGCCCTGACATTGGGTTGACCTGAAGAGAAACGCCGCAGGAGTCGAACCGCCGTTGATACCTCCCTGCAGCGGAAATCCGTTGATCATTTTCCCGAAACGATTGTACGCAACGACCAGACCTTCCTGAGTCACCGCCACAATATCAACACTGCCGTTCCCTTCGACATCAGCAACAATTGGAGAGCTCAGGATATTTTGATACGTCGGCAGCGTAACCGGAAAATTGTCGAGAACCGCGCCGGCATTGTTGATCGCATAGATCTTCTTGCCGCTCGCCACTATGATATCAGGGCTTCCATCACCGTCGATATCTGCAATTGCGGGGGCGTTGGAAATTGTTCCATCCGTCGACACCGGGAACCCCATTTCAATTCCCAGACACTCATTGAAATCGTAGACCATCCCCGCCGGCGAGACCATGACGGTTCGCAGGTTATACGGCGGAGTTCTTCCAAGCACCGCCGGCGACAACCCTTGTTGCAGCGCCGAGCGGAATGGAGAACCCGCGGTGATGGTTGTTCGAACACACCCTCGTCCCGGACTCTGGATGAACGAACCGTTTATGGTTACTGCAACAAATGTTCCCGCAGGGTTCGGCTCGAGGCAAATCCCGACAACCCCGGAGGTATCCTGCGAACTGGTCACGCTGTCTGATAAGGTGCCATCGTACCGAAAGATATAGACCGTCCCATGCTCCGCACCATAAACCACAAAAGAATCCGATAGAACCGGAGAGGTTGTGATCCTGCGGAACGTTTTCGTGGCAAAGAGTGAATCTGCTTTCCCGTCGCTGTTCAGATCCTGCAGACCCCAGCCGGTGTTCGCGCTCTGGAGCGGAGTAGCCGGGGGCAGAAAGACTGCATTATCCACCATCCCAATTGCCAAGTCTGCAGTACCGTTCTGTGCGAGATTACCCTCCACGGGCTTACCGACAAATGCGCGAGAGGCATTCCCGGAGGTCACAAGAAGGCCGTCGGCGCTTCCGGTCGTGAGGAGCGGAGTCCCGCCGGCAATGTGCCAGCCGTAGAGCTTCGATTCACCGACACTGCTTATCGGCAATCCCGTGGGAGTGGCGGGCAGCTGTACGCCGACGACATCGGTGGCAACGACGAGTGAAGTCGAATCCGGTGTTGGCTTGTCGTTTATTATAGTCACCGAATTTCTGCCGAACTTCATGCCGGTATATTTCGGAAACCCGGGAATCGGACTAACGACATTGTCTCCCAGCTGAATCCGGGCAGTCATGTACGGGCCGCGGAGGGAAAATCCGGAAATCACAATGTGTGTATTCGCCTGATTATTGCTCCGGCTGCTCGGCAGCGAAGTCGGCGAGAAGACATTCGATATCCGCCTTGCCGGTGCGGAGTTATCTCCATACCAGAAATCAATCGAGGTTCCGTTCTCGCTTCCAAAACCCGGAGAGAGCAGATCGTAGGTTTGGCCGATATCCTGAGATCCGTCCGCTTCCAGCAGATTGACGCCGCGATCAATGGGGTTGGCATTGACGGCATCCGTCTCAATCGACGCATCGATGACATTTTCGTCGATGTGCCAGATGAGGAGTCCGCCGTTTGCCATTTCTGATCCGGTCGGACTGAAGCCGGGCAGACTCCAGTCAAATTCATCGACATCGGTAACTACACCGTAGAGGGAGTCCTGGCTCGAGAAATTGAAACCGGGATCAAAATCCCGAGGATACGTCTTCGTTATGGTCGATCCGTCGCGGACAAGTGTGATGATTGCGCCGTCACCATGCGCATCGCGGCAGCGGTTTTCAACAAGAAAGTATTCTCTCGCACTGATCGGAACACGAAACAGTGAATCCTCGGCTCCGGGGAGACTGCTCGCGGGAAACGTATAGACAGAATCGAATGCGCTCACGGTGATCGGAGTCGACCACCCGAGAAAATAGCGTTCCCATGCCGATGGCTGTGGAGGAAAAATCCCGCTCCAGCTGAAAATCGACTGACCGTCCATCAATCCGAAACGCCCGATGCCACTGGCTCCGGATTTTGTATCAAAAAGATCGGGAAGTCCGAGAGAGCTCCCGAAGGTCGCTGCGAGAAGTCCGTTGATCCCAAGCTGAAGCAGCGAAGTCCCTGCCCCTCCGCTGAGCGGGCGGCTTTCGGTTTCCGGAATGATGAGAGAATTACGTATGGTGTCCAGACCATTTCCCACGGAAATACCATCATACGCGCTTCCGAACATCTTCTTCAGCGCAGCAGGACCGACATAAATCGAGGGAATGTCGAACGGTGTCGGATCATATCCATAGATGCTGACGAAGTCGATATCTCTCCCCGCTCCGGCATGAAATATCAGAAAAACATCATACTGACGAAACGGAAAACCCGGGTTGAGCGAATCGACGAGATGCCAGGTCTCCTGCATCATCAATCCGATTTCGCGGTTGTCGGGACTTTTCGGCGAAGGACTGTAATAGCGCATCTTATGGGAAAGGTGGTAGACACTGTCGAGGACCGTCACTTCGACAATGCACCGGCCATCGGAAGACTTCCGGAAATAGTTCTGAAGAAACGCGGCATGCTGATCAAAATATGCCTTGTTATGAGGAGTGGGATCAATGACGTTCGTTGCCGCGGAAAGATCGAAGCTTCCCGTTCCGGTTGTGCGATCGTCCTTGTCCTGCACGAAATCCGTCATCACCGCAAGAACATGCGTTGTTTCCGGAAAGACCTGAGCACCAATGCGGGGCCGGATCTGCTGCGGAGCTGAATTGAGAGGGTGTCCAAATACGACGCGGGTTTCCGGCGGGCCGGAGAAGGCCCTCAACGGAACGAACGCAAGGAGGACGATCAGGATCGCTCTCGTAACACGAATATCAGCAAGGGTAAATGACGTTGGGATGCTCATGCTCATGATGAGAAGCGGACAAGAGGTCGGTGAATCATCCGCGTGACGGGAAGCCGCTCACGCGGATGTTCACCTCAAACGTACGCAGCTCTTAGTCCTGCTTGCCGCCCCAGGCAATTGAAAGACTAAAGCGTAAGGTCTCCGCCAGGGGGCTGGTCTCATCAACCGCAGAGAGGTAGCTGAAATCAAATCCGTACACATCGTAACGGATGCCGGCACCGAAGGTGAGGAACTTCCTGTTGCCGTAGCTGGGATCCTCGTAGAAATATCCCATACGGATGGCGAAGAGTTTGGGAGCGCCGTACCAGTATTCAAAACCTGTGGCAATCTGAACTTTCCTCAACCCGCCATCGCTCCAGGCCGTGATCAGCGACTTGGGAAGATTGTCGGGAGGCGGAGCTTCGCCCACGTTTCCGAGAGAATCGACGGGTGCGGCATGGCGCCGGACAAGGAGACGTGTAAAATCCACGATGAGTGTGAGATTATTGAATTCCGACCGGACGACCTTCCCGGCAAAAGCAAGTCTCAGATCCGTCGGGAGAGGATCCGCCTGATCGGCATCGATATACGTCAACTTCGGTCCGAGGTTGGAAAGATCCACGCCGACGCTGAGACGATCATCGAGAATGCTGCTCGGCTTCCAGAGTGTGGAAACGTCGAAGCTCACGCCCGAGGCAATACCTTTTCTATCCTGTTGCTGAACATTAAAATCGGCAAGCGAACTGCGGATATAGCGCATGTTGAAACCGAGTCCGAGTTCTTCGTTGAGCTTCCACGCATATCCCACCGTTGCCGAGACTTCGTACGCTTTAAACGTTCCGAGAATCTCGGGCCCGACTTCACCGGTGATATTGAATTCACCGAGACTCAGATAGATAATGCTCGCCGACATCGTTCCACCCCAGTCGTCGAGATGATTCTTGTACGAAAGATATTCGTAAAAGAGATCGGAGAGCTGAAACTGCGGAAGCCAGTTCGAGTGTGTGAGACTGATTTCCTGACCATTTTGGAACGCGAGTCCCGCAGGATTCCAGTATCCGGCAGATCCGTCATCGGCAAGGGCACCCCCGGCTTCCCCCATCCCGTCGGCACGGGCATTGGGTGCAATCAGCAGGAAGGGGACGGCTGATTCCCCCTGTGCCAGAACTTGGGAACTCGGCAACAACACCCCGATAATTCCGAGTGCCACGATGAAAAAGGGGAGAAACCTCCCTACCACTTTTGAGTTCATAACGGGATTCCTTCTATGAAAAAATGAGATGAGTTGATCAAATTCTGGTATCCGGGGTACATTAAAATACCACCTTTCGTGTTAAAAAACAACTGGAATCGGGCATGGTATTCATTTCAAAACGCTGAGCTTTCCAAACGCCTCGCTCGAGAATCGTCCATCTTCCGTCCTGGCACTTACTTTATAGAGATAGACTCCATTGGCAATCGCATCGCCTTCCTTATCCCTCCCGTCCCAAGGAATTTGGACAAATTGGGTAGTGATGCCGTTCTTCTTCATATCACGTATCAGCCGTCCGGCGACAGTATAGATCCTCACTTCCGCATCGATGATCGACACCTGATTGTGCTGGAACGTGAAGAGCGTCGAGCTCGACATCGGGTTCGGGAAATTGAATACAGATGTCAGCTGCATGCCGACACCGGTGAGAACATCGAAGACGGTTTCCGTTGTCGTGGAATTATCGTAGGTATCCCATGCCCGGAAGCGGAGCTTATGGGAACCTTCACCAATCGCACCGAGAGGATAGTCAACCGTGCCTTCGCGATACGTGTCGGTCTTGCTCTTGTAATAACTGCTCACATCGATGCTTTGTGATTGATTGTCGAGCCAGACTTCGATTCCGTGACCGACTCCGGATGTTGACGTATTGATGCCGCTCGAATCGAAGAGATCTGCAATCAGCGTCGGCGATCCTCCAACGACATCTCCCGACCGGAATCCGCGGTTATCGAGAAAGAGACGCACCTGCGGTCCAACCCCATCCGGCGCAGCAGTTGAATCGGTTCCGTTGATTACGATATTCGTCGTGTAACCGTAGCCGTCGGTCAGAGGATTCGAAAAATAGAGCGAGATTCGTCCATTGTTGCTGGAATACGAAATATCTTTCGGAACGACAAAACTCACGTTCATCGCGCCCGCCGTTACGCTCGCCTGGCCGCGGAAGAGCGGGGTGCCCGCCGCGACATACGTGAAGGTGTTCGGAATGACCTCCGGATCAGGGTCGGTCAGTGTAACGCCGTAACTTGCATCATAGACCACGACTTCGGCGGTTCCGTTGAATGCGTTGGAAAATGCTTGTGACGTATCACGGACATGTGCCGACACGGTCGACTGTTCGAGCGCTTTCAACTGGACCACCTGATTTCCCGGGAGATGATTCACACTGTCGATCGAGGCGTAGAGCTTGGGAAAAGCAAGCGTAAGTCCGGGGTCACCGAGAAGGAAGTATTTCGCGTCATTCACATCATTACGTTCAAGCTTGGTTTCGTAGTCAATGTCTCCGAGCCGCTGCGGGATCACGCGGCCGATGGAATCGGCTGCAAGCATTTTATTGTAGAGTGACTGGTTCAGTGCAAAATTTTCGAATGCATAAACCGGCCTCGTTGCAGAGAAGACCCCGATCGCACCTGCAGAGGGCATTTCAACGAGCTGCTCGCCTCCGCTTTGCGGCGTAATTGCATCAAAGTTCGAAAAATTACATGTGGCAGCAACGAGGAAAAAATATTTCGCCGTGTTGTGGAGAAGCGCAAAATCCCCTTCAACGGTAAAGACATGCTCATCCGCCCAGAGATGAGGATTTCCGTGTCCCGTGTAATTGAGCACGAGCGTTCCCTGGTTGATTTGATTATCGATCGCCGCATTGACGTCAGGTTTCCGCCTTCCTCCGGCTGCCTCGATCGTCGGGTACGCCCATTCGTAAATCTTCACTTTATCGAAGAGACCGGGAACAAGGGTTGAGACTGCTTCCGCCTCCGAGGTATGGAGGAACCCGTCATCGATGACACCCGAACTGCTGAGGCCGGCCGGTCCGTCATCCGCCACGAATGTAAAGCGCGATTTCCAGTCGTCGGCAACTGCATGCGTTTCATATTGAATGATCTTGCTCACCATCGCATCGGCATCTGAACCCGACCGCGCGGGCAGCCGGCCGATACCCATCCCCACAAGGTCCGCCGAATTGAAGATGACGAACTGGTCATCGCTCGAATAGGTATTCAGCGGAATGAACGATTCCTCCGTTTCCCACGGCGGCACCCATTCCGGCCCCGTCGCAATAATCCGCCGGTAGTCATAATCCCCGTCGCCAAAGAGCAGCACATACTTCGGAGGTTGTGCCCAGTTCTGATATGCATACCGGAGATAATTCCGGATTGCAACAGGTGTCAGAAGTCCGCCGCTGAATTCATTGTAAATCTGGTTGACATCGACGACAACAGTTGAGATTGGATTTGGGCTCGTCTGCTGACGATACGTCTGCAAGCGCTGAGCTGCTGAAAGAAAATCGCTTTCGGTGACAATAATGTACGCCGCACCTGGATCGGTCCCGTGGAGATTCTGATTCTCCACGCGGGTGAGACTTCCGGGAGATCGGAAGCCGCCAGGTCCGACCACAAACAACTGCCTCGGATTCCGCGCCGTTTGCTGGATCTGAAACGTGGCCGTATCGGCGACAATCTGGGGGTTCGAAATCATGACCACGCTGTCGAACCGGGAGACATCAAATATCATTACCGGTCCTCCGCTGAAACCGTGGACGCGGTATTGGATCGTTGCCGTTGTGTCGTACGATGAAAAATTGACGACATCGTTTTGCGCGAAGAGAAAACGATTATACGCCACTTCATACCAGTCAATATACCCCACCCCCGCAGAGCTCGTAGAGGAAAAAAGGAAGCGGAGACGACTTTGCGCGTCGGTGAACCCGTTGATCTGATTGGGAGCGATCGAAACCGGAACTATGCGATTGATAAACTGTGAGGAAATATAATAGGAGTCACCGGTCGTGTAGGTTCCTGGAAGCGAAACCGTTGTGATCGTGGTGGAATGTTCCTGAACCGAGAATTGTGAGGATCCGTTTGATTGAGCACCGATATCAAATCTGTAAAAAATCGGCTGCGTGACATCAACTCCCGGAAGCTGATGGACGTACGTGATCTGATCTCCGGTATTGAAGACCTGTCCGAGCCAGTTGAGGCCCGAAGCGAGAATATTTTCGTTTTCATCCTCACGGAAAAGTTTTGCGGTACCGGTAGGCGGAGCAAACGCCGCGGGATCATTGAGTGACGGCACGACCGTCATCGATTTCGCCGGAGATCCGCCGAACGTCAGCCAGCAGTAGTTCGTCTCGCTGAACCGGTTGATGTGGTGGGAATACGTTTTTGTAACCGGGTCATAGGTCCAGCTGTTGGTGGGAGTTCCATAGAAAATTACATAGTCAGACGCGTCGAGTTTTCCCGAAGTTCCGCCGTCGTAAACGTAATCCGCGTTGGGGAGGAGATCATCCACGGCAACCGATGTGGGTGACAGCGGTGTCTCTGCTCCGCCATTGCCATAGATCTTGATGGTTTTCGGATCGGTTGATGAAGGAACCCCAGCGTTAAGGAGTGCCTGACCCGTGATCTTGTACATCCCTTCGGTTGTAATCGGGATGCGGTACCAGGTTCCGGAACTCAGGACGCTGTTCAGGAGCGTGACCCTTGCCGGTGCAGGGGCGGGCTGCAAACCTGAAACGGTCTGATCGTTGACCGCAAGCCGGGCAGTGGTCATCCGGGCGCTGCGAGCCGGCTCGGATGGGCCGAATGTCACGCGCACAACGATGCTTTTGAATCTCCGCAGAACGCGGAGCGCCGGATTATATTCATACGGAGCAACTTCAACATGACCAAGATACACGCCGCGGGATTCTCCCACGGCGGAAAGTGAAACAAGCTGATCGGGCATCATGCCGGTCCGGGAATATTCAGCCGCGTTCATGGTGTACGTCGGCTGAGGATCCATCCCGCCTTCCTGAAATCCGGGAACCGGCGCCAGGAGAACATTCGATGAATCCTCATACTCGGTCCTGATCACCTGGACGGAATTTCCCTTGCTGCCCCTGAACCGGAGGAGTATCGAGCGTTGAAAGAATTGCGGCGCACCAGGCATCTGTCGGTTAAGGGGAATTCCGCCATCAACGCGAAACCGGAGAGTAGCCGGCCCGTTCTGCAGTTTCACTCTTTCGGCATGGTAGACCGGAGTGTATTCTATTACGCATCCCGAGCCATCCGATTGAATCAGATGAACGTCTCCGGCCTCTGTTCCTGCGGCGTGTGAGAGCGAAGGTCCAAACAGAACACAGACCACAAGAGCGCCTAGAATGAGAACGGGTATCCGGTTGCCACTATCTACAAATCCATGTGCTAGTGGAAGACGGAATGCACCCGCGGTCGGGACGTCAGAGTTCAATTTGTTAATCTTACGGATCATTTTTATGCAGAATGCCGTGCACGATCAATCGGTGCGTCCTATCCACTGGTTGGGCGCTCGCAGTAATTGGAATTTCCCATCCGCACCTGTAACCCTCACGATGACGTCGACTGATGAATTCGGTCCCCACTTTGGACCATTACGGGCGTACTTCACGACTTTGTTCGGCCTCAATTCATCAGTCGGGATGGTCTCATTGGTAAACCAGGTGTTCCAGACCTGGTTGCGGTAGACAATCCAAACTGCGTCGGCTGAAATCGAAGCCGGGAGTCGCGTCGAGTCTGTCGCTGTGACTGAACAGATGGCAACGAGCGGTTTGCCATCCGGCGGACTAATGGGCTGAAAGTCTCTCCGCATGGAAGTTGCAAGATACAGTTGTCGTCTATCCATGGTAATGGTATCGGGTGATGCCAGCAACTGGCTGATCGGGATATCTGGAGGGCTGGAAACCGGATTCTGCGAGCATCCGATGAGGATGCCCGATGTCAGGTAAAATAAAGCTGCTTTCACTGATACCTCCTCGGCGTTGTGCATCGCCCGGGCAAGTATGTTGATTTTGTTCACTTTAGATAATATGACCGATTACAAA